>Ga0213841_1000047_pt1 | contig 371059 bp, 363 predicted proteins | sample SWPATP23_FD_160125 | JGI IMG/M metagenome (GOLD analysis project Ga0213841, IMG submission 160125) | Coastal seawater microbial communities from Marineland, Florida, United States - SWPA TP2 #3 | ecosystem: Environmental > Aquatic > Marine > Coastal | place: USA: Florida | collected 2016-08-14 | reverse complement strand
GCGAAGGTGGCCGCACGGTCGGCGCCGGCGTGGTCTCGGCCATCAAGGACTAAGTCCTGAAGGCAAACGCCTCATAGAACCGAAAAGGCCGCCCAATCCGGGCGGCCTTTTTGCTTTGGGGTGGCTGTCCGGATCGCCGGATTACTTGCCCGGCTTTGGCAGGCGGATGAAAGAGGCCAGGAAGGCGGCAGCTGCGAGCTGGACGCTGATCGCGACGGAGGTCAGCGACAGGGAAAACCAGCGCAGGGTCGAATTGCCAACAATGTCGCCGAAACCGGAAGCGGCCCAGCCGGAGAAGGCAGCGCCTGCACCGGCGAGGCCCGCAAGACAAAGCACGGCTGCCAGCTGCAACTGACGCTCCAGCGTGAGGAAGGGCAAGATGCGATCGAGGTGCTTCGACTTCGGCAGGACGCCGAACTCACCAGCATAGACCCGGGTCAGCAACGAGAAGGTCAAAAGCTGGATGCCGAGGATCACCGAGAAGCAGGAGGCAACAAGCGTCAGCAGGTCCAGCCGTATGCCGGCAATTTCCAGCGGACCGCCGATCAGGGCGGCAATGCCGACAAGGCCCGCACCGAGCAGGGTCGAGCCCGGCACACCGAACAGCCATTTCGGGCTATGCAACAGAAGGAAGCGGAGATGGCGCCAGCCATCGCGCCATGTGCGCAGGTGAGGGGCCCGTGACCGGCCGTCCTGCGACAGGGTGGTCGGCACTTCGCGGATGTCGAGATCATTGAGGGACGCCTTCACCACCATCTCGCTGGCGAACTCCATGCCGGGACTCGAGAGTTTCAGGTCGCAAATGGCGTCGCGGTTGAAACCGCGCAGGCCGCAATGGAAGTCGCCGACCGGGATCTTGAAGAACAGGCGACCAATGAAGGATAGGACAGGGTTGCCGAGCATCCGGTGGAGGAAGGGCATCGCGCCGGGGGCGATGCCGCCCTGGAACCGGTTGCCCATGACCAGCTGGGCCCCTTCACGCAGTTCCCACACAAATGCGTCGAGACTGGAGAAATCATAGGAATCATCGGCGTCGCCCATGATGACATACTTGCCGCGGGCCGCACGGATCCCGCCGATCAGTGCTGCTCCATAGCCGCGTGCCGAAACTGGCTGAACCCGGGCGCCTTCTGCCTTGGCAATTTCGCGGGAGCCATCGGTGCTGCCATTGTCGGCGATGAGGACTTCGCCCTTGATTCCCGAGCGTTCGAGATAGTCGAGCGCCTTGCGGATGCAGGACGCGAGAGTTTCAGCCTCATTCAGGCACGGCATGAGGATGGTCAGCTCGAGATCCCGGGCTGTCTGGCCTTCGAATTCCGACCGCAGATGCTTCAGCAGTTCGAATGCGCCAACGCCCTCTGCCGGTTCCGGAGCGTGTTCCGGCCAGTTCGCTTCGATTTTTCTGACTGTATTCATTGTCTGCCCTGCCATCCTGTTTGTCCCGACCGTCTCAGGAATCCGGAAAATTTCGGTGAAGATTGCTGGAAACGCCTGACGATTTCCTTGGAATCTCTTCGGATTCCGGTCCGGATCCGTTAACCACGTTCGGAACCTGCTTCACCCTTGCTTCCGGGCAGCAACATTGGCCGTGGGGAAGGGGGCGTCTGTGGGGGGTGCTAAACCGCCCGTGGCCACTGCAGATCAACAGCAAAAATAAGCGGGGCAGGAGTTGACGGCGCGGTGACTATCCCATAGACCGCCCACTTCGCCGGGATGGCAGCGCTTTTTATCAGCGAACGCTCCCTCGAAACAGACAATTCAATCCCACGGACGCCCGGGCGCATGCTGATTTGCCCACGGGCGGATGTGTTTTGTGCGGACGGACCGAGACGATGGAACGACAAAATATCCGGATCAGGCTGAAAGCCTTCGATCACCGCGCCCTCGACATGTCGGCGAAAGAGATCGTGAACACGGCAAAGCGCACGGGCGCTGAAGTCAAAGGCCCGATCCCGCTGCCGACACGTATCGAGCGCTTCACCGTGAACCGCTCGCCCCACATCGATAAGAAATCCCGCGAACAGTTCGAGATCCGCACGCACAAGCGCATCCTCGACATCGTGGACCCGACCCCGCAGACCGTCGATGCCCTCATGAAGCTCGACCTGTCCTCCGGCGTTGGTATCGAAATCAAGCTTGAGGGAGGCCGTTAATGGCTCTGCCAGCAGCCCGTACCGGCGTGCTTGCCCGCAAAGTCGGCATGACACGCGTATTCGATGACCAGGGTCGCCACGTCCCGGTGACCGTTCTGTCGCTCGACGGCTGTCAGGTCGTCGGCGTGCGCACGGAAGACGAGCGCACCGTCACCACCAAGAAAGGCGGCGAAGTCACCCGCACCGACGGCTACAAGGCTGTCATCATGGGTGTCGGCGACAAGAAGGCAAAGCGCACGACCAAGGCGCTGCGCGGCCAGTTCGCGAAAGCCGGCGTTGCGCCGAAGCGCAAACTGAAAGAATTCCGCGTCACTGGCGACCTGCCGGAAGTTGGCGCGACTGTCCTTGCTGACCACTTTGCTGTTGGCCAGAAAGTCGACGTTGCTGCCCTGACGATCGGTAAAGGTTTTTCCGGTGCCATGAAGCGCTGGAACTTCGGCGGCCTGCGCGCCACCCACGGTGTCTCGATCTCTCACCGTTCCCACGGTTCAACTGGTGCAAACCAGGATCCGGGCCGCGTGTGGAAGGGCAAGAAGATGGCCGGTCACTACGGCGTTGAGCGCGTGACCACCCAGAACATCGAAGTCGTTCGTACGGACGTTGATCGTGGCCTGATCCTCGTGAAGGGCGCTGTCCCGGGTCACGATGGCGCGTTCGTCGAGCTCCGCGACGCTGTGAAGAAGGCTCCGCATGCCGATACGCCGGCGGCCGGTTCGTTCAAGGCCCCTGAAGGCACCACCAATCAAGAGAGCGCCGAATAATGGAACTCGCAGTCAAAACCCTGGCCGGCAAAGCTGCCGGCAATATCACGGTCGACGATGCGATCTTCGGTATCGACGAGATCCGCGACGACATCCTGCAGCGCACCGTTCGCTGGCAGCTCGCTCGCCGTCAGGCCGGTACGCACAAGACCAAGTCGCGTGGTGAAGTGAACCGCACGACCAAGAAGTACATCCGCCAGAAAGGCTCCGGCGGCGCACGTCACGGTTCGCGTAACGCTCCGATCTTCGTCGGTGGTGGTATTGCTCACGGCCCGCGCGTCCGCAGCCACGCCCATGACCTGCCGAAGAAGATCCGCAAGATGGCTCTGGCCCACGCGCTCTCTTCGAAAGTGAAGGGTGAGGCGATCCTCGTTCTGGACGAAGCCGTGCTGACCTCCGCCAAGACCAAGGAGCTGGCTGGCCAGTTCGCAGGTCTCGGTATCGAGAACGCGCTGATCATTTCGGGCTCTGCGGTTGACGAGAACTTCGCCAAGGCGGCTCGCAACATCCCGAACATCGACGTGCTGCCGGTCGCCGGTCTGAACGTTTACGACATTCTGCGCCGCAAGACGCTGGTCATCACCAAGGAAGCTGCCGAAGGTATCCAGGCACGCTTCGACGGATCGAAGGAGGCCTGATCGTCATGGCTGACGTGCAACCCCACCACTATGACGTCCTGCGCCGTCCTCTCATCACCGAGAAGTCGACGCTGGTCGCTGAGCACAACAAGATCGTGTTCGAAGTCGCCATCGATGCCGACAAGAAGCAGATCAAGGACGCTGTCGAGGCCCTGTTCAAGGTCGACGTGACCAAGGTCAACACGATCCTCCAGAAGGGCAAGACCAAGCGCTTCCGTGGCTATGCTGGTCGTCGCAACGACATCAAGAAAGCCATTGTGACGCTTGCTGAAGGCCAGTCTGTCGACATCACGACAGGCCTGTAAGCGGGAAGGACGAATATTATGGCACTGAAGACATTCAATCCGACTTCGCCCGGCCGCCGCCAGCTCGTTCTGGTCGACCGTTCCGAGCTCCACAAGGGCAAGCCGGTCAAGGCACTCACCGAGGGCCTGACCAAGAAGGGCGGACGTAACAACAAAGGCCGCATCACGGCACGCCGTATCGGCGGTGGCGCGAAGAAGCTGTACCGCAAGGTCGACTTCAAGCGTAACCGCTGGGACATTCCGGCGACCGTCGAGCGCCTTGAGTACGACCCGAACCGCACGGCCTTCATCGCGCTGATCAAGTATGAAGACGGCCAGCTGTCCTACATCATCGCGCCGCAGCGCCTGGAAGTCGGCGATACCGTCGTCACCTCCGCAACGGCTGACATCAAGCCGGGCAACACGCTGCCGCTGAAGAACATTCCGGTCGGTACGATCATTCACAACATCGAGCTGAAGCCGCAGAAGGGCGCCCAGATGGTCCGCTCCGCTGGCACCTACGCCCAGCTCGTTGGCCGTGACGGTGGTTATGCCCAGATCAAGCTCACCTCGGGCGAGCTTCGCATGGTGATGGACACCTGCCTGGCGACGGTCGGTGCTGTGTCCAACCCGGACAACATGAACCAGGTGCTCTCCAAGGCTGGCCGCAAGCGCCACCTCGGCAAGCGCCCGTCTGTCCGCGGTGTCGTGATGAACCCGGTCGACCACCCGCACGGTGGTGGTGAGGGTAAATCTTCCGGCGGCCGTCACCCGGTGACGCCGTGGGGTAAGAAGACCCGTGGTCCGAAGACCCGCAAGAACAAGGCTACGGATCGTCTGATCATCCGTCGCCGTAACGCGAAACGCTAACAGGAGCCACGAGACATGCCACGTTCTGTCTGGAAAGGCCCGTTCGTCGACGGCTACCTGCTGAAGAAGGCAGAGGAAGCCCGTTCCTCTGAGAAGCGCACCGTGATCAAGACCTGGTCGCGCCGCTCGACGATCATGCCCCAATTCGTTGGCCTGAATTTCCAGGTCCACAATGGCAACAAGTTCATTCCCGTCACCGTGTCGGAAGAGATGGTGGGTCACAAGTTCGGCGAATTCGCTCCGACCCGCACCTACTACGGCCACGGCGCGGACAAGAAAGCGAAGAGGAAGTAAGCCATGGGAAAGGCCAAGAATCCTCCGAAGCAGGCATCGAACGAAGCACGCGCTGTTCTGCGCATGTACCGTTCCAGCCCGCAGAAGCTGAACCTGCTGGCACAGCAGATCCGCGGCCTTCCGGTCGAGCGGGCTCTGGCGGAGCTGCAGTTCTCGCCGAAACGTCCGGCCAAGGATGTTCGCAAGCTGCTGCAGAGCGCGATCGCGAATGCTGAGAACAACCACAACCTCGACATCGACAGCCTGGTCGTTGCTGAGGCCCACGTTGGCAAGAACCTGGTGATGAAGCGTATCCGGGCCCGCGCCCGTGGCCGCGCGGCACCGATCCAGAAACCCTTTGCGCAGCTCACTATTGTGCTGCGTGACACGAGCATGGAAGCGGAGGCTGCCTGATGGGTCAGAAAGTTAATCCGATCGGCCTGCGTCTTGGTATCAACCGGACGTCTGACAGCCGCTGGTACGCAGACAGCGCCGATTATGGCCGTCTGCTGCATGAGGACATTGCGATCCGCAAGGAGATCCGCAAGCGCCTCAAGCAAGCCGGCATCTCGAAGATCATCATCGAGCGCCCGCACAAGAAATGCCTCATCACGATTCACACGGCTCGCCCGGGTCTCGTGATCGGCAAGAAGGGTGGGGACATCGAGACGCTCCGCAAGGACCTGTCGAAGATGACCGACGACGAAGTCCGCGTGAACCTCGTCGAGATCCGCAAGCCGGAAATCGACGCGACGCTGATCGCTGACGACATCGCCCGCCAGCTCGAGCGCCGGGCATCGTTCCGCCGCACGATGAAGCGCGCCATTCAGTCCGCGATGCGCCTCGGTGCAGACGGTGTGAAAATCATGGTTTCCGGCCGCCTTGGTGGCGCCGAAATCGCCCGCACCGAGAAGTATGCTGAAGGTTCCGTGCCGCTGCACACGCTGCGCGCCGACATCGACTACGGCACTGCCGAAGCCGAAACCACCTATGGCATCATCGGGATCAAGGTTTGGGTCTACAAAGGTGAGATCCTGGAGCACGACCCGATGGCACAGGACAAGCGCCTGGAATCGTCCGGCCAGTCCCGTGCACGTGCAAATGCTAACCAGCGCGGCCCGGCAACGGGCGCACAGACCGCCGGAGCATAGAGATGCGTCAACCGAAGCGAACCAAATTCCGCAAGGCCTTCAAGGGCCAGATCCGCGGGAACTCCAAGGCCGGTTTCTCGCTGGCATTCGGCGAGTTCGGCCTGAAGGCACTCGAGCCGGAACGCGTCACCGCGCGCCAGATCGAAGCAACCCGCCGGGCCATTACCCGCGAGATGAAGCGTCAGGGTAAGGTGTGGATCCGCGTTTTCCCGGATGTGCCGGTGTCGGCCAAGCCGATCGAGGTGCGTATGGGTAAAGGTAAGGGCTCCGTGGACCGTTGGGTCTCCCGCGTTGCCCCGGGCCGTATCCTGTTCGAGATCGACGGCGTGCCGGAAGACATTGCCCGCGAAGCCCTGCGCCTCGGTGCAGCCAAGCTTCCGATCAAAACCAAAATCATCAAGCGTATTGAGGGGATCTGATCATGGCTCGCAAGACCAAAGCACGCCTCGACGACTTGAAGGCGAAGTCGGCTGACCAGCTCAAGGACGATCTGGTCAAGCTCAAGAAGGAACAGTTCAACCTGCGTTTCCAGGCGGCTACCGGCCAGCTGGAAAAGACTTCCCGCGTTTCTGAAGTCCGCCGCGACATTGCTCGCGTGAAGACTCTGATGCGCGAGAAGGCTCAGGCAGGTCAGGCGTAAGGAGAGGGATCATGCCCAAGCGTATCATGGAAGGCGTCGTGGTCTCCGCCAAGCAGAACAAGACCGCAATTGTCCGCGTCGAACGGACTTTCACCCACCCGGTGATGAAAAAGATCGTTCGCCGCTCGAAGAAGTATCACGCTCACGACGAGGGCAATGTCGCCGTCGAAGGGCAGACAGTCACGATTCAAGAGTGCACGCCGAAGTCGAAGCTGAAGCGTTGGGAACTCGTTACCGGCGAAGGGAGTGACGCATGATCCAGATGCAGACCAACCTGCGGGTGGCTGACAACTCCGGCGCGCGCCGCGTCCAGTGCATCAAGGTGCTGGGTGGCGCAGGCCGTCGTTATGCCTCCGTCGGTGACGTGATCGTGGTCTCCGTGAAGGAAGCGATCCCGACCGGCCGCGTGAAGAAGGGTGACGTCCGCAAGGCCGTCGTCGTTCGCGTGGCAAAAGACATTAACCGCCCGGACGGCTCCACCATTCGTTTCGACACGAACGCTGCTGTCCTGATCAACAACAATGGCGAGCCGATCGGCACCCGTGTGTTCGGCCCGGTTCCGCGTGAACTGCGCGGCAAGAACCAGGTCAAGATCGCCAACATGGCCCCGGAGGTCTTGTAAGATGGCTGCGAAGATCAAAAAAGGCGACACGGTTGTCGTGATCGCTGGCCGCGACAAGGGCACCACGGGCGAAGTCCTGAAGGTGATCCCGGATGAGAACCGCGTCGTCGTGCGCGGCGTGAACGTTGTGAAGCGTCACCAGAAGCCGTCCCAGATGGATGCCGGCGGTCTGAAGACGTTCGAAGCACCGCTTCACGTCTCGAACGTGGCGCTCACCGATCCGCGCGATGGCAAGGCTGTCCGCGTGGGTTTCAAAACCGACGAGCATGGTCGCAAGACGCGCTATGCCAAACGCTCTGGGGAATCCATCGATGTCTAAGGCATACGAACCCCGTCTGAAGACGAAGTACCGCGAGCAGATCCGCACCAAGCTGCAGGATCAGTTCAACTACTCGAACCCGATGATGATCCCGAAACTGGACAAGGTCGTGATCAACATGGGCGTCGGCGAAGCTGTTGCGGACTCCAAGAAGATCAAGTCGGCCCTGGCCGAGCTTGAGCGGATCGCCGGCCAGAAGCCGGTCGCCACGAAGGCCCGCAAGTCGATCGCAGGCTTCAAGCTCCGCGAAGGCATGCTGATCGGCTGTAAGGTGACCCTGCGCCGCGACCGCATGTATGAATTCCTCGATCGTCTGACCAACATTGCCCTGCCGCGCGTGAAAGACTTCCGTGGTCTGAACGGCAAGAGCTTCGATGGTCGTGGCAACTACGCCATGGGTCTGAAGGAACACATCGTGTTCCCGGAGATCAATTACGACGAAGTCGATGACATCCGCGGTATGGACATCATCGTCTGCACCACCGCCGCAACGAACGAAGAAGCCAAGGCACTCCTCGCGGAGTGTGGCTTCCCGTTCCGCAACTAGCGCCCAGGAGACTGCTGATATGGCAAAGAAGAGCGCAATCGAGAAGAACGCGAAACGCCAGAAGCTGGTGGAGCGCTACGCTGAGAAGCGCGCGAAGCTGAAAGCGGCGGCGATGGATGAGAACCTGTCGCTGGAAGAGCGCTACAAGGCCCGCCTGAAACTGGCTGAGCTGCCGCGCAATTCTGCACCGAACCGTGTTCGTAATCGCTGCGAGGTGTCCGGGCGTCCGCGCGGTTACTATCGCAAACTTAAAATGTCGCGGATCGCGCTGCGCGAGCTTGGCTCGAACGGTCAGATCCCCGGCCTCGTGAAGTCCAGCTGGTAAGAGAGGAGGGTACACATGAACATTTCTGATCCCCTCGGCGATATGCTGACCCGCATCCGCAACGCTCAGATGCGCGGCATGTCTACAGTTGTCACTCCGGCTTCCAAGCTCCGGGGCCGCGTTCTGGAGGTTCTCCAGTCCGAAGGCTACATCCGTGGCTACACGGAAATCGAGAAAGACGGTCACAAGAACCTGGAAATCGAGCTCAAGTATTACGAAGGCCAGCCGGTCATCTCGGAGATCAAACGTGTCTCCAAGCCCGGCCGCCGCGTGTACTCTTCGGTCTCCGACATTCCGCTGGTGCGTAACGGCCTCGGCATCTCCATCCTTTCGACTTCGAAAGGTGTGATGTCCGATAACGTCGCCCGCGCCGAGAATGTCGGTGGCGAAGTGCTCTGCCGGGTCTTCTAGGAGAGCACCATGTCACGTATTGGAAAACTCCCGATTGAGATCCCAGCCGGCACCACGGTGACGGTCGAAGGACAGACGATCAAGGCAAAAGGCCCGAAGGGTGAACTCTCCCTGACGGTTGCCGAAGTCATCACGCCGAAACTGGAAGGCAATGAGCTGACCGTTTCGCCGCGCGAAGACATCATGAAGGCTGCCAACGATCGCATCGAAGCCGAGAAGGCCCGGGGCAAACGTCCTCCGACGCTCGCTCAGGCGATGGATCCGGTTGCCCGCACCCAGTGGGGCACTGCACGTTCGCGCGCTGCCAACATGGTTGAAGGCGTGTCGAAGGGTTACGAAAAGACGCTCGAACTGGTCGGCGTCGGTTATCGTGCCCAGATGCAGGGTAAAGATGTGAAACTGGCCCTCGGCTTCTCGCATGATGTGGTCTACGCGGCGCCTGAAGGCATCACGCTGTCTTCATCCAAGCCGACGGAAGTCGTCATTGCCGGCGCTGACAAGCAGGTTGTCGGCCAGGTAGCTTCCGAGATCCGCAAGTACCGCTCGCCGGAGCCTTACAAAGGCAAGGGTATCCGTTACGCGGGCGAATATGTCCGCCGTAAGGAAGGCAAGAAGAAGTAACGCCATGAAAAGCTCACGCGAAAAGATGCAGCGCCGCGCCCAGCGGGTCCGCACCAAGCTCCGGAAGGTCGCCGAAGGCCGTCCGCGTCTGTCGGTTGCGCGCAGCCACAAGAACATCTCCGCCCAGATCATCGACGACGAGAAGGGCATCACGCTCGCTTCGGCTTCGACGCTGGAAAAAGACGTTCTCGGCGGTGCCAAGACCGGCGCTGACACGTCCGCAGCTGCGCAGGTCGGCAAGATCCTGGCAGAGCGCGCCAAGAAAGCCGGTGTTGAAGACGTTGTCTTCGACCGCGGCGGCTACATGTTCCACGGCCGGGTGAAAGCCCTGGCAGACGCCGCCCGTGAGGGCGGTCTCAAATTCTAAGGAGAGGCCCTATGGCTGAAGAAAGAGGAAGAGGCCGCCGGAATCGCGATCGCGACGAGGAGCAGTCCGAATTCGTCGACAAGCTGGTTGGCATCAACCGCGTCGCAAAGACGGTGAAGGGTGGTAAGAACTTCGGTTTCGCAGCTCTCGTCGTTGTGGGTGACCAGAAGGGCCGCGCCGGCTTCGGCAAGGGGAAAGCCCGCGAAGTGCCGGAAGCCATCCGCAAGGCGACGGAAGAAGCCAAGCGCAACATGGTCCGCATCCCGCTGCGCGAAGGCCGCACGCTTCACCATGACGGCAAAGGCCGTTGGGGCGCTGGCAAGGTCGTGCTGCGCGCAGCCCCTCCCGGTACTGGTGTGATCGCCGGTGGTCCGATGCGTGCCGTGATGGAAGTGCTGGGCGTCCAGGACGTCGTCGGCAAGTCGATCGGCTCCTCGAACCCCTACAACATGGTTCGTGCAACGTTTGATGCTCTGAAGGAACAGGCCAGCCCGCGTTCCGTTGCTTCCAAGCGTGGCCTGAAAGTTCAGGACGTGGTTGGACGCCGCACCGATGGTGCGTCGGAAGCCGGCGTCGTTGAAGCCTGAGCCTAGGGAAGGGTAACGACATGTCGAAATCCAAGCTTACCGTCCGCCAGACCGGCAGCCCGATCGGCCGCAAGCCCGAACAGCGTCAGACGCTGGTTGGCCTCGGCCTGAACAAGGTTGGCCGGACCAAGGAACTCGAAGACACTCCGGCTGTGCGCGGCATGATCCGCAAAGTGGCCCACCTGGTCGAGGTGGTCGGCGAATAAGGCCTCCGTGCCGCATCGCCGCCGCCCCAACCATCAAGACGTATCGGAAGATAGAACGATGAAACTCAACGAACTGTCCCCCGCTGAAGGCTCCACCAAGCAGCGCATGCGCATTGGCCGCGGCGTCGGCTCGGGCAAAGGCAAGACGGGTGGCCGCGGTGTTAAAGGTCAGAAGGCCCGTTCCGGCGTTGCCATCAATGGCTTCGAAGGCGGCCAGATGCCGATCTACATGCGCCTGCCGAAGCGGGGCTTCACTCCGCGCGGCCAGAAGACGATGTCCTGGGTCAACCTGGGCCGCGTCACCAAGGCGGTCGAAGCCGGCAAACTGGACGCTTCCAATGTGACGGAAGAAACGCTGGTCGCTTCCGGCCTCGTGCGCAACGTCCGTGACGGCGTTCGCCTGCTGGCCAAGGGCGCTGCCCCGAAAAACCTCAACATCACAGTGACCGGTGCCTCCAAGGCTGCCATCGAAGCCGTTGAAAAGGCTGGCGGCAAGGTGACGGTTACGGGTGCCGCGAAAGACACGGCTGCAGAATAAACAGCGGTTTTTACCCGGAACCCCTTCACAAACACCGTGACGCCGCCGATTTTGGCGGCGCACGCATTTTCAGGGAGATCGAGCGTCGATGGCCAATGCCGCAGAACAGATGGCTCGCAATGTAAATCTGGGAACCTTTGCCAAGGCCAAGGACCTCCAGAACCGCATCCTGTTTACTCTGGGCATGTTGCTGCTCTACCGGCTCGGCACATTCGTCCCGATTCCGGGTCTCGACCCGATCGCTTATGCCTCGATCTTCGAAAGCCAGTCCGGCGGCCTGCTGGGCAACATGAACATGTTTGCCGGCGGGGCAGTGGAGCGGATGGGCATCTTCGCCCTGAACGTGATGCCGTACATTACTGCCTCCATCATCATCCAGATGATGACCCAGGCCTCCCCGACGCTTGAGAAGCTGAAGAAGGAAGGCGAAGCCGGCCGCAAGCAGATAAACCAGTATACCCGCTACCTGACGCTGGCATTTGCGCTGGTTCAGTCCTTCGCGATCTCATCCGGCCTGTCGCATGTCCGGATCGATGGCATCGCCGGGCCGTTCTTCATCCTTACCGGTGTGGTGACCCTCACGGGCGGCACGATGCTGCTGATGTGGATGGGTGAGCAGATCACCGCCCGCGGCATCGGCAACGGCGTCTCACTGATCATCTTCGCCGGCATCGTGGCCGAGCTGCCCAAGGCGATCGTGAACCTGATCAGCCAGGCGCGTGCGACCTCGGTGAACGTGGTGTTCGTCATCGCGATTGCGGCCATGGTGATCGCTCTGGTCGTGTTCATCGTGTTCATGGAGCGGTCGCAGCGGCGGTTGCTGATTCAGTATCCAAAACGGCAGCAGGCGCATGGTGTGGCGCAGGGGCAGAAGAGCTTCCTGCCGCTGAAGATCAACACTGCGGGTGTGATTCCCCCGATCTTTGCTTCGGCCCTGCTGATGCTGCCGCTCACCGTTGTGGGCTTCATGGGCGGCAATGCGGCCGGTGCAGCGACGGACACGGAAGTGAATGGCATCCTTTCCTGGCTCGCTGCGAACTTCTCAGCCGGCACCTGGACGCACATCATCTCCTATTGTGTGCTCGTGATCTTCTTCACCTTCTTCTACACCTCGATCATGTTTAATCCCGAGGAAACGGCGGATAACCTCCGGAAATATGGCGGTTTTATCCCGGGCATCCGGCCGGGCTCCAACACGGCAGCCTACTTCGACTACGTCCTGACTCGCCTCACCGTGATCGGTGCGCTGTATTTGACCTTTGTCTGTGTTCTGCCCGAACTGCTTCGGCGTTATTACCCCGAGATCCCGTTTTACATCGGGGGTACGTCGCTGCTGATCGTGGTGTCGGTGACAATGGACACCGTGACGCAGATACAGTCGCATTTGATTGCGCATCAATATGAAGGCATGATCAAGAAGTCGAAGCTCGGGGGCCGGAAGAAATGAATCTAATACTGTTCGGGCCGCCTGCGGCCGGGAAAGGTACGCAGGCGAAACGCTTGGTTGAGGAGCGCGGTTTCATCCAGCTCTCCACAGGCGACATGCTGCGCGCCGCTCGCGCATCAGGCTCTGAACTGGGCCAGCGCGTTGCGACAATCATGGATGAAGGCGGCCTCGTTTCCGACGAGATCGTGATCGCCCTGATCGACGAACAGCTGACCGCCAACAAGGGGGCTGCCGGCTTCATTTTTGATGGATTCCCGCGCACGGTCGGTCAGGCCGGCGCCCTGGACGAGCTGCTGAAGTCCCGTGGCACCGAAGTGAACCGGGTTATCCGTCTGGTCGTCGATGACGAGCAGCTTCTGGCGCGCGTCACGAAGCGTTTTGAAGAGCAGGGGCGCAAGGACGACAATCCGGAAACCTTCTCGAAACGTCTTGAGAAATACTATGAGGACACAGCGCCTCTGGTGCCGATTTACGCTGAGCGGAGCATCCTGACGGAAGTCGACGGGATGGCCGCGATCGACGAGGTCGCAAAGCAGATCGACGCTGCGCTGAAAGAGACGGCATAAAGCTGGGATTCCGCTGTTGACGCGTTAATTTCCACGGCTATAAGCCTCCATTCTTAGCTTAAGGCTTAATCGCCGGCGCGCGAGGCGGACCGTATTCCGGCTCGGCGCGCTTTTAATGTTTGAACAGTCCGCTTGAGGAGAACCGGCATTGGCCCGTATTGCAGGCGTAAATATCCCGACCAATAAGCGCGTCGTCATTGCGCTGCGGTACATCCATGGCATTGGTCCGGCCTTCGCACAGGAAATCTGCGAAAAGGTGGGCGTCGACGCATCTCGCCGCGTGAACGAACTGACCGACGCTGAGGTCATCAAGATCCGCGAAACGATCGACGCCGATTACATGGTCGAGGGTGATCTGCGCCGTGACACGTCCATGAACATCAAGCGCCTGATGGACCTTGGCTGCTACCGTGGCCTTCGCCATCGCCGTAAGCTGCCGGTTCGCGGTCAGCGGACGCACACCAACGCCCGTACCCGCAAGGGTCCGGCCAAGCCGATCGCCGGCAAGAAGAAGTAAGGGGTAGTTCGTCATGGCTCGTGAGACGACCCGCGTCCGCCGCAAGGAACGCAAGAACATCACCTCGGGTGTTGTTCATGTGAACTCCAGCTTCAACAACACGATGGTCACCATCACCGACGCACAGGGGAATACCATCTCCTGGTCTTCGTCGGGTACGATGGGCTTCAAGGGTTCGCGCAAGTCGACCCCGTATGCTGCCCAGATGGCGGCAGAAGATGCTGCCAAGAAGGCCATGGAGCATGGCCTGCAAACCGTCGAGGTTCTCGTCCGTGGTCCGGGTTCGGGCCGTGAGAGCGCGCTTCGTGCCCTTCAGGCTGCTGGCCTGACGGTTACGGCGATCAGCGACACGACGCCGATCCCGCACAATGGGTGCCGCCCGCCGAAACGCCGCCGCGTCTAAACGGATTGAACCTTCCCGGTGGCGCGACCATATCGCGCCGCCATCCGCTTTTTGAGGATCGCCACACATGGCCGAGAACACCGCCGTCAACGACCGTAACTGGAAAGAACTGATCCGCCCGAACCGCCCTGTGGTTCAGGCTGGATACGACCCGAAGCGCAAGGCGAAGCTCGTGATCGAGCCGCTGGAGCGTGGCTATGGTACGACGCTGGGCAACGCCCTGCGCCGCGTGCTGCTGTCCTCGCTGCAAGGGGCTGCCATCATTGGCGTCCAGATCGACAACGTCGTTCACGAATTCTCCGCCATTCCGGGCGTGCGTGAAGACGTCACCACGATCGTCCTGAACCTGAAGCAAGTCGCCATCTTCATGGAAAGCGACACCACCAAGCGCATGGTCCTGAAAGCGACCGGCCCGGGTGAAGTGAAAGCTGGCCAGATCGAGACCTCGGGCGATACGAAGATCCTCAACCCCGATCACGTGATCTGTACCCTCGATGACGGCGCTGAAGTCCGCATGGAATTCACCGTTGCTACCGGCAAGGGGTATGTCCCGGCCGAGGCACACCGTCCGGAAGACGCCCCGATCGGCTATATCCCGATCGACGCGATCTATTCACCGGTCCGCCGCGTCGGCTACCAGGTGGAAGACACGCGTGAAGGCACGAAGCTGGACTTCGACAAGCTGACCCTCGACATCGAAACCGATGGCTCGGTCACGCCGGAAGATTCCGTCGCTTACGCCGCTCGCATCCTGCAGGACCAGCTGCAGCTCTTCATCAACTTCGAAGAGCCGACGCTGGAAGCCGGCACCCAGACGGAAGAAACCGACCTCGGCTTCAACCCGGTCCTCCTCAAGAAGGTGGACGAGCTGGAACTGTCCGTGCGTTCGGCAAACTGCCTGAAGAACGACAACATTGTTTACATCGGTGACCTGATCCAGAAGTCGGAAGCGGAAATGCTGCGTACCCCGAACTTCGGCCGCAAGTCGCTGAACGAAATCAAGGAAGTCCTCGCTGGTCTTGGCCTGCACCTCGGCATGGAAGTGCCGGATTGGCCGCCGGAAGACATCGAAGGCCTTGCCAAGAAATACGACGACCACCTCTAGGACCCGAAAACAGCCGGGGGCCTGACCACCTCCTGTAAGGATTGAAACCATGCGCCATCGCCTTGGATACCGCAAACTGAACAAGACGACTTCGCACCGCAAGGCGATGTTCGCCAACATGGCCGCAAGCCTGATCGAGCATGAGCAGATCGTTACGACCCTGCCCAAAGCGAAGGAAATGGCGCCGCTGATGGACAAGCTGGTGACCCTGGCCAAGAAGGGCGATCTTGCTGCCCGCCGTCAGGCTCTCTCCAAGGTCCGCGACGAAGAGGCTGTCCGCAAGCTGTTCGACGTGTTCGGCGACCGCTACAAGGACCGCAACGGCGGCTACACCCGCGTGCTGAAAGCCGGCTTCCGCCATGGCGACAACGCACCGGTTGCTGTCCTGGAAATGATCGACCGGGATGAGTCCGCCAAAGGCGCCGCCGACAAGGCCCGCCACGAGGCTGAACTCGAAGCCGGCGAATAATCCGCGCAAAGAATTTTCCGCAAGAAAATCAAAGAGCCCCGGAGTTTTCCTCCGGGGCTTTTTGCTTTTGCGGTTGACGCTTTTTCTCCGATCCATCATACGGCGCCTCCACTCAGCAGCGGAGAGTTCCGATGAATTATCGGTTCCCAAGTCAGACACGGAAGGACGGCGCCCTGGTTCAAGGACGCGATCCGTTCCGCATGGAGGTTGCTGGATAGGGCTGATGGTCAGCCCGATGGCCTGAAGGTCATATGCCGCCCTCCGCGCGTTCCGCCCGGAGGGTTTTCTTTTCTCTCTCACCCAAAGGGATTCGCGCGGAGGGCTTGTCAGGAGGAGTCTGCGGGCAGCAGACTGCGAGAAGATGAGTGAGTTTGAAGTGTTCGAGACCTTCGCCGGGGGCCGTATCAAGGCCTGGGTAAAAGGCGTGCCGCTCGAAGAGGCCGCACGTGAGCAGCTGGAAAATGTTGCCGGGCTGCCGTTCGTGCACTCGCACCTTGCCGTCATGCCTGACGTGCATTTCGGGCGCGGCGCGACGGTCGGCTCCGTCATTCCGACGAAAGGCGCGATTATTCCGGCCGCGGTCGGGGTCGACATCGGCTGCGGGATGATGGCGGTACGCACCAGCCTGACATCGAACGACCTGCCGGACAGCCTCTCGGCCGTCCGCAGCGAGATCGAGCGGAAGGTGCCGGTTGGCAACGGACCGGGCGGGAACCACAAGGATACCCCGTCGCGTGCGGCCTCGGCCCTGCGCCGGTCCGGGCTCGACGAGCGGCTCGAGGCGATCCTGGTGAAGCACAAGCGCATCCAGCGCACGAAGTTTGCGACGCAGCTCGGCACGCTCGGTGGCGGGAACCATTTCATCGAACTTTGCCTCGATGAGGTGGACCGTGTCTGGGTCATGCTCCATTCCGGTTCGCGCGGGACGGGCAACATACTCGGCACCTATTTCATCCAGGAAGCCCGCGAGGCGCTGGAGAAGCGGGTGCTCGGCTATCACGTGCCGGACAAGGATCTCGCCTTCTTCGTGGAAGGCGAGGAGTTGTTCGACGACTATGTCATGGCTGTCGGCTGGGCGCAGGACTATGCGCGCCTCAACCGCGAGGTGATGATGGACCGTGTGCTGATCGCCCTGCGTGATCTGCTCCCGGCCTTCACGCTCGGCAAGATGGCTGTGAACTGCCACCACAATTATGTGGAGCGGGAACACCATTTCGGCGCTGATGTCTGGGTCATCCGCAAGGGCGCCGTGCGCGCCGGCGCGGGGGAGTTTGGCATCATTCCGGGCTCGATGGGGGCGAAATCCTTCATCGTGCGCGGAAAGGGCCATGCGGAGTCGTTCTGCTCGTGCTCACATGGGGCAGGGCGGACCATGTCGCGTGCCGAGGCCAAGCGCACCTTCACGGTGGATGATCACCTCGCCGCAACGGCGGGTGTGGAATGCCGCAAGGACGCGGGCGTCATCGACGAAACGCCGATGGCCTACAAGGACATCGACGCCGTCATGGCCGCCCAATCGGACCTTGTGGACATCGTCCACACGCTGAAACAGGTCGTGTGTGTCAAAGGCTGATCGAATAATTTTTGGCGCAGCCTTGACAGTTAACTGTGGCTCGTCTTATACGCCTCCTTCTTCTTGAGCAGCCATCCGGATACGGATGGCTGCTCAAACCAAACAACGGACCAAACAGATGAAGCACGGTTGTACAGCAACAATCCTGCTCCTCAGTCGATGGGGAGCGCAGTCAGCGTCCCCCGCGCGTTTGCCGGTGGGCGCCTGACCTCAAATTTTTCTGACTTCAATCTGTCCGTGCCCGGCATCCTGGTCGGCGGACGATCTGGAAGGAGGTGGATCATGGGCAATCCCATGACCCGGCGCCCTGTGCGGCCACTCGGCCGTACCGGTGCCATGACGCCCTTGCTGCGGTTCCTTGCTGGAACGCACGCAGAAGCACTGGCCATCGTATGGCCTGCGCCGCATGCGGGTTTTCTGGCCCTGCCGTCCGCCCGCCGCCACGCGGCGGCGATCCTGCTTGCTCGTGATCTCGAACTGAACGAGATCGCCCGTCTTGTGGAATTTGGACGCGACGGGGATGTTGCGAAACATCTCATGCATGGCCAGGCAGCTGGCGGACTGATGAAGTCGCTGTCCCGGCTGGGCGAGACCCTGTGGGAGGCATCCGACTATAATCTGTTCCTGTCCCTGTTCTCCGACGAGAACACGGCGCAGGTGCTTCGGCACACGGACGAGATTCGTCCGGAACAGCTTCATCTGATCCGCAGGCTGCCGGTCCTGCTCCGGGTGCCGAAAATTCTTCGGCATATCCCGGACAGTAAGGGCGCTGTCGATGACCTGGCCGAAGCGTTTCGACTTGCCGTGCGCATGCGCGGCAAGGATCAGGCGGCGTCGGTTGCCCGCCGGTGGGAGCGGGCTGCATCGTCCGAACGCCTGTTCGACATGGCGGCGGAAGACCTGCAGCCCGTCCGCTTCGGCAACATGCTGGCCCCGCCGGACCTGCCGCCTGCCTTCTTCCGGGTCGGCGACAGGAAAACGCTGGAACAGGTCGCGCTGGAATTCCGCAATTGCCTGCGGGATTTCACCAGCGACATCGCGGCCGGGCATATGGCGGTCTACGTCCTGCGTGATGGCGTGGAACGGGCCGTCCTGGCCCTGCGCCGGGATACGGCTGGCTGGCGGCTCGCCGAGGCGAAAGGCAAGGACAATTCGGACCTGCGCGAGGAAACGCTCCGGTTCATTGTCGATGCCGTGGAACGGGCAGGCGGGCGGACAGGCGAGTCCAGCTGGGTTCTTGCCCGCCGGCTGCATGAGCATGTGTGCGGCCGGTGCGGTCCGGCGCATGTCCCGGTGCGGGAAACCTGGGAAGAACGGTTGATGCTGGGCTCTCTCTGGGACTGATCCGGGCGCCCGAAGGGAGGCGCCTCTCCGGAAACGGGGAGGCGTCTTCTCACGGAAGTATCTTGTACAGTCCGGAATTGCGGATAGGCTCAGCGCCGCCTATCGGAGCATTCCCCCATGATATTCGACCGTATCAAGCCGCTCGACGCCATCCTTGCGACTGCGGAAAAGAAGTCCCTGCACAGATCCCTCGGCGCCTTCCAGCTGACCATGCTCGGCATCGGCGCGGTGATCGGGACAGGCATTTTCGTGCTGACCGCCGCGGCGGCCCAGAAGGCCGGACCGGGCATGATGTTCTCTTTCGTCATCGCCGGGTTCGTCTGCGCGGTGGCGGCCCTTTGTTATTCAGAGCTCGCCTCCATGGTGCCTGTGTCGGGCTCTGCCTATACCTACACCTATGCCGTGATGGGGGAGCTGCTGGCCTGGATGGTCGGCTGGGCGCTGATCCTCGAATATGCCGTGGCAGCCTCGGCCGTGTGTGTCGGCTGGTCCGGGTACGTCATGGGCCTCGTCGAGAACTTAACCGGGTTCACCTTACCCGCGGCGCTCAGTAGCGGCCCGGCCTGGGGCTTTGCAGGCGGCATTCCGAGCGTCGACTTCAGCCATGGCGTGGTGAACCTGCCGGCCATCGTGGTGGCGGCCGTCGTCACGTGGCTGCTGGTCATCGGCACCAGCGAAAGCGCCTCGGTGAATGCCGTGCTCGTCGCCATCAAGGTCACGGCCCTTACGGCCTTCATCGTGCTGAGTTTACCGATCCTGAAGGGAGAGAACTTCACGCCGCTGATGCCAACGGGCCTCCTCGGCCATGACGGCCTCGGCGTCGTCGGAGCGGCGGCGACCATCTTTTTTGCCTATGTCGGCTTCGATGCAGTTTCGACAGCTGCGGAAGAGACCAAGAACCCGCAGCGCAATGTACCGATCGGACTGCTCGGCTCTCTGGCCATCTGTACCGTGTTTTATTTCCTCGTGGCAGCGGGTGTGGTCGGCACGGTTGGGGCCCAGCCGGTGCGCGATGCCGCCGGCGCGGTCCTGCCACCGGATGGGGCAGGTTTTGCCGCGCGCTGCGCCGAACTCCGGGCGGTGGGCGAGGCCCCCATCGCCTGTTCGGACGAGGCGCTCGCCGAAACGCTCCGCACCATCGGCTTCCCGGTGATCGGCAACCTTGTCGGCCTCGCGGCCTCCATCGCGCTGCCTTCGGTAATCCTGATGATGATCTATGGCCAGACGCGGATCTTCTTCGTCATGGCCCGCGACGGCCTGCTGCCCGAAAACCTCGCCGATGTGCACCCGAAGTTCAGGACACCGTGGAAGATGACCATCTTCACCGGTATCTGCGTGGCCATTGCGGCGGCCTTCTTCCCGGTTGGCCAGCTGGCGGACATTTCGAACTCCGGCACGCTGTTCGCCTTCTTCATGGTGGCGATTGCGGTGATGATGCTGCGTCGGACGGATCCGGACCGGTTCCGCCCGTTCCGCACGCCGTTTGTCTGGATCATCGCGCCGATCGCCGCGATCGGTTGTCTTGGCCTCTATCTGAACCTGCCCTTCGTGGCGAAAATGGTTCTGCCGGTCTGGGGTGCCATCGGGCTCGCGATCTATTTCTTCTACAGCCGCAAACGCAGCCATGTCGGCCTTGGCCTGATCGAAGTACACGAGGAAGATGCCGACGTACCGCCCTCGGCGGCGCCGCCGATCTGACGGAACGGGGATTGGAACTCTCTCGCGGCGGGGCTATCCTGCTGCGGGACAATAAGAAACCGGAGGAAATGAGATGGCTGACGGACACGCCGGCGGCGAACGCGCAAAATTCCGCGAAATGCTGGAAGGCACCAAGGAAGACTGGGATATCATCGCGGAGAATTCCCGCATCTTCAACAAGGGCCTCGCCAAGCGGGTGCTGGACCACCTCCGCCTGCTGGATGGCGATTTCGGCGGCTTCCCGATCGACCGGCTTGAGCACTCGCTGCAGACGGCGACCCGCGCCCACCGGGACGGGCGAGACGAGGAATATGTCGTCTGCGCCCTGCTACACGATATCGGCGACACGCTGGGCAGCATGAACCATCCGGACGTGGCTGCCGCGATCCTCAAGCCGTTCGTTTCCGAGGAAAACCTCTGGATGGTCGCCAATCATGGCGCGTTCCAGGGCTATTACTTCTTCGAGTATCTCGGCCTCGACAAGAATATGCGCGAACAGTTCAAGGACAGCCCGCACTACCAGCGCTGCGCCGAGTTCTGCCACAAGTATGATCAGGCGGCTTTCGACCCGGATTATGAAAGCGAGCCGCTGGAATTTTTCGAGCCGATGGTGGAGCGCGTCTTCTCTAAGCCGAAGAACTCCATGTATCTGAAAGCCATGAAAAACGCGGAATAGTCCGCAGGCAGACCGCCAAAAAGGCCCGTATCCAAAGGATACGGGCCTTTTTTCATGCAGTTGCCGGGGTTTGCGTCAGCTTTCCTTCACTTCGCATTTGCCCGGATAGGCGACACTGAGGCCTTCGGCATAGGCTTCGCAGCGGTTGCCATAGGTCTTGCCGTCGCAACCGCAGACCGGGCGGTATTCCTTGGTGCAGATCGGGCCCGTCTTCCGGCAGACGCCGGCAGCATCCGCGATCGAGTGGCATGCGCCATCTTCAAAGATGCAGGTCAGGCCGTCATCGCACTGGAAGGCGGCGATGCCACCGCACATAGCGCCTTCGCCGGTCGCGGGGGCTTCCGCGGGGGTCTCCACGGGCGCGGCCACTTCGTCGGCTGGAACGGCCCGGTCAGGCACAACGCCCGGTTCGAGAAACCAGGCGCAACCGGCGAGAAAGATTGAGGAAAATAAAAGGATGGCGAGGCGCATGAGATTCTCCTTTCGGGAGAACAGCCTGCGCCTCGCCATCATTTTTGGCAAGTCTGGAGCCGGGGCTTAGCCCTTGGCTTTGCCTTCAGCGACGAGCGAGAACATGTTCTGGCCGTGCTGGCCGCCGGAAGTGAAGGCCGGCAGTGTCTTGCTGGTGTCGGTGATCTCGTCCCACTTGGCCGCAACGGCTTCGGCGGTCAGCTCTTCGCCCTGGCCGACATAGGCGCCGCGGGTTTCGACGATGCGGGCCATCGAGAAGGCACCGGCGCCAGCCGACAGGATCAGGCCTGTCGGAGCGTCGTCTTTCACCAGGTTCATCACGCCCGGCGTGACATATTCCGGCTTCAGCTGTTCCAGCGCTTCCGGCGGCATCAGGCCTTCGGTCATGCGTGTCGCGGCGACCGGGCAGACGGCGTTGATCTTGATGTCGTTCTTCGCGCCTTCGATTTTCAGGGTGTTCATCATGCCGACCACGCCCAGCTTGCCGGCGCCATAGTTGGCCTGGCCGAAATTGCCATAGAGGCCGGTGGAGGAGGTGGTCACGACGATACGGCCGTAGTTCTGGGCTTTCATGATGTCCCAGGCAGCATGCACCGGCAGGAACGTGCCGCGCAGATGAACGGCGAGAACCAGGTCGATGTCCTGGGTCGTCATTTTCGAGAACGACTTGTCGCGCAGGATACCGGCATTGGCGATGATGATGTCAATGCGACCCCATTTTTCCATGGTGTCGTCGATCATTTTCTTCACGCCGGCTTCGTCAGCGACGGACGAGCCGTTGGAGATGGCTTCGCCACCCATGGCTTCGATTTCCTTCACCACGGCTTCTGCGGCGTCGGAGCTGCCGCCCGAACCGTCCATCGATGCGCCGAGGTCGTTGATGACGACTTTTGCGCCGCGGCGGGCGAGTTCGAGGGCGTGGCAGCGGCCAAGACCGCCGCCGGCACCCGTAACAATGGCAACGCGACCGTCAAAACGGATGTCAGACATGTGCTTTCTCCTGAAAAGTTTGGGGGTTTCACACCAGACGCTCACGTCAACGTCAAGCACATCCCTTACGTCAGCCCTTGCGCGTGTTGTCGCGGTGTGTATCCGTTCCATTCTGGAATTCACCAGAGGAGGAAACATCATGCTCGCTTATGTCACGCTCGGCTCGAATGATACGGCCAGGGCCTGCGCCTTCTATGACGCGGTTCTCGGCGAAATGGGGGCCAAGCAGGTCTTCAATAATGGCCGACTTCACTTCTACGGCACGGGGCCGGGCGCGCCCATGCTGGCAATCGGCGGCCCTTACGACGAGAAGGCGGCGACCTGCGGCAACGGCGTGATGCCGGCGCTTGCCTGCCCGGACAATGCGACGGTCGACAAGGTCTACAAGAAGGCCATCGAACTTGGTGCCAAGGACGAAGGCGAACCCGGCAATCGCATGCCGACCTTCTACGGCGCCTATTTCCGCGACCCGGACGGCAACAAGATCTGCGTCTGCAAGCTGGGCTAAGTGGTTTCGTCTCCTCTCCGGTGGGGAGGGGACGTCACCTCGCTCCGGATATCTGTTCGAGCCGCGCATTGGCGTTTTGGCACCAGTGACAATCCACGTCGGGGGCGAGTTGGAGCGCCCGCCTGAAGGCATCTGCCGCCTCAGCCTCATGGCCACAGGCCAGCAGGCCTTCCCCCAGACTGTCCCTGAGATTGCCATCGTCGGGAAATTGGCCAGCATTCAGCCGCAGCAGGGCGGTCGACCAATCGCAATCATCTTCCCTGAGCCGTTGGAAACCGATGCGGTTCAGGATGGCGGGGTTTTCTAAAGGCCGGCCAAGCCCGGCTTCCATGAAGGACAGCAAGATGCCGGCCTCTGATGCCGTATGGCTGTCCATGAATCGGTAGACGAGTTCATAGCTCAAAGGAGCGATCGGCGGCGGCACATAGCTCTCATCGCGGGCCAGTCTGACGACGCGCCAGGCGATCGAGTCGACAGCTTCCGGCAGGGACACATTTGTCAGGAACACGACGACCAGGTCCTCGTCCACAAACCGGATGAGATCTGCGAAGAAGAGGCCATTCGACCCATTGTGCGTGACAATGCGCCGGCCATCGTTCGTGCTCTGAATACTCCAACCATAGCCATAAAATGTCGTGCCGCCTTCAGTCTCCGGAACATGAGGTGCCTGGAGCAGGGCGACGCTTTCTCGGCTCAGCACCGTTCCGTCACGCAGGGCCTTGTGCCAGTTGTAGAGATCACCGGTCGTTGAGTGCAGGTCGCCCTTGCCAATGCCGAACCAGGTGACCGGACCGTTGCCCCATTGCCGGAAAGTGGTTCCCCAGCTTTTCCAGGTGGCGGTCTCCAGGTCGAAATAGTATCCGTTCGCGATCCGGTCCGCGCGCCAGTCCGGCTGCAGATACCCGGTCTGGCTCAAGCCAGCTGGTTCCAGAAGGTGTTGTTGAAGATAGTCCTCAAAGGGTTGGCCGGACGTTTGCTCCACGATCGCCGCCAAAAGGGTATAGCCGGTATTGGCATACTCATGACGGGTGCCAGGTTCGGTTGCGAGGGTTGAGGCAAAGAAGGCCGTCAGGAAGTCTTCCTTGCTGGCTTCATCATAGCGAAAGCCAAGATCCTGACGGGAGATGCCGCCTGTGTGGGTCAGCAGCTGGTGCACCGTGATCCCAGCCTTGTCTTTGGGGGTGTCGTCAAACAGATCCCCAAGCGTGTCGCCGAGGTGGAGTTTGTCCTGTTCTACAAGTTTGAGAATGGCTGCCGCGGTGAACTGCTTGGTGACCGAGCCGATGTTGAACACGGTCTCCGGCGAAACCTTCACGCCCGCCTCATAGTCAGCATACCCATATCCTCTGGATAAAAGCACCTCATCGCCCTTCGCGACCAGGACAGCGCCCGAGAAATGATGAGGCTCGGCAGCTGACAGGAAGGCGTCGATCCGTTGCGCGAGACGGGAGTCGTCTTCGGCAAAGGCCGGACACGGCAATACGAATGCCAGCACAGGGATCGCCAGAACGACGAGCCTTTTGAGGATATTTGGCAATACCTTACTCCGGTATCAGGATTGAACTGATCAGTCCGGCCGCTGGTCTTCCAGCTGCCCGGCATAGAAGCTGCGAATGTCCTTCACCAAAGCGTCCAGCGCACCCTCGTTCAGGTACATCATGTGGCCGCCCTGATAGTAGGTCATTTCGACCCGGTCCTGCGGGATGCCATAGCGGGCGAAGGTGATCTCCGCGTCGAAGAAGGGGCAGATCAGGTCGTAATAGCCGCTCGCGACCATGACGTTCAGGCTGGTATTGTGGCGCATCGCCGTGGTCAGCTTGCGCCCCGCATTCACATAGTGCGGCTCCCAGTACTGGCCTTCCGGCACATCGCCGAAATTCCACTGCTCGCCGGCCTCCGGGCTGGAGACCATATAGGGCCGGTTCATCTCAACGCCGAGGTCGGTGGCGAGATACTGGTTCATCAGGGCCGAATAGGCCGAGCTGACCGCATAACTCGACACGTCATCTTCCGGGCCTTCGGCGATGTCGTCGGCCTCATCCCCCAGATAACGCCCGTCGAGCCGGCCAAGTGCCACCCCCTCATCCCGCAGCAGCTCTTTCTGGAACCGATGCATCAGGATGCGAAGGTTCGAGGTCTCGATATATTGCGGGTCGAGCCCCGTAAAAAAGACGAGCTTGTCGCGGATATAGGTGCGCTCCTCCGGGCTCAGCCGGTCGCCTTTCCAGAGGGCGGGGCCGTATTCGTCGCGGGCGAAGGCGCGGGCCTCTGCCAGGAACTCCGCTTGCGGAATGCCTTGTCCGGCGCGGCCGTGATACTGTGCCACTGCGGCCATCGAGGGCAGGTAGGTGACATAGGAATAGACATTGTCATGGACGGAGGTGGATCCCTCATAGTCCAGTGCCTGCGAGATCAGCACGATGCCGTTGAGGGCAATGTCCACGTCGCCCACCGTCAGCTCATCGGCCAGATAAGCCGCGCGCGTCGTGCCGAAGCTTTCACCGATCAGGTATTTCGGGGCGTTCCAGCGCTTGTGCTTGGTAATCCAGATGCGGATGAATTCCGCGATGGATTCCTTGTCGCCCGCTTCGCTCCAGTAATCCTTGTTCTCGCCTTCGCCGATGGCCTGGCTGAAGCCGGTGCCGACCGGGTCGATGAAGACGAGATCCGTCATGTCCAGGATGGAGAGCGGATTGTCTACCATCCGATAAGGCGCGGCGCCATCATCCTCGTCGGCGTCGCTGGCCACCACAACGCGCTTCGGGCCGAGCAGGCCAAGATGCAGCCAGACCGAGGCAGAGCCCGGCCCGCCATTGAATACGAACGTCACCGGCCGGTCGGACCCGGCCTTCTCCTGAACGTAGGAGACCGTGAACAGGCTCGCCGCGGGCTTGCCATCTTTATTCTTGATCTGCGTCTCGCCCGCCTCGACCTTGTAGGACATTTTCTGCCGGCCGAACGTGCCGGAATGCTGGGTGACGAACATCACCGGCTCGGGCACGGGCCTGGAAGTTGTATTGGCTTCGGTTTCCTTTGCCGCTTCGGCGCTGTCGGTTTCGGCAAAGGCAGGGGCGGTCATGGCCATCAGGGCAGCCATGAAAAGAGCGCGCAGTTTCATTTGGGTCACTTCTCCTCGGCATCGGGCGGGCCGTCTCCCAGGAGATGGCGCCAGAGGCCTGAATACTAAGGCGAAAACCTATCCATCGCTTTTCGGGACGTCAAATGAAGGTTGAACCGGGTGTGCGATTGGCGGGCGCCCTGCCTGCCGGTTCGCCGCCTGCCTGGCATCGCATCCGGCGCGCACATGAAAGCTTCCCCTGCGGCGATGTCACGTTTAATCCATATGGCTGATATCTTTGGGGAAGGGAGACTGGGCCGGGATGAACATCATGGGTTTCGAATGGGGCTGGGACAACGCCCGCGCGTTGCTTGGCATCGCCATGATCTATGGCCTGTGCTGGGCCTGGTCTGAAAAACGGAAGCTCTTCCCGTGGAAAGTCGTGATCGGCGCCACGGTGATGCAGTTCGTTTTCGCGCTGATCCTGTTTGGCATCCCCTTCATCCGCTCCATCCTTTTCCGCGCCAATGATGTGGTCGACGGCCTTCAGGCCGCCACCCGCGCGGGCACGGGCTTCGTGTTCGGCTATGTCGGGGACAATGTCGCCGGCGCCGAGCTGATGGATGGCACGCCGCCGCCGCTCTTCTTCTTCCAGATCCTGCCCATCGTGATCGTCGTGGCCGCCCTGTCGGCCATGCTCTGGCACTGGGGCATCCTGAAATGGATCACCAATGGCTTCGCCTTTATCTTCCGGCGCGGCATGGGCCTTGGCGGCGCGACGTCGCTGGCTGTCTCCGCCAATGTCTTCATGGGCATGACCGAGGCGCCGGTTCTGATCCGGCCCTACATCAAGGGTATGACCCGCTCGGAACTGCTGATCATGATGACGGCCGGTTTTGCCACCATCGCGGGCTCCGTTCTCGTGGTTTACGGCTCCTTTCTGGAAGGCAAGATGGCGAACCCGTTGGCCCAGCTGCTGACCGCCTCCATCATGGCCGCGCCTGCCGCCGTCGCCGTCGCGCTCACCATGATCCCGGAAACCACACCCGCGACCGAGCGGATGAAGGAGCCGGACTTCAACTACGCGTCCACCATGGACGCCTTCTCGCGCGGCGCGACAGACGGCCTGCAGATCGTGTTCAATATCGCAACCATGCTGATCGCGGCGCTGGCGCTGCTCTGGCTGGTCAATGCCGGGCTTGGCGCCCTGCCGGATGTCGCCGGTGCACCGCTCTCCATCGAGCGCGTCCTCGGCTGGATCTTCGCCCCGCTGATGTACATGGTTGGCGTGCCGATGGAGGAGGCCGCGAAGTCGGGCTCCCTTATGGGCGTGAAGACGGTGCTGACCGAATTCGTCGCCTTCCTCCAGCTGGCCGAAGTGCCGCCGGATGCGATGGACCCGCGCACCCGCATGATCACCGCCCATGCGGTTTGCGGTTTTGCGAACTTCGGTTCCATGGGCATCCTGATCGGGGGCCTCTCGATCATCGAGCCGAGCCGCCGGGATGACTTCCTCTCCCTGTCCTGGCGCACGCTGGTGGCGGGCACCTTCGCGACCTGCCTGTCGGCAGCCGTCGTCGGCGCGTTGCCTTACCAGCTCTTCGCCGGGCATGCCGGTTGATCCGTATGGGGCTGAGTTTAGAAACGCTCTCTTCTCAGGTCGCCCTGCAACGTAGTAAGTAACAGCCGTCGGCGAGGTCCGGCGGAGCAACTTGCTTGATTGACGAACTCTTCCTGTGGTTTGTCCTGATCGGATTTATCGCACAGCTGATCGATGGCGCCCTCGGCATGGCCTATGGCGTCATCTCCACAACTTTCATGATCGCGCTCGGCATGCCGCCCGCGTATGCCAGCGCCAATGTCCACGCCGCGGAAGTGTTCACGACGGCGGCGTCCGGCATATCCCATTCCGCGGCGGAGAATGTCGACTGGCACGTCTTCTGGCGCCTCGCCCTGTTCGGGTCGGCCGGGGGCATCGCCGGGGCGTTCCTCGTCAGCCATCTTCACACAGACACCTTCCGCCCCGTAATCGCGGCCTACCTTTTCGGCATGGGCGTGGTCGTTATCTGGAAGGGATTGCGGCCGCGCATACAGGCACCGCGCCTTCACCGGGTGCGCCTGCTTGGCCTGTTCGGTGGTATGGCGGATGCGATCGGCGGCGGTGGCTGGGGGCCGGTCGTCGCGTCGAACCTCATCGCCCGGGGCGGCGATCCCGGCAAGATGGTGGGTACGGTAAACCTTGCGGAGTTCTTTGTGACGCTGGCCGTCTCCGGCGCTTTCCTGCTGGCGCTTGGCGCCACATTCGGTAAAGCGGCGCTGGGCCTGTTGGTCGGCGGCGTGCTGGCCGCGCCGGTGGCGGTGTTCGCCGCGCGGCGTATCCCGCGGAAACTGTTCACGATTGTTGTTGGCGTTGCCATCTGCCTTATCAGCGCCTGGAACCTCTGGCGCAGCCTTGCCGGACTGTGACCGGCAGGCTTTCCTGACAGGTGCCTGACACACAGGCGTGACCGGCTGCCCCTTGCGTGCCGCTGCGGCACGTACGAAACACAAGGCTTCCGCTTGGGAGGAAGCGTTCATGCAGAGTCACACAGACCGTAAAACTCACGGGAACGCGAAGCGTTCGTCCGTAATAACTCGCTCCGCGCTTTTGTCCGCGACAGGCGCCGCACTGGTGTTGTGTGCGCTGCCGGCGCAGGCCGATGAGGAAACTGCCACGCGCGAAGTTCTCTCGCCGATTGAAGTCTGGGGGGATCGGAATGCCAACGACCCCGGAAGCTATGCGGCACTTGATGCTTCCGAAATCGCTGCCACCGCTGCCGACCACCCAGCTGAAATCCTGAACCAGCTGCCCGGCGTGAACGTGCAGATGAATTCCGGGCAGGAGCATTTGATCGCTATCCGCTCGCCGGTGCTGACCGGTGGGGCCGGGCAGGGCAGCTTCCTGATCCTCGAGAACGGTGTCCCCACCCGCTCCCCTGCCTTCGGCAATGTGAACTCCCTGATCGAACCGCACCACGAGATCGCCGACGCGATCGAAGTCGTGCGCGGGCCGGGCAGCGCGAAATATGGTTCCAACGCGGTACACGGATTGATCAACGTCATCCTGCCGGAACCGGGCGAAGGCAGCGAGTTCCGCGCCTCCTATGGCACGCTCGGTCGCTGGCGCACAGACATGAAGCTGGACGAGGGGCAGCACTGGTTGTTCAATCTCTCCCTCCAGAAAGACACAGGCTGGCGCGACAATACCGATGTCAGCCAGCAGAAACTCTCCGTTGTCGGCAAGTTCAATCCGGGCCTCTGGGACGCGACCGTCTGGCTGTCCGGCCAGAACCTCGAACAGGAATCCGGCGGCTATATCGTCGGCGCCGATGCCTACAAGGACGAGGACATCGCAAAGACGAACCCCAATCCGGATGCGTACCGCAATGCCTGGTCCGCCCGGGTAGGCGCGCGGCTCGAACGGCCCCTGTTTGACGGCACTCTGATCCTGATGCCCTACGCGCACTCGCAGGCAATGATCTTCTCCCAGCACTTCCTGCCGAATGGCGGCGTGGAGAAGAACGGCCATACCGGCGGCGGCGTCATGGTGCGTTACGAACAGCCGCTTTCCGAACAGCTCACCTGGCGCGTCGGCACAGACCTCGACGCGGCCAGCGGTTACCTGCGCGAAATCCAGCCGGACCCGTTCGGCTTCTTCCCCGGCGACTCCCGCTTCCCGCAAGGCGTCCACTATGACTATGACGTCGACACGACCGTTGCGGCGCTGTGGACCGAGCTGGAATGGACGGTTTCGGAGGATTTCCGCATCCTTGCGGGCCTGCGCGGCGAGAGCCATGACTATGACTATTCGACCAAGGTGCCCGCCGGCATTAATGGCCGCTTCAACGTGCCCGCCGACCGGTCGGATTCCTATGAGTTCGTGACGCCGAAGCTAGGCGCTGTCTGGTCAGTCTCCGACACGTTCGATCTCTATGCCAACTATGCCCGCGGCGCCCGTGCCCCGCAGGTGTCAGACCTCTACCGGCTGCAAAGCCTGCAGGTCGTCGGCCAGATCGACACCGAAACGCTGGACAGCGTGGAAATCGGCGCACGCGGCGCCGCCCTGGACGGACGCCTCGTCTTCGATGTCGCCGCCTACTGGATGGACAAGGAGAATTTCTTCTTCCGCGACTCCGACGGCCTGAACGTGCCCGACGGCTCGACCGAGCATAAAGGCGTCGAAGTCTCCGCCGCCTACGACATCACCGACACGCTGTCCCTGTCAGGGAATGTGTCATGGTCCGACCAGACCTACACATTCGACCGGATCGTCGCGTCCGCCTCCAGCAGCATCCTCGATGGCAACGAGATCGACACCGCGCCGGAATGGCTCGCCAATGCGCGGCTGGACTGGCAGGCGACCGACCGCCTCGCCCTGTCGCTGAATGTAGAACATGTCGGCGAATACTTCACCGACCCGGGCAACCAGAACACCTATCCGGGGCACACCTTGCTTGGCGCCCGTGCGGCCTGGGCCTGGACGGACACGCACACGGTCTGGATCAACATCCGCAATTTGACGGACGAGCGCTATGCCGACCGGGCGGACGTTTCCTTCGGCAATCCGCGCTACTTCCCCGGAGAGCCCGTAAATGCCACTGTGGGGATCAGCAGAACATTCTAGGCAAGAATTCAGGAGGAACCCCATGAAGCTCTATCACAGCCCCAAGGCACCGAACCCGGACCGTGTCGTCTATTTCCTGCGTGCCAAGGGCAAGCTGGACGCGGTGGACCTCCAGGAAGTCTCCATCATGCAGCAAGAGCACAAGACCGCGGAATACCGCGAAGTCTCGCCCTTCTCGCAAGTCCCTGCGCTGGTTCTGGACGACGGCACCAAGATCACCGAGAGCCGGGCGATCTGCACCTATTTCGAAGGTATCTTCCCGGAGCCGAACCTGATGGGCACAGACCCGAAGGAAAAGGCGCTGATCGAGATGTGGGACCGGCGCGTGGAACTGATGTTCTTCATGCAGTTCGCCACCTGGTTCCGTAACGCCCATCCCATGATGGCGCCGCTGGAAGTGCCGCAAAGTGCCGAAGCCGCCGCCAAGGGCGAGAAGGCCGCGAAGAAGATGGCCGAGCGGTTCGATGCGCATCTCGCCGACAATGAGTTCCTCGCCGCCGGCCGCTTCTCCATCGCGGACATCACCCTCTTCATCGGCTGCGGTTTCTGCGGCGTGATGAAATGGGCGCCGCACAAGGAACACGCCAATCTCGGCCGCTGGTTTGAAGCCATGAAAGCACGCGGCTTCGCGGGCTAGGCCATCGACTCCGCGATCAGCTGGTAGGAGCGGATACGGTCTTCGTTCCGCTCTGCCAGCGTCAGGATGAACAACTCGTCGGCGCCATGCTCGCCCGCAAAGGCAGTGAGGCGCCCGGCCACATCATCCGCCGCGCCGATCACGCCGCGTCCCTCCGCCGCCGCCAGCGCTTCCGGCGACGCGGTCGCGATCACGGCATCGGCCTCCGTGGACGGAACGAAGGCGCGGAAGTCGCCCGCGCTGCGGGCGAGGTTCCAGGCGATGGCGGGTTTCGACAAGCGGCGGGCTTCCGCCTCGGTCTCTGCAGCGAGGGCCACAAGGCCGACGGCGGCGCAGGGCTCTGACGCGAAGGGCGACGGCTCGAAGGTTTTCCGATAGGCCTCAAGGGCTGCGCCCGCCGCGCCCGGTGCCAGGAAATCGGCAAAGGCGAGCTTCAGGCCCATCGCCCCGGCAAAGGCGGCGGAGTCCGGCGAGGAGGACAGCATCCAAAGGTCCGGGCGCTGACCCCGCGGGCCGACATGAATGCCCGTTGCCCGATGGCCCTCAGGTAGGGGCACCTCGCAGCTCGCATCCAGCATCCAGTCCATCAGCATGCGCAGCATGGTCGGGAAGGCCTGCGCGCCCGGGCCGAGCAGGGCAGCTGACGTGCGCGGGTCGGCCCCGGTCGCCCGGCCGACGCCCAGTTCGATCCGTCCCGGTGCCAATGCTTCCAGCGCGCAGAACTGTTCGGCGACCTTCAGCGGCGAATAGTTCGGCAGCATCACCCCGCCCGAGCCGAGCTTCAAATGCTGGGTGCGCTGGGTCAGCGCCGCGATCAGCACTTCCGGTGCAGAGCCGGCAAAGCTGCGCGCATTGTGATGCTCCTGCACCCACAGGGACCGCCAGCCCCGCCCGTCCAGCGCTCCGGCCAGCGCGAGCGTGTTCGCGAAAGCGTCCGCCGCGGTCTGGCCCTCGAACAGGGGCGAGGGATCAAGTATCGACAGGGCTGGTTTCATAGCCCCCGTGATGCGCTATGCAGGGGGGCGAAACAAGACAAGGAAACGATTCATGCGGATCTTAGCGGCGTCCCTTCTCCTGCTCCTGACGGCCTGTGCGCAGGCCTCCTCGTTCGGCCCACAGGTCCGGGCCGTGCCGATGGACGAGTTGAAGGCCGCCGCGCCCGCCGGCCAGCTGTCAGGTGTCGCCCAGCCGGTGGCCTACCGGGTGGAGATGATGGTCGATCCGCGCGAAGCCGCTTTTTCCGGTCATGTCCAGATCGACGTAAACCTGATGACCTCTGCTACGGGTATCTGGATGCATGGGGCCGATCTCGACGTGTCGTCGGTTCAGGTCACTGCGGGCGGCGAGACCCGGCCGGCCAGCTGGACAGAAGTCGATCCGACCGGCGTCGTCTGGGTAGGTTTTCCGAACCGAGTTCATGCGGGCGGCATCACGCTGACCATCGACTACACGGCAGCGTTCGATGCAAACCTCGCCGGCCTGTTCCGGGTGGATGAAAAGGGCGAAGCCTATGCGCTGGCCAAGTCGGAGAGCATCCAGGCCCGCCGCTTCCTGCCGAGCTTCGACGAGCCGGGCTTCAAGGCGCCGTTCGACATCACGCTGACCGTGCCGGAAGACATGCTCGCCATCGGCAACACGCCGGTCGCCTCTCGCGTCCCGGCAAGGCCCGGCTTTGATCGCGTGACCTTCCTGCGCACCCGTCCGCTGTCGACCTATCTCCTGTCGGTCGCCGTCGGCAATTTCGAGAAGGTCTCTGCCGGCACGATCCCGGTCAATGCCTGGCGCGACTGGCCGGTGCCACTCAGCGGTTACGCGCGCATGGGCAAGGGTGATGAGCTCGAAGCGATCCTCTCCATCACGCCGGCCATGATCGAGTTCTTCGAGGAAGCGCTGGAACAGCCCTATCCCTATGAGAAGCTGGACATCATCGCCGCGCCGCAATGGCCGTCCGGCGCGACGGAGCTCGCCGCAGCGATCACCTACCGGGAAAGCCGCATTCTCGCCAATGAGAAGTCGGGCGCGATGTTCCTGCGGTCGATGAAAGGCGTGCATGCGCATGAGCTGTCGCACATGTGGTTCGGCGATCTCGTGACCCCGCCCTGGTGGGATGATCTCTGGTTGAAGGAAGGCATTGCCAGCTGGGCGGAACCGGCAGTGCTGGGCACGCTCGAGCCGAATGGAGGGCACGACATTCAGGCCGTTGTGGATACGATTTCGGCAATGCAGCTGGACAGCCTGGCCAGTGCACGCGCCGTGGCCCAGCCGATCACGGAGAATGCCGATATCCGCAACGCCTATGATGCCATCACCTATAACAAGGGCCTCGCCGTCCTCGGCATGGTGGATGCGTGGTTCGGACCGGAACAATTCCGCCCGGCGCTCGGCAAATATATCGCCCAATATGCCGACAAGGCGGCCGACAGCGAGCAGTTCTTCCGTGCCATCGGCCGCACGACCGGCAATCCGGACATTGGCCGGTCGCTGAAATCCTTCGTGACGCAGAATGGTGTCCCGCTGCTGGCGACAGAACTTCAGTGTACGAGCGCTGGCGCGAAGGTGGTTCTGGAACAGAGCCGGTATCGTCCGCTTGGATCCGACGCGGACCCGGACCGTAGCTGGATCATTCCCGTCTGCGTCGCCTGGCACGAAGGCGAAGACAGAGGCCGTTCGTGCACACTGATGAAATCCCACCGCAAGGTGCTGCCGCTGGAAGGCGCGAGCTGTCCCGATACCTACCACCCGAATGCCAACGGCACCGGCTATTACCGGTTCAATCTCGCCGGCGATGGATGGGACAAGCTGATCGCTGCGCTGCCGGAGCTGAGAGCCACCGAAGCACTGACTGCCATCGACAGCGCGGAGGCGGACTTTGCGGCCGGAGAAATGGGCGCGTCCACGTTTCGGAGCCTGCTGTCGGCAGGTGCGCAGCATGACGACGCGGCCGTCGCCTCGGCTGTACTGAGCATTTATGCGGATCTGATGGACCGGCTGGAGGGCGCAGACGCGGCTGGCCTGCAGGCCGATGCGGAGTTGGCGTCTACCCGCCTGCACACACGCATCGCCGAAGGTGACGAAGATCCGGAACTGGAAGCCGCCTTGATCGAGTTCGACGCCACAATCCTGAAGCAGGAAGCGGCGCGGACGGAACTCGCCTCCGAAATGGACAAGTGGCTGAATGATCCGGAAGCGGACGTGAACCTGTCCAGCGATCTCTATGCGTCCGGGCTTCTTGTCCTGCTGGATGAAGGCGGGCAGGCGGCATATGACCGTGTGCTGCAGGCTTATGACGAGATCGACGATCCGGCCTTTGGCCAGTCGGTTGCGATCGCCCTCGGCAATGTGACGGATCCGGATCAGGCGGCCCGCACGCGCGGCCTGATCGCCTCGGCGGAGCTTGGCCCGCGCGAAACTTACACGATGGCACTGCTGCAGATGCGGACGCCGGAAACGCGTGAGGCGATGTCGACGTTCCTCGAGGCCAATTTCCCGGCCTTCCTGAAAGCGATCCCGGCACAGTGGAAGCGCCGCACGCCGGGGCTCGCCGCCTATTTCTGCGATACTGACGGACTGGGCGCGCTGAACGCCCTATTCGAGGAATATGGCGATCTCGCCGAAGGCCACGAACGCGCGCTCTCGCAGGCGCGGGAGCAGATCAGTCTCTGCATCGCGCAGAAGGCCGCGACGCAGGCAGACCTTGAAGTCGCCTTCGCCGCTGCACCTTGATAGGCGTACGCTCTAAGCGTTCTTGCCCTAAGCGTTCTTGATCGTCAGGCCGCCATCGACCGGGATGAACACGCCGGTCATGAAGCTGGCGGCCGGCAGCACGCAGGACAGGGTGATGTTCGCCACCTCTTCCGGAATGCCATACCGGCGCAGCGGCACGCGGCGCTTGGCGTAGATTTCCTTGTGCTCGTCCGGAATGCCGGCAGTGATGCCGGTGCGGATCGGTCCGGGACAGATGCAGTTCACCGTGATGCCTTCCCGGCCAAGGTCCACGGCGAGGCCGCGGGTCAGGCCGATGACGCCATGCTTTGCGGCAACGTAGGGGCTGTTGCCCGGCGTGGCGCCCAGGCCTTCCGTAGACGCCACATTCACGATGCGGCCATAACCGGCCTTGCGCATATAGGGCAGCGCCGCGCGGATCGCCCGCTGGTGCGAGGTCAGCATGACATTAATGCTGGGCCCCCAGCTGTCCTCATAGCTTTCCTCGGCGATGTTGGCAGGAATGGCGAAGCCGGCATTGTTGACCAGGATTTCCAGCCCACCGAAATGGGCCGCCGTTTCGTCGATCACACGCTTGATCATGTCGGCATCGCCAACATCCATCGCCCAGCCTTTGACATGGTCGACCCCCGCGGCCTTGATCTCTTCGACCACGGCATCGACGGCGTCCTGCTTCAGGTCCGTGACGGCGACGTTTGCGCCTTCGCGGGCGAAGAGGTGGGCGGTAGCCCGGCCCATGCCGCTGGCGGCGCCGGTGATGAGGGCGGTCTTGCCTTTGATCGAGCGCGAAAGCGCTTCATAGGGCGGCTGGCTCATGGCTGTTTCCTTCTTTTCTTGATTGTTCCGGAGAAGTTGAGGACAGGACGTCCGTCTTCTCCGCTTATGATTCCCCGGACGAAGCTCAGCGAGCCGCCCTTGCGCAGCACGTCGCCGCGCGCTTCCAGGCGCTCGCCTTCGACCGCGCCGTCGATGAATTCCGACGTGAAAGCGACCGTGACGCCGTAGGAGCCTTCCATCGCCTCATGGCCGAGGGCAAACAGCGAGAAATCCGCAAAGCTCATCAGGCAGCCGCCATGGACGACGCCGCCGGCATTCATGTGCTTGCGCTGCACGCGGAACGCGGCGACCGGCCCCTTTTCGTCGACCCTGAAATAGAAAGGCCCGGCCGTCTCATACTCGAACGGCTCCTCCTTCCAGGTTGTCCAGCCCGCGAATTCTCCCGATTCCTCGATTGTCGTGCTCACATTGCCTCCCTGCATTACGGGCGGCACGATACCGCACGGTTACCCTTCGACAAGCGTGCCGTTGGGGAATAGATTGCGCGGGCGAAAAGTCAGAATGAATTGAAAAGGAAGCAGACCATGGCCTTCGACGCCGAGATCCGGGACGCCCTCATCGAACAGGTGCGCCGCTTCGTGAACGAGAAATGCGTGCCCGCCGAAGCCGAAGTCGCAGAGAATGACGAGGTGCCGCAGTCCATCGTCGACGAGATGAAGAATCTCGGCCTGTTCGGCATCGCCGTGCCGGAAGAATATGGCGGCCTGCAGCTGGACATGGAAACTGAATGCCTGGTCGCGTTGGAGCTTGGCCAGACGTCCCCGGCCTTCCGCTCTGTCGCAGGCACGAACATCGGCATCGGCTCTCAGGCCCTCGTCCTGTTCGGCACCGAGGAGCAGAAAACGAAATGGCTGCCGGGCGTCGCCTCGGGCGACCTGATCGCCTCCTTCGCGCTGACCGAGCCGGAAGCCGGTTCCGACGCCGCAGGCCTCAAGACGAAAGCCATCCGCGATGGCGACCATTACGTCTTCAACGGCACGAAGCGCTACATCACCAATGCCAACAAGGCCGACATCTTCACCGTCATGGCCCGCACCGATCCGGACACGCCCGGTGCCAAGGGCGTCTCGGCCTTCGTGGTCGAGCGTGACACGCCCGGCGTCTCGGTCGGCGTGCCGGAGAAGAAGATGGGCCAGCAGGGCGCCCATATCTGCGACGTGATCTTCGAGGATGCCCGCGTACCAGCGTCCAACATGATCGGCAAGGAAGGCGAAGGCTTCAAGGTGGCGATGAGCGTGCTCGACAAGGGCCGCCTGCACATTTCCGCCGTGGCGACCGGTGTCTCCAAGCGCCTGATCCGCGAAATGGTAAACTACGCCATGGAGCGCAAACAGTTTGGCAAGCCGATCATGGAACACCAGATGATCCAGGCGATGATCGCCGACAGCCAGGCCGAGACCTACGCGGCCGAGTGCATGATCATGGACGCCGCCCGCCGCCGCGATGCAGGCGAGGACGTGACCCTGCTCGCCTCGTCGACGAAACTGTTCGCCACCGAGGCGTGTGGCCGCGTCGCCGATCGCGCGGTGCAGGTATTCGGCGGCGCCGGTTATGTTGCCGACTATGGCATCGAGCGCTTCTATCGCGACGTCCGCATCTTCCGCCTCTATGAAGGCACCAGCCAGATCCAGCAGATCATCATCGCCCGTGAACTGGCCCGCGCCGCCAAGACCGGTAAGCTCTAGGCGTGATCTTTTCCTCGGCGGGGAGACCGGCGGTTTGCGCTTCTCCCCGCTGGGGCCATAATGAGAATAACCGGGAAACAGGAAACGCACGCAGATGTTCGAACACGACCCAACCGACCCGCATGAAGTTGGCCTCAATGCGGAACGCCTCGCGGCGGTTCCGGCCTTCTTCGAGAAGAACTATCTCGACACCGGCAAGTTGCCTTGCATGGCGACGCTGATTTCGCGCAATGGCGAGATCGCGCTGGAAGACTATCGCGGGACGACCGAACTCGGCGGCGGCAAGCCCATCGGGCCGGAGACGATTTTCCGCATCTATTCGATGACGAAGCCGATCACGTCGCTGGCCGCGATGATGCTGTTCGAGGAAGGCAAGCTGCGCCTGGACCATGACGTCGCCCGCTACATCCCGGAATTTGCCGATGTCGAGGTTTTCGACAGCGGCAGCCGCGAAGACTACAAGACGCGCAAGCCCGACCGGCCGATGAAAGTGCTGGATCTCTTCACACACACGTCCGGCCTCACCTATGGCTTCATGATGCAGTCGGAAGTCGATGCCCTCTACCGCAAGGAAAAGATCGGCCGCCCGGACGAGACACTGCAGGAGATGGCGAAACGCCTCGCCAAACTGCCGCTGGAATGCTCGCCGGGTGATGAGTGGTGGTACAGCCATTCGACCGACGTGCTGGGCGCGATTGTCGAAATCGCCTCCGGCATGGAGCTGGACCAGTTCTTCCGGGAGCGGATCACCGGGCCGCTCGGCATGGTCGATACGGACTTCTGGGTGCCCGAAGACAAGATCGACCGTCTCATGGCCTGCTATGAGAAAAACGCAATCACCGGCGAAGTTAAACAGTCGGACGGCGCCGGCGCGTCGTCGAAGCTCTATTCGAAGCGGCCGAAACTGCTGAACGGCGGCGGCGGGCTTGTCTCGACGGTGCGCGATTATCACCGCTTCTGCCTCATGCTGCTACGCGGCGGCACGCTGGATGGGGCCCGCATCATCAGCCCCAAGACCTGGGAGTTCATGCGCCAGAACCATCTGCCCGGCGGGCAGACGATCCGCGACATGGGTCGCTCCCTGTTCAGCGAAGTGATCACAGGCGGCACGGGCTTCGGCCTCGGCGGCTCGGTCGTCACCGACGTTGTGGACACACAGCAGCCGGGCAGCGAAGGTACGTTCAGCTGGGGCGGCCTCGCCTCCACCTTCTTCTGGGTCGATCCGGAAGAGGAAATCATCGGTATCCAGATGACCCAGCTGATGCCGTCCTCGACCTATCCGATGCGGCCCCAGTTCCAGCAACTCGCCTATGCGGCTGTCGATTGGTAAACAGTGCCGGATGAGGCTGCTCCGCGACGAAGGCCCAGCGCACGCCTCGTCATTCTGGATGGATTGGGACGGGCGCTCCTGTTCCGGTTCCGCTTTCCCGACCGTACCTTCTGGGCGACCCCCGGCGGTGCGGTAGATGAAGGCGAGACATTCGAGGAAGCAGCCTACCGGGAACTACATGAAGAGACCGGATTTCGCGGCACGCTCTCGGCGGAAGTGCACCGCCGCTACACTGTCTTCACCGGACCCTCGGGGAACAGTGTGGAGGCGGATGAGCGCTATTTCTGCCTGCGCGTGGAATCTGGCGCTGTGAACAGGTCCGGCTGGGAACCGGTCGAGAAGGAAATGATCCAAAAGGTCGCCTGGCTGTCCCCCAATGACATCCGGGCCTTGCAGGAACCTGTGTTTCCAGAGAACTTCGCTGACCTTGTCGATTATTTGAAAGAAGCGCCACACACATGAGCGAACACGTAAACCCCGTCCGCGAGGCGATCCTGGACCTGACGGAGGCGGCCGGTCCCGGCAAGTCGATCAGTGCGGAGCAGGCGGCCCGGGCTGTCAGCGAAAAGAACTTCCAGCGCGTTCTCAAGGATGTGCGCGCCGAGGCGATCCGCCTGCACAAGGAAGGCACCGTCCTGATCTACCGGAAAGGCAAGCCGGTGGAAGATCCGAACGCCTTCAAGGGCGTCTACCGGCTCGGACGTCCGGCGGCGAGCTGATGGCCAAGCCGCCGGATCCGTTCCATGAATTCGTCATGGAACTGTTCGCGCCGATGGGGCCGGTCAGCGTCCGGCGCATGTTCGGCGGCGCCGGCGTCTTCAAGGACGGGCTGATGTTCGCGTTGCTGGCGGATGACGTGATTTATTTGAAAACCGACGCGGGCCTGCGTACGGAGCTGGAAGCCGAAGACTGCGAGCCCTTCATCTGGACCCGACCGAGCGACGGCAAGCAGACCGACATGGGCTATGTCAGCCTGCCGCCGGATGCAATGGACGAGGCAGACCTCGCCAGCGAATGGGGCCGGAGGGCCTTCGCCGTCGCGCTGGCCGCAAAAGCGAAAAAGCGCAAATAGGGCCCGTCAGACGCCGCTATACATGGCGTATACATGGTCTATTCATTGGATAATTCATGGTCTGAAGGTCGGCTTATCCAACACCGGAGTTCCCTTTAAGGTAGTGAGAGCTATCCTCCGTAGCGGCGCAGCTCGCTCTTCACACGGCCTTTGGTCACCGTCACGACGTAGAGCCGGTCATACTCTGTGGCCTCCACAATCGGGGCGCCGGCTTTGCCGCCCAGCAGGTCCACAAGGTCCGGAATCGTATTGGAATGGCCGACAACCAGAATGGCGCCGGGGGTGGCCTTCAGCTGGCTCGCGAAGGCTGCCTGCCGGCCGGCGTCATAGATCTGGATGGGCAGACCGGTGCGCCTCGACGTCGGCTTTGCCGTCTCGATCGTCCGGGTCGTGTCGGTCGACCAGATCGCTCTCAGGCCTGCATCCTGCAGTTCCCGCGACAGGATGTCGGCGCGGGCACGGCCCACGACGGTCAGGTCCGGATCCGGGCCGGTCTGCTTCTCCGCGTGACGGACAAGATAGATTGTCGTGTCTGGAACGGCAGGCGCGCTGGCGCAGGCGCCGAGGGCCAGGAATGACAGCGCGGCGAGGGTGCCGCGGCGGGTCAGGCTCATGCTGCGACGGGGCGATCCATCGGATCGTCCAGGGAGAAGGCTTCCGGTGTGGAACCGTGTTCTCTCAGGTGCTGCAGTTTCTGCCATCCGTCCTCCAGGGTCACTTTCTCTTCCTTCGGTGACCACCACATCACGAAACTCGGGCCCGCGGAACGGTCGATTTCCGCTGCCAAGCGCCGCATGCTCGGCGGGTGGGTCTTTCCGGAATAGGAAAATTCCCTGAGGCGCTCAAGAGAAGCCCAGCCCCCCATCGTTGACACATCCGGCGCCCCCATGCCTTCCGGATATGGAAAAATACCGTCCAAAGGCATCCACACACCATCGGGGCGGCGCACGCCGTGACGGTGGAAATGCAGGCCTTCAAACGCAACAGCATCCGCAAAAACGCGCGGCATGATGCTGACGAAAACTCGAATAAATTCATTTTCAAGACTGAACGCCCCAAGTGGGCGCGCACAGTTAAAATGAATAAGGCGATAATCCATCCCCAGCCTCCTGAAAGAACAGGAGATACCCAGAAGGAATTACCCTATTCTTAAAGGTCAGGCAGCAACCTAAATAAATCTTAGGTTACTTTCCGTGGAATTCGGCCGGGCGCTTTTCGAGGAAGGCTTTCACGCCCTCTGCGAAGTCCGCCGTCCGGCCGGCGGTGCGTTGAGCCATGCGCTCTGCGTGCAGGGCGTCGCCCATTCCGGTTTCGGTGGCGTCCCAGATCAGCTTGCGCATGCCGGCCAGGGCCACGGTCGGGCCGGTCGACAGGGTCTCGGCCCATTCCATGGCGGCTGCCATCAACTGGTCATCCTCGACCACCTTGTTGATCATGCCCCACTCCAGAGCCTTGTCTGCAGGGAGTTTTTCGCCGAGCAGCGCCATCTCCATGGCGCGGACACGGCCAACATTGCGGGCCAGCAGCCAGGTTGAGCCGCCATCCGGCACCAGACCGATACGGCGGAAGGCCTGCATGAAGTAGGCGCTCTTCCCGGCCACGATCAGGTCGCCCATCAGGCCGATGGAGCAGCCGACACCGGCAGCGGCGCCGTTGATTGCAGTGATCACCGGATGGGGATGTTCGCGGATGGCGACGATCATCGGATTGTAGTGGGTATCCAGCGGACGGCCGGCATCTGGCTTGGAGCCTGGATGGCTAAGCGACGGGCCCGAAACCTTGCCGAGATTGGCGCCCGAGCAGAAGCCGCGGCCATTGCCGGTGATGACGGTGCAGCGGGCCTCGTCGGCGGCTTTTTCTAGGGCGTGCAGCATCTCCTGCGCGGTATCGACGCCGCAGGCATTCATCGTTTTCGGGTCATTGAAGGCGATGACGGCGATATTGCCCTTCAATTCGTAGGAAATCAGCTCGTAGCTCATTGTCGCCCTCCCTTTGGCGTGTCTCGTGATCTGACGGCAATCTAGCCGTCCCACGCCGCTTGTGAACGCCTCACCCGGCGGCAAGCCCAATCTCCCATTGTTAAGCCCTGAACGTGCGCTACACTGTTCAGAACAACCGATAAGCAGGGAGATCGGATCCATGGCCCTCGATAGCGCCTCCACCGCCGGCATGGCCGGCATTCTCGCGCGGCAAAAGGCTGCCCACATTCGCGATGGCATTCCCTCCGCGGCCAAGCGGATCGAGTGGCTCGACAAGGCGATCGACCTTCTGATCACTTATAATGACGAATTGGTCGATGCGATGTGCCAGGACTTCGGGCACCGCTCGAAGGACCAGTCGGGTTTCACCGATATCGCCGGCTCCATCGGTGCGCTGAAGCATGCGAAGAAACATGTCGCCAAATGGATGCGCCCGGAAAAGCGCAAGGCGGAATTCCCGCTCGGCCTGCTCGGCGCGAAAGCCCAGATCCAGTACCAGCCGAAAGGCGTGATCGGCGTCATCAGCCCGTGGAACTTCCCGGTCAATTTGACCTTCGCGCCGCTGGCTGGCGTGTTCGCCGCGGGTAACCGTTGCATGATCAAGCCGTCGGAGTTCACCGAACTCACGTCGGAAGTGATGAAGAAGGCGATCGAGCAATATTACGACGAGGAAGAAGTCGCCGTGATCACCGGTGGTCCGGAAATCGGCGCCGAGTTCACGAAACTCGCCTTCGATCACATCCTCTTCACCGGCGCGACGTCCATCGCCCACCACGTCATGCGTGCCGCGGCAGACAACCTCGTTCCGCTGACTCTGGAACTTGGCGGCAAGAGCCCGGTTGTGCTCGGCCGGTCAGCGGACTTGCAGAAGGCGGCGACCCGCATCATGGCGGGCAAGACGCTGAACGCCGGGCAGATCTGTCTTGCGCCGGACTATGCTTTCGTTCCGAAGGAAAAGACATCCGACTTTGTCGCCGCTGCGACCAAGGCGATCGAGACGATGTATCCGAGCGGCCTGAAGGACAATGACGACTACACGTCCATCGTGAATCAGCGCCACTTTGACCGCATCATGGGCTATATCGATGAAGCAAAATCGAAAGGCGCGGAGGTCATCGAGATCAATCCGACCGGAGAGAACTTCTCCCAGCAACCGCACCACAAAATCCCGCCACACATCATCGTCGACCCGTCCGACGACCTGAAAGTGATGCAGGACGAGATCTTCGGCCCGATCCTGCCGATCAAATCCTATTCGGACACAAAGGACACGATCGCTTACATCAACACCCACGACCGCCCGCTGGGGCTCTACTATTTCGGTGAAGACGCAGCGGAAAAGGACATGGTGCTCAACAACACCACGTCCGGCGGTGTGACCGTGAACGACGTGATCATGCACGTCGGCCAGGAAGACCTGCCCTTCGGCGGTGTCGGCCCGTCGGGTATGGGCTCCTATCATGGCCGGGAAGGCTTCCTGGAATTCAGTCACAAGAAATCTGTCTTTACACAGACGGGTAGCGAAATGATCTCGATGATCCGTCCGCCCTATGGCGAGAAATTCCGCAAGCAGATCCAGGGCAGGCTGAAGCGCTAGCCTCCCGCAACAGACCAAGAAAAAGGCCCCTCATCCCTTGCGGACGAGGGGCCTTTTTTCTGGCCGGTGGACGCTTAGCGTTTCAGGAAGGCCGGAATGTCATTGCCGAAGCCTTTGACGTTCTCCGGCGCTGGATCCAGGATGAGGTCGTCATCCTTGCGCTTGCGGTCACGCTTCGGCTTTTCCTTGCGCTCGGCGCGCTCGCGCTTCGGCTTTTCAGCCTTTTCAGCTTTCTCGGGCTTTTCAGACTTTTCGGCCTTCTCAGCCTTGTCGGCCTTTTCAGCTTTTTCCGGCTTGTCTGGTTTTGCCGCGGTTTCGGGCTCGGCTGGTGCGTCCTCTTTCACAGGCGTATCCGGCTGTTCGGAAACCGTCGTGGTTTCCGCGTCGTCCTTCTGCGTTTCCTCACGGCGGCTACGGCTGCGGCCACCGCTCGACCGCTCACCACGTCCACCCCGGCTGCGTACGCCATCGCGGCTGCTGCCACGGCGCCCGCGCCCGGACTTTTCCTCTGGTGGCAGGTTTTCGATTTCTTCGAGCAGGCCTTCCGGCATGAACTCTTCGACATCCTTGTCGATCATCTTGAGAACGAAGCCCCAGGATTTCTCATCGGCGGGCGAAACCAGCGTGTAGCTCTCGCCGGTGCGCCCGGCGCGGCCGGTACGGCCGATCCGGTGGATATAGTCTTCGTCCTTTGGCGGCGGGCCGTAATTGAACACGTGGCCGACATCCGGGATGTCCAGCCCGCGGGCCGCGACGTCGGACGCCACCAGCAGTTTCAGGTCGCCATCGCGGAACTTCTGCAGCGTCTCGGAACGCACCGATTGCGGAAGGTCGCCGTGGATGGGTGCAGCGTCGTGGCCGTGCTTGCTGAGCGAGGCGGCCACGATGTCCACTTCGACTTTGCGGTTGCAGAAGACGATGCCGTTTTTCACGTCGCAGGCTTCGATCACCCGGCGCAGCGCTGTACGCTTGGCCTTGGCATCATTGGTCGGCAGGTGAACGACATGCTGCGTGATCGTTGTTGCCGCATCGGTCGGGCGCGCCACTTCGATCTTGATCGGGTCCTGCTGGAAGGTTTTCGCAAGACGCTGGATGTCGGACGGGAAGGTCGCCGAGAACAGCAGGGTCTGGCGCCGCGGCGGCAGCTTCGTGCAGATTTTCTCGATGTCTGGGATGAAGCCCATGTCGAGCATGCGGTCGGCTTCGTCGATGATGAAGTATTCCACGCCCATCAGCAGCAGCTTGCCGCGATCAAACTGGTCGAGCAGGCGGCCGGGCGTGGCGATCAGGACGTCGACCCCGCGCTGCAGCAGGCCTTCCTGTTCCTTGAAGCTGACCCCGCCGATCAGCAGCGCCATGGTGAGCTTCAGATACTTGCCGTATTTCTCAAAGTTCTCGGCGACCTGCGCGGCGAGCTCACGCGTCGGGCAGAGAATGAGACATCGCGGCATGCGGGCGCGGGCGCGGCCACGGGCCAGGCGGTGAATCATCGGCAGCACGAACGCGGCCGTCTTGCCGGTGCCGGTCTGCGCAATGCCTGTGACGTCGCGGCCTGCAATAACGTTGGGGATGGCTTCGGCCTGGATCGGTGTAGGGGTCTTGTAACCCGCTTCGTCCAAGGCCTTGAGGATATTCGGGCCGAGCCCGAGGTCGGCGAAAGTTGTTTCAGTCAATGTCTGTCGTTCCTGAGATGGAAGTTGTTACCCGGTGCGGCCCGTATGGCCGCCAACATTCCGCTTTCCGTACACCCTTGTACGTTCCGCGGACCGGGCGCTTTCCATGCCCGGAGCGTCTTGTGCGCTGCACATAGTGTATTTCGGGCGTCAGGTGAAGGGGCTGCGTTCAGGGGGCGGAGTCAGCCAGCACGGGGTGTGTCCCGGTATTTCATGACATCTTCGATTAGCATGCTCAGGACACGTTTGGACTGGCCCATGTCCGACAACTGCCCCGGCACGGTGATGCCGCCCGTCAGCAGGGTGCCGGCTTCCTGCGCTTCCAGCGTGATGATCAGATCACCTTCCCACGACCAGATGGACGAGAGCATCTTCGAGCGGATGATGCAGCCATTCTCGGCATCGGTGATGTGTTCAACGGGCTGGCTGCGGCTGGCGAGGGAACAGAGCACGGCCGCCAAGGTCTCGCCGAACGTGTTACGGAAGCCCTGCGTAATATCCCGGCTGGTCTTCATGCCCAGTTTTGCGGAGATCGGCAGGGAAATATCCTTGATCAGCTGCAGAGGCGGGGCGGGGCCTGCGCCGGTGATCATCATCACCGGGCGGGCAAACTTGTAGAACTGTTCCGCTGAAATGCCCTTGGGGTTGGCGCCTGTGACGGCCTCGATCCGGGCGCGTACCTCAGGGTGCCCCATGATCTCGCGCGGATTCATGGACGCGCGCCAGTCTATGGAGGGGTCGGATTCGGGCGGAGATGTTGCCGGGGTCGGCGCGTCGCCGGAATCGGCGTTTGCTTTTGGTGCGCCGCACTGGGCGCAAAATCTGTCAGTCTCACCGAACTTTCGGCCGCACTGCGTACAGAACATGGTCGGGTCCCCACGACATTTGTCGCAGGGACCCTACCTTAATTATGCGCCCGCGTCAGCGAGGTTCTGGTTCACGAAGTCCCAGTTCACCAGGCTCGTCAGGAAGGTGTCCATGTAGTTCGGACGGGAGTTCTGGTAGTCGAGATAGTAGGCGTGTTCCCACACATCCATGGTCAGAAGCGGAGTGGTGCCCTCTTCGGTCAGCGGGGTTTCAGCGTTCGGCGTCTTGGTGATCGCCAGCTTGCCATCCTTCAGGACCAGCCAGGCCCAGCCGGAACCGAACTGGCCGCCGCCAGCAGCCTTGAACGCTTTGACGAACTCGTCATAGCCGCCAAGGTCGCGGTCGATCAGCTCAGCGGCCTTGCCATGCGGCTTGCCGCCGCCACCCGGTTTCATCGAGTGCCAGTAGAAGGTGTGGTTCCACACCTGGGCGGCATTGTTGAACATGCCGGCCTTGGAGGCGTCCGCTGCGGCAATCTTGACGATCTCTTCGAGCGACTTGCTTTCGAGGTCTGTGCCTTCGATCAGGCCATTCAGGTTGGTGACATATGCCTGATGGTGCTTGCCATAGTGAAAGTTCAATGTCTGTTCGGAAATGTGCGGGGCCAGCGCGTCACGCCCATAGGGAAGATCGGGAAGTGTGAATGCCATCTGGAAATCCTTTCTTGCAGGTATGTATCTGGTAGATAAGCGCGTCATCCGACATATGGGTTCCATGCCGAACAAGACCACCCCCCTTTCCAAAACACAGTGGGCCGCAATCGACAAGCGGGTCCGCAAGGTTGATGAAGACCGCTGGATCTCCAGCCGTTATGCGCCCGCGGCCCAGCGAAAGGCCCTGACAGCGCTCTATGCGCTCGCCTATGAGCTGGCCCGTGTGCGGTTGGCGGTTTCAGAGGAAACGCTCGGCCTGATTCGCTTTCAGTGGTGGCGTGAAGCGCTGAGCGAGCTGGAAGAGGGCAAGGCGCCCCGCGAACACGATGTCTGCCTCGCGCTTGCGGAAGAGGTTGCGGCTGGCCGTTTGAAGCCTGCCGCCATGCAAAGGCTGGTCGATGGCTATGAAGCGGCCTTTGTCGCGGAGGATCGCAGCAAGGAACCTGAAGCCTGGCTCGCCCTGATCGCGGCCAGCATGCTGACCAGCCACCATGACTGGGCAGAGGAAATCGGCGAAGTCGCGCCGGCCTATGCCGCGCTGCGCCGCTCAGAGACGAAAGCTTTCGGCCCGCACGTGAAGCCAGTGCCGAAATCCATCCGCCCGGCCGTCGCCCATTACCGCCTGCGAAAGCACTACAGCGAAAAAGGCGAACCGGACGCGGTCACCAAACGCCTCAGCATCCTGAAAGCCATAAGGACCGGACAGGTCTAGACTTCGAACGCTTTCAGGATCGGGCAAGGGCCGCCGTCGGTGTCGTCGCAACGGTCCGCCAGCCGGTTCAGCGAAGCGCGGGCGCGTTTCAGTTCCTTGATCTGAAGGTCCAGCGCGTCGATCCGGCTGCGGGCCATCTGGCGCACTTCGGCGCGATCGGATGTTGCGTCGAGTTCGATCAGTCGGGCGATCTGCTTCAGCGTAAAGCCGGCAGCCTGGGCAGACCGGATGAAACTCAGCCGCTCTATGTCGGGTGCGCCGTACTTGCGGGTTCCGCCGGATAGGCCGCCTGAAGACGGTCTTGCCGGAAGCGCCATGAGGCCGAGGCGCTGGTAGTACCTGACGGTCTCCACTCCCACACCGCCCGCGCGGGCGAGCTGCCCGATGCTCATCTGATTTTCGTCTTGCAACCGTACCATGGTACGGAACTTATATGCGGCGGAGATGTTCTTCAAGCGGAGCTGATCCCATGCCGAATTCCAAACCCGTTGCCGTTCTCTACCGGATGAAAACGCCGGAACACATTTGTCCGTTCGGGCTTCGTAGCCGTGCCTTGCTTCGCCGAAAGGGATTCGATGTGGACGACCGGCTGCTGACATCCCGGGAGGAGGCCGACGCCTTCAAGGCGGAACAGGATGTGAAGACGACGCCGCAAACCTTCATCGATGGACAGCGTGTCGGCGGTCACGAAGACCTGCGGAGATATCTTGGGCTGACCGTCAAGGACAAGAACCGGAAAACCTATATACCGGTGATCGCAATCTTTGCCTCCGCCGCCCTGATGGCCCTGGGCATGAGCTGGACAATGTACGGCACGCTGCTGACGGTTCGGGCGGCCGAATGGTTCATCGCCATCAGCATGTGTTTGCTGGCGGTGCAGAAGCTGCGTGATCTCGATTCCTTCACCAATACATTTCTCGGTTACGATCTGCTGGCGCGCCGCCATGTCCGGTATGCTTACATCTATCCGTTTGCTGAGCTGCTCGCGGGCGCACTGATGATCGCGGGCGCTCTGATGTGGTTCGCTGCGCCACTGGCGCTCTTCATTGGCGCAATCGGGGCAGTCTCGGTTTATCGGGCCGTTTATGTCGAGAAGCGCGACCTGAAATGCGCGTGCGTCGGCGGCAGCTCCAATGTGCCGCTGGGCTTCGTATCACTGCTGGAGAACGTCATGATGGTGGCCATGGCGGGGTGGATGCTGTTGAAATAATTAGCCGACTTATTCAGCAGATACCATCGCCTGCGCCGCCAGCCAGCCATCAATGTGCTGCAGGGCGCGGGCGGCCTGGGCGCCTTTTTTGGCGCGGCCCTTGGCCTTGCCGCGCAGGCGCTTGCCGTTCTCGTCCTTCTTCGGGAAATCCTCGATATCCGGGAAAAGGCCGAAATTGATGTTCATAGGCTGGAAGGTCTGTTTGCCTTCAAGGTGGCCGCCGGTGATGTGCGTGACCAGCGCGCCGAGCGCCGTCGTTGGCGGCGGGGCATCCAGCGTCCAGCCAAGGCGTTCGGCAGCCGCAAAGCGGCCGGCGAGCAGGCCCATGGCTGCGCTTTCGACATAGCCTTCGACGCCCGTGACCTGACCGGCAAAGCGCAGGCGCGGCATGGACTTCATGCGCAGCTGGGCGTCCAGGAGTTTCGGCGAGTTCAGGAACGTGTTGCGGTGGATGCCACCAAGGCGCGCGAACTCTGCCTTTTCGAGGCCGGGGATCATGCGGAAGATGTCTGTCTGCGCGCCGTATTTCAGCTTGGTCTGGAAGCCGACCATGTTCCACAGCGTGCCGAGCGCATTGTCCTGGCGCAGCTGGACCACGGCGTGCGCCTTCACGTCCGGCTGGTGCGGATTGGTCAGGCCGACCGGCTTCATCGGGCCGAAGCGAAGAGTCTCGCGGCCGCGTTCCGCCATCACCTCGATCGGCAGGCAGCCTTCGAAATAGGGTGTATCCTTTTCCCAATCGCGAAACTCGGTCTTCTCGCCGGCGATCAGCGCGTCGATGAAGGCGTTGTACTGGTCTTCCGACAGCGGACAATTGATGTAGGCCGCCGTGTCGCCGCCGGGGCCCGGCTTGTCATAGCGGCTCTGGCGCCAGGCTTTGTCCATGTCGATTGAGTCGAAATAGACGATCGGGGCGATGGCATCAAAGAAGGCGAGGTCGTCTTCGCCTGTATGCGCGTGGATGGCCTCGGCGAGTGGCAGGGAGGTCAGCGGGCCGGTGGCGACGATGACGCTATCCCAGTCCTCTGGTGGAATCCCGGCGATTTCTTCCCGCACGATGGTCACGTTTGGATGGGCTTCCAGCTTCGCGGTCACCGCTTCGGCAAAACCTTCGCGGTCGACAGCCAGTGCACTGCCGGCCGGTACCTGATGTTCCGCCGCGGTGGAAATGATCAGCCCGTTCGCCCGGCGCATCTCCTCGTGCAGCACGCCGACTGCATTGGACGTGTGATCGTCGGACCGGAACGAGTTCGAGCAGACGAGCTCGGCGAGCTTGTCGGTCTGGTGGGCCTCGGTGCCCTTCACGCCGCGCATTTCGTGCAGGATGACGGGCACGCCAGCATTCGCCGCCTGCCACGTCGCTTCCGATCCGGCCATGCCGCCGCCGATGATATGAATGGGTTTGATGCTCATGGGCGGGACATGCGCAGGCCGGCCCGTTCCGTCAAGACGGGGTTTGCGGCTGCGGCCGGGGGCGGTAAGGCATTCTGTATGGATTCAAATACTTCCTCCCCGGCGGTATCGCCTTCGATTCCGGACCTGATCGCTCAGGCCTGGCGCCTCGCTGCACAGGCCGCGCTGCCGAGCTTGCCATGGCTGGCCCTGCTGGCCTTGATGGGCGGTTTCTACAAATGGGCGCTCAACACAGGCGCGGGCGGCACAATGCTGACGCTGGCGGCGCTCGTTGTTCTCTTCCTGTCGGGGGTACAGGCCTCGCTGATGATTTACCGGGCGATGATTCCGGAAGCGAAAGGGGCGTTCATGGCCCTGATGCACATGAACCTCGCCGTATATCTCGCCTTCTTCTTCATCAGCTTCTTCATATTTTTCTTCGTCGGCATCTTCGGCGTGGTAATGCTGCAGCTGTCCGGTCTGGTGGATCTCGCCGCTGAGGGGGCCGACGAGCAAATCCCCGCCGCGCTGGCGGGCATGATGTCGATGCCATATGGCTGGGCGCTCTCCGCTGTCTATGCCACCGGACTCGGCGGGCTGGCCTTTCTGGCTCTGCGTCTTCTGCTGGCAGGCGCCGCAACGGTGCAGACGGGGCGGGTCATGGTGTTTCGCACCTGGCGCTGGACCAAGGGGGATGTGCTCCGACTGGGTGCAGCAAGCCTCGCCACGCATGTGCTGCCGTTCCTGGCCGGGTATGTCGCCAATCTGGTGATCGTCGGTGCAGCGGGTCAGGGGGAAGTTGCCACATTCGCAACCGGGGTCACCGGCCTGTTCCTGCAGGCACCGTTCATTCTTGCGGGTCATGGTCTGGCTGTGGCCGCGTTGCGGGCCGCGCATCCTCCTGCAAACGTTGCCTAAGCCCCCGAAACCGGCTTAATTTCCCGCTTGAGGGGCAAATCAGAGGGACGCAGCATGGCCAGCCGGTTCACTTTCGACGGGGCGCTGATGTTCGGCTTCCGCGCGGCGCATGCGCGGGCCTTTCCCTGGAAATACGCGCTTGCTTTTGCGGTCGTCAGCACAGTGCTTTCGGCCGTGTTCGCCTGGGTGGTGAAGGATACGCTGTTCGGATTCATCCGTTCGGTGGAACAGCTGGATCAATCCGGGATAGATGATCCGGCGATCATCTTCCGGGCGATGTTCAACATGTTCGGCAGCCTGATCCCGACAGCCGTCATTGCAAGCCTCGTCAGCCTCGTCGTCTGGGCCATGTTCATGACCGCCACGCAGCGCCGCTATATCCGGGATGAGGACTTCTCGATCCGTTTCGGCCCGGATGAGTTACGTATGATGGGGGCAGGCTTCGTATGGTTTGCCGCGCTTTCGGTCGTCTACATCGTGCCGCTGCTGGTCATGTTGCCGGTGTTCGGCCTGATCACGGATTTCTACCACGGCGACATCACCGAGGAGCAAATGGCGATGTCCATGCTCGGCCGGGCTGGTATCGTCTCGGTGTTCTTTCTGGTGACGCTGCCGGTCTATGTTTTCTTCGCAACGCGATTTTCGCCAGTGTTCGCCATGACGTTCAAGGAAGGCAAGATCACCTTCGGTGATGCCTGGATTGCGTCGCGCGGCCGGTTCTGGCCGATCCTTGGGGCTTACCTGATCATTGCGATCGTCGGCGGCATGGCTGTCGGCTTTGCTTCGACCATTCTGGAAATGCTGGTCACGCCCGTATGGGTGAATTCACTGGGCGTTGTGGATGACGTGTCTGACCTGGAGAGCCTGTTCACGCCTGCCGTCATCGCCGGGCTGCTCGTTTACACCTTCATCCGCTATTTCCTGTCAGGATTGCTGATGCATTTTGTGAACGGCCCTGCAGCTTTCGCCGCCCGGCATGACCCGCGCGGCAGTGTGGATGACGCGCTGAACGTGTCAGAATTCGACTGAGGCGAAGGCCAATGAACCCCATCCAGTTCAATTTCGGAAACGCGGTCACCCATTTCACCAAGACGGATGGGCCAGCGGGATTCCTGTGGAAATTCGCGCTGGCTTACGCCGTCTGTGCGTGTCTGGTACAGGCCGTCTCGGTCGTCCTGCAATGGCCGGTGTACGAGGCCTATGTCCAGCTGTTCACAAGCGGTGGAGACTTTGATCGCTACGCTGAAGACCTTGAAAACGTGTCTGTCGCGACATCGCTGGGAGGCCTGCTGGTCATGCCGCTCGGTGTCCTGCTCTGGATCGTGTTCGAAGGGGCGAACCAGCGCCGCTATATGCGGGGAGAAGGGTTTGGTTTGCGGATCAGCGGTGACGAAGGGCGTCTCCTGATCGTCGGCCTTATCTGGATCGCACTGTTCATCGGCATGTATATCGGATTAGCCATCACCATCGTTATTCCGGTCGCCGCCGGATTCGCACTGGCGCCAGACGGTGTCATTCTGGCGGTGTTGCTCGGCCTGGTGCTGATGGTTGGCTATATCGTGCTGATCCTGTGGCTTTCCGCGCGCCTCTCTGCTGCCGCAGCCCTGACAGTGAGGGACCGCCAGATCCGCTTCTTTGAATCCTGGCGCGTCACGCGGGGCAAAGGCTGGACGATCCTCGGATCGTGGATCGTTCTGGGGCTCATCGCCTTTGTGGTGCTGATCCTGTTCTACATGCTGCTCGCAGCGCTCGGCTTTGGCTTGTTGTCGGCGCAGGTGCCCGGCCTGATGGACGGAGATGCCTCCGAAGACGACATCTTCGGAGCGATAGCGTCCCCCATGTTCTGGCTGCCGATGCTGGCGGTGGTGGTGGCTTTCACCATCGCGCAATCCACGCTGATGCACATCTTCAGCGGGCCAGCCGCGCTCGCGGCCCGCACCGATCCGGAATGGATCAGCGCGGGCATGCTCGGCGAATTTGACTAGGCAGGGGCAATTCCGCTGCTATTTGGCGGAACTCGTGGCCTTCGTCTTGCGCCCCTTGGCGGGCGTCTTCGCTGGTGCTTTCTTCGCGGCGGGTTTCTTCGCAACAGCCTTGGGCGACGTTGATTTTTTCGCTGCTGTCTTGCTGGCAGTCTTCTTTTCCGCGGCTGCCGGTTTTGCCCGCTTGTTGCGCGCCGCGCGGCGTTCGTCCTGGCGGCGGAAGGTCTCTGCTAGGAACCGTCCGGTCCAGCTTTCCTTCGAGGCGGCGATATCTTCCGGCGTGCCGGCTGCGATCAACTGGCCGCCGCCATCGCCGCCTTCCGGGCCGATGTCCAACACCCAATCGGCGGTCTTCACGACGTCCAGATTGTGCTCGATCACCAGAACCGTGTTGCCGCCATCGACCAGCTCATGCAGCACTTCCAGCAGCTTGCGCACATCCTCGAAATGCAGGCCGGTGGTCGGCTCGTCCAGGATGTACAGTGTGCGGCCGGTTGCCCGTTTCGAGAGCTCCTTGGCGAGCTTCACACGCTGCGCCTCACCGCCGGACAGGGTTGTCGCCTGCTGGCCGACCTTGATATAGCCGAGGCCGACGCGGTTCAGCGTTTCCAGCTTGTTGGCGATGGCCGGCACGGCGGAGAAGAATTTCGCGCCATCCTCCACCGTCATGTCCAGCACGTCGGCAATGGACTTGCCCTTGAACTTCACTTCCAGCGTTTCGCGATTGTAGCGCTGGCCCTTGCAGGTTTCGCAGGTCACGTAGACATCCGGCAGGAAGTGCATCTCGATCTTGATGACGCCATCGCCTTCACAGGCCTCGCAGCGGCCACCCTTGACGTTGAAGCTGAACCGGCCCGGCGCATAGCCGCGGGCCTTTGCTTCCGGCAGGCCGGCATACCAGTCGCGGATCGGACCGAAGGCGCCCGTATAGGTCGCAGGGTTGGAGCGGGGCGTTCGACCGATCGGGCTCTGGTCGATGTCGATGACCTTGTCGAGGTGTTCGAGGCCCTGAATGCTTTCATAGGGCAGCGGCGGGCTGGAGGCGCCGTTCAGCTTGCGGGCCAGCGCCTTGTAAAGCGTTTCGATGATGAGGGTCGACTTGCCGCCGCCGGAGACGCCCGTGACACAGGTGAAGCTGCCCAGCGGAATGGTCGCGTTGACGTTCTTGAGGTTGTTGCCGGTCGCGCCTTTCAGCGTAATCTTGCGCTTCGCCTTTTCGACCACGCGGCGCTTCGGGATGGCGATCTCGCGCGTGCCGTTCAGATAATCCGCCGTCAGACTTTCCTTGCACTTGAGGATGTCCGCGGGTGTGCCTTCGGCGATGATCTCGCCGCCATGAACCCCGGCGCGGGGGCCCATGTCGATTACATGATCTGCCGTCAGGATCGCATCCTCGTCATGCTCCACCACGATGACGGAGTTGCCGAGATCGCGCAGACGCTTCAGCGTTTCGAGAAGGCGCTCATTGTCGCGCTGGTGCAGGCCGATGCTGGGCTCGTCCAGCACGTAGAGCACACCGGTCAGGCCGGAGCCGATCTGGCTGGCAAGTCGGATACGCTGGCTTTCGCCGCCCGACAGCGTGCCGGACGCGCGCGACAGGCTAAGATAGTCGAGGCCGACATCATTGAGGAAATTGAGCCGGTCATTGATCTCCTTCAGGATGCGGGAGGCGATCTGGTTCTGCTGCCTGGTCAGCGTCTTGTGCGCGATGGCGAACCATTTGCCTGCTTCCCGGATGGAGAACTGACCGGCATCGGAAATGTCGAGCCCGGCGATCTTCACGGCCAGCGCTTCGGGCTTCAGGCGTTTGCCGCCACAGGCCGGGCAGGGTGCGGCCGCCTGGAATTTGCCGATCTCCTCGCGCACCCACTGGCTGTCGGTTTCACGATAGCGGCGCTCGAGATTCGGGATGACACCTTCGAACGTTTTCGTCACCTCGTAGCGGCGCATGCCGTCGTCATAGACGAAGTCGATTTCCTCTTCGCCGGTGCCGAACAGGATGACATCCTGAACCTTTTCGGAAAGCTTGTTCCAAGGACTCTTTAGGTCGAAGCCGTAGTGATCCGCCAAGGCCTGCAGCGTCTGGGTCTGGTAGGGTGAGGAGGATTTCGCCCAGGCGGCAATTGCGCCGTTCATCAGGTCGAGATCCTTGTCCGGCACGACCAGGCCGGCATCGATCTTCAGCTGTTCGCCAAGGCCGTCACAGGTCGGACAGGCGCCGAACGGATTGTTGAACGAGAAGAGACGCGGCTCGATTTCCGGAATGGTGAAGCCGGAGACAGGGCAGGCGAAATTGGCGCTGAACGTCACGCGGCGCGGCTCGGTCTCGTCATCAGCCTTGTCGGCGAATTCGGCGATGGCGATGCCGTCGGCGAGGCTGAGGGCGGTCTCGAAACTTTCGGCGAGGCGCTGTTCCATACCATCGCGCACGACGATCCGGTCGACCACGACATCGATATCGTGCTTGAATTTCTTGTCGAGCTTGGGCGGGCTTTCCAGTTCGTAGAACTCCCCATCCACCTTCACGCGCTGGTAGCCATTCTTCAGCAGCTCGGCGAATTCCTTGCGGTATTCGCCCTTCCGGCCACGGACGATCGGTGCAAGCAGATAGAGGCGCGATCCTTCCGGCAGGTCCAGCGTACGGTCCACCATCTGGCTGACCGTCTGGCTCTCGATGGGCAGGCCGGTTGCGGGCGAGTAGGGCACACCGACCCGCGCCCAGAGCAGGCGCATATAGTCGTAGATCTCGGTCACCGTGCCGACGGTGGAGCGTGGGTTCCGGCTCGTCGTCTTCTGCTCGATGGAGATGGCAGGCGAGAGGCCTTCGATGCTCTCCACATCCGGTTTCTGCATCAGTTCGAGGAACTGGCGCGCATAGGCCGAGAGGCTTTCGACATAACGGCGCTGGCCTTCGGCATAGATCGTGTCGAACGCGAGCGAGGATTTCCCTGAGCCGGACAGGCCGGTCATCACGACCAGTTCGCCGCGCGGAATGTCCACGTCGATATTCTTGAGATTATGTTCCTTGGCGCCGCGCACGCGGATGAAGGGGGACTCGGCCATGTCGAGAACTTTCGGGCTATTTTGCTCGTTACGTCTGCAAAACGGGATTTGGATTGGTGCTAGTGCTTATGTGTGTCGCGAGTCCAGCTTGACGACAAGAACAAAGTGTGAACGATATGGAATATTACATATGACGGCAATCCGGTGCGCCAATGCAGGTCAGGTATGGGCAGACCCGCTATGGGAATTTGGCGCAACTTCCAGCATCCGCTGAAGCGGCAGGCGTCCGGCAACCCACCAGCAGACAGATGCCAGGAGAACCGCGACCAGACCATCCAGTGCATAGTGCCAGCCGAGGATGACAGACGAGCAAAAGATCAGACTGAAAAAGCCTGCCGTCAGCGCTCGCATGATCCGACCCTCACCAAACATCAGGAAAAAGAGAAAGGCGGTTGCACAATGCATACTCGGCATAGCCGAGATCCCACCCACCGCAGGATCTCCCGATTGATAGCTTACAAGTAGCATCTCTTGAGCGTCCAGCGTCCGCAGAGGTGCAGCCGAATGCAGGTGTGCCATAAGCTCCGAATAGTAGTCGGGAACCGTGCCAACGACATCAAAATAGCAGGGCCCGGCTGAAGACAGGACGATTGCCAACAGGTTCCCACCGATGGACCAGGTCATAATCAGGGCGAGGCAATAGCGCAAGCGCCGTGCAAGCGGCAAAGCGCTGTGTATGAAGCACCAGGTCCAGCTGCCGGTCAGCAGGACGGCCCAGAAATCATAGATGACATCAACGGCTCGCAATAGGGGGCGAGCCTCGTGGACCCATTCAAACAGACGCCATGGATCTGTCCCGAGGAAGAGCGCGGCATCCCAGGCGGCAAGTCTGTCATCCCATGAGAAGGGTGCGATTGACGGAATCCGAACCTTGATCGAGGTGTATGCCGTCATGAAAATGGCGAACGTGGCCACCCCCAAGAGGCTCATCAGCGGCAAGGTAATGAATTGGTGTCGTTGGGTCGACCAGATGGATTGAACATAAGCCTGTATGCCTGTGCCTCGGCTCCGGATGATCAAAAGCAGGGCTGCTACGGTAACCAGAAAATGGACAAGCATGGTCGCGATCCGAAACGTGAACTTCACGTAGGTGCCGCTGTGCGCACCTGTGCCTGGGATCCACGCCATCAGGATAATCGACAGTGAGAGCCAGACCGTTGTGGCGAGCGCCACAATCAGGGCGAATTTGGAATCCGGCCGCCGCAGCGGCCAGCGTAAAGCGAAGGTGAGTTTTTGGATATTTTCGGTGAATATCATGCGCGTCTCCATTCGCGCATGAACATAGATTCGTATACTTAAGGTAGCGTTTGCGTTCTATCATATGGCGTCTTCGCGAGTAAGCCGATCTCATTAAGACAGAGACCGATGGCGCTCACAGGAATTTGACTCCGGCTTCGGAACATAATAAGAACTTTTGCTGGGCGTAACAGGTTGTGGAAATCCCGGCGCGCGCAGAAGACTCGTATGCGCCAGCGCCTTACAAGGACAATAATAGTCGAATCGAATACGAAACGGATCAGATCGGAGCGGAGTTTCAACCATGGCAGGATCAGTGAACAAAGTAATCCTCGTAGGAAATGTTGGCCAGGATCCTGAGGTTCGCCAGTTCCAGAACGGTGGACAGGTGGCCAGCTTCACGCTCGCGACGTCTGAAACCTGGAAAGACAAGAACACCGGTGAGCGCCGCGAAAAGACTGAATGGCACCGTATCGCCGTGTTCAGCGAAGGCCTTGTCCGCGTGGTTCAGAACTACGTGAAGAAAGGCTCGAAGCTGTACATCGAAGGCCAGCTCGAAACCCGCAAGTGGCAGGACAAGGATGGGCAGGACCGCTACACGACAGAGGTTGTGCTGCGCGGCTTCAATTCCACGCTGACCATGCTCGACAGCCGCGGCGAAGGCGGCGGCCGGTCTGCAGGCGGTGACTTCGGCGGCTACTCGCAAGGTGGCGGCGGTGCCCGACAGATGAGCGGCCCGCAGGAAAGCTTTGCCAGCCACGATCTCGACGACGAGATCCCGTTCTAGGCCAGTCCGTGATGGTCAGGGCGATGCTCCGGCCTTTGCTGGCAATATCTGCCTTTCTGCTGGCGGCATGCGTGCTGCCAGCGTTTGGCATTGCGCCGCAGAGCATTGAATCATCAGTCAAAAATGTTGGCATAGATCCATCCCGATCTGCCCTTTTGATCGTCCGCCTTGAGGATGGCGCGGAATGGTCCAGCGGCGGGGCGCGGGTGGACCAGCGCTTGGTCGCCGCATCCACATCGAAGATCCCGCACACGTTGATCGCCATTGAAACTGGCGCGGTCTCCGGCCCGGAAGAGTGGTTCGAATGGGACGGGCAGACGCGGTTCCTGCCGGCATGGAACAAAAGCCAGACCCTGGCCGACGCTTTCCGGCACTCGACGGTCTGGATCTATCAGACGATCACGCCGCGCATCGGCAGCGAAGCCCTGCATGGCTGGCTGGCCACTTTCGGTTACGGAAACGCCGATACAGGCGCGTCAGAGGACATCACGACCTATTGGCTGCGCGGCCCGCTCCGCATCTCTGCGCGCGAGCAGGTGACCTTCCTGACGCGTCTCGTGCGGCATGAATTGCCCCTTTCGGCGCGGACTTATGAGCTCGCTGTGCCGGTCATGCTGGCTGAGGAGGGCGAGAATTGGCGTATTCACGCCAAGACCGGCTGGTACAGCAGCGATGAAGACCAGGATATCGGCTGGTATGTGGGCTGGCTGGAGCAGGCGGGCGGTCCGGCGCCGGGCAGCTATGTGTTCGCCTTCAACCTGGACGTCATGGCACCGGAAACCGACATTCCGAAGCGTCTGGCGGCCGTCCGTCAGGCACTCGCGGACATTGGTGCACTGCCTGCGCCCTGAGCCTTGTAGTAAAAACGTTTTTTTACCCCGGAATCGCTGCAATTTTCGGGGCTTTGCGGTTTGTTTTGGCGCCCCGAAATGCTAGACAAATAACAGTATTCTGATGCGCGATTCCCGCGCGCCCTCTGCAGCAGACACGAGTTTCTCATGAGCGACGAGACGACCCCTCCGGAAGACCCGGAAACCCCTGAGAACGGCGGTGGTGGCGGTGGCGTCCTGCCGGACGGGATTGAGCCCGTTTCCATCGAATCCGAGCTGAGAAGCTCTTATCTCGACTACGCGATGAGCGTGATCGTCAGCCGGGCGCTGCCGGATGTGCGCGACGGCCTCAAGCCGGTGCACCGGCGGATCCTGTATGCGATGCAGGTCAACGGCAATACGCCGGACAAACCCTACAAGAAATCGGCCAACATCGTCGGCGCCGTGATGGGTAATTACCACCCGCACGGCGACAGCGCGATTTACGACGCGCTCGTGCGGATGGCCCAGCCGTTCTCCATGGGGCTGCCCCTGGTCGACGGGCAGGGCAATTTCGGCTCGATCGATAACGATCCGCCAGCCGCCATGCGTTACACCGAATCCCGCATGATGAAGGCGGCGACACACCTGCTCGCCGATATCGACAAGGATACGGTCGACTTCCAGGACACCTATGACGGTTCCCAGCAGGAGCCGATGGTCCTGCCGGCGCAGTTCCCGAACCTGCTTGTGAATGGCGGCGGCGGCATCGCGGTCGGCATGGCGACGAACATTCCGCCGCACAATCTGGGTGAAATCGTCGATGCCACGATTGAGGTGATCGACAATCCCGAAGTGGACGATGACGCGCTCTGTGAAATCGTTCCCGGGCCGGATTTCCCGACCGGCGGCCTGATCATGGGCATGTCCGGTTCCCGCAAGGCGCTTTTGACTGGGCGCGGCAGTGTGATCGTCCGGGCCAAGACGGATATCGAAGAAGCCCGCAATGGTCGCCAGGCCATCATTGTCACCGAGATTCCCTATCAGGTGAACAAGGCCGCGATGATCACCAAGATTGCCGAACTTGTGCGCGAGAAGCGTGTCGAGGGCATTGCAGACCTGCGGGACGAATCCGATCGGCACGGCATCCGTGTCGTGATCGAAGTGAAGAAGGATGCCAGTGCTGATGTCGTGCTGAACCAGCTTTACCGGTTCAGCCAGATGCAGAACTCGTTCCCGGTAAACATGCTGGCGCTGAACGGTGGCCGGCCGGAACTGATGAACCTGCGCAAGGTGCTCGACTGCTTCATTGCCTTCCGTCAGGAAGTCGTCGTCCGCCGCACCAAGCATGACCTGAACAAGGCACGCGACCGGGCCCACGTCCTCGTCGGGCTTGCCATGGCTGTGGCCAATATCGATGAAGTCATCCGCATCATCCGTCATTCGCCAGATCCGAATACGGCCCGCGAACAGCTGCTCGCCAAGGCCTGGCCGATCATGGATATGGGGCCGCTGCTGGACCTCATCGCCGACCGGCGCACGCGCAAGGGTGACGGCGATACGATCTATCTGTCGGACGAGCAGGCCCGTGCAATTCTCGCGCTGCAACTGTCGCGCCTCACTGGCCTTGGCCGGGACGAAATCGGCAATGAAGCCAAGGGCTTGTCGGAGAAAATTGCCGACTATCTCGACATTCTCCGTTCCCGCCCGCGCATCCGCGAGATCATCAAGGCGGAACTTGCGGAAGTAAAAGAAAAGTTCGCTGTGCCGCGCCGCTCCGAATTCACGGCCGGCGGCATCGACATGGAAGACGAGGACCTTATCGAGGTCGAGGACATGGTCGTCACCGTCACTCATGGCGGTTACGTCAAGCGGACCCCGCTCTCGACCTACCGGACCCAGCATCGCGGCGGCAAGGGCCGATCCGGCGTATCGATGAAGGAAGACGATTTCGTCGTCCAGCTCTTCTCGGCCACAACGCATACGGAAATGTTGTTCTTCTCGTCGGCTGGCATGGTCTACAAGGAGAAGGTGTGGCGTCTGCCCGTTGGCGGGCCGACCTCGCGCGGCAAGGCGCTGGTCAACATCTTCCCGCTGGCCGCCGATGAACGTATCGAAAGCGTCATGCCGCTGCCGGACGACGAAGAGTCCCGCAACGAACTTGACGTCATGTTCGCCACAAAGACGGGCAATGTCCGCCGCAACAAGCTGTCAGACTTCATTCGCGTGAACCGCAACGGAAAGATCGCCATGAAGCTGGAAGAAGATGCCGATGACGGTATCGTCAGTGTGAAGATCTGTTCCGAGAAGGACGATATTCTGCTGACCACGGCCCTCGGCCAGTGTATCCGCTTCCAGGTCACCGATGTGCGTGTGTTTGCCGGCCGGAACTCGACGGGCGTACGCGGCATCCGGTTGGCTGATGGGGATGAGGTCATCTCCATGGGCATTCTGCGCCATGTCGATGTCACGTCCGAGGAGGCGCGCGCCTATCTCAAACATGCCTCGGCCATGCGCCGGGCGGCGACAGGCGAGGAAGAGGAGGTCTCCGACGATGATGAAGAGTCCGTCGAAGAAGCCTCGCTCTCGACAGAGCGTCTCGCAGAACTCGGCGCCGCAGAGGAGTTCGTCCTGACCATTGCCGACGACGGCATGGGCAAGCGGTCTTCGGCTTACGACTACCGGGTCACCGGCCGGGGCGGCAAAGGCCTTGTGGCCCAGAACATCTGGGGCCGGGACAAGAAAAAGGGCCCGGTCAAGAAAGTTGCCCAGTCCTTCCCGGTCGATGATGGCGATCAGGTCATGCTCGTCACCGATGCAGGCCAGCTGATCCGCACCCCGGTTGAACAGATCCGGATTGCCGGCCGTTCGACGGGCGGGGTCTGGGTGCTTCGCACGGCGGAAGGTGAACGCGTTGTTTCCGTTGCTCGCCTTGTGGAAGACGCTGAAACCGGTATGGAAGAGGGCGGCGGCGCTGAATAAGCGCCGCTGTTTCACGTAGATTAGGGCCGGGGAGGGCCGCCATGCACCGCGTAGGACTGTATCCGGGAACTTTCGACCCCCCGACGATTGGCCATATCGACATCATTGGCCGGGCACGTAAGCTGGTCGACACGCTGATCATTGGTGTGGCCATCAATGAAGCCAAGAAGCCATTGTTTTCACTGCAAGAACGCGTCGATATGGTGCGGTCGGAATGTGAGAAACTGAACGGGCCAGGCCTGGCGGACATCAAGGTCATGCCCATGCACGGCCTGCTCATGAAATTCGCCGAAGCCTGCGGGGCGCAGATCATCGTGCGCGGTCTGCGGGCCGTTCAGGACTTCGAATACGAATTCCAGATGACGGCGATGAACGAGCAGCTCAATCCCGATATCGAAACGGTATTCCTGATGGCTGATGTGCGCCACCAGGCGGTTGCTTCGCGGCTGGTGAAGGAAATCGCCAGTTTGGGCGGCGATATCACGCCGTTCCTGACGCCGGACGTGAAGCGCGCCTTGATGGAAAAGTACGGGAAGTAATCCTGCAGGGCGGATCCACTGTCTCAGACCGTTGAATCCTGACGTGTGATGCCTGACATTGGGTAACACAAGGCGCCGTCGTGCGCTTGGATGGAGACGTTGCGTACCATGAAACTCGCCCCCAAAAATTTCGCCCCCAGGAAATTCGCCCCAATGGCTCTTGCGGCTTCCGCGCTCGCCTTGTCGTTCACGGCATTCGCAGAGGATACGGCTGAGTCGGTGGCGCCGGCCGAATTCACGGTGGCCGAAGCGAAGGCCGATCCGGCAAACTGGCGGCAGGTTGACCCGGAGAACCTCTTCATCTTCGAGACGACCAAGGGACGCGTCCTGATCGAAGCGTTCCCGGAGGTTGCCCCGAAACACTATAAGCAGTTTGCAACGATCATTCGCTCCGGCGATTTCGATGGCACCGCGTTTCACCGCGTTATCGACGACTTCATGGCGCAGGGCGGCGACATCTTCGCCCTGAAGGGTGAGGATTCCGGTCTGCCGAATCTCGAAGGCGAATTCACATTCCGCCGTGATCCCGTCTCGATGCCGCTTGAAGCAACCATCGGCCCGGAAGACACCGCAAAGTTCGGCTATATCAAAGGCTTTCCGATCGGCACACAGGCCAGCTTTTTCGCCGAAATGTCGGTCGATGGCATGGTTGAGAGCTACATCCCGCACTGCAAGGGCATGGTCTCCACCGCCCGGTCGGAAGATCCGAATTCAGCCAATGCCCAGTTCTTCCTCATGCGCGGGCAGGCGGAGCATCTTGACCGCAAATATACGGCCTGGGGCCGTGTGGTTGTCGGCGAAGATGTCGTGAAAGCTATCAAGCACGGCCCGGAATCCCGTGATGGACTGGTCGACAATCCGGACATCCTGAAATCCGCAAAGGTTGCTGCAGACCTGCCGGAAGCTGAGCGCCCTGAAGTCTGGGTCGAGCGCACCGATGGTCCTATCTTCCTGGCCGGGATTGCGGACAAGGACGACATCGATGTCTGCTCGCTACCTTCCGTCCCGGCGGTGGTGGACAAGTAAGGCCTGCGCCGGGCTTGTTGCGCGGCCCGCCTCTATCTGCGAGACGGGCGCCCCATGGATCTGACCCAATTTCAGTTTGACCTGCCTGAACGGCTGATTGCGCTTCGCCCGGCCGAACCGCAGGATTCCGCACGCCTTCTGGTCGTGCACGGCGACGGACGGCTGGAAGATGCCGGGGTGCGGGACCTGCCGCGCTACCTGAATGCAGGCGATGTGCTCGTCTTCAACGATACGCGTGTCTTGCCCGCCGCCCTGAAAGGCGTGCGCCCGGCGCGGGACGAGACGGGGCAGGACGTTGCCTGCGATGTGAACCTCACCGAGAGGATCGATGGATGCAACTGGCGCGCGCTGGCCCGGCCGGGTAGGCGGCTAAAGGATGGCGACACAATCGTCTTCGCCGAAGGCTTCACGGCAGAAATTACCGGTCATCATGAAGGCGGAGAGATCGGTCTTCGCTTTTCCCTCGAAGGCGATGCGCTGACGGCTGCGCTGGACCGGCACGGCGCCATGCCATTGCCGCCCTATATTGCGCGCCGCCGCCCGGCGGACGCGAAAGACCGGGAAACCTATCAGACGAAATTCGCTGGTGAGGATGCCGCCTCTGTCGCTGCGCCGACGGCGGGCCTCCACTTCACGCCGCGCCTCCTGTCAGAGTGCGATGCGGCCGGTCTTGTCCGTGAGACAGTGCGCCTGCATGTCGGCCTCGGCACGTTCAAGCCGCTTGAAGAGAAACAGCTGGAAGAGAACCGCCTGCACGAGGAATGGCGCCGCCTGACGCCGGAAACGGCCGCCCGCCTGAATGCGGCGCGCGCATCCGGCCACCGCGTTGTACCCGTCGGCACAACGGCCATGCGCACGCTGGAGAGCTGTGTGGATGCGGACGGCGTTTTACACCCGGCCACTGGACCAACGGACATCTTCCTGAAGCCAGGCGACGCCGTGCAGGGCACTGATGCGTTGGTGACCAACTTTCACCTACCGGGTTCCAGCCTGTTCATGCTGGTCTCGGCCCTGATGGGAACAGACGTGATGCGCGCGGCTTACGCTCACGCCATCGAGAACGAGTACAGATTCTACTCCTACGGCGACGCCTGCCTGTTACTTCCCTAGCTGTGAAGCCACATCGGGGCGGAGTTCCGTCATTTCACGGATGGCTTTGGCCGCCGTGATACGGGCGAGGTGGCGGCCCTTGTCGTCACGCCAGTCGGCTTCGACAAGGCCCGTGGTCCGCCCGCGGCTGACAAGGCGGCCTTCGATCGTGATCAGGCCATGCGGCACCGGACGCAGGATGCGCGTCTGCAGTTCCATCGTGGTGAACCACTCGCCATCTTCCAGTGCGCTCGCCATGGTCATGGACACGATATGGTCCGACAGACCTGCGACCCAGCCGCCGAAGACGCGGCCATCATTGATGTCGCGGTCGCCCTCGTTCGGCCACTCGTACAGTGTGCGGCCATAACTGACCTCTTTCAGCCAAAGGTCCGGCCGGATGCCCATGTTGCGGATGCCCGGTGGCAACTCCCATTTACCGCTTCTCAGGCGGTCGAAAAAGGCTTTCTGCTGTTCGGATAGTTCGGTCCGGCTCATGCGAGACGTGCTCCATTGGGGACGGGTTTGTCGGGTGAGAACATGACGATCGCGCCTTCATCATCGGCAAAGCCGAGCGTCAGCACCTCGGACATGAATTTGCCGATCTGGCGGGGCGGGAAATTGACAACGGCGGCCACCTGCTTGCCGACAAGGGTCTCGGGATCATAGTGCACGGTCACTTGCGCCGAGCTTTTCTTCGCGCCGACGCCCGGACCGAAATCGATCACCATACGGATGGCCGGCTTGCGCGCGCCTTCAAGCGGCTCAGCCTCCAGTATGGTGCCGATGCGGATGTCCACCTTGCGGAAATCGTCGAAAGCGATCTCGTCCGCCGGTGCGTTCTCAGGTCTGTCGATCAGATGCATTTTGGTCTCAGCAGGTCGCCCCGCCATCGACCACCATCATCTGACCGGTCATGTAGGCGCCCGCCTTGGAGGCGAGATAAACGGCCGCGCCGGCAATCTCTTCCGGTTCGCCGATCCGCGCCATCGGTGTGCCGGCCAGCGAGCGCTTGAGATTGTCCGGGTTCTCCCACAGGGCGCGGGCGAAATCGGTACGGATCAGGCCCGGCGCGATACAGTTCACGCGGATATTGTCCTTGCCATATTCGGTGGCGAGGTTGCGGGCGAGCTGGAAATCCGCCGCTTTCGAGATGTTGTAGGCGCCAATGATAGGAGAGCCGCGCAGGCCGCCGATGGACGAAACGAGAATGATCGCACCGTCCTTGCGCTCGCGCATCTGTGGCACGCACATCTGGATCAGCCAGTGGTTCGAGATGATGTTGTTTTGCAGCACCTTTTCGAACTGCTCATCCGAAATGCCTTCCATTGGCCCGTAATACGGGTTGGCGGCAGCGTTGCAGCAGACAATGTCGATCTTGCCGAAGGCCTTGTTGGTGGCGTCCACCATGGCCTCCAGTTCTTCCTTGGAGGAGATGTTGGCTGGCACGGCGATAGCGGTGCCGTCGCCATGTTTTGCATTGATCTCATCGGCCACTTCCTGGCACGGGCCGGGCTTGCGCGACGAGATCGTCACTTTCGCGCCGGCATCGGCCATGGCTTCGGCGATGGCCTTGCCGATCCCGCGGGAGGATCCGGTGATGACGGCGACTTTGCCGGTAAGGTCGAACAGACTCATGGCGGGGCTCCCTGCATGTTTTGTATCGGCATGCAGGCTAAGCCCTCCGGCGGGCCGCCGCTAGGGGGTCCCTAGGGAAAGCACCCTGACGTGTGTGGTTCAGATGTCCCAGACCTGGCAGAGGATTTCGACCAGCATCTCGGTCCGCTTGCGCACCACGTCCGCCGTCCAGGCATCCTGCTCCTGAAGGTCGCGGGTGAGGGCGAAGTCCATGCCGCCGCCGCCATTGAAGTAGACTTCCTTCTTGGCGCGATAGTCCTGCCGGTCGGCCTTCTGGTTCACCTTGTGGGTCAGCAGCACGAAATTGCCTAGCGTGTCGCATTGCTCGCGCCGCTTGGCAGGATCTGGCCAGACGGTCAGCCAGTGGCTGTCCTCATGGATGTTGCGCGGCAGCACGTGCTCCACGGTGGCGTCGGATTCTGGCGGGATGGTCACGCCATTCTCGAGCGCCGCGTTCAGCCGCAGCGCCATGGCGCGCCGTTGAGCGAATGTCGCAAACCGGCCCAGCATACGCTCACGGGCCTTTTTTGCGTCGGACCGGTCCACCGACAGGGGGCCATTCTTCGCGAACAGCACCCGGTCATTGGTGATGGCCTCCATCACCTTGTTGAAGCGCTTGTTCCTCTGATCCCGGTCGGTGACCACTAGCATGATCACAAAAGACAAGCGTTCCAGCCGGGTAAAGAAGTCCGGTGCCTGCGGGTCGTCGACCCCGCGTTCGACCAGGAATTTGAGGGCCGGCGCCCGCCAGCTGCTCTGGTCGAGGGCGCGCATCTGGTTCAGCTTGTCGCTGACGATCTTCGCGTTCGGCCCGTCTTGCACTTCGCCGGTCGTGATCAGCCGGTAGGCCTCGACATAGCGCGGCAGGACTTCTTCCAGGAAGGTGCGCGGATCGACCTTGGACAGGACCGCCTTCGGGAAGGCCGAGATCAGTTCCCCGCGGCCCGATTTGTCATAGATGGAGCGGATCTGCCGCAGCAGGTCGTCGAAGGCCGAGCCACCAAGCGCGGCTTCATGTTCCGACCAGCGCTCCGCATAGGAGCTGGCTTCCTTGTCGGTGAAACGGGCGCGCTGGAACAGTTCGGTCTTGATGATATCGTGCGCGTCCGGCTCCTTGCCGCGCGTGTTGAGCACGCGGAACACTTTGAAACCCTGTTCTTTCTCTCCCACGACAACCCTTACCAATGCACAGCGGTTCATCACGACATCGGCCAGGGCGCGCCGGTCTTCGTCGCTCATTGTGCTCAGGCGTTTCATGAATGCGGCAGCGTTGCGCACCATGCGCTGCTGGCTTTCGCTTTCGCCCGGTTCCTTGTCCAGATTCCGCGTCGCGCCCGGCGTCTGGATGGCATCGCGGAAAAATGGTCCATCCATATGGTTCAGCGTCAGCCGCCAGTTGGCGCCTTCGCCCAGCATCGGGCGTGCATCGTCGGCGATCAGCGCATGCAGCATCGCCGCGCGGGCCCTGTCCGGTTCCAGATCCCGCAGCACGGCGAGCAGGATGGTCAGCGTCGTCAGCCTCTGCTGGCCGTCGACAATTTCCAGCACGCCATTCTCGGCGCCATTGATCAGTACGATTGCGCCGACGAAGTGCGGCGTGCCAGTTTCCACCGAATCGATGAGGTCGCCAAGCAATTCGTTTGCCTCGCGCGCTTCCCAGGAATAGCTGCGCTGGTAAGGCGGCATCTGGAGCTGCTCACCCGGCGCGAAAATCGCTCTGACAGAGCTTTCCTGCGCCCGGACGCCGAGGTCGATATTCTGATCCATGCCGTTGTCCATTCTGGAGTCCCCGTGTCTGCCTTCTGACTAGCTCTTGCCAACCCACGCCACAACGCGAGATGAACCGCGTGAAGTGTGTTTCTGGCTGAAGTGTGACGAGAGGGTAACGATATGCATTTGATCAGGTTTCGCCATCAGAGTTCCATCAGATATGGAATACTTTCCGCCCAATCTGTAACCCCCATTCGGGGGACAGGACTGGCAGAAGCCGTCAAGGGTGAGGTGGATGGGGCGCCGGTTCCGCTTTCGGAGATCGAAATCCTGTCACCGGTCGCCCGGCCCGGAAAAATTCTTGGCATCGGCGTGAACTATGCGGCCCACGCCGCAGAGAGCGTCAGCTTCGTCGATACGAAAAAGCCGGAAATCCAGAAATGGTTCAACAAGCAGGCGACCGCGATCAATGATCCGTATGCAGATATACATTTGCCGAAAGTGTCGGAACAGCTTGATTATGAAGGCGAACTGGTCGTCGTTATCGGCAAGCAGGGGCGCCACGTGCCACGCGAGCGGGCCTTTGAAATCGTTGCGGGCGTGACCATCGGCTGCGACTATTCGGTCCGCGACTGGCAGCGCGCCAGCCAGACCATGATCATGGGCAAGGGGTTCGATACGCATGCCCCGGTCGGCCCGGCCATCGTCACACTGGATGAGATCGACGACCTCTCCGCATTGGAGGTGCGGACGTTCGTGAATGGCGAGCAGCGCCAGTCGGGTCATGTCCGCGACATGGTCCATGATATTCCCGCCCAGATTGCGCACCTGACGGCTGCTTTCACGCTGGAGCCCGGCGACCTGATCTTCACGGGCACGCCGGCCGGCGTTGGCGCGGGCTTCAATCCGCCCAAATGGCTGAAGGCCGGAGACCGGGTGCGGGTCGAGATCGATCAGCTGGGTTACATCGAGCAACAAATCGTGACAGAGCCCGGAACCACAGTGATCGGCTGATCCGGGAGGTTTTGCCGTGCCGCGCGCCAGCGTTCTCGTCATTCTTGTCTCTATGTTTCTGGCGGCGTGCAGCGGCGGGCAGGGCGCAGACATTGCGGTTTCACCCGATAATGTCCGGAGCGCCGACTTCGCCCTGCTGCCTTGCACGGTTTCTTCGGAAGACGCGCCCTGCCTGCTGGTTGTTGCCGGTGGCAAGCGGGTCCTGTTCGGCACGCCGTCCGGGCTTCGTAAAGCGATGGACGGGAAAACGCTGGCGAGCCTCGACGCCGTGCTTTTATTCTCGCTGCAGGCGGCGGACCTCGAAGGGCTGGACGAAGTGCGCAATGCGGGCTGGACCGCCGGACGGGAAACACCGCTCGCGGTTGGCGGCCCCTCCGGATTGCGAGATGTCGTGGCCGCCCTGAACAAGGCCTATGAATTGTCGGATGCCCAGATCTTTGTCGAAGCATCGCCAAAGGGTGGATTCGGTGCGGCCCTGCTGGGCGTGCTGCCCGGCGAAGGCGACGCGAAAACAGAAGTCTTCAATACCGGGGACCTGGTCGTCACCAAGCTGGAAGCCGCTGACGGGCGGGCCGGTTACTGGGTGGATTATGGCGGCCAGCGCGCCGTCCTGCAGCCTTGCAACATGGACCTCGCCACGAGATTCAATGAAATCGATGCCTTCACGCTGGCTTGCGGCGAGGAGGCTGCAAACACGTGGCCGCTTCAGAACGCCCAATATCTCGTTCAGGGCGCCAGCGCAGAGCCTTGACCGCAGCCTGAAGCAGCCATTCGCATTCAGAAACAGATTGTGTGCGGAAGCCGAATAAAGGACCGGGGCGCACATTTCTGCGCGCCCCGTGTCTCCCCCGAGACTGCCCCCGCTCCGGCCAATAAGATGGCCGCGGACCGGTGGTGCCGGGTCTCTGTATCCTCGCTATCGGTCAGGCCGGGTCCTGTCCAGTTACGGATTGTATCCGTTTATGACAGGGCCAGCGCATGTGACCTCTCCGCAACAATGTGAGGCGGGATTGCCGGACCACCCAAATTGCGCCACATCCAAGCAATTCGTTAACTTATGGACCATATCTGTTAAGATTGACGAATTGTTTCGGGTGCTGAGCTGATGACATTTTTCTTGTTCCTGCTGTACATCGCAGCCGGCGGCGCGGCTGGATACGCTAGCGCGACCATGCTTCAGCTGGGTCTGCCATTGTCGGTGGGTGCAGGCGTGCTGACGGCAGCAGTGCTCAGCCAGATTCATGTCCTTGTTTCCAATGGCAGTTCGAAGCGTGAAATCGATGCGCGCATGCAGGCCATCGAGAAAGAGAATCGCGATTCCGAACGCCGGATGGACGTCATCGAAGCGCGCACCGATGTGGTCGAGGAAACCGTCAAGCACGAGCTGACCGAACGGCGCGATGCGCTGGTTTCCGAGATGAAACAGCTGGAAAGCCTGATCGACCGCCTGTCGCACAGCTTCGAGAGCCGGCTCGCCGAAACATCGACCAACAAGATCGTCGCGCCGCAGGAAGATGCGATTCTTCGCGATGTGCGCGATGCGCTGAAGGATGGCCGTGTGGACCTGCACCTCCAGCCCATCGTTTCGCTGCCCCAGCGCCGGGTCTCGTTCTATGAAGGCTTCACCCGCCTGCGCCGTCCGGATGGCTCGCTGATCCTGCCAGCGGAATTCCTGGATGCCGGCCGCCGCGCCAACCTGATGGGGCAGATCGACAATTTCACTCTGTTCCGCTGCGTGCAGATCGTGCGCCGCCTGGCAGAACGTGACCGCCGCGTCGGCGTCTTCTGCAACATCGCGGCAAGCTCGCTCGAAGATTCGACCTTCTTCCCTCTGTTCCTTGAATTCATGACGGAAAACCGGGATCTCTCCGGCGCGGTCATTTTTGAGATCCGGGCTGACCGGTTCGAGACCCGTTCGCGCACGATGCGGGACAATATGGACAAGCTGACCGAACTTGGCTTCCGCTTCTCCATCGATCACGCGCCGGACCTCGGCCTCGACCTGCCGCGGCTCCAGTCAGCCGGTGTGCGTTTCGTGAAAATGAACGGCGCCGCCCTGATCGACCAGCTGCGCGATCCAGCAGGCCCGCGCCCGGTCTCCTCGATCAATCGCCGGGTTGATGGCGAGGAAGTCTCCGCCGTGTTCTCCCGCTATGGCATCACCATGGTGGCCGAGAAGATGGAAGACGAGGCGAGCGTCGTCGAAATCCTCGAATACGAGATCCCTTACGGTCAGGGCCATGTCTTCGGCGCGCCGCGCCCTATCAAGGCCTCGTTGATGGAAGAGACCGCCCCTCCGCGGGAAATGGTCCAGCGCCTCACCAATTTCGGCTGAGCCCCCTTTTTTCCGGAAGGCAGCTACCCTCAAATCGCCCCAATCCCGGTATTCTCTGTCCTCCTTATCGAAGCGGAGGATTGCCTATGCGCGCATTGATTCTGGCGCTCGTTCTCTGGCCCGCAGGCACCGCTCTGGCGGATGTGCAACAAGTCGTCGCGAACCTTCCGGAAGATGTGGAATTCGAGGCGCCGGCGGCGCTTCAGGACATGGCAGAGGGCCCGGTATGGCTGGATCTCACCGTCGCCCCGCCGCTTGATCCGTCGGTGCAGCAAGAAGACGGCTCATGGTCCGGTATAGTCTGCGATAGTCATGGCGAAGTCAGCGCGAAGTCGGTCTCAGTCCCCACTGGATCGAACCATTTGCTGCTCGATATCCGCCCCGGATCGCCAGAGCGGCACGCGGCGAACATGGTCTCCTGCAACTATGCCCCGCAGTATTCAGACGAGACCAGCCTCGGCCAGGTGATCCGCATAAAGGGCTGCTATTTCGCCAATTCGGTATCCATCCCGACCGCCATTCAGTGGATCCTGAACCCGCTGCCGGCCAGCGACTGCAACGCCGGCAATTGACCGCGGCGCCTCTGCAGCCTACCTCGCCGCGCATGACCGCACCGCAATTCCCGCAAGGGCTCTCCGATATCGCCAGCCGCTACGACACGATCCTGTGTGACGTCTGGGGCGTGATCCACAATGGCCGCAGCGCATTCACCGATGCCTGCGATGCGCTGGTCCGCTTCCGCGAAAGCGGCGGCCATGTCTGCCTCATCACCAATGCTCCCGTGCCGAAGGCGCAGGTGACGCGCTACTTCAAGCCGCTCGGTGTGCCCGATGCGGCGTTCGATGACTGCGTCTCCTCCGGCGATGCGACGCGCGCGGAATTGGCCCGGTTCCAAGGCCAGTCCGTTTGGCGCCTCGGCGCCGATGAGGGCTGGGAACATGACCGCCACCTCTATGAAGGGCTGGATCTGAACTTCGCAGATGCCGACGAAGCGGACATGCTGCTCTGCATCGGCCTGCGCGACCATGTCGGCGAACATCCCGAAGACTACCGCGAGGAACTTTCCCTCAGCGTCAAACGCGGCATTCCCATGATCTGCGCCAATCCGGACAAGCAGGTGCGCGTGGGCGGCCAGCTCTACTGGTGCGCCGGCGCGCTGGCGGATGTGTACGAGGACCTGGGCGGCAAGGTCATCTATTCCGGCAAGCCCCATCCGCCGATCTACCACCTCGCCATCGAGCGGGTTGAAGCCCTGACGGGCGGCCAGCCGGTCGACCGGTCGCGCATCCTCTGCATCGGCGACAGCCCCGGCACCGACGTGCGCGGCGCCGGCGTGCAGGGATTCGACAGCCTTTATGTCGGCACCGGCCTCAAGGAGCATGGCGAGGATTTCGAAGAGGAAGTCGTCGAACTGCTGGCGGCTTACGGAGAACAGGCGACCTGGGCCATGACGGGCTTAAGGTGGTGACGTCCCGCTTTTAGGCGTGTAACGAAGCCCGTCGAAAGAATCGGAGCATCCCCGGAATGACTGAATTTACCGGCTTCAAATACGAAGACCTCGAAATCGGGCAGTCGCACGAAACCGTGCACGAGATTACTGCCGATGACATCCAGCGCTTTGCGGAAGTCTCGGGCGATTTCAACCCGCTGCATATGTCCGACGAATATGCCGCCACGACCATGTTCGAGAAGCGCATCGCGCATGGCGCGCTGACGGCGAGCTATATTTCCGGCATCCTGGGCAACAACCTGCCGGGGCCAGGCGCCGTCTTCGTGGGCCTGAACATGCGTTTCCGCCGCCCGGTCTATATCGGAGACACCGTCACGGCGCGTGCGACGATTGCCGAGAAGATCGACCGCGGCAACCGCGTCGTACTCAAGATCGAATGCATCGTAGATGGCAAGCGGGTCATTACCGGCGACGCCGAAGTGGTTGCGCCGAGCCGGGAGGCCTGATTGGCCATCTATGCCGACTACCGGGGACTGCCCGCCAGCGCGCGGGGAGCCTCGGTTGCGCTCGGCAATTTTGACGGTCTCCACGCCGGCCACAAGGCGGTGATGCAAGCGGCACAGCAGGCGGGTGGCGGCAAGTTTGCCGTGGCGACCTTCGAGCCGCCGCCCCGCGCCTATTTCCGCCCCAGCGATCCGCCCTTCCGCATCTTCCGGCCCGAGCGGCGCAATAACGCCATTCTGGCTGCCGGGGCTGACCTCGTGTTCGAGCTGCCGTTCAATGGCGAAATGGCCTCCATGACGGACGAGGGCTTTGTTCGCGATGTCCTGGTCGACGGGCTTGGTGTCAACCATGTTTCGGTTGGGTTTGATTTCCGCTTCGGGCGCGGCCGCATGGGCCATGCCCAGCGGCTGGCAAGCCTTGGCCGGGCGCTGGGTTTTGGCGTCACGATCGTTGACGAAGTGATCGAGCTGGAAGGCAAGGCGTCGTCCACTGCCATCCGTCAGGCCCTTCATGCGGGCGAGCCTGAAGTGGCGGCTGAACTGCTTGGCACATGGTGGATTGCCGATGGCGTGGTCGAAAGCGGAGAAAAGAACGGCCGCACGCTGGGCTTCCCGACCGCGAACCTGCATCTCGGCGAACTGATTCATCCGCGCCACGGCATTTATGCCGTGCGGGCGCGGGTCGACCGGCAGGGCGAGTGGCTGGATGGCGTCGCCAATTTCGGGCGCACGCCCACGACCGGCATCCGCGATCCGCTGCTGGAAACGCATATTTTCGATTTCGACGGCGATCTCTACGGCAAGTGGCTGGAGGTCCAGATGGTGTCCTTCATCCGGCCCGAGTTGAAGTTCGACAGTCTGGACGCTCTGGTTGAAGCCATGCACGCAGACGCTGCAGAAGCGCGCAAACGGCTCGCGAATCTGTAGGTTTTGTTAGATTTACCTCTTTTCATGCCTCCCGGCGCCCGTCATGCTGGCGCCAGACTGGGGACATCAAGAGAGGGAGTTTCCCATGCGTACTTTCCTTGCCGCTGCAGCTTTTGCCGCTGCCGTATCCATGACCGCTTCGGCGGAAGACTTCAGCGCGGACACGTCACTTGCGGATGACGACCGCGTTGTTCGCAGCGTGAGTCTTGAAGACCTGAAAGCCATTGCGGTTTCCGAGGGTCACACGATCACGGAAGTCGGCGGCGAGGGCGACGTCTCTGTCCGCGCGACTACTGCGGATGGGCTGATCTTTCATCTGATCGGGACAGCGTGCAATTCCGAGTATTCCGACGACTGCCTCGGCATGATGGTCCAGGTCCGCTATGATGACGATGACGAAGTCACGGATGAGGCGATCAATAATGCCAATCTGTCCTATGCCGCCGTATCGACCTGGTGGGACAAGGACGGTGATACGGTTGGCGTCACGCGCTACCTCATCCTCGATGGCGGCCAGCGCATGGAAAACCTGAAGATCAACCTTCAGAACGCGCTCGCGCTCGGCCCGCTCGTCGCCGATGTCATCTGGCCCAGCGACGACGAAGACTTGTACGACTGGCTCTACGACGAAGAAGACGACGAGTAATCTGCCCCGGCACTGCCACATTGCTGACATCGAACGTTGGCAATAACATCCCTAGGTGGGGGCATGTGGCAGTCTGAGGGTGAAGTTTGCATAAGGCATTTGCAGCAGCTGTAATGATGGCGCTGGGAAGCGGCAGTGCGCTGGCGCAATTACCGGAAGATCCGCCGCGTCTGACGCGTGCGCCCGACGTCATGATCAGCAATGTCCGGCTGGACGATCTTCGCCTGATCGTCGACGAAATGGGCGGCACATTCCTCGCCGCAGGCCAAAACGACTCCGGGGCGCCCTTTGTGTTTGCCCGCCTGCCGGATGGTCTGACGCTGGGTATTTATACCGTTTGCGCCGACGAAGCCGCCTCCGATTGCCGGGGCGTCGAATTCATGGCGGCATTCGGGTCTGTCTTGTCCTATGAGCAAGTGACGGAGATCGACCGGGCTTTCAGTGCCGTCTCTGTCTACAAGGCCGACGCGGATACGGTGAACGTGTCGCGTTATGTGATCCTCGACCGCGGCATTACCTGGGGCAATCTGATCGAGAATGCCGCTGTTTTCGATGCGCTCTGCTCGAAAGTGGCCGAGCGTCTTGCCTACGGTCCGCCCCAGTCAACGGCTTCGTCACCCCGCTGAGGCATCGCCCTAGTGACAGGTTAACCTCTGCCTGTTAAGGCGCTTGCCGATGGAACGGATATTCACAATTCGAATTAGCCGCCCGGCTGCGCGCTGACCCCACCGAAGGGTCTGGGCCAGGCCGGGATTTGCTTTTCTGAGCCCCAAACCTCTCCCAATCCGTTCACACTGAAGATCCATGACCGATTCCCTGACCGACCGAGATTATCGCGACACCCTTTTCCTGCCCGCGACCGAATTCCCCATGCGCGGCGGCCTGCCCAAGCGTGAGCCTGACTGGATCAAGCGCTGGGATGACCTGAAGCTGTACGAGCGCCTGCGCGTCGATGCGAAGGAACGGGGCGCCAAGCCGTGGATCCTCCACGATGGCCCTCCTTACGCGAACGGGCACATCCACCTCGGCACGGCGATGAACAAGATCGTCAAGGACATCATCGTCCGCTCCCACCAGATGGCGGGCTTCGATGCGGCCTACCTGCCGGGCTGGGACTGCCACGGCCTGCCGATCGAGTGGAAAGTGGAAGAAGAGTTCCGCTCCAAGGGCAAGACGAAGGACGACGTGCCGCCCGGCGAGTTCCGCGCTGCCTGCCGCGCCTATGCCGAAAAATGGGTCGAGATCCAGGGTAAGGAATTCCGCAGCCTCGGCATCGAGGGCGAGTGGGACAATCCCTACCTCACCATGAAGTTCGAGAGCGAAGCCTCCATCGTTGGCGAGTTCCTGCGCATGGCAATGACCGGCTCGCTGGTCCGCGGCGCAAAACCGATCATGTGGTCCCCGGTGGAGCGCACGGCGCTCGCCGAAGCGGAAGTGGAATACCACGACCGCAAGGTGCCAGTGATCTGGGTGAAGTTCCCGGTTCAGGGCACTGAGGCTTCAGTCGTCATCTGGACGACCACGCCATGGACGATCCCGGCCAACCAGGCTGTCAGCTACAATCCCGATATCTCCTATGGCCTCTACGAGGTCGAGACAGTGATGAGCGAGGAAGAGCTGGGCTTTGCGCCTTACGCCAAGCCGGGCGAGAAACTGTTCCTTGCCGACGCACTGGCTGCGGCCGTCATGGATGGCGCGAAGGTGTCTGCCTACAAACGTCTTGAGGATGTTGATCCCGCGATGCTCGGCAAGCTCTCCCATCCGCTGCACGCGATGGACCCATTCTTTGCCCACGACATTCCGCTCCTCGCCGGTGAGCACGTCACCGACGATGCCGGTACGGGCTTCGTGCACACGGCGCCGGCGCACGGCGAAGACGACTTCAATGTCTGGGTCGAGTCCGGCCACACAACGCAGGAGATCCGCCAGATCGTCGATCCGGATGGTTGCTACACGCCCGACGTGCCGCGCTTTGGCGGCCTCGACATCATCCGCACGAGCGGCAAGAAGCGCGGCGAGCCGGGCAAGGCGAACAATGAAGTGATCGCGGCCCTCGCCGAGAGCGGCAATCTGTTCGCGCGCGGCATGACGACGATCCGCGATGCGCACTCTTGGCGTTCCAAAGCGCCGGTGATCCGCCGCGCAACGCCGCAATGGTTCATCTCGATGGACAAGCCGGGCCCGAACGGAAAGACGCTGCGCGAGAACGCCCTCAAGGCCATCGACGAGACCGAGTTCTTCCCGGCTGCTGGCCGCAACCGCCTGCGTTCCATGGTCGAAGGCCGTCCGGACTGGCTGATCTCGCGCCAGCGCAACTGGGGCGTGCCGATCACCATCTTCGTCAACAAGTCCGGCCAGCCGCACACGGCGGCGCTGCCGAAAGAGCAGGCGGATACGCTGAACAACGCCATCAAGACGGCCATCGCAAAGGGCGGCGTCGAAGCCTGGTTCGATACGCCGGCAGACGACTTCCTCGGCCCGCTCGGCCTGTCGGCCAATGAGTGGGACAAGGTGACGGACGTGCTCGACGTCTGGTTCGACAGCGGAACCACACACGCTTTTGCCCTGCGTGAGCGCGGCATCATCGATCCGGAAACCGGGCAGGCGAACCTCTACATGGAAGGCTCCGACCAGCACCGCGGCTGGTTCCAGTCATCCTTGCTGGAGTGCTGTGCGACGCGCGGCATGGCGCCTTACAAACAGGTGCTGACACACGGCTTCATCGTCGATGCCGAAGGCAAGAAGATGTCGAAGTCGATCGGCAACACGATCGAGCCGGAGCAGATCCAGAAACAATACGGGATCGAGATCCTGCGCATCTGGACGGCTTCAGGCGACTATACCGAAGACCTGCGTATCTCCGATGAAATCATCAAGGGCTCGGTCGAGACCTACCGCAAGCTGCGCAACACGGTGCGCTATCTACTCGGCGCGCTCGACGGCTGGACCGAAGAGGAGACCATCGAGGCGGAGAAGATGCCGGGTCTCGAGCGCTGGGTGCTGCACCGCCTTGCCGAGCTCGATGCACAGGTGAAGGCCGCCTACAATGTCTACGACTTCAAGCGCGTGATGAGTCTGCTCATCAATTTCGCGGGCGTGGACCTGTCGGCCGTCTATTTCGACATCCGCAAAGACAGCCTCTACTGTGACCCGCGCTTCAGCACGATGGATGCGTGGGACGATGCGACAGCGTTCTATGGCAATCGCCGCCGCGCCGCGCGCACGGTCATGGCCGCTGTCCTTGAGCGCCTGCTCACCTGGCTCGCGCCGGTAATGCCGTTCACGATGGAAGAGGCCTTCCTCGAAAGCCATCTCAGCGGCAAGGCGGAGTCAGTCCACCTGCTCCTGTTCCCGGAAACGCCGGAAGGCTGGAAAGACGAGAAGCTTGCAGAACGCTGGGCGAAGATCTTCACTGTCCGCCGTGTCGTCACCGGCGCGCTGGAAGTGGAACGCCGCGAAAAGCGTATCGGCGCCTCGCTGGAGGCTGCGCCTGTGGTGCACATCGCCGATGAAGAGCTGGTGAAGGCCTTCGAGGGCGAAGACCCAGCCGACCTGTTCATCACCTCCGGTGCGGAGCTGGTGAACACGCTGGAAGGCAAGGGCGGCGGGTTCACGCTGGACGATACGCCGGGCGTGGTCGTCTATCCGGGAAAAGCCGAAGGCATCAAATGCCGGCGCAGCTGGAAGTATTTCGACCCGGCCCTCGCCGATCCGGCCTTTCCGGACATTACCCCCCGAGATGCCCTGGCGGTGAAAGCCTGGGACGCGACGTACGGCGAGTGACAAAGCCAACCTGCACGGAATCGCTTGATCTGACCGGGACGGGATGCAATCTCCCCGCATGCAAATGAAACCCGCTCAGGTCTGGCCGCTGGCCATCATCCCGGTCACGTTGATCGCAGACCAGGTGACCAAATCGATGGTTCTGGCGAACGAGCGGTTCCGCGCCATGGAATGCTTTCACAACAGCTTTGCTTGCGGCACGATCGAGCTGCCGGGCCCGATCAACCTCTCGATGGTCTGGAATCGTGGCATGAGCTACGGCATGTTCCAGTCCGAGGGCATTGGCCGGTGGATCCTGGCGATTGTCATGCTGGCCATCGCGCTGGGCTTCCTGCGCTGGCTGATGGTGGCGGAGGGGCGTCTGCTGAAACTGTCGCTGGCGCTGGTGATCGGCGGTGCCTTCGGCAACCTGATCGACCGCGTGCGTTTCGGCGCGGTTGTGGACTTCATCAATGCCGGCGCGCTCCATTTCCCGTGGGTGTTCAACGTGGCCGACGCTGCGATCAGTGTTGGCGCGGTCTTGCTGTTTTTCGATCAATTCGTACTGTCGGGAAGAAAGCCATCCGGGAAACCGGACCGGCCCTCCTAAACTTAGAGGCGAGGACGCCACATGAAGACGCAGCTTTCCCTTCTGGCCCTGGGCGCCGTGTGCCTGGCGACGACGGCCTGTTCCAGTGGAGCAGCCGGATCACGGACGCCGGACGAGTTCCGGGTCGTGACCAAATCGCCGCTCATCGTACCACCTGAATACTCGCTACGTCCGCCGGGCGCCGGCCAGTCCCTCCCGGCTGAAGTCGAAGCGGCCAAGAACGACAATGCGGCGGCCTTCGGCTCGACGCTTGGCGTCAATGCCAGCGCATCTGAGCGGGCCCTCGTCGCAGCAGCTGATGCCAATGCAGTCAGCCCGATGATCCGCACGGAACTCGACTACGAAGAGTTCAAGACGATCCGCAAATCGCCGAGCGTCGCTGACCGGATCATGTTCTGGCGCAAGGACAATGCCGAGGATGCCGAGTCTGCTGCAGCAGACAACGCTACGGGCAACGAGCCTGTGACGATCGAAAGCACCACCGCCAAGCCGCGGGTCAAACTGCCGGGAACCTGATCCAGCCCGGTGCCGGACTTCCAACTCTTGCAAGGGAACAAGCCCATGAAACGGATATTGACCGGAGGGCTCGCTGCCCTCGCTGTCTTCGCCTTGCCGGCATCGGCCGACACTGCAGCGGAGTCTGCTGAGACCTGGACCCCGACCACATTCGAACTCGACAATGGCATGCAGGTGGTGGTCATTCCGGACCATCGCGCGCCGGTCGTGACGCATATGGTCTGGTACAAGGTTGGCGCGGTTGACGAGGCACCCGGCAAGAGCGGGATCGCCCACCTCTTCGAACACGTCATGTTCCAGCAGACCGATACGCTGGCGCCGGGCGAGTTCGATTCCATCGTCTCCCGCAATGGCGGCCAGTCGAATGCTTTCACCAGCTGGGACTATACCGCCTATTTCGAACGTGTGGCCAAGGAGCAGCTCGGCACGATGATGGAGCTGGAAGCCGACCGCATGGTGAACCTTGTGATCGATGACGATCCGGAAGGCGCCTTCATCTCTGAACGGGATGTCGTGAAGGAAGAGCGCCGCCAGCGCATCGACAACAATCCGGGCGTCATCCTGCAGGAGCAGGTTCTATCTGAATTGTGGAAGGACCACCCGTACGAAATCACTGTCATCGGCAATATGGATGAAGTGGCCGCGCTGACTCCGGAAGACGGTCTGAATTTCTATCATGAGTACTACAGCCCGGAGAACGCGATCCTGGTCGTTGCGGGCGATGTCAGCGAGGACGAAGTCCGCACGCTGGCAGAAGCGACGTACGGACAGATCATTCCGACAGGTACAGCCCACGGCCAGCGCAAATGGCGCGACGTGCCGCTGCTGACCGAAGACAAGCTGATTGTCCATTCCGATCCGAAAGTGCGCCAGCCAGTCTGGAGCCGGTATTACAATGGCGTTTCGCAGATCCGCACGCCGCACGAAGCCTACGCTCTGGAAGTCGGCCTTGAAGTGCTCGGCGGCGGCATGACCAGCCGGCTCTACCAGTCACTGGTGGAGCAACAGCAACTGGCCATCAGCGCCGCCTCCTATGCCTGGTCCGACCTGCACGATCCTGGCCCCGCCGTGATTTCGGCGAGCCCCGCGCCCGACGTCAGCATGGACGATCTCGAAACGGCCGTGATGGCGGAAGTCGACAAGGCGCTCGCAGAAGGCTTTACGGAAGAGGAAGTTGTCCGGGCCCGGAACAAGCTTGCCGCAACGGCGATTTATGCCCGTGACAGCCAGTCGACGATGGCGAACGTGTTCGGCTCGACCCTGGCCATTGGCGGCACGATCGAGGACGTCTTGTCCTATCCGGACGATGTCCGCGCGATTACTCCGGAAGAGGCGATCGCTGCCGTCCGCACCGTGTTCGGTCCTGACCGGCACTTCATTGAGGCGCAGCTGCTGCCAGCCGAGGGGGAAAACTGAGATGAAACGCCTGACCATCACCGCCGGCCTGCTGGCCGCGACCAGCCTGTCCGCCTGTGCCTATTTCAATCCGCCTCCGGTGGAGTCTGCAACTGTTGTTGAAGTCGAAGTCGTTGAAGAGCCGGCGCCGCTTGAGGTCAGGGTCCATTCCGGCGACTTCGCAGAGATCCAGCAATTCACGACGCCGGGCGGTGCATCGGTGTGGCTGGTGTCCGAACCGTCGATCCCGATCCTGTCTCTCAATATGGCTTGGAAAGGCGGCGAGGCGAGCGATCCGGAAGGGCTGGAAGGCCTGACCGATGCTGTGACTTATCACATGAACGAAGGCGCCGGCGATCTCGACTCGCTCGGTTTCCAGACGCGGATGGAAGACCTGAACATGAGTTTCGGCTGTTCGGCGTCGAACGACTGGACCTCCTGCTCGGCTTCCATGCTGACGGACAATGCCGAAGACGCGATGGCGCTGATCGCAACGGCGTTTGAAGACCCACGCTTCGATGAAGGCCCGTTCGAACGTTTCCGCCGCGAGCAGCAGGTCGGCCTCAAGACACGCGAGACGAGCGCGGGCTTCCTTGCCTGGCAGGCCGCGTCTCAGGCGCTCTACTCGGACCACCCCTATGCGCGGACGACCTCGGAAGAGAGCATCGCGGCCCTGACGCCGGACCTGGCGAAAGAGCAGATGCGCAAGCTGATGGTGAAGGACCGCCTGCTGGTCACCGCCGTAGGTGCGGTCACGCCGGAAGAACTGGCGCCGATGATCGATGAAGTCATGGCCGGCCTGCCGGAGACTTCGACCTTGCCGGAAACGCCGGACATCGTCCTGCCGGAACTCGAACCGGCAGAACCGATCGTCGTTGACCTGCCGCAGCCGCAATCACTGGTCCAGTTCACGGGCCCCGGCCTGAAGCGGGACGATGAAGACTTCTTCCCGGCCTTCGTGCTAAACTACACTTACGGTGGCGGCGGTTTCGAAAGTCGGCTGATGAAAACCCTCCGTATCGAGAAGGGCCTGACCTACGGCATCTATACAAGCCTGTCGTCGGGCGAGCACCTTCAGACCTGGGGCGGCGGCGGCCAGACCAAGAATGAAAGTGCCGGCGAGTTCATCCAGGGTATCAAGGACGAGATGGAAGACTTCGTCGAAAACGGCGTGACCGAGGAAGAACTGGCCGATGCCAAGGCCTATCTCACCGGTTCCTACCCGCTTGGCTTTGATTCGAATGCCAAGATCGCGAGCCAGATGATGGGCGTGCGCCAGGACGAACTCGGCATCGACTATTTTGACCTGCGCAATGACAAGGTCCGCGCGGTGACGCTCGAAGATGTGAACCGGGTGGCGAAGGAATACCTGATCCCGGAAGACTATCTCTTCGTCGCCGTCGGCCAGCCGGAAGGCATTGCCGCGGAAGAGTTCGAGACCGAAGCGGAAGAATAGGTCAGTCTGCAGACCGGCGCGGGGTCGACAGGCCCGGCGCGCCGGTCGAGATGGCCTGATCGCGGCAGAAGCGGTAAAGCTCGGCCGGTCGCCCGCCCGTGCCGGTTTCCATCGCGCCGGTTCCCTTCACCAGCCCCGTCTTGTCGAGTGCCCGGCGGAAGTTTTGCGTATGCAGGCCAAGGCCAAGAATGGCTTCGACCGTCCGCTGCAAGGCGGACAGGGTGAACCGGTCCGGCATCAGCTCGAACACGACCGGGCGGTATTTGATCTTGCCTCTGAGACGCGAAATGGCCGTCGCGAGAATGCGGCGGTGGTCCGACGCCATGGCTTCGCCAAGTGTGACGTCTGCCTCGGCGAGGTTCGCATCGCGTGCGCACTCGGCGACGAGGCCGGCTTCATAGAGCAGCTCGTAGCGGTCCAGCACCCGCTCCTCTGCCCAGCGTGCGCCATCGAGGCCGAACGCAATCTTCGCCCGCTCCAGCCGCATCTCCTTGCCGGCGGCCCAGGTGAACAGGCGCGGGGCGATCTGGGCGTCGATCATGGTCGGGCGGCCGTTCCGGTGATCTTCCCAGGGGAAGTAGCGATACCAGTTCTGCCAGCGTGCTTCGAACCCGGCTTCCGCCGGGCGGGCCTCAGGCGTCAGGGCAAGGTAGCCGACCGAGATGACGCGCGAATCCGGCGGGGCTCCGGCGAGCGTCGCTTCGGGCGTCTCCCGGTCCCGGTCACCGAAGGTGTAGAGCTGTTCGACATAGCCAAGCTCGAAACCCGTCTGCTCCCGCACCCAGCCGCGCAGCGACAGGTCGAACGTGCGGTGCTTGTCCGGGTGGAACGGGCCGAACGGCAGCGCGTCTTCGCTGCCACGCCGCGTGACCAGCACCAGAGGCATGTCATCCTGGATGGCGACCATCACGGCCGACAGACCGATCAGCAACGGGGATGCGGACCTCATCATGGCGCGCCAATCTCCGTCATGATCTTGTGGAAGCGGTCAAGGAACGCCGCCTGCGCTTCCGGTACCGATTTCGGGGAGAGCTTCAGGCGTACATTTTCCGGCGGAACGACAAACAGCTTGTTGGCCTCTGCCTCTTCGAAGCCGGCCAGCTGTGTCGCCTCGAACCAGGCGCAGATCAGGTCCGCCTTCTTGATCGTCTTCTTCAGGCGCACCGGGGTTACAGGCGGCAGGCCGAAGCGGATGTGGATGGCTTCCTGCAGGCGCCCTTCGACATCCTTGTAGCCGCCGCCCAGCAAGGCCTTGAACGGGGAGATCATGTCACCGATCACGTATTCCGGGCTGTCATGCAGCAGGGCCAGCATGCTGTGCTTTGCGCTCATGGTCGGGTCCAGCTTTCTGCAGATCCGCTCCACGATGACAGAATGTTCGGCGACGGAGAAGGCATGCTCGCCTTTTGTCTGACCGTTCCATCGCGCCACACGGGCCAGGCCGTGGGCGATGTCCTCGATTTCCACATCCATGGGCGAGGGGTGAACAAGGTCCAGCCGTCGTCCGGACAGCATACGCTGCCAGACTCTGGGAGCCTTAACGGATTGCTTCTTGCGAACGGTCATTCAGCCCTTCTTTAAAGCATCAGTAATAAGGGTAAAGAAAGGGGGGCAATCTGGTTACAAACCCGCCCTGCGATTGCCCCTATTTCCAAATGCGCTGTTAAGGCATTTGCGCGAAAACTGCTGCACTGACAACAGGGCACGGAATCATCTCCGTTTACCCGATCCATTATAAGGCGGTGATGATGTTCGAGGCAGTGGCACAAACGGCTCCCTGGCAGGTTATGGCGTTCTGTGTGCTCCTGATGGGCGGAATCATCGTTGTCGTCGAGGCTGCCAAGTCCAGCCGCGAAGTCTTCTGGGGCGACCTGTTCAGCGACGACGAGTACGACTGAGTCTTCAAGGGTCGGGCGAAAAGCCTCGCACCCTACGCCGTTTTCTCAACAAACACCGTGCCGGCGGAATAGCCTGCGCCGAACGAACAGATAAGGCCCTTGTCGCCGGGCTTGAAGTCTTCCGAATGTTTGTGGAAGGCGATGATCGATCCGGCAGACGATGTATTGGCGTAAGTGTCCAGCACGGTCGGGCTTTCATCGGCGCTGGCTTCATGGCCCAGCACCTTGGAAGAGATCAGCCGGTTCATGTTGGCATTGGCCTGGTGCAGCCACAGACGGCGAAGATCCGTGCCCTGAAGGCCAAGTTCGCCGAGATGCTCCGTGATCATCGTTGCCACCATCGGCACGACTTCCTTGAACACTTTGCGGCCTTCCTGCTTGAACAGCTTGTCCGGCGCACCGATCCCCTCCGGGGCCGCGCGGTTCAGGAAGCCGAAATTGTTCCGGATATTGTTGGAGAACTCGGTCTTCAGCTTCGTGCCGAGGATCTTCCAGTGGCCGGCCGGCGCGATGCTTTCCTCTTCCACCAGGACGGCGGTGGCGACATCGCCGAAGATGAAGTGGCTGTCGCGGTCGGTGAAGTTCAGGTGGCCGGAGCAGATTTCCGGATTCACCATCAGGACGGATTTGGCTGAGCCGGTTCGCACAAAATCGGCAGCCGTCTGGATGCCAAAGGTGGCCGAGGAACAGGCAACGTTCATGTCGAAGGCGAAGCCGCCGATACCGAGGGCCTGTTGAACTTCGATCGCCATGGCGGGGTAAGCACGCTGCATGTTGGAGGCTGCACAGATCACCGCATCCACGTCTTCCGGTTTGCGCCCGGCCCGTTCCAGCGCCTGACGAGCCGCATTCACCGCGATCTCGGCGAGGACGGAAATCTCTTCATTCGGGCGTTCCGGGATACGCGGGGCCATGATGTCCGGGTCCAGTACGCCGGTTTTGTTCATCACATAACGCGACTTGATGCCGGAGGCCTTCTCGATGAACTCGACCGAGGAGTGGGTCTTCGGCTCAATCAGGCCGGAGGCGATGTCCGCGTCCCGCTCGCGATTCCAGTTGTCGGCCCAGGCATTGTAGGCTTCGACCAGTTCTTCGTTTGAAATGGCATGCGGCGGCGTCCACAGGCCTGTGGACGAGATGACGGCGTTCTTCATTGTGCCCTCTTGATGCACGCCACATGCAAGTCATGCGGCAAGGTCCTGAATCTCTATCCGATTTTCTGTAGCGCGGCTTGTCGGCCGGGTCGAGACACCGGATCAGTCAGGCAGGTGGAGGCCGGAATCACTCGTTTGCTTCGCATCTTCCCGGGAAACGCCAGAGGCTTCCAGAATGGCCTGCCGCTGTTCGGCGGCTTCGCGGTCGGTCTGGATGCGCTCAGCATCTGCGCGTTCACGCGCCTCGATCAGGGCCAGTTCCGTCTTCATGCACTTCTCGCGCTCTTCCGGTCCGGGTGCATAGCTGCACTTGGCATAGGCCTCGGCCTTGTGGCCTTCGGCACTATTGGCAGACACACAGCCAGCCATCAGCGGCAGGGCCGCAAATATCAGGGGTATCGTTCTTTTCATGATGCCATCTCCTGCACTTCGCGGTGACGGGGGCAAGTTACGTCATGGTCATTCACCATGCCAACCGCCTGTGCCCAGGCATAGACGATGGTGGGTCCTACGAACTTGAAGCCGCGCTTCTTCAGGTCTTTCGACATGGTGGCGGACCAGTCGGTGGACGTCGGAGCCTGCCGGAAGTGCTTCCACTTGTTCACGATGGGCGCGCCGCCGACAAAGCCCCAGCAATAATCCGCAAAGCCCTCACCGGCGTCTTCCATGGCGAGGTAAGCCTGCGCGTTACCGATCAGGGCGTCGATCTTTTTCGGGCTGCGGATGATGCCCGGATTTTTCAGCGCCTTTTCGGCGCGCTTCGGTGTCCAGCGGGCGAGTTTCTCCGGATCGAACTGGTCGAACTCCTCGCGGATGGACTCGCGCTTGCGCAGGATGGTGATCCAGGAAAGGCCGGCCTGCATGCCGTCCAGCTGCAGCTTCTCCCACAGCGCCCGGCCATCATATTCCGGCACACCCCATTCGGTGTCGTGATAGGTGCGGTAGAGCTCGTCCGTCAGCGGCGCCCAGGCGCAGGGAAAATCATCACTCACCAGAGGCCTCCGTGCCAAGGGCATTCATTTCGTTGCGTGCCCAGTCAGGTACATCGAAGGTCACGGGCTGATCGTTGCAGGTCAACGGCAGTGATTGATCGAGCACCTTCTGGAGCCGGTCGGTCCGCACCTGGGCGAGGCCGATGGCGCCCTCGACGCTGGTCACCGTGCCGACCGGGGCAGCGGAGAAGATGTCCGTGCCCGCCTCCAGCGCGGTACCATGAACGGTCAGCGTACGCTTGCGGATCTTGCCGCGCCGCTTCATGCGGCTGGCTACTTCCTGCCCGACGAAACAACCTTTCTTGTAATCGATGCCGCCCATCACATCCATATTGATGTCCGTCGGGAACACCTCAGCTGCGCGATAGTCGGCGCCCCATTCGGGCACGCCCGCTGCGATGCGGTTTTCGGCCCAGTCCTCAACTGCGATCATCTCTCCGGCCTCGGCGACCGGAACCCAGCGGCGACCCCAGAGGGCGGGCGAGCGCGGGTCGGTCGCATCATCGGTGCGAACGGCGGCAAGAGTGTCGTCCAGGGCGATCTCGACCTCAGCGCGCAGGCGAAACATTTTCAGGCGCTTCATAAGGTCTTCGGCGGCGTCCTCATGCACATCCACAAGCACGCCATCGTCCGTCCTAAGCACGGTATAGTCCGATATGATCTTGCCTTGGGGGGTAAGAAGTGCACCGTAACGCACCTCGCCAGCGGCCCAATCCTTCACCGAATTCGTCACGGTCCGCTCCAGCAGGGCGATCGTGTCACGCCCGGTCAGGCGTATCAGGCTGCGGTGCGGAAAGCGCATCATCGGCGTCCTCGCCTCATCCCGCCCGGTGCGGGAAAGCTGCCAGCAGTGCGGTCGCAAGGCCGCTCTTTATCAGCGCGCCCAACAGAAACGGCGCAACGCCGGTTGCGAAAGCCACCTCAGGCCCGGTCAGTGCGGACAGCCAGCTCCAGCCCGCAAACAGGATCACCGTGTGCAGGCCGACAAAGCCCACCAGCCTCGAGGCATGCGCGCCGAGCCGGTCACCTTTCGGCAGGAAGCCGGCAGCGAAAGCGACCAGCGGGAAGCTGATCAGGTAACCAGCCGTCGGGCCTGCCAAAGCCACGAGACCCGGCTTGCCGCCGGACAGGACGGGGGCCCCGGTCAGCGACAGGGCAAGCCATGCGAGCACCGTCAGCGCCCCGGCGCGAGGCCCCAGCAGGGCGCCCAGTGTCAGCACCACCATGGTCTGCATCGTCATCGGAACCGGGTACATCGGCACAGAAATGTGCGAGGAGACGGTCAGCGCAGCGACACCGGCAATGCCGATCAGGACCGGACGCAGCAGGGTCTGGCTGTTGGGGCGAGTCTGGGCGAGCTTCATTGGGAGGAGGCCTCGTGTCCGGTGAATGGGGAGGCCGAGTTGTGGGACGCGTCCGGCAATGGGTCAAGCAGCCCTGCTGACACCAGGTGTCAGCGGCGGAACACGAAATAGCGATTGAGCAGGTAATTCGTAGTGAAGGAGCCCGCGACGCCAGCGGCAAAATAGGCGCTGATCCAGATTCCAGCGGGGGACTGCAGCCATTCCAGCACCGCGATAATGGCCACGCGCACTATGCCGGACAGGAGAAGGACACCAATGTTCGCAATCATCCGGCGCGCTGAAAAGCGGGAGGTTTCCTGCCGGAACGTCCAGAATTCATGGACGAGGTAAAACACCGAGCCTACCAGGCAAAAAGAGATCGCCGCAGCGACGGACAGGTCCAGCCCGGCGAGATGATAGAGAAGCAGTGTGACAGCGTAGTCGACTCCCAGCCCTGCCAGGCTGGCCAGGAAATAGCGCACGCCCAGGTTTTCCCGGAGCCGCTTCACCGTTCGCTGTTGATCGTCGTGGTCACGCGCGCGCCTGTACTCGCTACAGATCGTCAGATCTTACGGGGCGAAACCCTAATATCCCCCTGCGGTCAGGCGTCGGCCTTTTCCGCAGCAGGCCAGGGCTGCATTTTGGCAGGCGGCGGGGAGGGCTTGAACTCGGTTTCGTCCAGCGCGGCGAGGGCGCGTTCACGGTCTGCCGGTGTGAAGCTGCCGGTGGTGGCGCAGAACTCCACAATATTGCCGTTCGGGTCCTTGGTGTAGATCGAGTGGCACCAGTTATGGTCGATCTCCAGCACGTCCAGCCCGGCCGCATTCCAGCGGTCCTTCCAGGCGGCAAGCTCTTCGGCGGTGTCGACCGAAAAAGAATAGTGATTGGTGCCTGGCGGCAGGCCAGCCGCTTCGTTCAGGTCGTACTGGTAGTTTTCCTGCCCCGCCGTTTCGTGCAGTTCCCAGAAGGCGATGAACCGGTTGTCGTCGCCGTCCATCCGGTAGAAGAAGTGCTTGCCCCAGCCGCCGCCGGGGATCGGGCCGACTTCGACCTTTACCAGTTCGAACCCCATGATCCGTTCGTAAAAATCGTGCGTGGCCTTCATGTCCTTCGCCGCGAGCGCGAGGTGATGGTATCCCATGACTATTCCTCCTTCTTGCGGTCCACCATGCTCATGACGTCGTCATAATACCCTTCCGGTGCGGGGACCTCTGTCACCGGTTCATCGACATCATCGTATTCCAGGCGCAGGGCCCGGCTCATGATGGCGTGCATCATGTAGGTGCAGGTGATGTAGGTGAATTCGAGGATCTCTTCGTCGCTGAGATGCTTCTTCAGTGTCTCGAACACGCCGTCGGGCACCCGCCCGCGCTCCAGCACCAGCGCATCCGTATAGGCCAGCAGCGCCCGTTCCAGTTCGTTGAAACAGGTGGCAACCTGCCAGTGCGGTATGGCCTCGATCTGCTCCTCCGGCATGCCGAGATGTCGGCAGGCCTTGCAGTGCTGTGAGAAAACAAACCGGCTGCCAACCGTATAGCCCGCCCGGATCTGGCCCAGCTCGCGCAGCTTCGGATCGATCAGACGGTTCTTGGAACGATAGAAGCGGAAGCCTTCCGTCGTGTGCTCGAACGCTTCCGGTACTATGTTGAACACCGTCCACCAATTGCCGGGCGTGCCCGTCGCCGTGCCAGGTTCTGCGACAGGGTCGCGATCACCGAAGACGATGTTGAAGATTTGTGTGGCGTAGTCGTTCGCTGCTTCCCGCCCTGCTTCTTTCAGCCTTGGCACTCGATTTCCTCCCGTCGCGATTATGTCGTGCGATCTGGGGGTAACGTATGCGTAAACCTCTGCGCGGCCAACAGTCACCCAACGTCATGGAGGCGGGTGACAGGGCGTGCGTGCAAGCGCATATAGGGGCCCATGAGCGAGACTTACGATCTGATCCTTCGCGGCGGCACTGTCGTCACTCCCGGTGGTGAAACACAGGCCGATATCGGCGTACGCGGTGAGCGTATTGCCCGGATCGGCGACCTAACCGAGGCCTCGGCCGGAGAGATTTATGGCGCCACCGGCCTGCATATCCTGCCGGGCGTCATCGACAGCCAGGTCCACTTCCGTGAGCCGGGCATGGAATACAAGGCTGACCTCGAAACCGAGGCGCGCTCGGCCGCGCTTGGCGGCGTGGTCGCTGTGTTCGAAATGCCGAACACCAACCCCGCCACGACGACGCCTGCCATGCTGCAGGACAAGCTGAATCGCGCCGCCGGCCGCATGGATGTCGACCACGCTTTCTATGCTGGCGCGACACACGAGAACATCGACCTGCTGCCTGAGATGGAGCGCATGCTCGGTTGCTGCGGTGTGAAAGTGTTCATGGGGGCCTCAACAGGGGACCTGCTGATCAAGGATGATGAGGGCGTTGAAGCCGTGCTGCGCGTCATCAAGCGCCGTGCTGCCTTCCACTCAGAAGACGAATACCGCCTTGAGGAGCGCCGGGGCCTGGCCGTGCAGGGCGACTGGCGAAGCCACCCGGTGGTGCGCGATGTCGAGGCGGCCGTCTCTTCCACGACGCGCCTCCTGCGCCTCGCTCGCAAGGTCGGCAAGCGCATCCATGTGCTGCACATCTCGACCGCGGAAGAAATGGAAATCCTGCGCGATGCGAAGGACATCGCCAGCGTCGAATGCCTGCCGCAGCACCTGACCCTCGCGGCACCGGAATGTTACGAGCGCCTCAAGGGCTTTGCCCAGATGAACCCGCCCATCCGCGAACAGCGCCATCAGGATGCCCTGTGGCGCGCGCTGAACGCCGGCATCGTGGACGTCATGGGATCCGACCATGCTCCGCACACGAAAGAAGAGAAAGCGCGGCCTTACCCGGCGAGCCCCTCCGGCATGCCGGGCGTGCAGACCACTGTGCCGATTATGCTGACCCATGTGAACAATGGGAAGCTGAGCCTGCAGCGCTTCGTGGAACTCACCAGCGCCGGGCCGCAACGCGTTTTCGGCCTCGCAGACAAGGGCCGGATTGCTGAGGGCTACCATGCCGACTTCACGGTCGTGGACCTGAAGCGCAAGGAAACGATCACTGCCGACTGGTCGAAATCGAAATGTGGATGGACGCCGTTTGAGGGCTTCGAAGCCACTGGCTGGCCTGTCGCCACGATCATCCGCGGCGGCTTTGTCATGCGCGACGGCGAGATCGTAAAGAAAGGCGGCGGTAAGCCTGTGCGTTTCAATGAGACGCTGGAGCCTGCCACTTGATCCCAGCCGCGCTGATGGAAGCGCTGCGCCAGCGCTATGATGAGCCACAGCGCCATTATCACACATGGGTGCATATTGAGGCGCTGCTGGGCCATTACCGCCGTTGGGTGCGGCATTTGAAACGGCCGGAGCCTGTGCTCTGGGCACTCTATTGGCACGATGCCGTGTACGACCCGCAAGCAAAGGATAATGAGGAACAAAGCGCGCAATTGCTGGAACGGGAAGCCGCCGGCCATGTCCCGCCGCATGACATCGGCTTTGCCGCAACGATTATCCGCGCCACCACCACTCACACTGGACCGGAAGGCCTGCCTGCGCAGGATGCCGGAGACCTCGCCCTGTTCCTGGACATGGACCTGTCGATCCTTGGCGCGCCCGAACCTGTCTATGACCAGTATGAGCGGGATATCCGGGCCGAATATTCGTTCGTTCCGGCAGACGCCTACCGGGCCGGGCGGGGGGCAATCCTCGAAGGTTTCCTTTCCCGTCCGCGCCTTTACTTCACCGACATCGCCCATGCAGAATGGGATACAGCGGCGCGCGCGAATCTGGCGCGTGCCTTGCGGGCGTTGGAGCAGGGGTCATGAAGCACGAACGCAAAGGGCTGAACCGGGCCCTTTTCTGGCTGTACGAAGGCCATGGGCCCTGGCCGTTCCGGTTCCGCTGGCTGATGCTGGCCTTCGATTTTGTGACGATCGCCTACTTCCTGTGGGCGCCGTTCGAGCAGCGCGGGTATCACCATGTCCTGCTGGACTACGTGATCGGGATTGTCATCGCCTTTGACTATCTGGCCCGCTTCTACATTGCCCGGCATCGAGTGAATTTCTTCTTCCGGCCAGTAAACCTGGCGGACCTGGTCGTCGTGGTCACGATGCTGGCGCCCTTGCTGGTCTCGAACTTCGCCTTCCTGAGGGTCTTGCGCGCGATGCGGGCTATCCGCGCGTTCACCTTTGTGCGGCGGGTCAAGATTCTGACGCCCTTCTTCCAGCGGCATGAACAGGTCATCGACAAGGTGACGAACCTGATTGTGTTCGTATTCATCATGTCTGCGCTGGTCTACGCTACGCAGGTCGGTCTGAATCCGAACATTCACACCTATCTGGACGCGCTGTATTTTACGGTCACAAGCCTGACCACCACAGGCTATGGCGACGTGCTGATGATCGGGCGTTGGGGGCGGATCCTGTCCATCATGATCATGGTGCTGGGCCTGACGCTGTTCCTGCAGCTGCTGAAGGCGATCATCGAGCCGAACGACAAGGTGGAATATGAATGCCCGGAATGCGGCCTCGTCATGCACGACCGTGACGCGGTGCATTGCAAGCATTGCGGCCATGTGGTCCACATTCCCACACGCGGCCTCGTCTGAGCCGAAAAAACAATAATCAGGGAGAGCCACCGGGTGGCCGACACAGTACATATTCCATTCCGCGAAGTGCCTTACCTTCCGCTGAAGTTGAAGGTGGACCGCCGCGATGATGGCACGATCTATCTCGACAATGGCAACCCGCTGAAGACCTGCCCGCCGCATATGCTGGCGCCGCTGGTGAAATGGGCTACTCAGAGACCTGATACTGTCTGGCTGGCCGAACGGCCGAAGGACGGCAGCGATGGCTGGCGGGAAGTGACCTATGCGCAAGGCCTCGCCACGGTGAAGCGTCTCGCGCAGGGCTTCCTCGATGCAGGTGGCGGCCCGGATGCGCCGCTGATGATCCTGTCGGCTAACGCCGTGGACAATGCGCTGATCAAATACGCCGCCATGTGGGCAGGCAGCCCGGTCGTGCCGGTGACGCCTGCGTACGCCCTCCTGTCGGAAGACCTTGGCCGTCTCAAATACATCGATCACCTGGTCGAGCCGAAATTTATCTATGTCGAAGACGGCGCCGCCTACCAGCGCGGGCTGGACGGTATGGGCATGGACGGCCGGCTCGTGATCCATGGCGGGGAGGCGCCGGAAGGCTGCGACGCTGTCCGAATCGAACAGTTTGGCCGCGCGCCCGGCCCGGAGACCGACGCCGCCTATGACAGGCTGACACCGGACTCGGTCGCCAGCTTCATGATGACCTCGGGATCAACCGGTGAGCCGAAAGCGGTCATCAATCTGCACTCCATGGTCGCTTGTAATGCCCGTATGATCCGGTCTGTCTGGGACGAGGCGCGCCTCGACGAGATCACCGGCGGGCCTCAGGTCATGTGCAACTTCCTGCCGTGGAGCCACACCTATGGTGCCCACTCCATCCTCCACAACATGCTGGACTGGGGCGGTACGCTCTATATCGACGAAGGTGCCCCGACGCCAGCGCGTCTGCCGGCCATGATCCGTAACCTGAAGGATGTTCCGACCACACAGCACACCACCGTCCCGGCCGCCTGGGCCGCGCTGGCGACGGAACTGGAACGGGATCAGGAACTGGCGGATGTCTTCTTCTCCCGCATCGTCTGCATGGCTTACGGCGGCGCTTCGATGGGGCAGGACATCTATGAACGCATTCAGGCGGTCGCCGTGCGCACGACGGGTGAGCGTATCTCGCTTTCAGCCGGCTATGGCGCGACCGAAACTGCGCCCACGGCCTCCAATGTCCACTGGCCGAATGACCGGATGGGCCTGATCGGCCTGCCGCTGCCGGGCAATACGTTCAAGATGGTGCCGAATGGCGAAAAGATGGAACTGCGCGTCAAGGGTGTGAACATCACGCCCGGCTATTATCGCAATCCGGAAAAGACGGCGGAAGCCTTCGACGAGGAAGGCTATTACAAGCTCGGCGACGCGGTGAAATTCGTCGATCCGGGCAATCCCGAACGCGGCCTCGCCTTCGACGGGCGCACGGCGGAGGAGTTCAAACTCTCCAACGGCACGTGGGTCTCGGCGGGTACGGTGCGCGTGCACGCTGTGGCCGCGACCGGTGGGGCGCTTTCTGATGCCGTTGTGTGTGGCCTGAACGAGGCGGACATCACGTTGCTCGGCTTCCTGAACGAAGCCTGGTGCCAGCGTCTTGTGGGCGAGCCCCTGCCGCTGGAAGAGCTGGCACGTCATCCGAAGGTGATCGAGCATGTGAAACTCGGCCTGCAGGACCACAACCGGCATCATCCGAACCCGGCGGCGCGCATTGCACGCGTCCTGTTGCAGCCGATCCCGCCGCGCGCCGATGCCGGTGAGATCACGGAAAAGGGCTATATCAACCAGTCCCGCACGCAGGACCTGCGCAAGGCCGATGTCGAAAAGCTTTATGCCGCAGCGCCCGGGCCGGACATCATCGATCTCAGGCGTTGATCCGTGGCGCCGACAGGCTAAACACGGGCAGACAAGACGACAGGAAGGAAACACCATGCCCGATACACAGGTTCAAACGATGACCGGGGCCGAAGCGCTCGTTTCCACACTGGCGGACCACGGCGTCACTGCCTGTTTCGCCAATCCCGGCACGTCGGAGATGCATCTTGTTACCGCGCTCGACCATGAGCCGCGGATCAAGTCTGTCCTTTGCCTGTTCGAGGGCGTCGCGACCGGCGCAGCGGACGGTCACGCCCGTGTCACCGGCAATCCGGCCATGACGCTGCTGCACTTGGGTGCCGGCTACATGAATGGCGGGGCGAACATCCACAATGCAAAACGCGCCTGGACGCCGATGATCAACGTCATCGGCGATCATGCCGTCCCGCACCTGCGCTATGACGCGCCGCTCACCTCCAACATCATGGGCCTCGCCGGGCCCAATTCGAACTGGATCAAATCTGCCGACAAGGTGGCCGATGCGGGGGAACTCGCCGCGGAGGCGTGGGAAGCGAGTTTCGGGCCGGTGCCGGGCCCGGTCAGCCTGCTGCTACCAGCCGATACAGCCTGGAACGAAGGCGGCAAGCCGGGCAAGACGCGCGCGCGCCCGTCTCTGCGCAAGCCGGATGCGGCCCGCATTGAAGACGCTGCCCGGAAACTGAAAGACGCAAGGAAGCCCGTGATCCTGATCAATGGCACGGCGCTGACGAAGGAAGGTCTGGCCCAGGGTGCCCGTCTGAAAGCGGCAGGCCTGCGTGTGATCTCCGACACTTTCTTCCCGCGTCAGGCGCGCGGCGCTGGCACCTTCATCCCTGACCGGATGCAGTATTTCGCTGAAGCAGCGATTGCCGACCTTGAAGACGCAGACCTGATGCTTGTTGCCGGGACGCAGGTACCGGTCGCCTTCTTCTCTTATCCAGGTAAACCCTCGGTGCTCGTTCCGGAAGGCTGCGAGCCTTACATCATCGGCGGTCCGGAAACCGACAGTGCCGCGATCCTTGGCGCGCTGGCAGATGCCATCGGCGCGAAGGAATCTGCTGAGTTCGCTGAACTCGACATTCCCGGCCAGCCGACAGGTGACCTGAATGCCATGACGGTCGGTATGGCGCTCGCGCGGCATATGCCGGAAGGCACATTCGTTTCCGATGATGGCGTGTCGAACGGCCTGCCTTGTTTCCTGATGACCCAGAAGGCGCAGCCGCACGACTGGATGATGCTGACCGGCGGCGCCATCGGGCAGGGCATGCCGCTCGCGCTCGGCGCTGCGGTTGCCGCGCCGGACCGGAAAGTGCTTTGCATCTCAGGCGATGGCGCTGGCATGTACACGAACCAGGCGCTGTGGAGCATGGCGCGGGAAGAGGCAAATGTGGTCAACGTCGTCTTCGTCAACCATTCCTACCGTATCCTGAATATCGAACTCGCCCGCACCGGCGCAGGCAATCCCGGTCCGACGGCCAAGTCCATGCTGGAACTTGGTGAGCCGGAAATCGACTGGGTCAAACTGGCCGAGGCGCAGGGCGTCGAAGCGCAGGATGCCTTCACGGCAGAAGAGTTCGACACAGCCCTCGAACGTGCCTTCGCCGCCGACGGTCCGCAGCTGATCGCAGCGCACGTTCCGGCGCGGTAAGGCCGCTTATTCCTTCCCGCGTTCCAGGTCTTCCTGGATCCTGATTTCTTCCGGCTTGCCTGAGAGGCGAGAGCGGTAGACCTGCGTGTTCTCCAGGATGCGCTGGACATAGTTTCGCGTTTCGCTGAACGGGATGAACTCCACCCAATCTATCGGGTCCACTTGTCCCGTGCGCGGATCGCCATAGTCCGAGATCCATCTCGACGGGCGGGTCGGGCCGGCATTGTAGGCCGCTGCCGTCATGATGTAGCTGCCATTGAACCGGTTCAGTAGGTAATCGAGATGCTGGCCGCCCAGCGTCATGTTGTAGCCGGGGTCATCGGTGAGCCATGATTTGCGATAGGGCAGGCCGCTCATCCGCGCCTCGCGCGAGGCGGTGGATGGCATGAACTGCATCAGGCCCCGCGCACCGACATAGGAGATCGCGTTCGGGTTCATCTCGCTTTCCTGCCGCGACAGGGCGAGCATCAGCGATCGTTCGACCTGTGGCTCCTTCAGCAGCGGATAGGAAACAACCGGGTAGGCGGCATCTGTTGCGACGATGCCCTTGGCGAGACCCGCCTTGGCCCCGCGAACGCCGATGTCTGGCACATGGTATTCGCTGGCGAGGTTCGAGAGCTGAATGTAGTCCGCTTCGGTCTCCAGCAGGTCATCCAGATGGTAGGCAAAGGTGCGGAACAGCTGCGTCTCGCCCGCTTCCCCCAGCAGGCGCAGAGCCTTCACCATCGGGCGGGCTTCGAACGCCGCGACCTCATCCTCAGTCGGCTTGGCAGCAGGCTCGAAAAAGATCTGCCGGTCGCCGACGCGTTCGGCGGCGAGCTGGCCATAGTAAGTGAATTTATGTGCCGCGGCGTCGAGATAGGCCAGTTGCGCCCGGGCCGTTTCGCCGAGGGCATCTTCTGCCCGGCCCGTCCAGTACTGACCGCGAGACAGGCTGATGGGCGTCGATACACCTTCCGACATCGTCTCGAAATGTTGCAGCGCGCGTTCCGGCTCGCCCTTCAGGCGCAGGGCAATCCAGCCGGACACCCATTCGGCTTCCGCAAAGTCGCTACCTGATGTCATGCCGTGCGGCGATGCCAGCTGGTAGGCGCGGTTCCAGTTGCGATCCTTGAGATCGGTACGCAGCGCGATGGAACGCTCTTTCCAGAGTTTCGAACGGCCGGCGGCAGGAACATCCTTGCCGTCGATCTGGGTGAGCAGCGGAATGGCGCCTTCCTGGTTGCCATGGGTTCGGCGCCAGCGGGCCCGGTCATACAGCAGGCCGGGATTGTCCTTCAGGCTGTCCGGCACGGCGTTGACCAGCGCATCGACGTTGCGCCCACGGCTCGCCAGCGCGATGCGGGCGTCGACCAGTTTGCGATAGTCGGAGCTGAGCAGGGATTTCAGGTTCGAGGCTGCGGTCCGCTGGTTGGTCCAGAGCAGGAATTCAACGCGGGCCTGATGATCGGCCTGGGTCAACTGGCCACCGAAGCGGGCCAGCACCTGGCGCTCCAGCGCGCGGTCCATGGAATTGTTGTGCCAGGCGTCGCGGACAGCCTCGACGGCTTCGTCCATCATGCCGACTTCGCGCAGGGCATTGGCCAGCGCCACTTTGCCTTCGCCGGTACGAGGGCCGGATTTCTTCAGCCAGTCGATCCGTTCTGCCGCCGACAGGGTTGATAGCTCGATGATTTCTTCGGCCCGGGCGCGCATATTTCCGGCCTTAGGCCAGTCATGCAGGCGGGTCAGGGCATCGTTGACCTCGTTGAAGCCCATGCCCGGAACACCCTCGCTGGCGCGTTTCCACATGATCAGGTCGCGCACGGCAGGATCGGTGGCCTGTGCCTGATAACGGGCGACTTCGTTCCACTGATACCGGCCCGCCGCGTCCAGCGCCTTGTGGAGGATCTCAGCGTTCCGCGAGTCGGTTGCCGTCGAGATGTAGGGACGATCAGGTTTCAGGCTGGGCGACTCCGGCAAACCGGCAGCTGCAGCACCGGAAACGGTTACGGCGGCAAACAGAGAAAGCGCGAAGGGTCGGATCATGTGAGTTGTCACCGGGTGTTTATTTATTGGCCAAAGCGTGGGAAGGCAGAGGCGATTCATATATGGATCATTCCAAACAACACCTGAATCGCGGCAAGAATACGATGTTTCATGGCTCAATCCCAGCGCTGGTCACTCCATTCAAGAACGGGGCCGTGGACAAGAAGGCGTTTGCTGAACTGGTGGAGCGCCAGATTGCCGGGGGCTCGGCGGGGCTGGTGCCTGTCGGCACGACCGGTGAAACCTCGACGCTCAGCACGGAAGAGCACAAGGCCGTCGTCTCGCTTTGTGTAGAGGTTGCTGCAGGCCGCGTGCCCGTGATTGCGGGGGCAGGCTCCAACTCCACCGACGAAGCGATCGACTTTGTCGGCCACGCCAAGGCCGCCGGGGCGGACGCGGCGCTGGTTGTGTGCCCGTACTACAACAACCCAAATCAGGATGGACTGTACGCCCACTTCAAGGCGATCAACGATGCCGTCGCCATGCCTGTGATCCTCTATAACGTGCCAGGCCGGACTATAGTGGACTTGCAGCCGTCTACAGTGGCCCGACTCGCGCGTTTGCCGAACGTGGTTGGCATCAAGGATGCGACCGGTGACATGGAGCGCGTCTCGCAGCATGCGGCCCAGATCGGCGAAGGGGAACAGTTCGTACAGCTTTCCGGCGACGACCCCTCTGCGCTCGGCCACCTGGCCATGGGTGGGGCGGGCTGCATCTCGGTGACCGCGAACGTCATGCCGGAGGCCTGTGCCGCCATGCACAAGGCGTTCAATGCCGGGGACTTCGAAACCGCCCAGACCATCGAACGCCGCCTCATCGCGCTGCACAAGTCGATGTTCTGTTCGCCTTCGCCGGGGCCGGCCAAATATGTGCTGCACCGCCTTGGCCTGTGTGAGCCGGACGTACGCCTGCCGCTGACCCCGCCGGACGCCGCCGCGCGCGAGCAGATCGATGCGGCCATGGCGCTTGCCGGGCTTCATGCCTAAATAGGGCCCATGTCTAAGAATACTCAAACCAAGGGCCGCTCCGACGGGATGATCGCGGAGAACCGCCGGTCCCGCCGCGACTATGAAGTGGAAGACACGCTCGAAGCCGGCATCGTGCTGACCGGCTCCGAGGTGAAATCCCTGCGCGAAGGCAAGGCCAACATTGCCGAGGCTTATGTCAGCCCCGAACAGGGCGAGCTGTGGCTGATCAATTGCGAGATCCAGACCTACAAGGGCGCCAACCGGTTCAACCACGAGCCGCGCCGCAAGCGGAAACTGCTCGTCTCGCGCCGGGAACTGTCGAAGCTTTCGCAGGAAGTTGAGCGGGCCGGGCGGACCATCGTGCCGCTGAAATTCTATTTCAACGACCGCGGCATCGCGAAACTGCTGATCGGTACCGCAACCGGCCGCAAGAATTACGACAAACGGAACGTCGAAGCGAAACGCGACTGGGCAAGGCAGAAAGCGCGGATCCTGAAAGAGGGGTAACGGCCTAGCCGATCGCCTCGCGCGCCATTGCGAACACATCCTCGAACATTTCCGCCGTCAGCCGTCCGGTGTTCGTGTTGTAGCGGGAGCAGTGATAGCTGGAGACCAGCACATAGCCCCGTCCGCCGACAGTCACTTCATACCTTGTTCCGTGTCCAAACGGATGGTCCTTGAGCTTCAGACCGAGCGCGCGCACCGTCGAGTCGTGCGAAATCTTCCCGAGGCAGAGCATGACTTTCAGCTTCGGCAGCGCCTCAATCCGGGAAAGCAGGAAAGGCCGGCAGGCATTGATTTCCGCCCCGACGGGCTTGTTTTCAGGCGGCACGCAGCGCACCGCGTTTGTGATCATCGCGCCGGTGAGGGCGAGACCGTCTTCCGGATCAGCGGCATAGGTGCCTTTGGAGAAGCCGAATTTGTCGATGGTCGCGTAGAGCAGGTCGCCTGCCCAATCGCCCGTGAATGGCCGCCCCGTCCGATTCGCCCCGGTCACTCCCGGCGCGAGACCGATGACCAGCAACTCCGCCTTTTCGTCGCCGAAGCTCGGCACGGCGCCATTGAACCAGTCCGGCTCCTTCACGGCGACAGCTTCACGGTACTCCACAAGGCGCGGGCACAGCGCACAATCCTTCGGGGCTTCGGGCGGGTAGGGCGTCTGTTTCATCCAGCCTATCTGGCCTGATTCGCGCACCCGCCCACTTGCCCCGACTCACGGGGCCCGCCACAACAAGAGCCATGTCTCCCACTCCCACTCTCGACGATGCCCGTGACCTGCTGAAACGGGTTTATGGCTATGAGGCGTTCCGGGGCCTGCAGGAGGATGTGATCTCCGATGCGCTGGCCGGGCGCGACGCGCTGGCCGTGCTGCCGACCGGCGGCGGCAAGTCGCTCTGCTACCAGATCCCGGCGTTGCTGCGCCCTGGCGTCGGCCTTGTCGTCTCGCCGCTGATCGCGCTGATGGCCGATCAGGTAGACGCGCTGAAACAGGCGGGCGTGCGGGCCGAGCGGCTCGACAGCTCGATGGACTTCACCGCACGCGCCGATGCGCTGGATGCGGCCCAGCGCGGCGAGATGGACCTGCTCTATGTTTCGCCCGAAGCGCTCGGCACCGGCCTCGCCGACCGGCTGGCGAAGATGGACATCTCCATCATTGCGGTGGATGAGACGCATTGCGTCAGCCAGTGGGGGCATGACTTTCGGCCGGACTATCGAGCCCTTGGCCGGCTGAAGGATTTGTTCCCCGGCGTGCCGCGCCTTGCGGTTACCGCGACGGCCGATGCGCGGACGCGGGATGACATCCTTGCCCAGCTGAACCTGACGAAACCCTCCGTCCACGTTGCAAGTTTTGATCGGCCGAATCTTGCCCTTGCCGCGGAGCCTAAAGAAGGCAATCGCACGCAGCGGGTGGTTTCGCTGGTGAAGGCGCGGCCGGGCCTCTCCGGCATCGTCTACTGCGCCACGCGCAATGCCACCGAAGATCTGGCCGAGGCGCTGGAGAAAGCGGGCATTCCGGCGCTCGCCTATCATGCCGGGCTTGAGGCGAATGTGCGGGCCGAGCGCCAGCGGCGGTTCCTGCTGGAAGACGGTCTGACCATGTGTGCCACGGTCGCGTTCGGCATGGGTGTCGACAAGCCGGATGTGCGTTTTGTGATCCATGCCGATCCACCGAAGACGATGGAAGCCTATTGGCAGGAAGTTGGCCGGGCAGGGCGCGACGGCGAGCCTGCGGAGGGTATTGCCCTCTACGGCCCGGCGGACATGCGCCGGTCGCTCAGCTGGACCTATGACGGAGACGCGCCGGACGAGGTGAAGCGGGTGCAGATCACCAAGACACGCCAGCTGTTCGCCTTCTTCGATGGCGATGAATGCCGCCGCCTGGCCGTGCGCCGCTATTTCGGGGAGGAGACGTCCGAAACGTGCGGGACGTGTGACATCTGCCGGGGCGAGGGCGGGGAAAGTCATGACGCGACCCGCTGGGCGCAGATGGCCGTGTCCGCCGTGCTGCGCTGCGGCCAACGCGTGGGGCGCGGGCGCCTGATCCAGCACCTGCTGGGGCAGGCGAAGGATGCCCTCGATGAGGAGCTCTCGGCGCAGTCCACCTTCGGTATCGGGGCGGAGCTGCCGAAGCAGGGCTGGAACCGGATATTCGATGCGCTGCTCTATGATGGCATGTTGGCCGAAGGCGGCGATGCGATGCGCCCCATCGTCATGGTGCCGGATGGCGACGCGGCCCGGGCCTTGTTCAAGGGTGAGCGGACGCTGTTCCTGCGGGCCGATCCTGTTGCCGCACGCCGCCGCAAGACGGGCCGGGTGGCTCGTGCTGGGGTGCAGGATAACCTTTCAGAGCGCGATCAGGTCCTGTTCGATGCCCTGCGCCTCTGGCGCACTGAAACAGCCAAGGCGCGCGGCGTGCCGCCCTACGTCATTTTCCACGACCGTACCCTCGCCGAAATCGCCCGCGAGCGCCCCGCGGACGCTGGAGCGCTGCGCGACATAAGCGGCGTCGGCGAGAAAAAAGCCCAGCGCTACGCCGAGGATGTCGCGAGAATCGTCGCGGAAGCGGCCTAGTCGAGTTGGGCTTCCTTTGCCGGGGCGACGCAGAGCGTCAGGCCGCCAAGTCGCAGGATCAGCGCATAAAGGAAATAGCCCGCGCCGACATATTCCATGCATTCCTGCGCGGTGGTCAGCATCGCTTGGCGGAGCGAAATATCGGCCAGTTTCTCACCGCCGGCCAGTAATTCGGGATCTGCCGCGCTGAAATTGGCGCTTTCAAGGATCTCGATGCCCAGTGCTCCCGAAACGAAGATTGAGCCCGCAACAACAAAGCGGATCTGCGAGGACCGTTCGATTTTCAGGAACCATGGCAGCAGCACAGCCGCTGCGATGACAAGCGCAACACTGTAAGGGATCATCCAGGCATATTCTGGCACCCATTCGGCCTGCAGCAGCTGTGAGGTCGGGCCACTGGTCATTTCGTGCAGGCCGATATTCTCGTCGAAACCGAGGAAGACGAAAATAGCGCAGAGGATCCACCAGCCTGGTACTTGTTCCAGGCTGCCAGGACGGAAATGAGCATTCACGGCCAATAAGGCACCGCAAGCCAACAGCTCAATCGTGGCGACAAGTGTGGGGAAGTTCATCTCTTTGTTCACATTGAACTTTTCCGCCAGGCCCCAAAGATAGTCCCGTCCAAAGCCGAAATTCATGACCAGCACGAACACGTGTGCCGATAGCAGCACGCCGCCTATCAGGAACAGGCCGCGCCCAACATGGCGTGGGCTGATGTGCAGCCCGGTTGCTGCATGTGCCGCTGATTGCGGAGAGAAATAACGGGTCTGCGAAGTCGTGGCTGAAAGTGTGGTCATGAAATAAGTTCGGTTCCAGTGTCCAAGTCTGTGGGCCAAAGCAAAAAAAGTGCCTGATTTGATACGATAGTCGGTCTTATTTCTGGACATCGGTTCCAGCTGCACACCCTTGGCATGCTTTGCAATTCTTCCCCAAGGTTCCCGCATCCCCGCCCTTGACCCGGGCCGCGTGGCACCGCACCTATGACTTCGTAAGAATCCCCGCGAACCGGAGACATCATGGACTATTCTGCCCGCGAGCCGCGCCTCGACGACGAGAATGACGAGAAAAAGGCTTCCGAGCCGAATGCTTTCCTTGAGGAAGCTCTGTTCAAGGCCCGCACGATCCTGCTGACCGGCGGAATCGACTTCCTGCAGGCCCGCCGCGTGTGCGAGCGTTTGCTGGCGCTGTCGTCCGAGAATGACAAGCCGATCCTGCTGGTCCTGTCCTCGCCGGGCGGCCATGTCGAATCCGGCGACATGATCCACGACATGATCAAATTCGTGCCGGCGCCGGTGAAAATCCTGGGCACCGGCTGGTGCGCCTCGGCTGGCGCGCTGATCTATGCCGCGGCGAAGAAGGAAAACCGGTACGCCCTGCCGAACACCCGCTTCCTGCTTCATGAACCGCGCGGCGGCGTCGGCGGCCAGGCAACGGACGTGGAAATCCAGGCCCGCGAAATCATCAAGATGCGCGAGCGCCTGAACCGCATTTTCGCTGAAGCCACTGGCAAGTCCTACGAGAAGATCAAGGAAGACACCGACCGCGACTTCTGGATGAGCGCCAAGGAAGCCGTCGAATATGGTCTCGTCCACAAGATCGTGAGCCATCACAGCGAGATTGTCTGAGCCTGTCAGAGCAGGGGCGGTTAACGCGCTGGTAACCAAAAGTTAGCGGCCTCTCAACAATTCCGGGCGATTGTTTCTCTTCTGTTTGACTGAAGAGAGACGGCCCGGATGCTCGCGCGCGTCGAAGACATTTCTTTGCCGATCCCGCCGGTTGCTGCGGATACCAATTGTGCCGCGGCGCTGAGCCTCTTCCTGTCCGATACGTCCCTGTTTGCCCTGCCGCTGCGGGACGAAGATAGCGCCTATTCCCTCGTGACGCGCGGTGCTGTGACTGAAGCCATGGTCGGCCCTGAAGGGCGCATGGTCTGGGCGTCGCAGCCGGTGTCGATGCTGGCAACCGGGTCTCCGTTCATCGTCGAAGCAAATACGCCCGCTGGTCTCGCTGCCGGGACGGCGGCCACGAAAAATCCGGCCGCCCTTTGCGAGGGCCTGATCGTCATGCGGGAAGGCGTCTATCTCGGCCTTGTCAGCCCGGCGGCCCTGAGCGCGACAATCGCGAAGGAAAATGCCATGCGTGCCCGTACGCTGGGCCAAGCGGCCCGGCGGATGGAGGCCGCCAGGGCGAAACTGAATTCCGCTGCTCGTGAGAAGGCCGATTTCCTCGCTTTCCTGGGGCATGAAATCCGCACGCCGCTGACCGGCATTCTGGGCGTCGCAGACCTGCTGCAGGACAGTGTGTCCGGCGGTGAGCCGAAGCGTCTGGCGCGGACCATCTCCGAAAGCGGCCACCACCTTGAGCGCCTGCTGAACGATCTGCTGGACCTGTCGCGTCTCGAAGCCGGCAAGATGCCATTGCGCGCCGCGCCTTTCGATCTGGATGAGTTTGCCTCCGAGGCCCGCGATGTCTGGCAGCCGCGCACCGAAGGCAAGCGGGTCGCCCTGCGCATCCATGTCGAAGACGGGACGCCGAGGATCGAGGCCGACGCCCTGCGCCTGCGCCAGATCCTGTTCAACCTGCTCAGCAATGCGCTGAAATTTACAGAGCACGGCCATGTCGATGTATCGCTCGCGACATGGCGCGATGAGTCTTCGCTCCGTTTACGGATGAGCGTGTCGGATACCGGCTGCGGTATCTCGGACGAAGACAAGGCGCGCCTGTTTGAGGCCTTCGAACAGGCGAGCGCCACAACCGTGCATACGCATGGCGGATCCGGGCTTGGCCTCGCGATCGCGAAATCTCTGGCGAAAGCCATGGGCGGCGAGATCACGCTGGCCGACAATCCTGACGGTGGCAGCGTGTTCATGGTGGACATCCCAGTCCGCAAAGCCGGACCTCGCCTCGTTGCCAGCCCCGCGCCGGAGAAAACAATCCGGCCTCAGATGGGTAAATTCGATCTTGGCCGGATCCTGGTGATCGAGGATCACGCGGCCAGCGCTCTTGTGATCACCGAAGCGCTGCGCGCAGCCGGTTGGGAAGTTGATCATGCTCCCAATGCTTCGGCGGCCCGGGAATATGTGTTCGATGTCGGATATCAGGCGATCCTGACCGACATTCACCTGCCGGATGAAAGCGGGGACATGATCCTGCGTACCTTGCGCATGACACCGGGGCCGAACTCGGAAATCCCGGTATTGGCCGTGACGGCGGACCTGACCGATGCCCGCCGTATGGCTTGCAAGGCAGCCGGCTTCATCGCCATGATCGAAAAGCCGATCCGTCCCCGTGCGCTTGTCGCAACGCTGGCTGACATCCTGATGATGGGCGATAGCCCCGATGCCTGGGCAAGGGTCGGCTAAGCAGCGCGTTCCCCCTATGTGTTTCTCGCTTCACGGTGTGGTTTTTTGATCACACCGGTTCATTTGCGATCGATCTGACGCGACGAAAAAACTAGCTATCTTACGCCGCATGCGCTGCAGTTTGCGTTTTGGACTGTGGGGATTCTGATGTCAGAAAAAAAAGGCTCACATACTGCGCTCATCGTGACCGGTATTAGTGTTATCAGCGGAATGGTCGGTATCTATGTCTTCCTGAATGACGAGATTCGGGGACGCCTTTTTCCCGACCAGCAGGTAGCGACAAGAAGCGATATCAAAGAACAGTTCCAGCTGAGTGAGGAGCGGATTGCGACGGTTGTGGCCGCTTCGGTTGCTGATGCGATCGGCAAGGCGCAGGCCCGCGGCGACGAAGTCTCTCAGGACGAGCAGGTGCAGTATGAAGCTGCGCTTACCAAACTGCTGACATCAGACGACCCGGCACTGAATGACGCGAAATTCCTCGCGGTTTCCGGAGACGCGGAAGCAGCTGCAGACAACATCGTCACCAGCGCCGGCGCGCCGGCTGAGGCGAGCGATACAGTGCCGGCGAAAACCCGGGCAGAACTGCTGCGCAGCGCCGGTGACATTCTCGCCCCATCCGACGCAGCCAAGGCGCTGGCCGCCTATGAGAAGGCGCTGGAGCTCGATCCCGACAATCAGGTGCTGCAGACCCGCATCCAGAAACTGAAAGCCGCCACCGCCGCGAAGAATGAGGTAAAAGCCATCCCGCGAGCGAGCTTCGAATTTGGCGGCTTGCAGTTCGAATTTCAGGGCTGTGACCAGCCCGAAACACCGCGCTGCGTCTTTTCGGTGATGAACCCGACACCGGATCCGGTCTACCTCAGGCTTGGTGAGCAGTGGGGGGTCGATGAGTTCGGTCGCTGGACGGAAGGAAATCGGAAAAAGATCGAAGCCAATTCGAACGATAATTGGACCGTTCCATCTCTGGAAACGACGCAGATCGAAATCACATTTCGTCGCGCGGCGAATATTTACCAGCTGCTTCGCTTCCGCTTCTCGGTTGGCGGTGTCGATTACAAGAAGGAGTTTCGCGACATTGCGGTTCGTGGTGGCAAGCAGGTCGAGATCAAGACCATGCGCCCGGTCGATCCTGCTCACCCGGAATACGCATATGAGGTCAACGGCCTGCAAGTGCATTTCCTGGGATGCTCCAATCCTGACGCCCCCATTTGCCGGTTCGACATGATGAATACCGAAACCGACAATGTGAATGTGAATGTGAGCGACGGCATCATTGCCTATAATAGTCAGGGTGTCAGGGTCACTGCCGCAAAATCCTTGCTGAGCTTGGAAGGCAAGAATGAATCCAACGCCCCACAAGGAGTTGCGTTCACTTGGGAGGTTTCCTTCAATCGCGAAGCCGAAATGTTCCAGTCCTTCTGGCCACAATTGCGGCTGGACTATGATTCCTATGAGCGGGAATTCCGAAATATCATGATCGGGGATTCGCCCCCGGCAGTGAGAACGCCGCGTTATGATCAGGTTGCTTCGCCAGACGACATTTTTGATGTCGGTCCGCTCAAATTTGTCTTTCTTGGCTGTCGTAATCCCGTCAATCCGACCTGTACATTCGACATCGAAAATCCGTCTGATGAGGGCGTCCGGCTTAATATTGATCGACCCAAAGCAACTTTGGCTGATGGAAGCAGCGTCAATGCAAACTCCAGCGTTCTGGAAATGAGGCCGTCAGGGGACGTCTATTTTCCGGCAGGTCTGACGACGACCTATGAAATCGCATTCCGTCAGGAAATGGCTCACATGGATGCGTTGAAACTGGACATGTCGATTGACTATAAGGGGTATTATCCGGAGCTGACGGATATCACTGTCGAGGAGTAGCGGCGAAGGCATCCGGCCAGGCACGTTTACCCTGCGAGTTTAGGCCGATCACCCATGCCTGAGACTGCCCCTACGCCTCCCCGCACCGCGCTCGTTCGCGGATTGGCGCTGAAATGTCCTGCTTGTGGGAAAGGGGCACTCTACCGGGCGTACCTGAAGCCAGTGGACGTATGCGCCTGTTGTAGCGCACCGCTCGGACAGGTTCCATCCGAGGATGGGCCGGCCTGGCTGACCGTGCTGATGCTGGCGCCATTCCTCGTGGCGGTCACATTCTTTGTGTCGATGTCAGACCTGCCGCTATGGATCACCCTCCCGGGCGCGGCAATCACGGTCACCGGAGCCGTCATGCTGGCCCTGCCGCGTGTGAAGGCCGGTTGGATCGCGGTGCTTTGGTCGATGGGGAAAATCGGCTCAAGTCAGGAATAGCGTCAACATGGCCGGAATGCCCGGTTGGCCCATAACTGTGCGGACGTGCTTGTCAGCTTGCGGGATGCCAGCCAGCAGGTTGAGCCATTTGCAGCAGCGCTTCGAAATTCACGACGGCTTCAACTCCGTCTGCCAGACTGTCGAGTGCGTGTTCAACGATGGCGCTGTAACCGGCGCCGCCGAGATCGGCAGTACTGCCAGCACGAGCGAGCCAGGCCTGCCGAAAGGCATCGTTCGTAAACGCGCCATGCAGGTAAGTACCCTCAACAAGGCCATTCGCGCTGCGGGCGCCGTCCGGCATGCCGTCAAGCCGGAACATTGGACGAGCGGTGTCCGTGCCGGTGGTCTGTCCCGTGTGGATTTCATAACCCGAGATGCCTGCGCCATTTATCGCGCACTCGCCGGTGGCCGGTTTGACCTTCTTTCGTGAGGCCATGAGCGTGTCGACTTCCAGCAGGCCTAATCCCTGAGCCTCACCGTGTTCACCGTCGGCTCCGTCAGGGTCCATGATCTGTTGACCGAGCATCTGGTAGCCACCGCAGATGCCGAGCACGCGCCCACCTGATCGGGCGTGCGCGACAATATCATGGTCCCAACCTTGCTGGCGGAGGAAGGCGAGATCACCCAGCGTGGATTTGGTGCCGAACAGAATGACTACATCTGTATCGCGTGGAATGTGCCGGCCCGGAGGGATCCAGCAAAAGTCCACATTCGGTTCCTGTTTCAACGGATCAGCATCGTCGAAATTCGCCATGCGCGACAGCATCGGCGCGGCGATCTTCAATGCGCCGCCGGAGGGGCGTGCAGGCCGGGAGAGCACCACGGCATCCTCGGCCGGCAGTGCGGCAGTTGCTTGCAGCCAGGGTATGACGCCGTGGCACGGCCAGCCCGTGCGTTGTTCAATCGCTCTTACGCCATCATCGAATAGCGCTGGGTCCCCTCTGAATTTGTTGATCAGGAAACCCGTGATCATCGCAGCATCGTCCGGGTCGAGGACCGCTCTCGTGCCGACAAGGCTGGCGATGACACCGCCGCGGTCGATATCGCCGATCAGGCAGACGGGTACGCCGGCGCGGCGAGCAAAGCCCATATTGGCGATATCCCTGTCGCGGAGATTGATCTCTGAGGGGCTGCCGGCGCCCTCCACAATGACGAGGTCATGTGACGCCGTCAGCCGGTCGAAGCTTTCGAGCACCTTGCCCAGAAGCTCGCCGCGGCGCGCCATGTAGTGGGCAGCGTCCATCGACGAGACGGCTTCGCCGTGAACAACCAATTGTGCACGCCGGTCGGTCTCAGGCTTCAGGAGGACCGGATTAAAATCGGTGCACGGCTCCAGTCCGCAGGCCAAGGCCTGGAATGCCTGCGCGCGGCCAATCTCTCCACCGCCAGGGCAGGCGGCAGCATTGTTCGACATGTTCTGGGGTTTGAAGGGAGCGACGCTCAGCCCCCTGCGTTTGGCGATCCGGCAGAGCGCCGCGGTGAGAACGGATTTTCCGACGTCGGAGCCCGTTCCCTGCAGCATAAGGGTTTTCGCTGTCATAGAGTGCCTTCGATTTCGACTGTCCGGCCATCTATACGGGAGCGCACGCCATAGATTTCGGCAAGCCGTTCGGGCGTCAGCGTTTCTTCCGGTGGGCCATCGGCGACGATCCGCGACTCCTTCATCCACACCATGCGCGTTGCGTAGCGCGCGGCCAAAGCGATGTCATGCAGAACGACCAGCGCGCCACCACCGTCGTCGACGAACTGGCGGACAATATCCATCGTGCTGAACTGATGACGCGGATCAAGCGCGGCGACGGGCTCATCGGCGACAAGCAATGGTGCATTGGCGGCAAAGGCGCGGGCACAATGGACGCGGGCCAGTTCTCCACCTGATAGTGTATCCGTGTTTCGGTCGCCCAGGTCTGCAAGACCGCATTGCGCAATCGCCCTGTCGACGGCTTCTGCATCTGCGGGGCTGAGTTTTCCGGGCGCTGCGCCATACGCAAACCGGCCGAGGGCCACGACATCGCGCACCGTGTTCGGCCAGGCCAGCGGACGTTGCTGGGGCAGGTAGGCAACACGGCGGGCGCGCTGCATGGGGGAGAGCTTTTCGCTGTCTGTTCCATCAAGCGTAGCCAGACCCGCTGAACGCTTCTCCAGACCGAGCGCCGCCTTGAGCAGGCTGGTCTTGCCCGCGCCGTTCGGCCCGAGCAGGGCAACAAGTTCCCCGGGTACGAGCCGCAAATTCGCCTCGCGCACCAGTAAAATGGTATCCGCCTTGACGGAGAGGTCTTGCGTGAGGAGCTCAGCCATTGAGTACGCGCCTCTGTACTGCGATCCAGACAAAGGCAGGCGCGCCGATCAGCGCTGCGACCACACCGAGTTTGAGTTCGTTCGAAGTTGGCAGGATACGAATCGCAATGTCAGCGATCATCAGGATAAGGCCGGCCAGCAGGGCGGACGGTATCAGGGATCGTGCCGGGTCGTGCTTGACGAAAGGCCGGATGATGTGCGGCGCGACGATGCCAACAAAGCCGATGGCGCCTGCGAGCGCCACCGATCCACCGGTCGCCAGGCCTGCACCGAGTACGGTCAGAATGCGCTGGTTGCTCAGATTGAGCCCAACGCCTGTCGCAGCTTCTTCTCCCAGTGTGAGCGCCGAGAGGCCTCGCCGGGATGCCAGCAGAATGCCCGCCCCGGCAATTAGGAAGGGGGCAGCCAGTCCGATTTCCTCAAAACTTCGATTGGCAACCGAGCCGAGCATCCAGTTGATCATGTCAGACAAAGAGAATGGGTTAGGTGCGAGATTCATCAGCAGGCTCATCGCGGCACCTGAGAAGCTGGATAGGCCAACACCAATCAGGATCAGCGTAACAACGGACCGGGTACGGATGGCTGCCAGCGCAATAAGCGCGGTGGCGGCGAGTGCGCCGGCAATTGCCGAGATGGGCAGCACCCACGGGGATAGCGCGGCCAGCCCGTAATAGAGCGAAAATGTTGCGAAGAGCGATGCTGATGCCGAGACGCCGAGGACGCCGGGCTCGGCAAGCGGGTTCCTGAGCAGGCCTTGCAAGGCCGCCCCGCTAATACCCAGCGCTGCGCCGGTGAAGAAGGCTGCCAGCGCACGCGGCAGACGGATCTGCCAGACAACCAGACGGTCACCGATATCTGCACCTCCAAAGAAGGCGGCGAGAACGCGGTCCGCCGGCAAGGGCGTCGATCCGAGCAGGCAGGCCGTAAAGATGGTGATGAGGCACGCGAGGAGCAGGCCGGGAACCAGGAGCCGCTGCGTCATGACTCACCCCCTTCCGCCAGCGCTTCGATGGCGTCGATCATGAACCACGCGCTGCAGGAGGTCCATGCGCCTTGCAGCTGCACGACAGGACGGCCTTCCATCTGCTGTTTGGCCACGGGATGCTTCATCGCGCTCCACGAATCCGGCGCAGGGCCAGGCCGGTCAAAAAAAGCGGCGGCGATGACGTCCGGCTGCGCATAGGCGAGCCGTTCAAGCGGAAGCGCGCGCCAGCCAGGTTCCTGTTCGAAATTCTTGAAGCCTGCGCTGACGAGCATTTCGTGGATCATCGATCCCGGTCCGCTCGTGACGCCGGCCGGGGTCATGTAGAGTGCGGTCTTGCCGTCCGAGTGCTTCTCTATGGCGGCCAGACGGGCGCGGAACTCTGACACAAGTTCGCGTCCGCGCTCCGACTGTCCGAGGCCATCGGCCATTTGCTGGATGATGCTCGGGATCGAGCCGGATTCCTCGCTGTCGATATGCGTTGTCCAGCCGACGGTCAGCACGGGGATACCTGTCCGCTCGAAGAAGGCTTCAGCGTTTGGCCCGCCACCATACGAGCGGACGATGAGGTCCGGTTTGAGGATGAGCACGTCTTCCGTCACGGGACGAACGGTCTGCAATCCAACGGCCGCTTCGTGCATGTAGGAATAGTCTCTCGCCGCTTCAGGAGAAAGTGCGAGAATCTGGTCGCGGTCCGCGAGCTTCAGGACATACTGATCGGCGCAGTAGTCGAGACTGACGATCCGCATGGGCCGTTGGGCATTCGACGCCTGCGTCTGGGTGGGGACGCCGCAGGCAGCCAGGCCGAATAACATTAGCAGGATCATCAGTCTCGACATTGCGTCACCTAGTAACGCAACCGGATGCCGACAGAGCCGGACAGGCCAGGGGTGCCATAACCGAGAACCTGCTGGTATTCCTCGTCGAACAGGTTTTCAATGCGGCCGTAGAGTTCGACACTGTCAGTTAAGTCATAGCTGCCGGTCAGATCGACCCGCGTCCACCCGTCCAGCGTAGTGCCGTCCGTGTTCGCCTCGTCACCGTTGAACCTTATGAGAACCGCACCGGAGAAGGGACCTTCAGGGTCGAGCGACACGGTCACGTCGCCTGAGTTTTTCGGCAGCCGCGAGAGTTCATTGCCGTCTCCGTCCTCAGCATCGATATACGCATAGTTCGCCGCCACACCGATCCAGTCGGAGAACTGGTAGGAACCGTACAGCTCGACGCCCTGTGACTTGACGAGCGCGATATTGTCGTACCCGGCCGTGTAGGAGAAATCGATCATGTTCTCCGTGTCCTGGTCGAACCATGTGATCCCGGCTTTTGCGCGGCCATCTTCGGATGTCCAGTCAAGGCCGATATCGAAGGCTTCAGAACTTTCGGGCTTCAGGTTCGCATTCGGCTCGGTCAGTCCACAGAAGGTACAGATATAAGTCGACTGGAAGATGCTCGGCGCCTTGAAGCCCTGTCCCCAGCTTGCCCGCACGACGACTTGTTCAACTGGATTGTATGCTGCTGCCAGACGGCCCGTCGTTTCCGACCCGAATGTCTCGTGGTCATCGACGCGGATGCCACCTGTCAGGGTCAGTTTCTCAACAGGTTTAAATTCATAGAGACCAAACACGCCGTCGATGGAGGCGTGCGCGTCATTGGCGGTGGTTTCTTCCCGCTCTGCACCAAAGGAAAGCTTGTTCATGTCGTTGACAGTGAACGTGCCCTGATAGCGATAGATCTGTCGATCTCCTTCAGCGGAATAGCTTTCGGCACCATTCGAGAAATTCTTGCGGGTGATGTCGGAATATCCGACCATCAAGAGGTTCTCGAACCGGTCATCGAAGAGCGGTACTTTCAGTGAGACGTTTCCTGACAGCGTTTCATTCTCGGTACGTTCGTCGCCATCGCCGACACTGCCTTCCGCGCCGAAAACATAGCTGTCATATTCGGCATCCGCGTCGTTCCAGAGAAGCGACGCTTCCAGTCGGGCTCTTTCCGGCAGGTTCAGTCCGCCTTTTGCAGACAGCGTCGTGGAATCGTAGGCATCTTCCTCTCCATTGCCATTGGCTTCGTCTGCCTTGGAGATTCCATCCGTGGAAATGCCGCTGGCTGAGAGACGGAGGTCGCCGGTCTCGTTCGCGCTGCCGATGGAAGCACCTCCGCGCAGCGTGTTGAAGGAACCGTATTCTGCATATGCGCTTCCACCGAGCCGTTGTTCCGGCTTTTTGGTTATGATGGAAACAACCCCGCCGATGGCATCGGAGCCCCATAGGGTCGATTGAGGCCCTTTCAGCACTTCAATTCGATCGATATTATCAGTATCAAGATAAGCGAAGTTGAAGCTGCCGTCCGTCACGGATGGATCACCGACCGGTACGCCGTCGATCAGGACCAGGGTCTGCCCGGACGAGGCACCGCGAATGCGCACGCTCGCAGCACCGCCATAGCTCCCATTTTGATTTATTGTGACGCCTGGCGCCGCCGCCACGGCATCGAGGGCAAAATCGAAATCCAGCTTTTCGAGATCTTCTGCGGTGATGATGCTGACGCTGGAGCCGATTTCAGTCTGGGTCTGATTGAGACGTGATCCTTCAACAGTGATCGCTTCCATTCTATTTTCTTCTGTGCTGGATTCTTGCGCGATAGCCGGCGTGATCAGGCTGATAGCAGCCGCACTAAGCAGAGCTGTCCTGTATGACATGGGGGTTCTCCTCATGAGCACCCCGCCGCCCGGAAGACAGGTGCCTATAACGACAATTGCTGGCCACATGGTGCGATCCATGCGGGCGGCCAGGCCGGTTTCCTTGATGTCGTTACAAAAGGAGAGGCATCAGCCTTCCCGCCCGCTGAGAACTATTCCCGGCCTCCGGACGAACGACGCGATGGCAGGTCTCCTGGCTCGCCGATCAATGCTTCAGGCCGCCTTCCCAGAACCCTGAGGTTCCAGTGACTTCATGGCCATCAGCTCCTGGCTGACAGTTGCGGGTACAGCGCCGGAATTACACCGGCTTCCCTCTAGGCCCTTGTTAAGGGCACCATCTGAGGTGCTAGTTGTTGCAGTTGCGAAACCCTGTCAATAGCGGCTGCGGCAGCTGACGCAAAGGCAACCGCTAGAAGCTCATACCGATTGGGAAAAAGTTATTCCCGCTCTGGACGGAGAGTTCGCCAGAAGTGTTCTTTCTTGATGGTTTCAAGAAACGGAAAGACTTGCCGTCCGGAAATTGGGCAAGCGCCAAAAACCGTTTGAAACGTCAAAGTAATCAAAGTGGAAGCTGGCAGATGGTGGTTCGGGGGAGACTTGAACTCCCGACCTCGCGATTATGAGTCGCGCGCTCTAACCAGCTGAGCTACCGAACCATTCGTCGAAACGAAGGGGCCTCATACACGCGGGCGGGCCAGCCTGCAAGCGGGCGATCTGCACCTCGATGTATCGCGTGATCCCAATGACTGCAGTGGCGGTACAGGCATGTGGCCTGCTTCTATCGCAGCGCCCGGTTCGGCGGGAATATTCCCATGCGTCAAGCCCGGTATCGGCTGGCATTCCGCACCTTAATGGCGCCTCTTGGCAAGCTGGCAGCAAGCCCCGTAGACTTGATGGCATGAAACGCATTCTGATCGCGTTGATGTCTGCCGTGCTCACTGGTCTTTGCCTGCCCGCCGAGGGTCAGGAGGAGGAGGCGATCGAGGCCTATATGTCAGGCAACTATCCGGCGGCGCTGGCCCGGACCGCAAATGCGCCGGACGCCGACTCCCGAGCCTTCGCTGCACGGATCCTGCTGGCCGAGGCGATCAGCCAGAATGGCCAGCCGCCGGCCGCATTGCTGCAGGATGCCCTGGCCGAGGCCAACCAGGCCCTTTCCCGGCAACCGGGCCATATCGAGGCCCGGCTGCAGAAGGCGATCGCCCTGTCGCTCCTCAGCCGGCCCATGAGCGCCGGAGAAGTGCGCCGCAGCGGCTTTGGCAGCGAAGCGCGCGACCTTGCTGAAGGCGTACTGGCGGAAGAACCGGACAATATTTATGCGCATGCGTTTCTGGCGGTCTGGAACGCTGAAGTAATCCGGCGTGGAGGGACCCTTGGCGCTTTGGTCATGGGAGCTAGCCTCGACAAGGCCCGGCGTCACTATCAGGCGGCCGTGGCGCTTGCCCCCGGCGACGCGGCGATCCATTGGCAATGGGCTCGCGCGTTGGCAGCGCTGAATGCAAAAAAGTATGATGCGGAGATCAGGGCGGCCCTCGATGCGGCGCAGGCGGCACCGGTGAACAGCGATCTTGAACGGATTATGCAGGCGCGCGCCGGGCTGCTGAAGCAGGTGCTGGAGACTGATGGCACCGGGGCCGCAGAGGCCCGGGCACTGGACATGCTCTGAGCGTTCCGGCGGTCGTCCTGTGAACGTCTTTGTCTATTCCGCTGCGACGGATTCTGCAGCGGCTTCCTGTTCGGAGAGGAAGCGTTCTGCATCCAGCGCAGCCTGACAGCCCATGCCGGCCGCAGTGACGGCCTGGCGATAGGTCTCGTCGGTCACATCGCCAGCGGCGAAGACGCCAGGAATCTCGGTCTGCGGCGTGCCGGGCTTGGTGATGAGGTAGCCATTGTCTTTCATCTTCAGCTTGCCCTTGAACAGTTCGGTCGACGGTGCATGGCCGATGGCGATGAAGACACCGTGTACCGGCACGAGTTTCACTTCGCCGGTGTTCACATCCTTGATTTTCGCGCCGGTTACGCCGAGCGGGTTCTCATCGCCGACAACCTCTTCCAGCGTGTGATTCCAGACTACTTCGACCTTCGGGTTCTTCAGCAGGCGCTCCTGCAGGATCTTTTCGGCGCGGAAGCTGTCGCGGCGGTGCACGACGGTGACCTTGGAGGCAAAATTGGTAAGGAACAGGGCTTCTTCAACGGCGGAGTTGCCGCCGCCCACGACCATGACTTCGCGGCCGCGGTAGAAGAAGCCGTCACAGGTCGCACACGCTGACACGCCGAAACCCTTGAACTTCTCTTCCGTCGGCAGGCCAAGCCATTTGGCCTGGGCGCCGGTGCAGATGATGATCGAATCTGCGGTGTAGACCGTGCCGCTCTCGCCGATCGCCTTGAACGGGCGGCTTTCGAGGTCGACTTCGGCGATATGGTCGTTCTCGACCTTCGCGCCCATGGCTTCGGCATGTTCCTGCATCTTCACCATCAGGTCTGGCCCCTGAATCTCGGTGAAGCCGGGATAGTTTTCCACTTCCGTGGTGATGGTCAGCTGGCCACCGGGCTGGATGCCGGTCACCACAAGCACATCACGCAGCGCGCGGGCACCGTAGACGGCAGCCGTCCAGCCAGCCGGGCCGGAGCCGAGAATCAGGATTTCAACGTGTTTCGTGTCGGCCATGTCGGTACTCCGGATGCGCCTTGTGGAATCGGCTTTTGCACATAGGGCGGGTCGGTCGAGGCTTAAAGGTCCCCGCCGCTCATATCAATGTGACACCGCGTGGAAAGCTCAGCAGGGCTTGGAAACGACTTCCACAGTGGCGTGGGAAACATCGAACCGTTCCGCGAGGCGGGCTTTCACGTCCCGGCGCAAGGTTTCGATACAGGCACCCTCGGCGGCGGTGACTTCCATCGTGATGAGCGGTTTCGATTCCGTCAGCGCCCAAGCATGGATGTGTGAAACGTTCATGACATGCTCAATATGCGCCACGAGGTCTTGCCGTATGTCTTCCGGCGACAGGCCCTCGGGCGTGCCTTCCAGCAGGATGTGGCCGGACTGGCGGGCGATGCGGACGCCGGCGACAAGGACCAGCAAGGCCACGAGAACAGACAGGATCGGGTCGGCAGGCGTCCAGCCCGTCGTGAGGATAACGATTGCCGCGGCGATGGCCGCGACGGACCCAAGCAGGTCTCCGATCACATGCCAGAGCGCGCCTTGCAGGTTCAGGTCGTGCTTGTCGCCGCCATGCAGCACCCAAGCGGCGAGAATGTTCACGACAAGGCCGCCAGCGGCCACCCACAACATGATCCCGCCGAGCACCGGCGCGGGGTCCAGCAACCGGTGAATGGCTTCCCAGACGATCCAGCAGGCCAAGGCAACCAGGGCGATGCCGTTGGTGAAGGCGGCCAGCACTTTCATCCGGCCAAAACCGTAGGAGCGGCTGGGATCTGCTGGCCGTTCGGCCAGCTTGTAACCGACCCAGGCCAGGATCAGTGAGGCAGCGTCCGTCAGCATATGTGCGGCGTCGGCGAGCAGGGCCAGGGAACCGGAGATGATCCCGCCCGTCACTTCCGCCATCATGAAAGAGGCCGTCAGGACCGCTGCGATTGCGACGCGCCGGCGTGAATCCGCTGTCGTCATGTCTGCATGGTCATGGGAGTGCCCATGTCCATGGCTGTGCCCATGTTCGTGGCCGTGACCATGCGCGTGGTCATGCTCATGATCGTGGGCTTTGTCCGGCAGGTTGGTGTTCAGGTCGCAACTCATGTGCCTGAGGTGGAATCCTTTCGCGGGAAGGTCAATTCGAGTGTGATAGCGTTGCGTTGCCGGGCCGATTGATTTTCCGCCCTGCCGCTGAGGTTTGTGTGCTAGGTTACCTGAAAACATAACAAAAAAGCCCGGAGGAAATCCATGAGCCCACCCCGCCTGCGCCAGCTTGTGATTGCTGCCAACAGTCTCGACACTGCCGACACGTTGAAGAACGTCCTGGGCCTTGGGGAACCGTTTCCGGATCTAGGCGTGGCGGAATTCGGCCTGGTGAATGCTGTGTTCGCGATTGGTGACCAGTTCCTCGAAGTCGTCGTGCCGACCCAGGACAAGGCACCAGCCCGGCGGTTCATCGACCGGGGCGGCGAGGGCGGTTACATGGCGATCTTCCAGACGGACGATATGCAGGCGCTGCGCACACGTGTCGACGGGCTGGGGATCCGGCGCGTCTGGAACATCGACCTGCCGGACATTTCGGCGAGCCATCTCCATCCCGCCGATATTGGCGGGGCAATTGTCTCAGTAGATGAGCCACGCCCGGCCGGCAGCTGGCGCTGGGGCGGCCCGGGCTGGCGAGACCGGGCAGCACCTGGCCGGTTCACACATGCCGTTCTGGAAACGCCGGATCCGGATGCGCTGGCGCAGAAATGGGGGCTCGTCTTTGGCCTGACAGCCGACAAGCGCCGCCTGTTCCTTGCCGACGCGGTGCTCTACTTCAATGAAGGCCCCGCCGACCGGATGATCGAATTCGGTGTCGATCTTCCCCATGCAGACAAGGCACTGGAACGCGCCGAGGCTGCCGGGCTGATGGTCGACGGGAAAAGCACAAATGTTGCCGGCGTCAGGCTGGCATTCGCCTGACTAGTAACCGTCTGCCACTCCATCCTTGCGCATCTCGGTCGCGGCCAGATAGGCACCACTGTTGAAGTCACGCATAATGGCCTGATAGCCGCCGGCATTGGCGCCGCAGCACTCGATATTCAGACCACGGCGTTCCAGTTCGACGCGCGTTTCCGGGGGGATACCGCTTTCGAGCGAGACCGTGCCGATATCGGCTTCGCATGCTGCGTCGTCGAAGTCATCGGTTGGCTCACAACCGCCATTATGCTCCCAGCGTGCCGCATCGCCGGCTTCCTGCAAACCCATGTCGAAATCGACGAGGTTCAGGATGACCTGGACATGACCCTGTGGCTGCATGCCGCCGCCCATAAGGCCGAAGCTCAGCCACGGTTCAAACGGACAGGCCTGTTCAATCGGCACCGCCCGGACCTGACAGCCCGGCATGTCCTTCTTGAAAGCAAAGGCCGGAATGATGGTATGGAACGGCCGCTTGCCCGGTTCCCAGACATTCGGGTGGACCGGGTCGAGGCTGAACAACTGGCCGCGGTCCTGGAACATGAAGCCAAGGCCGTCCGCAACGAGACCTGACCCCATGCCGCGATAGTTAGACTGGATCAGCGATACCATCATGCCGTTCTCGTCGGCGACGGTGAGATAGGTTGTGTCACCGTCTTTCAGTTTGGCGTCAGCCGCAGGGAAATCCATACCGGCTTTTACATTGGTCATCGCCTTGCTGAGATCAATCAGACCCGCGCGTTCGGCGTTGTAGCCCTCTTTCAGGAAGACATTCGGGTCGATGCCGGAAAAGGCCGGATCGGCGTAGCCTTTGGCCCTGTCCGCAAATGCCAGCCGCTTGGCTTCCACCTGCGCCATGATCGAGTCCGCCGAGCCAAAGCCCATGTCGCGCAGGTCGTATTTTTCCAGCATCTGCAACATCTGCAGCGCGGCAATGCCTTGTGTGTTCGGTGGCAGTTCGCAGACCTTATAGTCGCCGCGATACGTCGCGCAGACAGGCTCAACCCATTCGCCTTCATGCGTGGCGAAATCCTCGTAGGTCAGAAAACCGCCGATCCGTTCGAAATAGTCGGCCATGATGTGGGCCGTCTCGCCGGTGTAAAACTCATCCCGGCCCTTGTAGGCGATACGCTCCAGCGTGTCGGCGAGGTCCGGATTGCGAAACAGCGATCCTTCTTCCGGTGCGGGCGAGAAATAGGTTTTCTTCGCGTTGTCGTATTCTTCCAACATGCCGCTCTCATAGGCGGGCTCGAAGCGCTTTGGACCGAAGCTCCAGTAAAAGGAGATCACTTCCGGGATCGGCGCACCTTCGCGCGCGTAGCGGATCGCGGGTTCCAGATCGGTGTTGATCGGCAGTTTGCCGAACCGTTCGTGCAGCGCGAACCAGCCATCGACCGTACCCGGAACAGTCACGGGCGCCGCACCGAATGGCGGGATTTCCTTGCCGTCCATAAACTCATCGGCCTTCGCCTGCATCTGTTCCAGCGTGGCGTTCTTCGCGCTGCGGCCGGACCCATTATAACCGTAAAGCTGCTGTGTCTCTGGGTCCCAGACGATTGCGAAGAGATCGCCGCCTATACCGTTTCCGGTCGGCTCCACAAGACCTAGCATGGCGTTCGCGGCAATGGCGGCATCAACGGCTGAACCGCCGCGCTTCATCACATCGAGTGCTGTCTGCGTGGCCAATGGATGGGCCGTTGCGGCCGCCGCATTCGGGGCAACAACGGCAGAACGAACGCCCAAATCCCGCCCCGTCGGCATCCGGTCACCCGGACCCGGCGCAGACAGCTGCAGCAGCGCGTTGCCAATTGTGCCTGCGCTGTCTGTTTCGGCCGGCGTAGGTGCTTCAGCAGAAACGCCGTCGCCAGCCGGATCGGGGGTTGCACATGCGCTAAGTCCTGCCGCCACCATGGCTGCCAGGAGTGTTCGGGCCATTTTCATGACTGATGCCTCCGCTATCTGGCGGTGACCTTAACGCCCTTCGCCGGGTTTTCGAGTCCCGGCCTGGCCAATAATAATCGTCATTCGGGCGCAGGGTGCGGCCGAGGGCTTCGATATAGCTGTGGATCAGACCATCAGACATAGCTGACAACCTCCCATTCGATGCCGTCATGATCATGGAAATAGAACCGGCTGCCGGGATCATATGTCTGGTGGCTATGCGTTTTCAGGCCGGACTTCAGGATCCGTTGTTCGGCGGCGTCCAGGTCTTCAACCAGGATGCCGAAATGGTTCACCGCACCGGTGCGGTAATAGCTTTCTTCATCCATACGGTCCTGCTTCGGCAGGGCATAGAGGGCGATATACTCATCATCGGTGCCGACATGGACGGTGTAGCCGTCGTATTTTGCCGGGCCTTCCCAGCGCACATGCCAGCCGAACAGGTCCACCAGCATGGCGGCTGTCTTCTTCGGGTCTGAGACCGTCACATTCACATGCTCAAACAGGGCGGGTTTCATTTTCTTGCTCCATTCGCTTCAATTCATTGAGTTCTGATTTGACGATCCTAATTCCTCAACTTAACTTGAGGTCAAGCATTTTGGACAAGGAAAAAATCGTTATGAAACAGGGGCTTTTGATCGGGGATGTTGCCCGTCGTACCGGGCTGTCGGTTTCTGCCATCCGCTTTTATGAATCACGCGGCCTCGTGAAGCCGGATCGTCGTCCCTCTGGTCAGCGGGAGTTTGCCCGTGCCGATATCCGCCGGTTGTCCTTCATCCTGATCGCCCAACAGATGGGCCTCACCATCGAGGAGATCGGAGACGTTCTCAGCGAACTGCCGGACAACCGCACGCCGACCAAGGCAGACTGGACCCGCATCAGCCAGCACTTTCGCAAGCGCCTCGATGATCACATCGCCATGGTGGAGCGCCTGCGCAACAGGCTGGATGGCTGCATCGGCTGTGGCTGTCTCAGCCTGAAGAGCTGCGCGCTCTACAATCCGGATGACCGCGCCAATGCCGCCGGACCGGGACCGCGCTTCGTGGTAACGGCGGAGAAGGTGGGGTGAGTCCCGGCGCGTCTTTTGAGATGGCGCAGGTCATTGTCGCAGCAGCCCGGCTCGAGGGACAATGGATCACACCCGAAAACCTAAACACCCAGGCAAGTCAGAATGGCGCCTATGTCCTCCTGGTCGGTCTGGACAGGGCGTTACCGGTTGGGGCTAGCCGGCGCAAATCAGGACAATTGCCAGCCGGAACCTATCTCTATGCGGGTAGCGCATACGGCGCAGGCGGCGTTGCGGCCCGCATCGGCCGTCATTTCAGAAAAGACAAGAAAGTTCACTGGCACGTCGATCGACTGACACTGGAGGCGAGCCGCCTCGCGGCATTCATTGTGGAGAATGGCAATGAATGCGCGCTGGCTGAGGCGCTGCTGGAATTGAACAACGTAGCGATCGCGATAGAGGGATTTGGCAGTACGGATTGCCTATCCTGCCGTGGTCATTTGCTGGCGATCGTCTGAGCGGACCTAGTTCGGCTTTTTCGGGAAATAGTGCATCGCCATGCGTTCCGCAATTTCCTGGCCTTCGCGGGCGAAGCGCGCTTCGGCTTCCACGGCGCGGTTGTCGCATTTCAGGTAATCGCGCGTGGTGTCCTGATAGGCCTCGTTGAATTGCGCCACGAGGCTGGAACGGAGGTTCCCGCGATTCGGAGCCTCATAGCTCAACATGTCGGACATGTACTGGCGCCAGTACTGGTCGTCCCGGCCATTGCAGCGGACCCGGATCGCGTGTGCCGAGCCCAGCGCGCCGGCCAGATCGGCAGCGTCGCGGAAATAATCCGGTCCCCGCATCGGCAGGCTCGATTGTGCAGTGCTTGCGCCACAGACCATCAGGGCGCTAAGCAGGACGACATGAAAACGTGCCTTGTTCATGAAAAGACCTTTGCCCGCATCCAGCCTCGGCTCAAGGATGTAGAACACAAACTTGATGTCCTCATTATGACCGATGAAGGACGCTTCTATCATGCGGGCAGCCGCGTGGTGACCGACAAGGTGGAGCCTGAGATCGTCTTCGGCAGTCTGGACTGCTTCTTTGGCCCCGCCGCCGGTGTATTCGTGAAGACCGTCACGACCTCGGACCGACTGGAGTGGTTCCAGTCTCCGGCAGCGGGCGTCGACAACGCGGTACTGAAAGCGATTGGCAAGGCGTCGAAACAATACACGACCAACCATACCCAGGCTGAATCCATGGCCGAGTGGGCCCTCTGGGCCGCGTTGGACTTCCTCCGCGAAGGGCCGCTGCACCGGGCCCAGCAGGAGGCGGCAGAATGGAAACGTGTTCAGGCACGCGAGATCGCCGGTAGCCGCTGGCTGGTGGTCGGCTATGGCTCAATCGGTGAAGCCGTCGGCAAACGCGTGACTGCGCTTGGCGGGCACGTCACCGGCCTGCGCCGTTCCCCTGGCCCGGCACCGGGCGCGCAGGAGATATTGCCCATCGGTGTGTTGCCGGATTTGCTGCCGGAAGCAGATATTGTGCTGCTGAGCGTGCCGCACACGTCAGAAACTGAAGGCATGGCCGATGCGGACTTCTTCTCGAAGATGAGACCGGACGCCCTGTTCATGAATCTTGGCCGTGGGGCTCTGGTGAACGAGGACGCGCTGGTCGCGGCGCTGGACAAGGGGCACCCGGCCTATGCCGCCCTCGATGTCACTGGTGTGGAGCCTCTGCCGGCGGAAAGCCCGCTGTGGCATCATCCGAAGATCATGATCACGCCACACGATTCGTCCCAGACCAATGGAACGATCCTTCGGGCGGATGGCACGTTCGTGGACAATCTTCACCGCTACCTGAACGGCGAGCCGCTCAGGAACCTCGTCGACCGGAAAGCCTTCGAGGACTGAGCGGCGATTTCGTCCGTTTACGCGGTTTCCTTCACTTTCAGCCCGGCAATTCGGTCAATCGAGGCTTCGGCATCGCGCATGATGTCGGCCACGATCTCAGCGACGGGTTTGACCTCGTGCACGCCGCCGGCCGATTGGCCCATGGCGAAGCAGGAATTGTCCATCGACAGTTTCGTTTCGTCCGTGATCCCACCAATACCGCCGATGACGCCGGTCTGCGTGGAGTGAATGGCCTGGAACGGGAAAGGCTTGATGTCCTGCGGACGGCTTTCCCAGTCATTGATGTAATCGTTCGTGCGGCAACGCATCGGCTTGCCTGAGTAACAGCGTGTGCGAGTCGTATCGGTGTCGCCTGCGCCGACGACGGCGTTCTTGTACATGTTGGCGGCGTGGGCCTCCTCCGAAGCGATGAAGCGCGTGCCCATCCACACACCCTGCGCGCCGAGGGCGAGGGCTGCTGCGAGACCGCGGCCATCATAGATGCCGCCTGCGGCGACAACAGGAATTTTCACCGCTTCCACGGCCTGTGCCACCAGCGGAAGTGTGCCGACGAGCCCGGTGTGTCCACCGCCTTCACCGCCTTGCAGGATGACAGCGTCGCAACCGGCCTGTTCTGCCTTGATCGCATGCTTCACGGCGCCGCCGACGACCATGACCTTCACATTGGCTTTCTTCAGGCGCTCCATGATCGGCATCGGCACGCCAAGACCAGCCACGAAGGAGTCGGCGCCGCCATTGATGATGACGTCCACGGATTCCTCAAGGCTTTCCGGGCTGGCGGCCAGGAGGTCAACGCCGAAGGGGCGGTCGGTCAGCTCGCGCACGCGTTTCATCTGTCCGGCGATGAAATCCGGCGAAGTACCGGCCATCCCAAGCACGCCATAGCCGCCTGCATTGCACATGGCAGCACAGACTTCGGCGTAGGAAACCCCGCCCATGCCGGCGAGCATGATCGGGTGCTGGACATTCAACATATCTGTCAGGCGGGTTTTCAGGGCCATTTGGGCTTCCTCTCTCTGAATGTTTTATGCATCCGTGCTTACGGCCCGGTCGCAACGTCAACGCAATAGCTGGCGCCACCCCGCCGCGTCTCTGCCCCATTCCCGCCGCGTTCTGCCGTCAGAATACCAGATGGACTGGCAGAATCGCCGGTCCGGCGTCACATGCGGAGACCAGACGGACCGGATCTTTAGATCAGTCCAACTTCGTGAAGGACGCGGCAACCGGCCGACGGGCTTGCCCGGGAACAGGTCCGGTTGCCCCAACTTCCGCCCTTTCCCGGGGGCTCTGGGAGAGGGGGCTTGATTGAGGAATTTGCAGGCACGCCTTGCCGATTTCTGAATTGAGCTATCCGTTTTGCTTGGCGGATGCTATGACGCCGTTCGGTCGAAAGGCCATTAACAGGGGTAAGATCATGAAGAATATCATCACTTTGGGCGCTGCAGCCCTGGCTCTCGCAGCTTGCGCACCGGCGGAAGCTCCGGCTGAAGATACGCCGGTTGTTGAAGAAACCACGGTCATCGAAGAGTCGGCTTCCGACGCTGCCGATGCCGCCGTTGAAGCAGCTGACGAAGCTGCGGATGCCGCTGCTGACGCTGCTGATTCGGCAGAAGAAGCTGCTGGCGAAGCAATGGACGCTGCTGAAGAAGCTGCTGCCGACGCTGCAGACGCTGCTGAGGACGCAGCCGATGCTGCTGCCGAAGAGATGACGGAAGAAACCCCGGAATAACGGGGCGTTCCTTCGGAATTAGATAGGGCCGCTCCTTGGGGAGCGGCCCTTTTGATTTGTGTCCTGAATGTCAGGATCAGAACTTCTGGTAGCCGCCATCGACCAAGAGCGTATCGCCCGAGTGGAATTTCGAGGCATCGGAGGCGAGATAGACGGCGATCCCGCCGAAATCTTCCGGCTCGCCCCAGCGGCGGATCGGCACGCGGGAGATCACCTTGGTCTGAAATGCCTCAGCGCCCTGTGCACCTTCCGTCATGTCGGTTGCGATCCAGCCCGGTAGGATCGAGTTCGCCCGGATCTGGTAGCGGCCATATTCCACGGCGATTGCGTTCATCATGGCGATCAGACCGCCCTTGGTGTGGCCGTAGGACTGGTTCCGTGCCGCGCCCGACAGGGCTGCCAGTGACGCCGTGCCGATCAGGCTGCCACCCAGGTCGCCGGCTTTCGCACGGGTCACCATGGACTTCGCGGCCTCGCGCAGGGTGAGAAAGGCGCCTTCGGAATTGATCCGCTGATTGTAGCGCCAGGTCTCCAGCGTCATCTCATGAAAATTCGGAGCGCCGCGACCAACGCCGGCATTTGCGATGCAGGTGTCGATGCGGCCGAACTCTTCTTCGGCTTCCTTCATCGCTTTGACGACTTCGGCTTCCTCGCCGACGTCCACCTTCCATGCCTTGACCTTGCCGGTGCCGAGTGCGTCGGCCTTTTTCACGGCGGCGTCATTGTCGGCTTCCTTGCGGCCCCAGATGACGACATCGGCGTTTGAAGCGGCCAGCGCCTCCACCATGCCGAGGCCGATCCCCTTGTTGCCGCCGGTGACGACGCAGACCTTTCCTGTAAGGTCGAATGGAGCATAGGTCATGGCTTCCTCCTGAAAGATTCTGGTTTGTTTGTCTGGTGTCACACAAGAGAGGTGACGCTGGGGCCGGTCAAGAGGCTGATTGGCTGGCGATCACGAGCTGCCGGGCCGCTTCGATGATGCGACGGGTCTCGTCCCAGATTTCAAGTTCTGCCAGACGGGCCGGGCTGATCCACTCGGCATGTGCCGCATCATCCCCCGCCATTACCGTACCGGAAACCCACACTGCAGCGTAGTCGAACAGGACGAAATGGCGGGTCACATCTCCCGTTGTGCGGGAGGTGAAGATGCCGTCCACCACATCCACCAGGCCGACCAGCCGGGCGGTGAGACCCGTCTCTTCCTTCAACTCGCGTAACGCCGCATCGCCAGCGCGTTCGCCGAATTCGATCTTGCCGCCGGGCAGGGACCAGCTCCCTGCCATCGGCTTGGTCCCCCGGCGGATCAGGGCGACGTCATCGCCACGGAAGCAGACCGTGCCGACGGCCGGGACGGGCTTCTGATCTGTCATGCACCGCTTCCCTGTTCCAGCAGGACGACCGTCTCCACATGCGCAGACCAGAGGAACTGGTCGACCGGCTGTACCAGCATGATCCGGTACCCGGCATCGACCAGCACGCGCAGGTCACGCGCCAGCGTACCGGGATCGCAAGAGACGTAGGCAACCCGCCGCACGCCGCTATAGGCAATTTCCGCCACCTGCTTGGCGGCGCCGGCCCGTGGCGGGTTCAGCACGATGCCCTGGAAGCGCGCCAGCGTAGCGGACGGGACGGGGTTGCGGAATAGGTCCCGTACCTCTGCCGTAACGGGCTTCAAGCCATGTGCAGCACGGGCGGAAGATTCCAGCGCCTCAATCGCCACGGCATCACCTTCAACTGCGTGAACCCGGGACTCCTCAGCCAGCCGCAGCGCAAATGTTCCGCAGCCGGAGAAAAGGTCTACCACTTCCAGCGCATATTTCAGGTGCTGGCGCACAAGGCTTGCCATGAAGGCCTCAGCCTCAGGGCTTGCCTGAAGGAAGCCACCCGGCTTCGGACGCAGGAAAGCCCTACCGACCTGGATCTCGGGTGTCGCTTGCTGCAACGGAACGTCATTTCCGATAGCAACGCGCATGAAACCCGCCGCCAGTGCCTTGGCCCCGGCCATCATCACATCGTGTGGGGCGGCAAAGGTGGCTGTGTCGGTGATGTGCAGGTCCAGCCCGTTCGGCATGGCAGTGACTTTCAGGACCATCTCGCCTTTCAGCGGCGCCAGCGGTCCGGCCAGTTCTTTCAGTGCGCTGATTTTCCGTGTAATCTCCGGCGAGGCGACCGGGCAGGTGTTGATGTCAACAATGTCGTGGCTGCGCCGGGAATGGAAGCCGAGCTGCACGCCGCTTTTGGTGCGCCGGGCGGCAAGAGAAATGCGGCGGCGCGTGCCGGGCGGGGTGACCCAGACTTCCTCGACATGCTGTTCCAGTCCGCGCGACTTCAGGGCGTTGATTACCAGGGACTGCTTGAACGCCCGGTAAGGCCCATCCGCCAGGTGTTGCAGGCTGCAGCTACCGCAGCTGGCATAGTGCGGACAAACCGGGGACTGCCTCTCCGGTGAAGGCGTCACGATCTCCAGAAGTTTTGCTTTATCGCCGTTAACAGCGATGCGGACTTCCTCGCCAGGCAGGGTGCGCGGCACGGAAACCCAGTCTCCGTCAATCCGCACCTGGCCGTCGCCCTTCGATCCGAGGCGTTCGATGACCACAGTGCTGGCACTGCGGGCATCCGGATCAGGAATAGCAGGCATACCGGGCTCCCCACTGGTTGTGTCCCGATTCACGGGTTAGCACCCAAGGACGGTCGCGAATAGGAGGCTTGAATGGCGAAACCGGCGAAGCAGCCTCTGAGTCTCGCCCTGCAGGGCGGCGGTGCCCATGGCGCCTACACATGGGGCGTCCTCGACAGGCTGTTGGAAGAGAATCGCTTCGATATCCGAGCCATCACAGCGACGTCCGCCGGTGCCATGAATGCTGTCGCGTTTGCCGGGGGCTATGGCGCAGGCGGGATAGACGGCGCGCGGCAGGCGCTGGAATCGCTGTGGCAGGCCGTATCGCACAGCGGCCGGCACGTACGTGCATATGGCGCCAACAATGCGGCCGCCTTTGCCTATGCCTCCGCCCTGCAGAGCTGGGCGAGCCCTTACGACCTGAACCCGCTGAAGCTGAACCCATTGCGCGATGCCGTAGAGGAGGTGATCGATTTCGAGGCTGTCCACGCCTCCGGCCTGCAGCTGTTCCTCAGCGCGACGGATGTGGAGTCCGGCCATGTGAAAGTGTTCACGGGAGACGAGGTGACACTTGATGCCGTGCTCGCCTCGGCCTGCCTGCCACAGACCTTCCAGGCGGTGGAGATCGACGGTCACGCCTATTGGGACGGCGGCTATATGGGTAATCCCAGCATATTCCCGCTGATCTATGCAGGCGCACCGACAGATGTGCTGCTCGTGACATTGAACCCCATCGAGCGGCCCGGCGTGCCGAAACGGGCAGGCGAGATCCAGGAACGCGTCAACGAGATCAGCTTCAACGCTGCCCTGATCGGGGAGCTGCGCGCCATCGCCTTTGTCCAGCGCCTGCTCGATGACGGCATGCTGAAGGCGCCGATGCTGAAGAAATACCGCCGCTTGAACGTGCATGCGATCCGCGGCGGGCAGGACCTGGTGGACCAGAGTCTGCACACCAAATTTGACACCAGCTGGCGTTACCTCACCAACCTGCGCGACAAGGGCCGGGCAGCGGCAGAGACCTGGCTCGCAGACGACGCAAACCTTGTCGGCACGAAACAGTCGAACTGCGACCTGCGGGAGGAATTCCTGAAGGGCTAAGCTTGTTTCAGGAACCAGACCCGGGCCGCGCCATAGTCGCGGGTGTCCAGCACCTCCCAGCCTTCCGGTGAGATCAGCTCGTCCGAGGCGGTCTCCACCACGGCGATGGCATCCTCCGCCAGCCACTTGCCCTCAGCGAGGCAGGCGAGCGCCGGGCGCACAAGGTCCTTGTGGTAAGGCGGGTCGAGGAAGGCGATCGTGAACGGGCTGCCGACACCGGCCGGCTTTTCGCCAAGGTCCGTCGCAGAGCGCCGGTGGATGCGCGTATTCCCGTAAAGGCCCAGCGTCTCGATATTGTCGCGGATCGCCCCGCGCGCCGCATGGTCGGTTTCCACGAACAGGCAGAAGGCGGCGCCCCGGCTGACCGCTTCAAGGCCCAATGCGCCGGAGCCTGCGAAGAGGTCGATCACCCGCGCGCCTTCGATCTCCGGCGCCCAGGGGGCGTGGGCGAGCATGTTGAACACGCTCTCGCGCGCACGGTCCGCCGTCGGCCGCGTGCCCTGTCCCTTCGGCGCGGCAATCGCGCGCCCCTTGTGCTGTCCGGCAATGATGCGCATGGCCTCTCCGTTTTTCCGCCCGCGCCTTAGCACGCCGCGCCGCAAAACACATCCTTGCGCTGCCGCGCCTGCGGGCTCACTCTGCCAGAGAATAATGGGAGGAAGGCATGGCAAACGTAACCACGGAAACCTTGGGGGCGGTCCGCCTCATTCGGTATGCCAATCCGCCGCGCCACTACATGACCGCCGAAGGGTCCGGCCAGATGCTGGCCGCGATCACCGAGGCTGACAGCGACCCCGCCATCCGCGCCATCATCCTGACTGGCACGGACGACGTGTTCGTCCGGCACTATGACGTCAGCGAGATCGTCGCCATCGGCGAGGCGGTGCAGGCCGGGGCGCTGAAACCGGAAGACTTCGAACAGGGCGGCTTTGCCGATATGGTCCGCGCGGTGTTTGAAACGCCGAAGCCGGTCATCGCGGCCATCAATGGCGTCTGCATGGGCGGTGGGTTTGAGCTGGCGCTCGCCTGTGACCTGCGGGTGGCGGCCAGCAGTGTGTCGCTGATCGGCCTGCCTGAGACGCGGATCGGCATCTTCCCGGGCGGCGGCGGCACCCAGCGCCTGCCGCGCATGATCGGTGAGGCGCGGGCACTGGAATTTATCCTGTTCGGCCAGACAGTCGATGCTGCCGGGGCGCTCGAACTTGGCCTTGTCCATGCGGTGGCGAATGACGCTGTGGCCCACGCGACCGATTGGGCGACCGAACTGGCCGGGCGCGGGGCGGAAGGTCTTGCCCATGCCAAGCGTCTCGTCCGGGGTGCGCTGACTTGGGGACTTGTCGAAGGCACCCGGCAGGAACAGCATGGTTTCCACAACGTGCTGAAGGCAGCCTCCGCCATGGCCGCAATGCGGGAATTTCTGGAGACGGGAGAAGACATCACAAGATGAGCCTTGCGCTGACTGATCCGATGGAACGCGCCCTGGAACTGGCACGTGCCGCTGCCGACGCGGGTGAAGTGCCTGTGGGCGCCGTCATCGTCGATCCGGAAACGGGCGAGATCGTCGCCGAAGGTGCCAATGCGCCGATCAGCGGCCACGACCCCACGGCCCATGCTGAGATCATTGCCCTGCGTCTTGCGGCTGCGGCGCGCGGCAATTACCGCCTCACCGGCCTCATCATGTATGTCACGCTTGAGCCCTGCGCGATGTGCGCAGGCGCGATCAGCCTTGCCCGGATCGGCAAGCTGGTCTTCGGCGCCTGCGATCCGAAAGGCGGCGCGGTGATCCACGGCGCGCGCTTCTTCGAACAGCCGACCTGCCACTGGCGGCCGGAGGTGGAGCAGGACGAAGCACGCGGCGAGGCGGCCAGCCAGCTGCTGAAGGATTTCTTCAAGGCTCGCCGAAAGTAGCTGGGGGCTAGCTGAAACCCTGCCTTTCACCCCTGACGCGCCGGAAATGCTTGCTTTCCTTGAGGGCACGCGATGCCTTGTTGGCGAAACAGGGAGATCCACATGACCGCGACCGTCAGAACAGAAAACGATATTTCCGTCGTCACCATGGATGACGGCAAAGCCAATGCGATCAGCCTCGACATGCTGGAAGCGGTCAACGCCTGTCTCGACGAAGCCGAGAAGGACGGCAAGGTGCTGGTGCTGACCGGACGCGAGGGCAAGTTCTCCGCCGGGTTCGACCTCAAATTCCTGGCGACGTCTGATGGCGACGGTGTGCGTAAGCTGGTCACCGGCGGCGGCAAGCTGGCCATGCGCCTCTTCACCTCGAAGATGCCGGTCGTCATCGCTTCGACCGGGCATTCCATCGCCATGGGCGCGTTCATCCTACTGGGTGGCGACACGCGGATCGGTACGCGCGGTGCCTTCAAGATTGGTGCGAATGAAACGGTCAACGGCATGACCCTGCCGGGCTTCGGCGTCGAACTGCCGCGGGCGCGCCTCAACCCATTGTACCTGACCGAGGCTCTGGTGCAGGCACGCCTGTACACGCCGGACGAGGCGGTCCCTGTCGGCTGGCTGGACAAGGTGGTTGAACCCGGCGCTCTGATGGATGCGGCCATGGAAACGGCCACCGCGCTGAAATCCATCGCCAATGGCGCGTATTACGGCAACAAGATGCTGGTGCGGAAACCGGCCATCGACGCGATCATGCCAACGCTGGAACAGTCGACCGTCTAAACCGCGACTATGGGCTCTGCGGGGGCGGCCGATGGCGCTAGTTCCCGCGAAATCTCCCGGATGAGGTCCCGCAGCCAGGTCAGCGCAGGGTCCCCGGCATATTCGCGGTGCCAGTAGAGCGTCGATTCCGGCGCAGCGAAGTCGAATGGCAGCTCCTGCAGGACAAGCCCCGCATGTTCCACGATCTGGCGCGGTGCGACGAGCGCGAATTGTGTGTGCCGCACGATTTCCAGCGCCGGCATATAGTTCGGCAGACGGTGCGCCGGGGTGATGCGGCGGCCATGCGTGCGCGCCAGTTCCTCGATTAGGCTTCGGCCTTCCCGGCGGCTGGAGACGGTGATGTGGCGCAGCTCGAAGAAACGCTCGGCAGTCAGTGGTTGGTTCGCCTGCGGATGATCCGGCGACAGGACACAGACATAGGGCGTTTTCAGAAGCGCTTCGCGTTCCATGTCCATGCCGAGCAGGTCGGCCACGTCGATGGCGAGATCCAGACGGCCGGTGGCAAGCTCGGCCGCGACTGCTGATCTGTGCAGCTGGCTCCACGAAATCCGCACGCCTGGCGCGACCTGTTCGAGCCGCGCTGCCAGGATCGGGGCGATCAGGAAGGCGCCGGCATCGCGGGCCGAGAGATTGAATACGCGAGTCGAGCGGGACGGTTCGAACACCGAACGTGGCTCCAGCCCCGACCGCAACCGGTCGAGCGCCTCGCGCACGGCGGGCATCAGGGCTTCGGCCATGGCGGTCGGCTTCACGCCGCGGCCTTCGCGCACGAATAGCGGGTCTTCGAAATGGGTGCGCAGCCGGGAGAGCGCATTGCTGACCGCGGGCTGGGTGATGTGCAGGAATTCACTCGCTCGCGTCAGGCTGCGCTCGTCATAAACCGCTTCCAGTACCGGTAACAGGTTCAGGTCGATGGACCGTAGGTTCATGGCAAGCTCACAATCATCACCATCTGTGATGTTTGGGCTTCATATAATAAAGTTCCCGAATAGTCGAGCCTAGGGCATTGTCCGCTCCGTCGACAGTGGAGTAACCCAATGCGCGTGGCGCTACAGCCAGCCAGCCGCCTTCATCAGCATGACCGCGCCAATTGCGGTGACGAGGTATTTCATGCCGCGCTTGAAGTTCACGTCGCTCATCCGGTCCAGCACTTTGCCGCCAAGCGTGGTGCCGAGCATGGACAGGGGCGCCGCCGCCGCGATCAGCCACCAGGGCGGCAGGGCATGAACGCCCGCTGCCATGAGCACGGGCGTGCTCCAGAAAATGATTTTCACGAAGTGCGCCAGCACCTGCGTCACCGCCTTGGTCGCCACGATGGCGTGGCGCGTCATGTCGGTGTGGACGAAGAACTGGTCCAGCAGCGGGCCGGACACGCCGGCAATCGTATTCAGCGACTGAACGACAAAGCCCGCGCCTTCGGCCTGGAAGCGCTTCTGGATGTCGAGATCGAGCAGTTTTTTTGGCAGCCAGACCAGCATGGCAACGCAGCCCAGCAGCACATAGACCATTTGTTTGTCCGGCCGCCAGCTGAGCGCGAACAACAGGCCGACCGCCAGGACGGAACCCGTCGCGTAGCGGCGGAAGATGTGCCAGTCGATATGGTCCCGCCACAGGAAGGCGCGGTAACCGTTGGAGACCATCTGCACGGCGCCGTGCACGATCATCGCGGTCGCGACCGGCACCAGGGCTGCCAACACACCCATGAAGATGATGCCGCCCGCCATGCCGAAAATGCCCGAAATGAAACTGGTAACCAGCACAGTGACGAGAATGATGGCGGCAGCAATCGGGCTCATGCGCGCGATCTAGACCGGATTGCGATTCGGCGCAAAGCGGCGACCTTCCGCGCGGCCCCGTCAGAAAAGATTGCAAAGAAAGAATTTGCGGCCGGATGGCCGCACGGACTACCAATAGCTCAACGAAACGAAGTGAAGGAGGATAGCCATGGCTGATACTCAGCAATCCATGGACGCAATGGCCGAACTGAATGACCTGCGTATGTCGGAGGAGGCAAAGCCTCTCTACGAACATGTGAAGCGGTTCATCAAGGAAACGGTCGAACCGATGTATGAGGAATTCGAACGCCTCGGCGAGAACAAGACCGACATCTGGTCTTATGCGCCGGGCCAGCTCGAAGCTCTCGAAAAAGCCAAGGACGAAGCCAAGAAGCAGGGCCTCTGGAACTTCTTCCTGCCGGACGCCGAAACCGGCGAAGGCCTGAAGAACCTCGACTATGCCTACATCGCCGCCGAACTCGGCAAGGTGCCGCTGGCGTCGGAAACGATGAACTGTTCCGCGCCGGACACCGGGAACATGGAAGTTCTCGAACGTGTCGGTACGCCGGCCCAGAAGGAGCAGTGGCTGAAGCCGCTTCTCGAAGGCAAGATCCGCTCCGCCTTCGCCATGACCGAGCCGGCCCTGCCGTCGTCGGACGCCAAGAACGTCTCCATGAGCGCCGTTCTAGAAGGTGACGAGTGGGTGCTTAATGGTGAGAAGTACTATATCTCCGGCGCAGGCGACCCGCGCTGCAAGATCATGATCTGCATGGTGAAAACCAATGACGGCCCGGACGTGAACCGCCGTCAGTCGCAGATCCTGGTGCCGCTGCCGCATCCGGGTGTGACCATCGTCGGCCCGATGCACGTCTTCGGCGATCCGGATGCTCCGCATGGTCACATGCACATCCGCTTCGAGAACGTCCGTGTTCCGAAGGACAACATGCTGCTCGGCGAAGGCCGCGGCTTCGAAATCTCGCAGCTGCGTCTCGGCCCGGGCCGTATCCACCACTGCATGCGCTCCATCGGCGCGGCAGAGAAAGCCCTCGACCTCATGGTCGTGCGCGGCATGACGCGTCAGGCCTTTGGCCGCGACCTGATCAAGCTGGGCGGTAACCTCGAAAAAGTGTCTCGCGCACGGATCGAGATCGAAGCCATGCGCATGATGGTCCTCAAGGCCGCCAAGGCGATGGATGTCCTCGGCAACAAGGAAGCCCGCGTCTGGATCTCCATGGTCAAGGCCATGGTGCCGGAGCGCGTCTGCGATATCATCGACGATGCGATCCAGATCCACGGCGCCACAGGTGTGTCGCAGTGGACACCGCTGGCTCGCCTCTACGCCAACCAGCGCACGCTGCGTCTGGCTGATGGTCCGGATGAGGTGCACCATATGGTGGTGGGCCGCGCCGAGACCCGCAAGTACACCGGCGAAGAGGAAGATCCGGCGATGGCCGCTGTCTGGCGCAAATAAGCCAGCAGAGGCCTGATTGCAGGCCAGACTTCAACAAGGACAAATGGCGCGGCCCTCGAATGGGGGCCGCGCTTTTTTTATGTTGCAGCGGCCTCCAGCGCGTCCTCCAGCCGGTCGTCACCCCAATAAAGCTCATCCTCGACGATGAAGCTCGGGGCACCGAAAATGCCGCGCTCGAAGGCTTCGTCCACATTCGCCTTGAGACGGTCCTTGTTCGCTTGGGTCTGCGCTCGGGCTAGCGCGTTCGGTCCGGCACCGGCCATCACGGCCAGCCGCTCCAGCAGGCCTGCATCGGCGATATCCTTTCCGTGCGCGAATTCTGCAGAATAGACGGCGCGCGTGAAATCCTCGCCCCAGCCTTCATCCAGTCCGACCAGCGCGATGCGCGCCGCGGCGAGCCCGTTTTGTGGGAAAGCACCAGGCCCCGTTTCCGGCAGGCGCTTAAAAGGGAGGTCATGGCGCTCCGCCCTGCGGGCCATGTCGCGCCACATATATTCGCCCTTCGCCTTGTAGATGTTGAAGGGGGACGTATCCCACCCCTGAGCGGAGAAAACCGGACCCAGCAGAAATGGCCGCCAGTGAACGGCCAGGCCACGCGCTTCGGCAGCCGCGCCGATGCGCATTGCTGTAAGATAGGAATAGGTCGATCCGAATTCGAACCAGAATTCGAGCGCGTGCGTCATCTGCGGCCCCGCTTGTCTCAAGCCGGCAAGCTAGAACCCTACAGGTCCGCAGGAAAGAGGGCGTTGTCCTAGAAGCGGAATGTATTGCCAAAGCGCAACACGGCGCTGGTCTGGACGGAGCGGAAGTTACGGCGGAAATCGTCGCCTTCGATATAGGCGCCGTGGCCGAGGGAAAAGAACACTTCGGTCTGAGGACGCAATTCCCAGTTCACCCGCCCGAAGAAGGACAGGCTGTTGCTGATATTGTCATACTGGGTCTGCGTCGTGACCGAGAGGTCCGTCGAGACGTTGAACACGGTTTCCAGCGATCCAATCTGTACGCTGACATTTCCGGACGGCACGGAAATATCCTCCCGCTTGTAGCCGGCCTTCAGGTCGACATGCGGGTTCGGGCGGAAGTTCACATTGAAATCGTAGCGCTTCGAATCGCCGCCATAGAAATCCTTGAACTCGATCTCTGACGTCGTGCCCCACGAACGGACATAGGAGGACTGAACGCGGAACTTCACGCCATTGTTGTCATAGACGCCGACTGGCACGACCAGCCTGCCGGGCAGGAAGAAAGGCGTATTGATATGCTCTTCGTTCTGGCTGGCGGTGAAAGTCAGGTCGTCTGTCCAGATCGTGTTGGCGTTCAGGACAAGCGAATTGACCGTGGTCTCGGCATTGCCGTCGAGGTCGGTGATGTATTCATGGCTGGTGCCGAATTGCCACCAGCGGAAGTGTCCGCCCGACTGGCGAAACCGCCGGTGCCAGTCAGCACTGAAGGTGCGCGTGCCGGGCCGGTTCACGAAGCCGAGCGCCGGGGCGAAATCCTCGCCAATCTGGCGGGCTTCCAGGCTCCAGGCCCATTTGTCGTTCGGATAGTCGAACTTCGCCCCGAAGGAATCGTCGTCCTCCAGCGTCGAGGAGAAGGTGCGCTGGTAGAATACGTCCGCCTGCATCCGCCCTCCGCCGAAGAAGGACGGCACGCGATAGCTGAAATCGGCCCCGGCCAGCGTGTTGTCCGACAGGCCCGTCGGGTCGCCATTGGTGGCAATAAAGCCCACACGGGACTGGTCCAGCACATCGACGGTGGCGCGAGCGACTGACAGGTTCTGCGACCCGATGGAGCCGGTGCTGCCGGTCTGCGCTGACAGGACACCGATTTCGATGCCGTTGATCTCACCGCTCAGTTTGAGGCCCGCATCCACTTTTACGGACTGGCCATTCACGATGCCAATGCGGCGGGAGAAGAATGGCTGGCCGTTCGGGGCACCAGCAAAGGTCTGGCCTGCGAATTCGAACAGCGCTGCGTCCTGCAGGAAGAAGTCCCGCGTTTCGGGGAAGAAGAGCGAGAAGCGGCCCGTATTGATCTGGCGATCGTCCAGCGGCGTGTCGGAGAAGTCCGTATTTAGCGTCAGGAGGCCGGTCAGGGACGGCGTGAACTTGTACGAGATGTTCGCGCTCGGTTCGATCGTCAGGTCGTCGTCGCGCGGCTGGGCCCAGCGCCGGTTTCCGGCAAGGCCCGCCTGCAGCTGCACGTCGAAGCCCTTGCCTTTGTTGATGTCCTGAATGCCTTGGATATAGCCAGGACGGGCGAAGGCGAACTTGTTGACTGACTGGTCGATCCCGGCCCAGCGGATTTCCTCGTTCGCGTGGGCGTGTTCGCGCGTCATCATCAGGCCCCAGCCGTCGGAGGCCGGGTCGAAGCTGAGCGACCGGAACGGCAGGGAAATTTCTGCCGTCCAGCCATCTTCCGTCAGCACGCTGTCGGCGTCCCAGATGATGTTCCAGGCATCCACGGGCGCCTGTCCATACCGGATCAGGCGCTCGGTGCGGGCACCAAGGGCATTGATGTCGAACCCGAAGCCGGACGTGCCGGTGTTGAACGGGTCAATATAGAAGCGGAACATGTCGTCCCGCCAGATTTCGCCGTCGCGCTCCAGCACAGACGCCAGGATCGCCTCTGGCATGTCGTCCTGTGCATAGATGCCGACATAAAGATTGTTTTCGTCATAGGCGAAATAGACGCGCGTCTCGACGCTGGGCGGGCCGACATTCGGTTCCACCTGGTAGAACTCCGTCACCTCGGCCGACTTCGACCACATGGCCTCATCCAGCTTGCCATCGATGACCGGGGCTTCGTTCGTGTCGATCCTCACCGGGCGGACCGTGGGCTGATAGGTGGTGAAATTGCGGACCGGCGGTTCGTCTTCAGCCATGGCCAGCCCGGCGCCGGACAAGGCGATGTAGGCGCCCAACATCCATCGATGCACGTCGATTTCCTCCCGGTACTTTACCCGACCGCCTTTGACGTATCGTTCTCTCGCTGCCCGTCGAATAGGTAGCGTCGCGCGGCAGCGCCAGCCCTTCTTTCGTTGCAGCCCGACATTTCTGCGAGTGCCTGAATTTCAGGCATGACGCTGCCATGGCTCTCCCACCAGACCTTGCGGAAGTCTGCAGGGACGGCTCTAACTTTCCGATCAGGGGTATGATGGAGAGAGGGTAGACGGATGAAGGTGTGGCAAGTGAGCCGTCGCATGCGCCAGATACACAATGTGCTGGCTCTGGTCGTGGGCACCCAGATTCTCCTCTGGATGGTCTCGGGTCTCTATTTCACCCTCTATCCAATTGAAACGGTACGTGGCGCACATTTGCGGGCGCCGGTGGAGCAGGTGCTGAACGTGCCGCCGGGGGGCTGGGTGCCTCCTGGGTCGCTGGCGGAAGGGGCGCGGGACGTCACGCTCAAACCCTGGCTTGGCCGTGCGGTCTATGTCGTGGAGCGCGGCACCGGAGCACGAATGTTCGATGCCGTCACTGGCGAACAGCTGAGCCCGTTGGGCGAGGCCAGTGCCCGGGCCGTTGCACAGGCAAACTGGGGCGGGCAGGGCACGTTGGCATCCGCGGAACTGGTCGACGCCGCCCCCTCCGAATCCGGCCGCGAGGGCGAGCCCATGTGGCGGATCGAGTTTGAAGGCAAAGACACGGCCACATTCTGGGTCACGCCGGATACAGGCGAGGTCCGCGCTGTGCGAACCGGCGTCTGGCGGTTGTTCGACCTGATGTGGGGCCTGCACATCATGGATTGGTCTGCCCGTGTAACCATCGCCAGCTGGTGGATGAAGGCCTTCGCCTTTGGCGGGCTGATGATGTCGCTTGCGGGCGCCTGGCTGCTCGTGCGGCGCGTTTCCATGGGGACATTGCTCCGCTAGCACAGTTCGTCAGAAAGGCGCATTCCGGCAATCCTCGGGATTGCCGGAGGCGCGCAGTCATTTTTGCAACTGCATCCGTGTGTCCGGGATGTTCCGTGCCACCTGGGTTTCACCCAACCGGCTTGCGAAACGCAGCACGGTGAAGCCCAGCAGTCCGGACGCAACGGATCCCATCAGGACGCCCAGGCGGACCTGATCCAACTCGGCGGCTGTGCTGAAGGCGAGGCTGCCGATGAACAGGCTCATCGTGAAGCCCACGCCGGTCAGACAGGCGACGCCATAGACCTGTACCCAGCTGACGCCGGACGGCAGTCGCGCAATGCCAGACTTCACCGCCACATAGGTCAGGCCAAACACGCCGAGTTGCTTGCCGAAGAACAGGCCAAGCGCAATACCGAGCGGGACCGCCCCGGTCAGCGCGTCCAGGTCGACCCCGCGAAGGTCCACACCAGCATTGGCAAAGGCGAAGACAGGCAGGATCATGTAGGCGACCCAGGGATGGAGACCGTGCTCCAGCTTGTGAAGCGGCGACTGCCCGCTTTCCTTGCGCGGGGACAGCGGAATGGCGAGCGCCGTCAAGACGCCGGCAAGGGTCGCATGCACGCCGGACTTCAGTACACAGACCCAGATGAACATTCCAACCAGGACATAAGGTGCAATACGCTTGACGCCCATCCGGTTCATGAGCAACAGGCCGGCAAATCCCATGGCTGCCAGGCCAAGCGCCTGAACCGAAAGCTGCTCTGTATAGAATAGGGCGATGATCAGGATCGCGCCGAGGTCGTCGATGATCGCGATGGCAAGCAGGAAGATCTTCAGTGCGACCGGCGCGCGCGTGCCAAGCAAGGCTAGAATGCCGAGCGCAAACGCAATGTCGGTTGCCGCGGGGATCGCCCAGCCGCGCAAGGTCTCCGGGGACGACATGTTGAGCATGACATAAAGCAATGCCGGCCCGGCCATGCCGCCAATGGCGGCCAGCGCCGGCAGCACGGCCTTGTCGAAGGACGACAACTCGCCTTCCAGGATCTCACGCTTGATCTCAAGTCCCACCAAAAGGAAGAAGACGGCCATCAGCCCGTCATTGATCCAGAGCAGCAGGGGCTTGGCGATTTCCAGCGCGCCAACCTGAACGGCCACCGGCGTCGAAAGAAAGCCGCCATACCAATGGCTGAATACGGTATTGTTCGCGGCAATCGCCAATGCAGCCGCCAGCATCAGAATGAGGCCAGCAGCGCTCTCAAGTCTGAGGAAATCCTGGATACGGGCGACAACTTTGGTCATGAACAATAATCCTTGTGCGCAGGGTAGCGGGGTCTGGTGATTGGCAAAAAGCAAACGATCCCGCCGGCAGTCCCCCCTGCCTGGCGGCTGAGGGTGTCGGAGAGTAGGGACCGGACAGAGGGAGCTGCCGGGGGATCGTGACGGCCAGGAGTGTTGGTCCTGTCAGGGGCAGGTCCTGGACGTGTTCAGGTGTGTGGGAGGGCTAGTCGTCAAGAAAGCCGAAGCGTTCCTTGCGCCGCCGCAGGCGGCCGCCTTCGCCTTCCCACCGACCGATGGCTTCGGCATCCTCGCGGGTGCGAATGCGTGCCGGAGCCAACTCGCCTCTGCGGGGGCGCTCTTTGCGCTCCCTGGGCTCTGCAAAATCGGCCATTTCCTCGAGGAAGTTCGTAATCAGATCTTTGAGGACAGACATTGTCTTTACCTTTTTCTATGCGCTGATTGGAACTCAGGCGGCCCGCCGGATACGGCGCCGGCGGCGGCGGTACTGGGAGGGCGTTTCCGCGATACTCTTGCTGTACCCGTCCGCTTTCGGACTGTTGTCAGTGGCATCCATGAACCGGCCGCCACGGCCCGGACTTGCCGGGCCAATCTGGCTCCCCGTCCAGAGGTCGTCGGTCAGTCGATACATTTGATTTGTCTCCTTTTGGCTCTTGCGATGCACCGGATATGAGGCCATATCCCCGATAGCTCAAATCGAATGTATCTTTTTATCTGATAGGTTTTTCCGAAGTATGAGGCCAACCCTTCGCCAGCTCCAATACATTGTCGCCGTCGCGGAATCGGGCCGGTTCCGGGATGCCGCACTTCAATTGGGCGTCAGCCAGCCCAGCCTTTCCGAGCAGATTTCGGATGCAGAAGCGCAGCTGGGCGTGACACTGATCGAACGCGCCCGGACCGGTGCCGTGCTCACACCAGCAGGGGCGGAAGTCGTGCGCCGCGCACGGATTGTCCTGACTCAGGTGGAAGACCTGAAAACGGTTGCACGGCAGGTCGCCGGTGACCTCGCGGGGCGCTACAGGCTCGGCACATTGCCGACCATCGGGCCTTATCTGTTGCCGAGCGCCGTTCGGGAGCTGCACCAGCTCTACCCGGATCTCCGACTGGGCGTCCGGGAAGAGCGGACGATCGACCTTGATGAAAAACTCAATGACGGCCGGCTCGACATGATCATTTCGACGGCTGAGGATCATCTGAATTCAGAGTCCATGCAGCTCTTCGATGAGCAGCTCTATGTCTGTACAGCATCGGACGATCCGATCGGCGGAGGAGACGGGGCGCTGAAGCTTTCAGCGCTCAAGGGCCGGGAAGTGCTCAGTCTGGGGTATGGTCACCGCCTCAGTACGGTGGTGCAGAAACTGGCCGAAGCAGCAGGCGCCCATGTATCGACGGAATACGAAGGCACCTCGCTTGACGCGATCCGGCAGATGGCAGGCATGGGCGCAGGCATTGCAATTGTTCCCAGTCTTTATGCCGTGATGGAGGCAAGCAAAGACCCGGACCAGATTGTTCGTCCAATCGATCATCCCCTGGCGCGCCGCCAGATCAGCCTGGTGTGGCGGTCCGGGTCTCCTCTTGAGCAAAACATCCAGAAACTGGGACTGGTTTTCCGGGATGTGGCGGCGGATCTTTTGCCGCAGGCAGGAAAATCGGTGAAAGGAAAAACCTAACCAGCATTCAGTTTCATTCGATTTTACTTATCGCGTCCTTGCGTCCACCTTCCGGTTACAGACAAAATGGAAGGAGCCGAAAGATTGGTGCACGGTATTGTTCAAGTTTTGCCGGCTCGGCCAGTTTCAGCGCGCAGTGAGTCATCGCGCACAAGTGCAGATGACCTGCGGACTGCGGCGTTTGAATGCCAGTGGCCGATAAGCCCGGACAGCCTGCGCGAGGTCATCCTGTCACGCGTTGACTGGGGACCGTTTGACATTTCTTGCCGCAGGGACCCCGAGAGCGAAGACATGTGTCTGTGTACCGTTCGCTATACAGGCCCCCTTCGGGAGCGCCCGCACCTCATGGCCAGCTTCTGGCATGTGATGGAGCAGTTTTCATTTTATGCGGGCCGGGTGCGCGAGCAAGAGGGGCGCATGGGATACAAAGATCGCATGCGCGTAACTGGTTCGCGCTAAAGGTCCGCCGCCGCTTTGGCAGTTTGTGCGGGCGAGGGCAGGCTCACGGCTTCTAACGTCCGGTTCCCCCGCAGGGGGTCAGTCGGAAAAGCACAGCTTGTTTCCATCAAGGTCTCTGACATAGGCGGAGTAACGCGGTCCACGCTGGCCCGGCGCACCTTCGCAGATGCCGCCGAGGTCAATGGCCCGTTCATGAAATTGTCTGACCGCTTTGGCGGTCCCGACACAGAAGCCTACCATGGTTCCATTCCCATTGGTGGCAGGCTTCTCGTCAAAGGGCAGCGCCGCCGCAAATGCAAAATCCTCACCCAGCCAGTAGGTCATCCTGTCTGACGGGGAGACACGCTTCAGGCCGGACGGCACGAAGAGCGCATCGTAAAACCTCGTGGAGGCGGTCATGTTGTTTGTTCCGAGAACGACATAGTTCATTTTCATGGCGGGATCTCCTGTGCGCCGATGACAGGATGTCACCGGCCTGGTTCCTGGTGTGTCCGCCTCTTATTGATAAATACGACATTTTATGTCCTATTTCTTAGATGGCGCGGACGAACACGACAGGCAGGTTGAGGCGGATGGAATTGCTGGCCGTCCGGCTGAAGCAGGACGCGCATTGCACGGTCAGCGATCTGGCACGCCAGTTCGGGGTCAGCGAGCGAACGATCTCGCGAGATCTTTCCCTCATGCGGGATCAGGGCATGCAGATCGACGCCGACCGCGGAAGGGGCGGAGGTGTCCGGCTGGACCGCAACTGGGGTGTTGGTCGGATCAACCTGGCCTATTCGGAGGCAGTCGACCTTCTGATCAGCCTCGCCGTCGCAGAGCAAATGAACTCGCCCATGTTTCTGGCGAATCTGGACTCGGTCAGGCGGCAATTGGTGGCCTCCTTTTCACCGGCAAAACGCGACACGGTGGAGCACCTGAAATCTCGCATCCTCGTGGGGGTTACGGCGTCGACCTATGTCCAGGCGGGGACCGCATCGCCGCCGAAGCCGGTCGTTCAGGCCTTGCATCAGGCGTTCACCGATCAGGAGATGCTGGAGATACGATATCAGAGAGAGGATGGTGAGACGTCCAAACGGATCATCGAACCGCACTACCTTCTGCTGAAATACCCGGTCTGGTACGTCGTCGGATTTGACCATTTGCGGAAGGCGCCGCGCACATTTCGCTGCGACCGCATATTGGCCGCGTCAAGAACGGGTACCCATTTCCACCTTTTGCCCAAGGAAGACTTCCCGCTGATGCCGGATGGAGACGAATTGGTGATGTGATCGCCTCCGGCCTTGCAGACCGGTTCGTCAGAACGGCACGTTCGGGTCGTCCTCGCCTTCGCCACCGGGGGCGAGGCCGAGGAAGTCGAAGACTTTCGGATCGTGCAAATGGCTCGGCCGGACGGTGGCGAGGGCGTGGGCCATCACCTGGCGGACGCCGGGTTTCTTGCGTTCCCATTCGGTCAGCATCTGTTTCATCGCCACGCGCTGCAGGCCGTCCTGGCTGCCGCACAGATTGCACGGGATGATCGGGAAATTCATCGCGACTGAAAACTTTTCAAGATCCTCCTCCGCCGCAGTGATCAGGGGACGGAGCACCATGACGTCGCCCTCGTCGTTCAGCAGCTTCGGCGGCATCGCGGCGAGGCGGCCACCATGGATTAGGTTCATCATGAAGGTCTCCAGCGCATCGTCGCGGTGGTGGCCAAGCACAATGGCCTCGCAGCCTTCCTCCCGCGCGATACGGTAGAGAATGCCCCGGCGCAGGCGCGAGCACATGGAGCAGAAAGTCCGCCCCTCGGGCACCTTGTCGGTGACGATGGAATAGGTGTCCTCGGTCACGATACGGTAGGGCGCGCCGATCTTCTCCAGCCATTCCGGCAGGATGTGTTTGGGAAAGCCGGGCTGGCCCTGGTCGAGATTGCAGGTGATCAGGTCCACCGGCAGGGCGCCCTGGTATTGCAAATCCATCAGAACGGCGAGGAGGCCATAGCTGTCCTTGCCGCCGGAGAGGCAGACCAGCCATTTCGGGCGGGGCGCCGCGCCGCTTTCTACCGCACGCCGGTTGACCATGCCATAAGTGTCGATCGCCTGAAGGGCGCCGCGCACCAGCCGCTTGCGCAGCTTCTTGAAGCTCACCGAATCCGGCGTCTCCGCGAACAGCGGCGGCGCACCGGTGAAAGAGGTCACATCATCTGCCATGCGTGCCCTATCCCACGGGCCGGGCCTTGCGAAAAGACCCTGCGGCAGGTCCGTCATGGTCGTTTATGGTCATGAAAAAGGCGGCCGGAGCCGCCTGAAATCACGAGATGGTCCGGTATAGTCCGGTATGATCAGGTCAAAAAGGGCAGGCGGAACCAGCGTTTGATCTTCCACCAGCGGCGCAGGCGCTTGTTGTTCGGCGCATCATCCGCCCCGCGCGGGATCAGGATATCGTTCATCCGCGGCTGGTAATTCCGGATCAGGTCTTCCTCGACGCGCGCCCGGTCCGCCGGTTTTTTTACAACCATTACGTGGCGTTCGGTCGCCCCGCGTTTCCACCACGCTTCCCACCAGCGCTCATGTCCGATCAGGCGCGAGCGGAAATTGGCGGCCTTGCCGATGTACAGCGGCTCCAGGAAGAACACGAACCGCCGGCGCACGAAGATATAGATCCCGCCCTCATCCGGCAGGCCCTTGCGCGTAAGCGTAATATTGAACCGGTAAGGCCGGCCGGACTCGCCCCACCAGGTATGCCAGCCAAACAACAGGATCATGGGTCCCTCCACGTCGATTCCGCGAAGCTCGGCTGAGACGGTTAATGGGCGGTTAACCCTCTGGCATCTGGTGAACGTAGACTTCGTTGTGCGTGATCAGGCCGTCTTCGATGATGACGAGGTCAAACCCACGCATCAGGCCGTCCTTGCCGCCTTCGCCGATATGGCAATACCAGCGGCCGCAATAGCCGCCGGGGATCGGCCAGGTTTCGTCAGGCTTGTAGACCATGGGCGGGGTCGCGCCGAAGAGGCCCGTCAGATAGGTCCGCAGCTCGTCCCGGCCCTGCAGGCCCCCGGCGGTTTGCGGATCCTTGTAGACCGTGTCCGGCGAATAGAAGCTGACGAGGCGCTCGACATCCTTGCGGCTCCAGGCATCCAGCCAGCCGGCATTGAAACCATCGATGCTGAAACTCATGCGGCGGTCTCCGTAGCTTCGCCCAGCACGCGGGCGCGGTGGGCTTCGGTAAAGAATTCCGGCGGCACGGTTTCGGGTCCGGCCATGATGGCGATACCGTGAATGCCGAGGCTCGGATCCTCGGCTTTCCGCGTGTGATAGGACAGGCGCCGGGCCTTGGCAGTCTCCCCGAACTCCATGTCGAGGATGGCCTGCAGTTGGCCTGCGAAGCGGAGCCGGCGCATGCGCTCTGCACGTTCTTCGGCATAAGAGCTGAAATCTGGTGCGGCGCCGTCTGGCGTCTCCTTCAGGATCTCAGACACGATACGCACATCGCGATAGGTGATCGAGAGGCCGAGGCCATTGATCGGGTCGTTCCAGCCCGCCGCATCTCCGATGAGCACGCAGCCCTGGGCAAACGGTTCATCCGTCCAGCTGTCATTGTTGAAATAAGAGTAGAGCGGCCCCGCGGGCGTACCGTCCGCGAGCGCGGCGTTGTGTGGGGCGCATTCCATCCGGAATGCCTCGAGGAACCGTGCAGGGCCCTCTTCGCCCGCGAAGCGGCCTTTCTCTTCCAGTGCATAGCCGCCATAGACCCGCACGCGACCGTCGCCCTGCGGGAAAGCGAGGAAGCCGAAGCCGCCCTCGGTGCCGATGGCCTGCCGCTTCGGATCCCAGCCTTCAACGTTCTCGACCAGCAGGCCGGTGAACCAGTGGTGCGGCCGGTCCTGATGCAGCTGGATGCCGGCGGCGGCGCGCACCATGGATTGCCGGCCTTCCGCGCCGACGATCAGGCGGGATTCAATCGTCTGCTGCTTGCCGTCATGCGTGAAGGTGACAGACGGCGCTTCGCCGAGCGTGACGGACTCGACGTTCACAGGCCGCAGGCAAGTCGCGCCCGCCGCCGCGGCGGCATCGTAGAGCGTCTGGCAATGATGCGGATGGCCGATGCAGAGCGGACCCGGAATATCCGGGATCAGCATGTTCAACGGCAGGGGCGAAGCCTCGCACAGTTCCGGCGGCAGGCTTTCGTCATAAGTGATGTGTTCCGACAGATGATGCCCGCCCGCCGCGATCAGCGTGTCGTAGAGGCCGACGCGTTTCGTCTCCACCACGCCCCAGGGCGCAATCCATTCGCCGCGCACGCGGTCTTCGAATTCTTCGGATTTCTCCAGAACCAGCACGCTGCGCCCCGCCCGGGCCATGACGGTGGCCAGCGCGCTGCCGCCGATACCGCCGCCCACAATGACAAGATCGTAAAACATCGGTTTCCTCCATCCGGCCTCTGACGGGCCTTCAAAATGGAAGATGCCTCGAAGGCTGAGGGCTGACAAACCCTGACGCGGGGGAGGCCTGACGGGGCGTCAGGCTGACAGGCTCGCCTTGCGCACCGGGGCAAAGCTCATTCGGTGGCAGGGCGCCGGGCCGAGACGCGTCAGCGCTTCGGCGTGCGCTGCCGTGCCATAGCCCTTGTGCTGGGCAAGGCCATAGCCGGGATGCGCCGCGTCCAGATCCTGCATCAACGCGTCGCGGACGGTCTTGGCGAGGATGGAAGCGGCGGAGATCGCAGGCTCCTTCAGGTCGCCCTTCACGATCGCGCGGGCATCGCAGGTGAGACCGCCGGGCAGGGCGTTGCCGTCGATCAGCGCGAGGGACGGCGCGTGCTGCAATCCTTCCACCGCGCGCCGCATGGCAAGGAAAGTCGCCTCGCGAATGTTCAGCCGGTCAATCTCCTCGACGCTCGCATGCGCCACACACCAGGCCATCGCCCGTTCGCGGATCAGCGGAGCGAGGGCTTCGCGCTTTGCTTCGGACAATTTTTTTGAATCCGTCAGGCCTTCGATCGGTTGGGCAGGATCAAGGATCACGGCTGCTGCCGTCACCGGCCCGGCCCAAGGGCCACGGCCGGCTTCATCCACGCCGCAAATGAGGTTTCCGAACAGGTCCATGGGCCGAACAGATCGCGAGTCGGGCTTGCGCTCCACCGCGCAGCACGGTTCAACTGCCGCGAACGGCGGCTACCTCCGGAGACCAATCCCATGACCGAATTACTTGCTTCACCGGCCTTCTGGGGCAGCCTTGCCACCCTGACCTTCCTGGAAATCGTACTGGGCATCGACAATCTGCTGTTCGTGTCCATCGCGACCGGCAAGCTGAAGGGGGACCAGAAGCGGACGGCCACCCGCATCGGCGTCTGGGGTGCCATGGTGCTGCGCATCGCGATGCTGGGCCTGATCTTCTGGATCCTGCAGCTCGACAAGTCGCCTCTGTTCCACCTGCCGCATGCGCTGGCCGTCTTCGTGGCGAACGGCAGCACGGAGGTCATGCATCACGTCGAAGAAGTAACGCTGAAGGACCTCATCCTGTTCGGTGGCGGTCTGTTCCTTCTGTGGAAAGGCACGCAGGAAATCCACACCGCCGTGGAGGGCACCGGCCACGAAGAAACGACGGCGCAGGGCAGCTTCAGCAGCGTGGTCATCCAGCTGTTCGTGATCAACATTGTCTTCTCGCTGGACAGTGTGATCACCGCTATCGGCATGACGGACCTGCTGCCGGTGATGATCGGGGCCGTCGTCCTGTCGACCTTTGTCATGGCCGTCGCCGCCACCCCCCTGGCAAATTTCATTGCAGACCACCCGACGACCAAGATGCTCGCGCTGGCCTTCATCCTTCTTGTCGGGGTGGCGCTTGTGGCCGACGGTCTCGGCTTCCATATTCCGAGGGGCTATCTCTACTTTGCTATTGCATTCTCGCTGGCGGTGGAGCTGCTCAACATTCAGGCGCGGAAACAGGCGCCAAAAGCTGGAGGACACTGACATGCACGAGCCTTACCGGATAATCATGCACGAAACCGGGGGCACGGACGTGCTGAAGGTGGAGCACTTCGAACCACGCCAGCCGGGCCCCGGCGAAGCGCTGGTCAAGCAGGCGGCCTCCGGCCTCAATTTCATCGACACCTATTACCGCACCGGGCTCTACCCGGTGAAGCTGCCCTTCGTGCAGGGCTCCGAAGGGGCCGGCACGGTGGAGGCGGTCGGCGAAGGCGTCACCAATGTGAAACCGGGTGACCGCGTCGCCTATCTCGGCGCCGGCACTTACGCGACGCACTTCACCGGTCCCGCCGCCCGCATGGTGAAACTGCCGGACGGGATTTCGGAAGAGGACGGCGCAGCCGTCCTTCTGAAAGGCCTGACCGCCTGGATGCTGTTGTTCGAGATTCGCCCGGTGACCGACCGCGATACCGTGCTGATCTGGGCGCCTGTCGGAGGCGTCGGCACCGTGCTGACGCCATGGGCCGCCAGCCTCGGCGCGCGTGTGATCGCAGTCACCTCGACACCGGAGAAGGCCGAGAAGGCCGAAGAGCTGGGCGCGAGCGACACGATTGTCGGATACGAGGATGTCGCAAAGAAAGTTCGTGAACTGACGGGTGGTGTTGGCGTCGATGTCTCGCTCGACAGCGTCGGCAAGCGCAGCTTCGAAGCCTCGCTGTCCAGCCTGAAGAAGCGCGGCTGGATGATTTCCTACGGCAACGCGTCCGGCGCGGCAGACCCGATGCCGCCGGGACGTTTAGCCGCCGGTGGGTCGCTGATCCTGACCCGGCCGTCCCTGTTCAGCTTCATCGAGTCTCCGGAAGACCTGGCCCGCGGCGCACGCCATCTGTTTGCCGCCATGAAGACCGGCACTTTCGGCGCAGACATCGGCCAGCGCTTTTACATGAAGGAAGCCGGCAAGGCGCACGAAGCCCTCGAAAGCGGCAAGACCACCGGCGCCACGGTGCTGATGCCATGAACCGGGCCGGTCGTCTGGCGGCCGGTCTGATCTTTGCCCTGCAGCTGGCCTATGCCATCGTGCTGGCCGCAGGACTCGCGGCGCTTCCTTCGGCGGAGGCGCCGATTCCAGACCCGTATTTCACGGCGATGGAGCTCCTGATCCTGCTGATCGCGCCGCTTCTGGTGATCCTGATGGCGGCTTTGCATTCAGCGGTGCCGCAGGCGGAAAAGCTCTTCAGCCTCTGTGCGCTGGTGTTCATGGCCATGTGCGCGGCGATCACCTCGCTCGTCCATTTCCTGATCCTCACTATCAGCCGTGACCTGCCGGGAAACTGGGACAGTGTGTTTGCCTTCCGCTGGCCATCAGTGGCCTACGCGGCGGACATTCTGGCATGGGATGTCTTCTTCGCCCTGTCGGTGCTGAGCGCTTCGCGCGTATTCCGGTCTCCGGGATTGTCCCTGTGGACGGGCCGGGTATTGCTGGCCTCCGGAGTCTTGTCCCTGCTGGGCCTGCTCGGCGTTGCGACGGGCGACATGCAGGTGCGTAATATTGGCATTCTCGGCTATGCGGCGGTCTTCCCGGTGGCCGCCCTGATGATGCGGAAAATGTTCAGCCAGCAGAATTTCTGACGACTTTCCGGTCTTCGTCGATGTGGATCTCCGCGCCGGGGCGCCGTCCGCCCGCCAGCATGCGCCGGGTAAGGCGCTCGTAGTGTTCGACAAAGCGGCGGACCCAGTCGCGCCGTTCGTCCGGCATGGGTTCGCCGCGGGCCGCCCACAGGCCGGCTTCCTGCTCAAGGCGCCAGCCGAGGATGCAGTCAAAGTCTGGTGGCACGATATGGCAGAAGCCGTCCGCCGCATCCCAAAGGTCGCTATAGGTCCCTGCCAGCGCCGATTCCTGATGCCGCCGCCAGTCGCCTGTGCGGTCTTCCGCCTCGACCGGGTTGAGCGGCGCATCCATGGCCGCGCGGGCATCCGGCAGCGCCCCCATCAGCCAGCCTTCGATCACGATGGCAGCCGGGCGTCCGGTGAAACTGTTCCAGTCAGATACTGGCGTGCGGTCATCCTTCAGCTTGTTGAACACCGGCAGGAGGGTTTCCGTTTCGCAGACGGCCGAACGCAAGGTGGAGACCGTCTTGGCCAACAGCGTGAGATCGTGCGTGCCCGGCGGTCCGCGCGTCATGAACAGGGGGCTGATGCGGCGGGCGAGTTCCATCCGTTCGGCGTGGGTCAGGTAGAAATCGTCTATACTCGCACCGGCAATGGGCAGGGATATCGTTTCGGTCGCCTTTGCCAGTGCCGTCGATTTACCGGACCCTTGTGGACCGGACAGCATCAACAGCGGAACATGGCCTTCAGGTGCGGCCGCAATCGCGCGTTCGATCCATGCGCGTACGGCGCTGGCAATTGTGTTCACGGCGCGGCCCCCCTTCCGTCCGAACCCTCTGGCTTTGGCCTCATTGATTTTGGCCTCATCGACTTTGGCCTCATCGACTTTGGCATGGCACCATTCGATCACCATGCTAAGGTTGATGAGAACCAATCTCAAAAAGAGCCTTCTGCGTGCGAAGTGCATAGTCAAGGGCCGGGAGGACACGGAATGGCCAGCGGAAACACGAATCTGGAAACTGCCACAGCGCTGGACACAGCTGCGCTGGTTCGAAGCGGTCAAATCAGTGCGGTAGAGGCCTGCGAGGCGGCCATCGAGCGGATCGAGGCGAAGAACGGCCCGCTGAACGCCGTGGTCGTCAAGGACTATGACCGTGCGCGCGCCGCCGCAAAGGCCGTGGATGAAAGCCGCACAGCAGACGACGCCCGGCCAATCCTGGGTGTGCCGATGACGGTGAAGGAAGCCAATGATGTCGCGGGCCTGCCGACGACCTGGGGCTTCGAAATGTTCGCGAACTTCCAGCCGCAGGAAGATTCGCCACCCATCGCCCGGCTGAAGGCGGCAGGCGCCGTGATCCTCGGCAAGACGAACGTGCCAGTAGCGCTGGCAGACTGGCAGAGTGTGAACCCGGTTTATGGGCGCACGGTGAATCCCTATGACCACAGCCGTACGCCAGGCGGGTCTTCCGGCGGATCAGCCGCGGCACTTGCCTCCGGCATGGTGCCGCTGGAGCTTGGCTCGGACATCGGCGGGTCGATCCGCTTCCCTTCAGACTTCTGCGGCGTCTGGGGACACAAGCCGACCTATGGCATCGTACCGTTGAAGGGGCATAACGTGCCGGGTACGGATGGTGTGGATGTGCCACTGGCGGTGGTCGGCCCGATGGCCCGCAGCGCGGCGGATCTGAAAGCCGCGCTGGAAGTTGTCGCCGGATCCCTGAACACCGGCTGGAAGCTGGACCTGCCTGCAGCTCGGCACAGCGCGTTGAAGGCCTTTCGTGTACTCGTCCTCTCGGCGGACGACATGCCGCCCGTCGATGACGAAGTCGCCGCCCCGATTGAAACGCTCGCGGGCGCGCTGGAGAAACTCGGCGCCACGGTTATCCGCAAGGTGCATGGCCTACCGGACTTTGCCAGCGTGCATGAAGACTATCTACGACTGCTGAATACTGCGATCATGCGCGGCACGCCCGACGCCCGGCCCATCGATGCGCACACCTACATGAACCTGCTGGACGCCCAGTTGAATCTTCAGCGCCAATGGGCAAACTTTTTCCGCGACATTGATCTTGTCCTGTCGCCCGCCTTCAGCACGGCGGCGTTCCCGCATACGGACGAACCGGACTGGAGCAAGCGGTCAGTGATCGTAAACGGGCAGGCCGTGCCCTATGCGACGCAGCTGATGTGGGCGGGGCTGGCGACTTTTCCTGGCCTGCCGTCGACTGCCGTACCACTGGCGCGCACATCGGAAGGCTTGCCGACAGGCATGCAGGTGGTCGGCAATCTCTATGAAGACCGCACGACGCTGGCATTTGCAGAATTGCTTCAGGCGGAAGGGCTGTCGGCCTAGTCGGTGACCGGCAGGTCCAGCAATAGGGCCGGGTCGATATAGAAATCGCCGCCCCGGTTGCTCGCTTCCGGATTGCGCCACTTCACGGCCCAGTGCAGGTGCGGGCCCGTGGTGCGGCCGGTGTTGCCGGATTTTGCCAGCAGGTCGCCGCGCGCGACCGTGTCGCCTGCTTCCACGTCCACTTCCGACAGGTGCATGAACACCGAGACGAGGCCATGGCCATGGTCGAGGAAGATCGCGCCGCCCTCATAGTAGAGGTCGGGATCGGCGAGGATCACCGTACCGGCGGCCGGAGCCACGATTGGCGTGCCGACCGGTGCGGCCATGTCATAGCCCTGATGGACGGAGACGGATTCGCACGGCTCGCCGGTTACCTTGCTGACGCCGATATATTTCCGCGTCGGGCCGAAGGGCGATGAAGCCGGTGCGTCAGCGGGTTTGATAAAGCCCGTCAGGGCGCCGGGACCGTCATTGAACGTCGCGAACGCGTCCTGCTTCTTCACCCAGGAGCGGGCGGCATGGGCTTTTTGTTCTTCGCTGCGCGCATCGACCTTGTCGCAGTCAAAGCCCTTGATTGTGCGGAAATCGTCATGGCGCGTTTCAATGGCCAGATCGCCGAACGTGCCTGTGTCCGATGACCAGCCGATCACCGAAGGCGCGTCGGTCGCGATACCGAATTGGGCAGAGCCTGATTTCCCGGCGGTCAATTTCCGGCCCGCGACCGTGAACACGGTGCCTGGCGCGCCATGGCAGATGATGAGCCCGCCCTGAGTCAGCGCACCGTCGCATCTTTCCTGGGGTGCCGGAGGAGGTGTGACGGCTGTTTCGGCTCCAGCCATCGGCGCAGCGAGGCATGCACCTGTGCACATCACCACCATCAGGAGCATGTCACGCATCATGCGTGCATCAGTCCTTCGCCGGGACCATGCGGGATGAGGCGGCGTCCGCATCCCAATAGGCTTCCTGCCGGTCGACACTCCAATAGCGCAGGGCCTGGACCGGGATTTTCCGGCTGGTAACGGCGCAGATAACATAATCGCCCGGTGCGAGCACTTCGATGTCGGCATCGAGATAGCGGAGGCGGGCTTCGCCGGCGGGTTGGCTGGATCGTTTAAGCATGGGCAGGAGCATGCCTGAAAGCCGCTTGAAAGAAAAGAGCAGCCTGCAGGAAGTTTCCTGTTTGTTCCGCAGAACAAACGTGGTACACACGATTCAGATGAGGCGACCGGGGGGCCTTGCCAAAAACACCCCCATAGTGGACCAAAGGAGACGACTCATGGCGAAACCAGCGCTGCAACTCGTGGACAAGGAAACCGGCGTGGACAAGCAGAAGGCTCTCGAAACGGCGCTCAGCAATATTGAACGGTCCTTTGGCAAGGGCTCGGTCATGCGCCTCGGTGACAAGAAGGCCATGGATGTCGAAGCCGTTTCAACGGGTTCGCTCGGGCTGGACATCGCCCTCGGCATTGGCGGCCTGCCGAAAGGCCGCATCATCGAGATCTACGGCCCGGAAAGCTCGGGCAAGACGACCCTGTCGCTGCACAGCGTGGCCGAAGCGCAGAAGAATGGCGGTGTGTGCGCCTTTATCGACGCCGAACACGCGCTGGACCCGGTCTATGCTGCCAAGCTCGGTGTGGACCTGGACGATCTCCTGATCTCGCAGCCGGACACGGGTGAGCAGGCGCTTGAAATCGCCGACACGCTGGTACGGTCCGGCGCGGTGGACCTTCTGGTCATCGACTCCGTGGCGGCCCTCACGCCGCGCGCCGAACTGGAAGGTGAAATGGGCGACTCGCTGCCTGGCCTGCAGGCCCGCCTGATGAGCCAGGCGCTGCGCAAGCTGACGGGGTCGATTTCCAAGTCGAAATGCATGGTGATCTTCATCAACCAGATCCGGATGAAGATCGGCGTCATGTTCGGCAGTCCGGAAACCACGACCGGCGGTAACGCGCTGAAATTCTACGCCTCCGTCCGCCTCGACATCCGCCGCATCGGCGCGATCAAGGACCGGGACGAAGTGATCGGCAACCAGACCCGCGTCAAAGTGGTGAAGAACAAGGTGGCCCCGCCTTTCCGGCAGGTCGAGTTCGATATCCTCTATGGCGAAGGGATCTCCAAGACGGGTGAACTGATCGATCTCGGCGTGAAAGCCGACGTGATCGAGAAATCCGGCTCCTGGTATTCCTACAATGGAGAGCGGATCGGCCAGGGCCGTGAGAAAACTCGCCAGTTCCTGAAGGAGAACCCGGCCATTGCGGACGAAATCGAAGATGCCGTCCGTCGCAATGCCGGCCTGCTCGCCGATGAGCTGCTCTCGGCCGGCATGGAGAACTCAGAAGAAGACGATACACCGGATGCTGCCGAGGGCTGATCGGGGCTGACCGGCCCGCTCTCTCGCGTTTTCCCTGCAGAAAGCGTCCTCTCAGGGCCGGTTTCCACTCTCTCGTCCGGCAAACTGGCCCCTTTGTGGTGCGCCAATCTTGGCGTGCGGCAAAGGGGCCTTTATATCGCGCGTAAAGGCCCCGCGCCGGATTCGGCGTTTCGGGACAATTTTATACGCCGAGGACCCTGAGATCATATGACCAGCGTAAACCAGATCCGCGAAGCTTTTCTCGCCTATTTCGAGAAGCACGGGCACACCCGCCGGGCGTCTGCGCCGCTGGTGCCGCAGAACGATCCGACCCTTCTGTTCGTGAATGCCGGCATGGTGCCGTTCAAGAACATTTTCACCGGGGCCGAGACGCCGGACTCCCTGCGTGCAGTGACCTCGCAGAAATGCGTCCGCGCCGGCGGCAAGCACAACGACCTCGACAATGTCGGCTATACGGCCCGCCACCACACTTTCTTTGAGATGCTGGGGAATTTCTCCTTCGGCGACTATTTCAAGGACGAAGCCATCGCCTTCGCCTGGGAAATGGTGACGAAGGAATTCGGCCTCGATCCGAAGCGCCTGCTTGTCACGGTCTATTCCGAGGACGACGAAGCCGCTGCTATCTGGAAAAAGGTCGCCGGGTTCGACGACTCCAGGATCATCCGTATCTCCACCTCGGACAATTTCTGGTCCATGGGCGATACCGGTCCGTGCGGCCCATGCTCCGAAATCTTCTACGACCATGGTGAAGACATTCCCGGCGGTCCCCCTGGCAGCCCGGATGAGGATGGTGACCGGTTCATCGAGATCTGGAACCTCGTCTTCATGCAGTTCAACCAGCTGGCTGGCGGCAAGCGCGAAAACCTGCCGAAACCGTCCATCGACACCGGCATGGGCCTGGAGCGGATTTCCGCCGTGCTGCAGCACGTTCACAATAATTACGAAATCGACCTGTTCCGTAGCCTGATCGAAGCGGAAGAAAGCGTTTATGGAACAAAGGCGGCGGGCGACAAGCTGGCCTCCTTCCGCGTCATTGCAGACCATCTGCGAACGTCCGCCTTCCTGATCGCCGACGGCGTTCTGCCGTCGAATGAAGGCCGCGGCTACGTTCTGCGCCGCATCATGCGCCGCGCCATGCGCCACGGCCACTTGCTGGGCGCGCGCGAGCCGGTGATGCATAAGCTGACCCCGGCCCTGATCAGCGAAATGGGCGAAGCCTATCCGGAGCTCGGCCGCGCCAAGGCCGCCATCGAAGCTGCCCTGGAACAGGAAGAGGCCCGCTTCCAGCGCACGCTGGGCAATGGCTTGTCGCTGCTGGAGAAAGAAACCGAAACGCTGAAGGCAGGCGCCGCCCTGCCGGGCGAGACCGCCTTCAAACTGTACGACACTTATGGCTTCCCGCTGGATCTCACGCAGGACATCCTGCGCGCCCGCGGCATGACGGTCGATGTCGATGCGTTCGATGCTGCCATGGAAGTGCAGCGCGAAGGCAGCCGCGCAGCCGGCTTTGCGTCCGGCGATCAGGCAACGGATGAAATCTGGTTCCGCGTCCGCGACAAGGCCGGTGCCACAAAATTCACAGGCTATGGCAATATGGAAGGTTCCGGCAAGCTCGTTGCGATTGCGGCTGGCGGGGCGCTGGCCGACACGCTGTCGCCCGGCCCGGCAGAACTCGTCTTCGACACGACACCATTCTACGCTGAATCCGGCGGCCAGGCGGGTGACCATGGCGAGATCGTCTTCGAGGGCGGCGCGCGCTTTATCGTGCGCGACGTGCAGAAACGCGCCGGTGACGTGCATGTTCATATCGGCGAGCTCGTATCTGGTACCGCGAAGACCGGCGCCAAGGCGCAGCTGCATGTCGATGCCGTCCGCCGCAAGGCCGTGATGGCGAACCATTCGGCGACGCACCTGATGCACGCCGCCCTGCGCAAGGTGCTGGGCGAGCATGTCACGCAGAAGGGCTCCCTCGTGGAGGCCGATCGCCTGCGCTTCGACTTCTCGCATGGCGGCCCGCTCAGCGCGGCCGAGATCGAGGCCGTGGAAGACGAGGTCAACGCCCAGATCCGCGCGAATATGCCGACCGGCATTCAGGTGACGTCACCGGAGAAGGCCATCGAGGCAGGCGCACTGGCGCTCTTCGGCGAGAAATACGGCGATGAAGTCCGTGTGCTGTCGATGGGAACGGGCGACGACCGGCGCTATTCGGTCGAGCTTTGCGGCGGCACGCATGTGGAACGCGCTGGCGATATCGCCGTGTTCGTCATCACGTCGGAAAGCGGCGTGTCCGCCGGTGTCCGCCGGATCGAGGCTGCCACAGGCGCCGAAGCGCTCGCTTACCTGAAAGGCCGTGCCCAGATCGGCGCCGACATTGCCGACAGTCTGAAAGTGCCGCTGAAAGACCTGCCGAAGCGTGTTGCCACGCTGGGCGAGGAAAAGCGCAATCTTGAGCGCGAACTGGCCGAAGCGAAACGCAAGCTCGCGATGGGCGGCGGTGGCGGTACCCCGGCTGGCCCGGAAGAGATCAATGGCGTGAAGCTGCTGGCCCGCGTGGCCGAGGGCGTCGGCGGGAAAGACCTGCGCGCCCTCGTCGATGAAGCGAAGACGCAGATCGGCTCCGGCATTGTGGCCTTTGTTGGCGTGGCCGATGGCAAGGCCGGAGTCGCCGTGGGCGTCACGAAAGACCTGACGGACAAGTTCTCCGCTGTCGATTTGGTCAAGGCCGCGTCCGAAGCTGTTGGCGGCAAGGGCGGCGGCGGCCGGCCCGACATGGCCATGGCCGGCGGCCCGGATGGCTCGAAAGCCGAAGACGCCCTGAACGCCGTCCGCGCGATCCTGAAGGGCTAGGCATCGCAGCAAAGATATAAAGGCGGGCCGGTTCTCCCGGCCCGCCTTTTTCTATTGTACCGGGCTGAAGACGGCTTGCTGCTGCGCGGCTTTGAACACCGGAATGGCCAATACCGTCGCCATGACCAGGGCCAGCGCATCCGACACCGGAAACGCGAACCAGATCGCCTGTGCGCCTTTCACCACAGCGAATGCCGCGATCATGGCGGGCAACAGGACGAAGGCTTTGGACAAGGTCAGCAGGCCCGCCTTCTGCGGTAATCCAATGGCCTGGAAGTACATCGCCAGCGACAGGACTGGTCCGGAAAACATGTAGAACACGCCCATGGGCCGCAGAATGTCTGCCACAAGCTCAATGATTTTCGGATTGCCGATGAACGCCGCGCCTATGATGTGTCCGCCTGCCAGGAACAACACTTCCACGCACATGCCATAGACCAGGGCGGTCAGCATGGCGATCTTCAGGACACGTCGTACCCGGTCATGCAGGCCTGCGCCCCAATTGTTCCCGGCGATGCTTTGCAGGGCCAGCGCGATGGCCATGCTGGGCAGGAAGGCAAAACCGAGCACGCGGGTCACGATGCCATAGGCGGCGATCGTGTCCGCATAGCCTGCACCGGCCGTCAGGCGCAGCGCGAGGATGACGCACGAAGACACAAGCGCGATGCCGATGAAGCTGAGGCTGAGCGGCGCGCCGAGCCCGGCGAGCGTGCCCCATCTCCCAGTCCAGCGATGGCGGCGCAAGGCAGACAACGGCACCGCGTCTTGCCCGCGTCCGCGCAGCAACACGAGTAGGAAAAGCCCGAAGACCTGCGCCAGCACGGTGCCCCAGGCAGAGCCTGCCACGCCGAACTCCATCATGCCGATCAGCACATAGTTCAACGTAATGTTCGCGAGCGTCACGCCGACGGACAACAGGGCGACGAGCCCGGCCCGGCCTTCGTTCCGCCAGATGTCCGCATGCAGACCGAGGGCAAACTGAACGGGCACCGCAAACACGGTGATCGCCATATAGGTGTATGCCATGCCGGCGATGGCCGGATCGGACGCGGAAAGCTGGTCCGCTACCACGCGTCCGCCGCCGAGAAAGGCGATCATCACAAAAGCTGCGATGGAAAGGGCCAGGCCATGGGCGCGGGCGACGGTTGCCCCGGCGCCGTCGGTATCGCCTGCGCCTAATTGGCGGGCGAGCAGGCTGGACATGCCGCCGCTGACCAGGTTCGTCAGCGCGATCAGCACCATGACGGCGGGAAAGACGAGGCCAATGGCCGTCATCGCATCCGTGCCGACGAAATGGCCCAGGAAGGCCGCATCGATAATGTTGAGCAGCCCGTTCATCAGCATGATCAGCATCATGGGCAGCGCGTTGAGCACAAACACCCGGCCGGGTGGCAGATGCAGGAAACGATTGTCGGGCGATGGTCGTGAAGACATCACACACTCCTCAATGGAGGCATTCCGACTGGGATGGGGGCCTGCATTACCCACCGTCGAAATGCATCGAGGGTGAGGGATAGATGTCTTGAAAGAGCTTCACCGTGACGAGACGTCTGCAGGCGGCAGGTGCTCAGGACCTTGCGGGGGCCAATAGTCCGGTCCGGGGCGGTCTGTCAATCGGGGATCGGGGGGTGAGGCAGCAAGAGCGCCTGCTTGCGCGGCGCGCATATCTTTCCTCTTTTTGATCCACCGGATCAGGCGAGGCTTTCGCTTGCGCTTCAGTCATTCTCAAACTGAAATCGATCCGCCGGATCGATTTCTGCGGTTGCGCGTCACCATTTGAGAATGGTCGGAGTGAGAGGATTCGAACCTCCGGCCCCTGCCTCCCGAAGACAGTGCTCTACCAGGCTGAGCTACACTCCGCGCCGAAGAACGGGCTGTTTACGCCCCGCGGCGGATTTTGCAAGGGGGCAAAAGCGGGCGGGTGCAGCTTATCCGGCAACAGGAAGCGCGGGCTCGGCCGCGCCGGGCGCCCATTGCTGATATTTCGCCATGATGGCGCGGAAGCGGGCACTGTCCTTGTGCCCGGCCAGCCAGGTTTTGACCGGGCCGGGCGCGGCGGTCTCCCACCAGTCCAGGTCGATGTGGGCGAACTGGCGCACGAAGGGGAAGATGGCCATGTCAGCCAGCGTCGGCGCCGGGCCGAAGAGCTGCCCGCCATGGTCCGCGATCTGCTCCGACAGGCTCTCGAGGATGGCCAGCCCCGCGTCGCGGTTCTCCACCGGGTCTACGCCCTCATCCTCATACCGGTTCGGGTATTTGTAACGGTCGAGCGCGCGTTTGAACGGCCCGTCATTCTGGGCAATCAGCGCGTCGGTCTCCGCCGCATCGGCGCTGAGCCAGCCTTTGGGATCCGCCTCAGCCAGCGCCCAGCGCATCACGTCGAGGCTTTCGTCGACCACCTCGCCGTTTGGCAGCACCAGCACGGGCACAGTGCCTTTGGGGCTCGCCTTCAGCATCGCCGCCGGCTTGTCGCGCAGCACCACCTCCCGCACGCGAATGTCCAGCTGCGCCACCGACAGGGCTAGCCGCGCGCGCATGGCATAAGGACAGCGGCGGAACGTGTATAGGATCGGTGCGGCTGGGTCCGGCATCACTTCGCGGGAAAGCCTTCCGGGTATTCCGGAAGAACATCTTTCGGGTCGTACCAGCTGGCGCAATCAGACCGCCAGATATGGCCCAGCGGATTGCCTTCGATCTCTGTGTCGAGGCAGCCGAGCCGCAACAGCACGACAGGCTGGTTCACCCGCTCCGCCATGATCTGAGATCCGCATTTGGTGCAGAAGTGGCGGAATTTGCCCGTGCTCGATTCAAACCGGTTCAGCGCCTCTTCGCCTGCCGTCCAGCGGAACGCGTCCCGCGCGACCGGCATGACGGAGGAAAACGCCGCGCCGTGCGCCTTGCGGCAGGTGTGGCAATGGCAGTGGATGATCGGGCCAGGATCGGCGGTCACTTCGTAGCGCACCGCGCCGCAGAGACAGCTGCCCTCAAGCATCTTCGGTTCCGGCAGCCTCAGCCTCTGCCTCTTTTGCCTCCAGAGCTTCTTCGCGGCGGCGGGCAGCGTCGGGGCCCATATGCGCCTCGCCGCGTTCGCGCGCGAGGTTGATCTGCTTCTGGCGCTCGGCGAAGCGGCGCTTCTGGTCCAGCGTCATTTCGTCGATACAGTGCGGGCAGGACACGCCGGGCACATAGGCATTGCCCTTCTTGTCGTCCTCGGTGATCGGCCGCTTGCAGGCGTGGCACATGTCATAGTCGCCGGGCGTCAGATCGTGCTTCACCGAGACGCGCTCGTCGAACACGAAACATTCGCCGCGCCACAGGCTTTCTTCTTCAGGAACCTCTTCCAGGTATTTCAGGATGCCGCCGTGCAGATGGTAGACGTCGTCGATGCCTTCAGCCTTCACGAAGCTTGTCGCTTTCTCGCAGCGGATGCCGCCGGTGCAGAACATGGCGATCTTCGGCTTGCGGCCTTCGGCTTCGAGTTTTTCGCGGAAGGCACGGAACCATTCCGGAAATTCACGGAAGGTCTTCGTCTCCGGGTCGATGGCGCCCTCGAACGTGCCGATGGCGTACTCATAGTCGTTGCGCGTATCGATCAACACCGTCTCTGGGTCACTGATCAGCGCATTCCACGCGTCCGGCGCGACATAGGTGCCGACGAGGGCATTCGGGTCCGTGCCCGGTACACCCATTGTGACGATTTCCTGCTTCAGGCGCACTTTCAGGCGCAGGAATGGGTTCTCGTCCGCTTCGGAGAATTTCGCCTCCAGCGCCTCGGCCCCTGGCAGGGCACGCAGCGCGGCGAGCGCCGTATCGATGCCTTCGGGGCTGGCGGCGATGGTGCCGTTCACGCCTTCGGCGGCCAGCAGCACGGTGCCTTTGACACCGGCCGCCTCCAGCGTGGCTCGCAGCGGCTCGCGCGCGGCCTCGAATGTGGGGAACGGGAAGAACAGGTAGAAGGCGGCGATACGTGTGGTCATGGGCCGAGCTTATGACAGATTGTCCGGCAGATTTGAACATTCGGCTGCACGCGGCAAAAAGCCGGTGCGCCGTTCATAGGCATCCGGTTCGCTTTGCCGCATGCAGGTCCGGTTTCGATTGCACCGCACCGGGGCTTCGCTTACCGTCCGCTAGGTAAAGCCCATGGAGACTTTAATGAAGATTCGTCAAACCACCTTTGCCGTCGCCGCGATTGCCGGCGTTTCCCTGCTCGCCGCTTGCGGCGGCAGCGACAGCAGCGCGCCAGCAGCAGACACCGCCGCGCCGGCGGCTGAAGAAGTCGTGCTCGACAACGGCATGACGCCGAAGGAGCAGATCGAGCTGCGCCAGGGCCAGCTGAAGAAAATGGGCAAGGCGTTCAAGACGATCAGCGACGAGCTGAAAGCCAGTGAGCCGGACATGGCCGCCATCCAGGCGGCTGCTGCCAGCGTGCCGGTGGAATCAGAAGGCATGGCAGACTGGTTCCCGGCCGGCACCGGTCCGGACTCCGGCGTGAAGACCGATGCGCTGGCGGCCATCTGGGAACAGCCGGACCTCTTCACCGAGAAAGTCTCCAACTTCCAGATGGCAGCAGGCGCTCTGGCAACGGCCGCGGAGACTGGTGATCTGGCTGTTATCGGCCCTGCCTTCGCCACGACCGGCGGCACCTGCAAGTCCTGCCACGAAACCTTCCGCGCGGACGATTGATCCGTCATGGCCGGCAGCACGCGCATCCTCGTCTGGGACGGGGCCCTGCGCCTGTTCCACTGGTCCGCTGTCCTTCTCGTCGCTGCTATGTGGTGGACGGCGGAGAATGGCGTGATGGACTGGCACAGGCGGATGGGCATGATCCTTGTCGGCCTGCTTGCCTTCCGGATCGTCTGGGGGCTGATCGGTCCGCAGACGGCCCGGTTCGGCAGCTGGCGCATCGGCCCGGCCGCCATCCTCGGCTACATCCGGAATCTGCGCAGCGGCGTCCACAAGCCGAGCTTCGGGCACAATCCCATGGGCACGCTCAGCGTCATTGCCATTCTGGCGGCGCTGTTCGTGCAGGTGGGCACGGGCCTCTTCGCGGTGGATGTGGACGGTCTGGAATCCGGCCCGCTGGCGTCGCTCGTCTCGTTCGAGGCCGGGCGCCAGGCGGCGGAGATTCACGAGATTAGCTTCAACGTCCTGCTGGCCCTGATCGGACTGCACGTTGCGGCTATTGTCACTTACCTGTTCTTCTTCAAGGACAATCTCGTCCGCCCGATGGTCACCGGCCGCCGGGCCAGTGAAGACTTTGGCGATGCTTCCTTAAGCGATGCAAGGCTTTCCTGGCTGCGCCTCACCATTGCGGTCGCCGCAGCGTTTGCCGTCATGTGGGGCGTTTCGAACGCGGGCTGATCGACCCCCCGCTAGTTGCCTGCCATTGCCTCGTCAGCTGCATGCTCGATCATCCGGCTGATGTGGGAGTTGCGGTTCCGCAGAAACTCCGTCAGCAACTCCGGATAATCCGCACGCACCGCGCCGCGCACCGAAGTGCGGGCAGCAAGGCCTGCGCGCCATTCGGCCAGCGCCGGAAGGCCGTCCATCAGCGACAGGCCTGCCTGCGCCTCGAATGTGTCGAAGTACCGGAAGACCGGGCCATAGACAGCGTCGACCAGCCCGAACGTCCCGCCGTTGAAATAGGGTCCATCCGGACGGCTGGCGCGTTCCGCTTCCAGGCGTTCGAGGCTCGTTCTCAGCGCGTGCGCTTCCTTGTCCAAGGCTGCTTCGTCTTGCGCGTTGTAGAGACGGGATATGCCGGACAGAATGGCAGAGCCGAATTCCATCCAGCCGCGCTGGCGTGCGCGTTCCAGCGGTTCGGAAGGATATAGCGGGTTCGGCTGGGTCTCTTCGAGATATTCGAGGATCACGGCGGATTCGAAGATCACCGCTTCGTCGTCGCCGGTGCCGACCTTCAGGAGCGGCACCTTGCCCAGCGGCGACATATCCAGAAACCAGTCCGGCTTGTTGGAAAGGTCGATATCGATACGCTCGAACGGGATGCCTTTTTCGGCAAGGGAAATAGCGGCGCGTTGCACATAGGGGCAAAGCTTGTGGCTGATCAGGGTCAGGGGCGCCATACTCTCATCCTCCTCTTGGAGGGACGACGTGGGAATGGCTCCGGCAGGCACAATACGCGCTAACGGGAAGTTGATCAGTACGTCAGCCAGTCCGGCACAGCTTCCAATGCCGGCTGATGAAAAAAGCCGGGGACGCGGCAGCGCGCGTCCCCGGCCTTCCGAGGCAACCCCATCCTACTCGGCAGCGACGGGTTGGATCCGACCGGTTTCAAGCGGACGCTCAAGCGCCGCCCAGTCGATCTCCGCATCGGTTGCCGCATTCTCATACTGCAACACGCCGAGCGCCTCGAACTTTGGCTTCACTTTCTCGGTCAGCAGGCCGACCCGTTTCAAGTTCGGGATCATCCGTTCAAAGAGGAAATTGCGGAAGGCCTGTCCGCCCGCTGAGTCGATGGCGGCGCGGCGCGCTTCCTCGCGGTCGAAGCCGAACTCTTCCTCCACCACGGTGGAGAACAGCCGTTCGCGCATGATGGCGCAGGCTTCATAGGCGAACTGGGCGCGTTCCTCGATTTCCTCTTCCGGCAGCGACTTGATCCAGTCTTCCAGATAGTTGACGCCGAAGGCGACGTGCCGGCCCTCGTCACGCATCACCAACGTCACGATCTGGCGCAGCAGCGGATCGCGCGTCGTCTGCGCCATGGTCTGGAATGCGGCCAGCGCGAGCCCTTCAACCAGCACCTGCATGCCGATGAATTTCAGGTCCCAGCGCGGATCGGTCAGGATCTTGTCGAGCAGCAGCTTGAGGCTCGGATTGATCGGATATTCCACTCCGCAGCGCGTGCGCAGGTATTTGTTGAACACTTCCACATGGCGCGCCTCGTCGAACGTCTGCGAGGAGGCATAGAGTTTCGCGTCATAGGTCGGCGCGCAGGAGACGAGCTGGGAGGCGACCATCATGGCGCCTTGCTCACCGTGCAGGAATTGCGACAGCACCTGTGCCTGCGAGCGCCAGGCATATTCATTCTTTTCCTTGTCGCTCATGGCGCGATAGATCGGATGATCGTGCAGCGGATTGAGGCCGGCCTGCGAGGGGCCTTCGCTCTTGTCGAAGGGCACGTCCCAGTCGACATCGAGCTCGGCGTTCCAGTTGAAACGCTTTCCGAGTTCATAAAGGCGGCGGATCTTCGCGTTCGCGCTTTCATAGTCCCAATTGTAGGAGCCGGTCAGCGGCGTGTTGAAGATTTCGCGGATGATTTCGACGTCTTCGGGCGTCAGCTTGTCTGCCAGTTCACCGGGATCCTCGAAGGTGCGGACATCGGTGGGCGGGGCGTCGACGAGATGGACTTTCATGGCATTTCTCCCAGTTTATCGCCGGCCATGAACGGGCGGACTGGCCGGATTGGAGAAACGCTAACTCCTCAAAAACAGGGGCAAAATACGGAAAATGACGTAGGCGTCATTTTTTTAGGTTAAATTTTGGACAGGTTCGGCGGGGCCGTTTCTATGCTTCCAGCCAGTTCCGCAGGGCCTGCGTCATGGCCTCCGGCTGTTCCAGCGGGGTCATGTGGCCGGCATTCGGGATCATGACGAGATCGGCCCCCGGTGTCAGGGCGGCCATCTCGCGGTGGCTTTTCGGCGTGGTGAGCATATCCTCTTCTCCGCAGGCGACCAGCACAGGGCAGTCCAGCGCTGCCAGCGCATCCCGGTTGTCGGGGCGCGGCAGGCGGGTCTGGCGGGCGAAGACATCGGCGCCGAGACGTTCGGTCATCGCACGGATCTCGGCCACCAATGCTGCATTCTCCCGGTTCTGCGGGGAGAGATAGGCCCCGGCCAACTGGTCGCTGAAGCCATGGAAGCGCGTCGAGCGTTCTGCCATATCGGCCGTCTTGCGCCGTGCGGCGAGCGTCTCCGGCGTGTCGGGCATCATGGTCGTATCGAGCAAAGCGAGCCGGCTGATCCGCTCCGGCGCCTGGCGCACCATGTCCATGGCGACGATGCCGCCAAAGGAGAAGCCGGCGAGCGCGAATGTGTCCTCCGCCATGGACAGCACAGACGCGGCCAGCTCCGCGAAGGAGCGTCCGCGTGTCACATCTGCCACGACCGGGCGGCAGACATCGGCGAGGGCTGCGACCTGATGGCGCCACAGGCCGTCATCATTGAGCCGGCCGGGAATGAGGATCAGCTGCGGCAGGGCCATGCGGGTCGGGTCTTATACGGTCAGGACGCGCGGCAGCTTGAAGGTCACCGTTTCGCGGGCGGTCTCGATGTTCTGGACGGTTACGTCAAACCGGGACCGGCAGGACGCGATCACGCCCTGCACCAGGTCTTCCGGCGCGCTCGCTCCTGCGGTGAGGCCGAGGATGGTGACGCCATCGAACCAGTCCCAGTCGATATCGTCGGCGCTGGCGACCAGTTCGGCCCGCGCGGCGCCTGCGCGCAGGGCGACTTCGACGAGGCGTTTCGAGTTGGAGCTGGTTTCCGCGCCGATGACGAGGACGAGACCCGTGCCTTCGCCGATCACTTTCACCGCTTCCTGGCGGTTGGTGGTGGCGTAGCAGATGTCTTCCTTGTGCGGGGTCGAGATGCCCGGGAACCGCCTTTGAAGCGTCGCCACGATGTCGGCTGTGTCGTCCACGCTGAGCGTGGTCTGGGTGACGAAGGCGAGGTTTGCCGGGTCCATCGGCTGGAAGGCCTCGGCATCCTCGACCGTCTCGATCAAATGGATGCGGCCGGGCGGCAGCTGGCCCATCGTGCCGATGACTTCCGGGTGTCCGGCATGGCCGATCAGCACGATCTCGCGGCCCTCGCGGTCATGGCGTTCGGCTTCGACGTGTACCTTGGAGACCAGCGGGCAGGTCGCATCGACATAGATCATGTTGCGGGACTGGGCCTCCGCCGGCACCGATTTCGGCACGCCATGGGCGGAAAAGATGACCGGGCGGTCTTCCGGGCATTCGTCCAGTTCTTCGACGAAAATGGCGCCCATTTCCTCCAGACGGGAGACGACATGGGCATTGTGGACGATCTCGTGGCGCACATAGACCGGGGCGCCCCATTTCCCCAGCGCTTCCTCGACGATCTGGATGGCACGATCCACCCCGGCGCAGAAGCCTCTCGGGGCGGCGAGGCGGATTGTAAGCGGGCGCCTTTCCGTCATTTCATCTCGTCTCCGGTTGCCTTGGCGACCTACCTGCCTTAGCGGCGTTGCACGGGGGCGCGTAGCCCTTTAACACAGGCCGGGCAAGTTCAGATGGGGCCGCCGGGCCGCCAAGCCAAGAGATACGCCCAGAGATAAGCCCAGAGTTTCTGGCCAAGAAGGACAGCGAAACGCATGCGCATCATCCTACCGATCCTCGCCCTGGCACTGGTGGCCGGCTGCTCCAGCACCAAGGACCTGGCCGAGTCGCTCGACACCCGCCAGAACGCCGGTGCCTGTCCGCCGGTCGGATCGATCTATGATGCCTCCCGGATTGTGGAATTCCGCGACGGTTCGGACGAGCTCTACACCGATATCCGCTACACCGGCGAAATCACCGATGTGCGCAGCTTCTGCCGCTATACCGGCGACAATCCGCTGACCGCCGAGCTGGAAGTGGACTTCGCCTTCGGCAAGGGCGCCGCAGCCGAAGCGAATTCGCACGATTTTGCCTACTGGGTGGCCGTCACGCGCCGCAACGGCAAGGTGCTGGCGAAGGAATACTACACCGTCACCGCCAAGTTCGAGGGCGGCAGCAAGCTCGACGGCACGTCCGCCAGGATCGACCGGATCACCATTCCCCGCGCCGATGAGACCATCGCCGGCTCCAACTTCGAAATCGTGGTCGGCTTCGACCTGACCGAGCAGGAGCTGGAGTTCAACCGCGCGGGCAAACGCTTCCGCATGGACGCCGGGTCCTGATCCATGGCCAGCCTGATGAAAGACCTGTCGGCGGCCGCCAGCGCCGCCTTTGAGGCCATGGGCCTCGAAGCCCGCTGGGGCGATGTCCGCCGGTCCGACAAGCCAGAACTGGCAGACTTCCAGTGCAATGGTGCGATGGGCGCGGCCAAGAAGGCCGGCAAGATCCCGCGCGACGTGGCTGCCGAGGTCGCCGCCGCGCTGAAGGAACATGAGATGGTCCTGTCGGCGGAAGTTGCCGGGCCGGGCTTCATCAACATCCGCGTGTCGGACGAGGCGCTGGCCGCCCGCGCCGAAGCTGTGCGGGGCGAGAAGATGTCTGGCGCCGAAGGCGCGCCGGACCCGCAGGTCACTGTCATCGACTTCGGCGGCCCGAACGTTGCCAAGCCGATGCATGTCGGCCACCTCCGCTCGGCCGTGATCGGCGACACGTTGCGCCGCCTGCTGACCTTCCTCGGCGATGATGTGACGGGCGACGTCCACCTCGGCGACTGGGGCCTGCAGATGGGCCACCTCGTCACCGAGCTTCAGGACGAGCAGCCGGACCTCATCTATTTCGATGCCTCTTTCGAAGGGCCGTACCCGGAGGATCCACCGGTCACGATCGACGACCTCGCCCGCATGTATCCCGCCGCCAGCGCCAAGGCGAAGGACGACCCGGCACGCCTCGAGCGCAGCCAGAAGGCTGTCGCCGAGCTGCAGGCCGGGCGCCCCGGCTACCGCGCGCTGCTGAAGCATTTCATCGATGTCTCGGTCGCCGCGCTGAAGATCGACTATGAATTCCTGAACGTCCATTTCGACCTCTGGAAGGGAGAAAGCGATGTCGACGACCTGATCCCGGAACTGGTCGAGCGGTTCAGAAATGCTGGCATTGCCGAAGAAGACGCCGGCGCCGTGATCGTGCGAATTGCGCGCGACAGCGACAAGAAAGAAATGCCGCCCGTCATGCTGATCAACAGCCGCGGCGGCACCGGCTATCACACGACCGACCTCGCCACGATCATGGACCGGATGGAGAACCTGAAGCCGGTGCCCCAGCGCATGCTGTACGTGGTGGACCAGCGTCAGGCGCTGCACTTCGAACAGGTTTTCCGCGCCGCCGAAATGGTCGGCCTGATCGATGAAGGCCGCCTCGAACATATTGGCTTCGGAACGGTCAACGGTCCGGACGGCAAACCCTTCAAGACCCGCGAAGGCGGCGTCCTGCGCCTGGCTGACCTGAACGCCATGGCGCTGGAAGAGGCGCAGAAGAAGATCGTCGAGGCGGGCAAACTGCCGGAAGACATGGGCGCAGAGGAACGCGATCAGGTCGCCGCGAACGTTGCGCTCGCCGCGCTACGCTTCTCGGACCTGATGAATACGCGGACCACGAACTATGTCTTCGACCTCGACAAGTTCACGAGCTTCGAGGGCAAGACCGGGCCGTATCTGCTATACGCCGCCGTGCGCGTGAAATCATTGCTGCGCCGCGCCGAGGCCGACGGCAACAAGGCAGGCGACATTGTTATCGGCCACGATGCCGAACGTGCGCTGGTCCTGCAGCTCGACCATTTCGCGACCGCCTGCCTTCAGGCGCGCGAAAAGCGCATGCCGCACGTCCTGTGCGAGCATCTCTACAATCTGGCGCAGGCCTTCAGCAGTTTCTATGCGGCCCTGCCGATTGCGGCGGAGTCGGATGATGCCACGCGCGCCAGCCGTCTCGGTCTTGCCTCTGCGGTGCTGAAACAGCTGGAGACGGGCCTGGACCTTCTGGGCATTCGCGTGCCGGAACGGATGTAACGGCGCCCGCGCGCTCAAGACAGCAGATCTGAATGAAGGCCACGGCCTGCAGTGCGGCCAGCATCAGCGCGGGCAGGAACACGGCGTCCGTCGGCATCATGCGGCGGAAGTGGCGCGGGTCCGGGTCTCCGCTGATCCAGTAGAGCGCCGCCACGGCCGGGATCAGCAGCACGATGACGGCGTCGAATATCCGGTGCAATCTGCGCTGGTGCCTGTGGTCCGCCGCATGCCGGGGCAGCAACAGCGTGCCGAAAGACCAGGCCGCGTACCAGATCACGCCGCCGGCCAGCAGCCAGAGATTGGCGTGCAGTTTTGCGCGCTCCAACACGAAGGCGAAGCTCTGGTCCGGCTGCCGCTCCAGCAGGAAACTGCCCAGCCACAACCACGGTCCGCCAGCGAGAAAGGCGGTAGTCCAGCAGGCATGGCGGGCAGGGGCGCGCAGGCGGGTCATGGGAGGGCTCCGAAGGTCGGCTCCCGATGTGGCATGTCCCGGAAATCCGGAAAAATCACATGGGCTCACACTTGCGTGGGCGGCGGGTGATACGGGTAAGTCCGGTATAGTCCGTCATGGTCTTGGATGATCATGCCTGGTCATGGCGTAGACGGATTTGGTGCTGGTGTGATCATTCCCCACACGCGTCACGCCCGCTGGCCAACGGCCATCTGGACGCCCATCTCCGAACGCGCAGGCAAACACGTCAAGTCATGACGTTCCCGAGGTCATGTTCAGAGCTGGATCCCCAGACCGTTGCGCGGTCGGGGATGACGCAAGTGGGGCGCTATCCACCAGCCCGATGCACTGAACCTGCTGCAATCACTGCCTCAAGAACAAAACTATCCGACACCTCTGTATTCGGATGTATATTGCCCGGCATGTCGCTGTTTCGCCTTCCTCCGGGCTGCCCGCCGCAGCTTGCCTTTCTCTGGCCCCTGATCTGGCCCCTGATCTGGGTCCAGATTCTGATGCTGCGCGCGCAGATCTGGGCGGCCTATGGTCGGGGTGTGAAGTATCGTTGGAGCGTGACGGACAATCTCCGTCTACCTGGTCAGCATCGACTGGATTCCGGGGTAGAAAAGCGAACGCGGGTGGCTGAAGCCGCGTGCGCATTCCAATGACCGCCTCGCTGCGGCCTGCGACGGCCGGGCGGCGGCGCCAGAATATCTCCACCTGCAGCCCCTCATCTCAACACTTGCTCCGGCGGACGACGCGCGTCTGCGTGTCGTCGAAAGCCGAGGGGAGCGAGGCTTTCTTCTCCCCCTGCCGGAAACCCGACACGTTTCTGCCCTCCGAAAATCTGACCTTCCACCAAGCGCCTTCACGGGCGTCGGTCCTGCTTGTGCAAAGGCGGGGGTGTTGCGTCTGCTCCAAGGCTATCCCACCTATAAGGGGGAGTTCAGCTCAAGAGCAGCGAGGATACGCGACATGGCCAAAAAAAAGGCCAAGGCGGTACCGGGCCCGGACCAGCCCGCCAAGGACGGCATGGAGTGGGAGCTTGCGTCCCAATGGGCGCAAGGCTGGAAATTCCTCAAATGGTCGGCCACCGCCTTTCTGGTGATCGCCTTCCTCGTCGTGATCGGGCAGGGCTTCCTGTTCTATCGCATGTTCGACGATGTCCATCCGGTGCTGGGCTATGCCTATATCGTCATCCTGGCGCTGATGCTGGTGGTGCTGGTCGGCCGGCCCATCATGGGCTTTCTCGCCATGCCGGTCGCCGCGAAGCCGCCTGCCATTGCGATTGACCCGAAAGCGCCCGCCCCGAAAGCGCTGGCTGCGCGGCTGCGCTATGACCTGAAATACCTGCTGATGCTGTCTGAAAACCCGCTGGTTCAGGAGGAGCGCGGCGAACTGGAAGAAAGCATCCTGCGCGGACAGGCCCTGCTGGAGCGCGCGCGCCGCGCCACGCCGGAAGAAGCGCTGATGATCTCCGCCGACCTCGAACACTTCGAGCGCGACCATATCGAGGCGGTCCTGAAGCCGCTCGACAAGAAAGTCGACCAGCTGATCCATGCCGAAGCGGTTGCTGTCGGCGTCGCCACGGCGGTCTCTATGAATGGCACGGTGGATGCCTTCATTGTGCTGTGGCGTAACGCGAATCTCGTGGCCAAGGTCGCCCGGACCTATTTCGGCCGCCCGCACCTCTGGGGCAGTCTGCGCATCCTTCGCGATGTTGCCGCCATCGTCGTCGTCGCCCGCGCGCTGGAGGATGTGACGGATCTCACCGGCGATGTCATCGGCAGCCTGCTCGGCCGGATGGGCGGCCTCGTCGCCGGGCCGGTCATGGATGGCGGGGTGAACGCGATGATGACGCTGAAGCTCGGCTATCTCGCCAAGCGCCGCTGCCGCAGTTTCAAGGGCTGGTCGTCCGGGCAGGCAAAAGCGATTTCGGCCGAGGCGCTGAAGGATGTGAAGGAAGAATCGGGCTCGGTCATCGGCGACCTGCTGAAAGGCGTCGGCGGGCTCACCTCCACCGCGACGCGGGCGACGGAGAAGGCGCTCGCCGGCTCCCGCAGCGCCTGGGGCCTGGTGCAGAGCTGGTTCGGCGGCAACAAGCCCGCCGGAACAGGGCCGGGCAGCTGATTGGGGTGCTGGCAGCCGCCTCATTCTGAGGCAGGCCTGTGGATAGCGCCTCTGGCAAGGCGCTACGCGCTTGCTGGCGCCCGGAATCCACGCTAGCAGGGGGACAGTATAAGTCCCCCCCGGGAGAGAGCGGGTATCAAGCCCCGCCGCCGAAGGCGCAACCGCCCCGGAAACGCTCAGGCAAAAGGGCCGGGAGAGGACCAACACGCTGGAAAGAGGCGGGCCGTCTGGCGCCACCTCGCCGAAGGAGCAAGCCCGGAGTTCACGGGCGGAATCTCTCAGGCGCCGAGACAGCGGGGGCGACGGACATGCGGCCGAGGCCGCTAACGTCTCCTGTGATGAGGGCGCCCATGGCCAACACAACGGCGGACACAACGACCGAAACCCTGAAGCGGACCCCGCTTTATGACCTGCACGCCGAGTGTGGGGCGAAACTGGTGCCGTTTGCCGGCTATGAAATGCCGGTCCAGTTCCCGGCCGGTGTCATGGAAGAGCACAACTGGACCCGCGCGCATGCCGGCCTGTTCGATGTCTCCCACATGGGGCCATGCTTTCTGACCCTCGAAGACGGGATCGGCGGCGGCGACGAAGCGCACGCCAAGATCGCGGCCATGATCGAGGAACAGGTGCCGAGCGACATCACCAGCCTGAAGCCCGGCCAGGCACGCCTCACCGTGCTGCTGAACGAAGACGGCGGCATCCTGGACGACCTGATCATCACCCGTCCCATCGGAGACGACGCGCAGGGCAGCCTTTACATCGTCGTCAACGGCGCCATGAAGGAGCAGGACTGGGGCATCTTCGAGAAGAAGCTTGCCGGCCGTGCCGTGCTGACCCGCGCCGACGACCGCATCCTGTTCGCCCTTCAAGGCCCGGAAGCGGCCGACGTGATGAAGGATTTCTTCCCCGGCTGCGAAGCGCTGAGCTTTATGCATCACATGCCCTTCGAACTGAACGGCACGCGCTGTATCGTCTCCCGTTGCGGCTACACTGGCGAGGATGGGTTCGAAGTCCTCGTGAAGCCGGAAGCCGGTATTCCGCTGGTCAAGGAAATGCTGACCGATGAGCGAGTGAAGCCCATCGGCCTCGGCGCGCGGGACTCGCTGCGCCTTGAAGCGGGCCTCTGCCTGTATGGGCATGACCTCGATCCCACGACGTCGCCGATCGAAGCCGATCTCGGCTGGGTCATCCAGAAGCGCCGCCGTGAGGCGGGCGACTTCCCCGGCGCCGAGCGCATTCTCCGGGAACGGAGCGAAGGCCCGGCCCGCAAGCGCGTCGGCATCAAGCCGCTGGAGCGCGCCCCGGCCCGCGAAGGCACGGAAATCCATATCGGTGGCGAAAAGGTCGGCGTGGTCACGTCCGGCGGGTTCGGCCCAAGCGTCGGCCATCCGGTCGCCATGGGCTATATCGCCACGGCGCACGCCGCGCCGGGCACCGAAGTCCAGTTGATGGTGCGCGGCAAGGCGCGCCCGGCGGTTGTCGCCGACCTTCCCTTTGTTCCGCATAATTATAAGCGATAGGAGCCAGACCCCATGACCCGCTACACACAGCCGACGACCTTCTACACCGAAGACCATGAATGGGTGACGGTTCACAACGACCTCGCCACGGTCGGTATCACGCACTATGCCGAGAACGCCCTCGGCGACATCGTTTTCGTTGAACTGCCAGAGGTCGGTGCCGAGTTCGCGCCGGGCGACGACATGGCCGTCGTCGAAAGCGTGAAGGCCGCGTCCGATGTCTACGCCCCGATCCACGGCAAGGTGGTGGAGGTGAATGGCGCGCTTTCCGACAAGCCGGAAACCGTCAACGAATCCCCGACGGAAAAAGGCTGGTTCTGCGTCCTCGAAATCAAGGACGGCGCCGAGATTGCCGGCCTGATGGATGAGGCCGCTTACAAGGCCTATTGCGAGACCCTTTAGGTTTCACGGACACTTACGGAGTACGGGATGCGATACCTTCCCCTGACAGCGGATGACCGCGCGGAGATGCTGAACACCATCGGCGCGAAATCGGTCGATGATTTTTACGCAGACGTTCCTGAATCTGCCCGCCTGCGTGGCACGGTGGAGGGCCTGCCGGACCATCAGGGGGAACTCGCGGTCGAACGGCACATGTCGAAGCTGGCGGCGAAGAACCGCGCGGCTTCGTCTGGCCCGTTCTTTGTCGGTGCCGGTGCCTACAAGCACCATGTGCCGGCCACAGTGGACATGATTATCCAGCGCTCCGAATTCCTGACGACCTACACGCCCTATCAGCCGGAAATCGCGCAGGGCACGCTGCAGACCCTGTTCGAGTTCCAGACGCAAGTTGCGGCGCTCACCGCCATGGATGTGGCCAACGCCTCCATGTATGACGGTTCGACGGCCTGTGCCGAAGCGGCCGTGATGGCGACCCGGGCAACGCGCCGGAAAAAGGTGATCCTCTCCGGTGGCCTGCACCCGCACTACGCAGCCGCCACAAAACTTCTGTGCGAAGCGCAAGGCATCGAAGTGGTGCAGCTCGAGCATGCCATCGATGGCGAACTGGCGCTGGCTGATGCCGTGGATGATCAGACGGCCTGCGTGATCGGCCAGTCGCCGAACACATTCGGCACCGTGTCGGATCTCTCACCGGTGGCCGAAGCCGCGCACGGCAAGGGTGCGCTTCTGGTGTCGGTGTTCACCGAAGCCGTCTCCCTTGGCCTCGTCACGCCGCCTGGCGAAATGGGCGCGGATATCGCCGTTGGCGAGGGCCAGTCCATCGGGAACGGCCTGAACTTCGGCGGACCCTATGTGGGACTCTTCGCCTGCACGCAGAAACTGGTCCGCCAGATGCCGGGACGCCTCTGCGGTGAAACGACCGACGCCGAAGGCAAGCGTGGTTTCGTGCTGACGCTTTCAACACGCGAGCAGCACATCCGGCGCGACAAGGCGACGTCGAACATCTGTACGAACTCCGGCCTGTGCGCGCTGGCCTTCACGGCGCACATGACGTTGCTTGGCGGCAAGGGGCTGGAGCAGATGGCCGTGCTGAACCACGAAGCGGCCTGCGACCTTGCTGATGCGCTGGCCGCCGTGCCGGGCGTCGAGATCCTCACGCCGCGCTTCTTCAACGAGTTCGCCTTCCGTACGCCTATGAATGCCGAAGCCGTGCTCGCCATGCTGGACGAAGCCGGCATTGTTGGCGGTGTTCGCGCCAGCCGCCTGTTCCCGGGAGACCATATGGGCGACGTGATTCTTTGCGCCGCCACCGAATGTACAACGCCAGAAGACATAGCGGCTTACGCGGCTGCCCTTAAGGAGATCATCTGATGAGCATGAACACTCAGGGCCGCCCTACGTCTCCGGAGTCTGTCTCCATGTCGTCGATTGAAACCGTGTCTGGTTCTCGCGGTCTACTGCAACACGAAGATCTGCTGTTCGAGATCGGTACGCCGGAAACGACAGGCGTTGATCTGCCGGCGCCGAAAGGCACCAAGAACCGTCTCGGCGGTGTGACGCGCAAAGTGCCGACCGGATTGCCTGGCCTGTCGGAGCCGCAAGCGGTGCGCCATTACATGCGCCTCAGCCAGAAGAACTATGCCATCGACCTTGGCCTGTTCCCGCTCGGCAGTTGTACGATGAAACACAATCCGCGCCTCAACGAAAAGATGGCGCGCCTGCCGGGCTTTGGTGACATCCACCCACTGCAGCCACAGGCGACCGTGCAGGGCGCGCTGGAGCTGATCGATGAGCTGGCGACCTGGCTGAAGACGCTGACCAACATGCCCGCCGTGGCGATGAGCCCGAAAGCCGGTGCGCATGGCGAGTTCTGCGGCATGATGGCCATCCGTCAGGCGCTGATCGCGCGCGGCGAAGTCGAGACCCGCAAGCGCGTTCTGGTGCCGGAGTCTGCCCACGGAACAAACCCGGCAACGGCGGTCCAGTGCGGTTTCATCGTTGACGAGATCAAGGCCAACAAACGCGGCCGGGTCGACATGGCTGACCTGAAAGCGAAACTGGAAAAGTCTGACGACATTGCCGGCATCATGCTGACCAACCCGAACACGTGCGGCCTGTTCGAAACAGACATCAAGGAAATCGCTGACCTGATCCATGCGGCAGGCGGCTATTTCTATTGCGACGGCGCGAACTTCAACGCGATTGTCGGACGGGTGCGCCCGGGTGACCTGGGCGTCGATGCGATGCACATCAACCTGCACAAGACCTTCTCCACGCCGCATGGCGGTGGCGGTCCGGGGTCCGGCCCGACCGTTCTGTCTGAAGCGCTCGCGCCCTATGCGCCTGTGCCGTTTGTCGTGAAGGATGCCGACGGCATGTATCGCCTCGTCGAGGACATCGAAGGCGTCGCGTCGGAAAGCTTTGGCCGCATGGTCGCCTTCCATGGCCAGATGGGCATGTTCGTGCGCGCGCTGACTTACATTCTGAGCCATGGTGCAGACGGGCTGAAGCAGGCCTCGGAAGATGCCGTGCTGAACGCCAACTACATTCAGGCCCGCCTGAAGAAAGTGATGACGGCGCCGTTCGAAGGCTATTGCATGCACGAGGCGCTGTTCTCGGATGCCTTCACCGCCGAAGGCATCGAGACGATCGACATTGCCAAGGCGCTGATCGACGAGGGATATCATCCGATGACGATGTATTTCCCGCTGGTCGTGCACGGCGCCATGTTGATCGAGCCGACGGAGTCGGAATCGAAGGCTGAGCTCGACCGTTTCTGCGACGCGTTGGAATCGATTGCCCGCCGGGCGGCGCAGGGCGACGAAGCGCTGAAAGGCGCGCCGTATCTTGCCCCGATGCGACGTCTTGATGAGACGAAAGCTGCGCGCAAGCCGGTCCTGAAATGGGCGGAGCCGGAAGAAGCCCCGCCGGTCGCAGCCGAGTAGAGTGATTGTTCAGGCCGGGGTTGGTTGCGGCTGGACCTGGCGGAACAATGACTTTCTAAGACGTCCGAACTGGACGGTCAGCGGTTGCTCGTACATTCGGTAGCTGAGCCACGATACCAGAAGCGTGCAGACGATGCCGCTCGTGGCAAAGGCGAGATTGTCCAGCACGCCGGGATGACCCAGCCGGAACAGGGGCGCCAGCGCATCTGACCGGCCGAGCAGGCTGAAGACCACCCGCAGGCCGCTGAGCACAATGAGGTGGCAGAGGTAGAGCGCAAAGGACCAGTCGCCGAGCTTTACCGCCCCGTCGAGCACGTGCCGGAAGAAGGCGCGTGTTCGCTGCAACAGTTCGGGTGCACTCTGGCCCAGAAGCCAGCCGAACCAGATAACGATCAGCATGGCGATGCCGCCAACGGTGACCGTCAGGATTGTGGCGCCGCGCCGGGCTGCATCGGCGCTGTCGCCGTCGAGGCCGGTCAGTTGATAAAGGCCTATCGTCACGAGCCAGCCGAACAGGGCAGGGATGAGCCAGGTATGGCGAGCCTGAAGGTCCAGCCCGGCCACCGCATAGACGAGCAATGCGGCGGGAACGCCGTACCAGAGCACGCGGGTCCACAGAAGCAGGGATTTTGATTCCTGACCCTGATAGCAAAGCCCTGCCAGCAGCAGCATGCTGGCAACAAGGGTCAGCACACCGCTGCGCCAGACCAACCCGTTTGTAATGGCGAGGCCGGCAATGGCGCCAAGAATGAATTCGAGGGTCATGGGATGGACCGCCAGCGAGACCCAGCCCATCGCAACGGGATTCGACAGGCCCATCATGGCGCCACCCGTCACGAGTGCCGCCCAGACGCCGAGCAGCACGGGCAGCCATTTACGCGGCGCCAGCATGAACAGGGTGAACATGATGTAGAAATACACTTCGTGAACCAGCGTCCAGCCGACATTGAGGATCGGGAAGGCGGGCTGTGGGATCAGCAGGAAGGATTTGATCAGAAACGGAACCATGGGCTGGCCGAAGGATGCCTTCTGCCAGGCGGCATTCTGTCCCGACAATCCGTGCGCTGCGAACATGTAGATCGTCAAACACCCGGCGAAGGCCCACCAGACCGGATAGATCCGGGTCACGCGTCCGAACAGGAAGTCTGCCGCCTGCCTGAGGCCTGACACGCTATTGCGCGTCACATAGACCATAATGAAGCCGGAGATGACGAAGAACAGATCCACCCCGGCATAGCCATTTGTGAACAGGCCACCGACCCAGGCGCGTTCCGTCAGGTTATTGTCAGCAATGGCCAGCACTTCCAGTTCATGGATATGGAAAATCAGAACCAGCATTGCCGCAAGACCCCGAAGTGCCTGGATGGACTGCAATTTCATATCGGCCTCGCTGTCCAACGCCCCCGGCGGTCAATTTCTATGCAGGGTGTAGCAACCGGGCAACGTGGTTGCCAGACTTTGGACACATGGAAGTGATTTTACTTGGCAATGAAATTGCTCTGAACCCATATCCTTTCCATGTCCTCAACTGAACCGCCAATGACTGACACACCCGCCGGCTCTTTTCGCAAACCTATCGAGTCGGCCCGTAAACATGTCGGGGGCTTTTTTCGCCAGATGCTGGCGGTCGTCGGCCTGGTGCACATTGCGGTTGCCATCCCGGTTGGCATGGCAACGCCGTTCCTTCCGATCGGTCTGCCCATCGCGATTATTGGAGTGATCCTGCTCGGCCGGAACTCTGTCTGGGGACGCCGGTGGATGGAGGGCATAATGACGCGCCATCCACGTGTAGAGCGGTTTGCGCCGAACTGGTTGATGCGGCTGGTCTTCGGGCGCGACAAGCGTGAAAACCTGAAGGCCACCCCTGACTGAATTACTGGGTGCATGCCTTGCGGTTCGACCTGATCCGCGCTCTATGAGGCTGGCACGAAACGGGAAGAACCGGGGCGAAAGAATATGACAAGACGGAACTGGGTGGCACTCGCCGCAGGGGCCATTTTTCTTGCCGCTTGTGGCGGCAGCGGAGACGGCGACGGACCGGCGATCAAGCCGTTCACACCAAATGAACCCTTCGATCCGGACCCCTATCCGTCAACCTATGTTGCGTATCCCAACGCCCCAGTCCTGATTACCAATGCGACAATCCTGGATGGAGAAGGCGCGAAGATCGAAGACGGCAGCCTGCTGCTTCAGGACGGCAAGGTCGCGGCCATTGGCGCTGACCTGGAGACCCCGGAAGGGGCGACCGTGATTGACGCGTCCGGCCGCTGGGTGACGCCGGGTATCATCGATAACCACAGCCACCTCGGGGCCTATCCATCGCCCTCCGTTTCAGCCCATCAGGATGGCAATGAAGTCTCCGGACCGGTGACGGCGGAGGTCTGGGTGGAGCATGGCATCTGGCCGCAGGACCCGGGATTTGACCGGGCGCTCGCTGGCGGGGTCACCTCGCTGCAAGTCCTTCCGGGCAGTGCAAACCTGTTTGGCGGCCGCGGCATTACGCTGAAGAACGTGCCGGCACGCACGGTTCAGGGCATGAAATTCCCGAGCGCGCCCTACACGCTGAAAATGGCCTGCGGAGAAAACCCGAAGCGTGTCTATGGCTATGGTAATGGCAGCTTTCCGGGCGGCGCACCATTCTCCCGCATGGGGAACATGGCTGGCTACCGGGCAGCCTGGATCAAGGCAGCCGAGTACAAGCGCAAATGGGACAAGTATTCCGCTGAAGGCGGCGAAATGCCTTCGCGCGATCTGGAGCTGGATACCCTTGCCGGCGTTCTGGCGGGCGAGATCCTCGTCCACATGCACTGCTACCGCGCGGATGAAATGGCGCAGATCATGGATCTGTCGAAGGAGTTTGGATACAAGGTCACCGCATTCCACCATGCTGTGGAAAGCTATAAGATCGCCGACAAGCTGGCCGATTATGGCGCCTGTTCGTCCATGTGGGCAGACTGGTGGGGCTTCAAGATGGAAGCCTATGACGGCATCCCGGAAAACATCCCGATGGTGCACAATGCCGGGGCCTGCGCCATCGTGCATTCCGACAGCGATATCGGCATCCAGCGCCTGAACCAGGAAGCGGCCAAGGCATGGGCCGATGGCAAGCGCGTCGGCATAGACGTTCCTATTGAAGTTGCCTGGGAATGGTTGTCGCTGAACCCGGCGAAGTCGCTCGGCATTGAAGAGCGTACCGGTTCCCTAAAGCCCGGTAAAATGGCCGATGTGGTGATCTGGTCCGGCAATCCGTTCAGCGTCTACACCAAGGCCGATCAGGTCTTCATTGATGGGGCGCTCATGTATGATCGCGCCGACAATTCAGTTCGTCCTGTACGGGACTTTGAACTCGGCCAGCCTGGCGAAGGAGACATGAAATGATCCGCAAGCTGATGGCAAGTGCTGCAATTGTTGCCGTGGCCGCGCTCGGCGCCTCGGCACAAACCTATGTCGTCGAAGGCAAGAAAGTGTGGACTGGCACGGATGCCGGCACCATCGAGAATGGCGTTGTGGTCATCCGCAATGGCACGATCATGTCGGTCGGGCCAGCGTCGACGTCCAAGCCGGAAGGGGCTGAAGTGATCAGTGCCGAATGGGTGACCCCGGGTCTCATCTCGGCATTTTCCCGGACAGGCATCATCGAAGTCGATGCCGAGGACTCGACCAATGATGCCGTTGCGGCCCTGTCGGGTTTTTCAGCTTCGCTGGATGCATCGGATGGTTTTAACCCCGATGATACGGCGGTCGACGTCAGCCGGCTCGGCGGCGTGACACGCGTTGCGGTTGCACCGCAGCCTTCAACGAACCTGTTCGCCGGTCAGGGCTTTATTGCCGACACAAGTGGTGCGCAGGACACAGACCTGACATCAGATGCTTTCACCTTCATCACGCTTGGCGAAGGTGGAGCAGGGCTGGCCGGTGGGTCGCGTCCTGCAGCGTGGGCCCAGCTTCGCGCCGCCTTTGACGATGCCCGCGCCTATCCTACCCGCTACATTGCGGGCGGTGAAGGAGATGTCCTGTCCCGCCGGGATGCGGAAGCGCTTGCGCCGGCCGCACGTGGGCGACAGCTGATCGTGATCGATGCCCGCAGTGCGACCGACCTCAACGCTGTGATGGACCTCGCCGAGTCGAATCGGAACCTGAAGTTTGCGATCCTCGGCGCGGATGAAGGCTGGCGTGTGGCTGACCGGCTGGCAAAGCTGAAGATTCCGGTGATCGTGGACGGGTTCGCAAACCTGCCGGCCAGTTTTTCACAGTTGGCCGCGACGCAGGAAAATGCCGCGCGCCTCGATGAGGCCGGGGTCCAGGTGGCGATCGTGAATCTGGACGACTCTACCCATCTTGCCCGCTTGATGACGCAGATTGCGGGCAATGCCGTGGCCAATGGCATGGACTGGGATGATGCCATGAAGGCGCTGACCGTGACGCCTGCGTCCATCTACGGATTGTCTGGCTACGGTATTCTTGCACCGGGCGCGAACGCCGATGTTGTGGCGTGGGATGGAGATCCGCTGGAAGTGACCACGAATGCCGACGCTGTGTTCATCGACGGCGAACCGCAGGACATGACCTCGCGCCAGACGGAGCTTCGGGACCGCTACCTGTCGCTTGATCAGACGGATCGCCCGTACGCCTATGTGAAGCCGTAAGCCGCGTGGGTATCAGCCTGCGCTGGCGCCGGCGTTCAGAGCATCGATCAGATCGGACGTCACCGTGCCTGTCACGGGCAGGTTGTTGGCACGCTGATATTCGCGGATTGCCGTCGCCGTGCCATCGCCCATGATGCCATCCGGCGTGCCAGCTGCGTAGCCAAGGCTGTTCAGGGCTTTTTGAATGGCCTGAACCTGCAGCGGGTTGCCCATGTTCCATGGCTGCGCGCCAAAGCGGCCATTGGCAATGGCGTTGGCCGTCGCAGGCTGCCAGGTTGCGGCGCGGCTGCGGGCCTGTGCGGCGGCTTCTGGTGAAACACGCTCGATCAGTTCGGAAATCTTTGCCGGTGCGCCGCCATCCCCATTGCGGTTCGCCACATCGAACCAGAACAGGGATTCGGTGAGGTTTGGGCTGATGCCGAGGCCCTGTTCGTAAAGGACGCCGAGATTGTACTGGCTGTCGACCACGCCGTACTCAGCGCCTTTGCGGAACCATTCCACGGCTCCGGCATAAGTCTGCTCGCCGCCTTCGCCTTCGGCCATGAAGACGGCAAGGTCGTGCATCGCCTTCACGTTGCCGCCTGTGGCCGCTTTCTCCGTCCACTCACGGGCGAGGGAGAGGTCTTTCGGCACGCCGGTGCCGCGCTCGTGCAGCTTTGCGAGCGCGTATTGCGCAATTGGCAGACCCTTTTGGGCCGACTTGCGCATCAGCGCCGCGCCATCGGCATAATCACCGGAAGTCAGCTTCTCCTGTGCCAGCTGATACTGGGCGATATAATTGCCCGATGCCGCGGCAGCCTGAACCGTGACGACCGGCGGAACCGGGGCATAATGGGCTGGGGCAGGCGGCGTGGCTGGCTCCCCGAACAGGTCTTCTTCGATCGCTGCTGCAGCTTGGTCTTCCGTCTCTGCCGTTTCTTCACTGGCCGTGAGAGAGGCAGCGGTGGCGTCTGATGCACCCGGATCAACATATGTGCTGACCGGCGTGGATTGAACCGGCGCTTCCTGCTTGCCGCGAATGTATAGATAGCCGCCTGCTGCAACACCGGCGACAGCAACAGCGGAGGCCGCCGCGATGAGGGGGAGGCGGCTCGCGCCTCCAACGGACGTCATCCGGACGACCGGGCGCCCGGAGGCGCCGACAGTTTGAGTGTTGCTCTTGCCGAAGCTCGCTGCCATCGCGGCCTTGCGAGCGCGTGTCAGATAATCTGCCGTGTCGTCGTCCAGCTGCTTGTCTGCTTCTTCTGAAACTCTCAGCTCAGCCTCTTCGGGCTTTTCTTCGGCTTCGACGGAGACTTCGTCAGCTGCAGGCAGATCGATCTCTTCAAATTCCTCGTCGTCGAAGATGTCGGATTCCCGAGCCTCAGTGTGCGCCTCATCGAGATCTTCCAGTCCCTCAAGTGCTTCCAGCGGGTCGATGAAGTCATCCTCATCACCCTCAACGAGCAGGTCAGATACGCTACTTTCGTCCGTAATCGTCTCATCACCTTGTGCTTCCGCTTCCTGCGTAGCGAAGCTCAATCCTTCGACAGCGGCGCGGATGGCATCGAAATCATCCTCGAAGGATTCGGCCGTCTCTGCCTGGATGTCGTCATCCGGTTCGGATGACCAGGATTCGATACCGGCTTCGAAGACTTCGGTGTCTTCTGCCACATCAGTTTCAACTTCGGCATCGGCAGTCAGTTCTTGATCATGGTCTTCGTTAGACTCGAACGCGACGCCATTATCGTCTTCGGAGGCGTCGATCTCCGGGGAGGCCTCGTCCAGCTCCGGTTCGTCAAGGGCTGGTGCCGTATCTTGGGAGTCAGGTAAGGTAACCACCGGCTCAACATCAACGCTGGCTTCATCGGTATCGAGATCAGCAAAGGCTTCGAATGTACCGAAGTCTTCGAAACTGTCGAAGTCGGATGGGTCGTCGAATGCCTCGAACTGTCTGTCTGACAGCGGATCATCATCGATGTCCATCAGGCTGGCAGGCACGCTGTCCAGCTCCGCTGGTCCGCCGGGAGGCGGAGTGTTTTCTTCGAGGTTTTCCAGACGCGCGGCCAGCATCGCGATCGCTTTTTGAACCGGCGACAGGGATTCGTTGGCCTGCGACTGCAAATGTTCCAGGCGGTCTGTCACGTTGGCGAGGGCATCAGACAAATGGGCATCGGCCTTCCGGCGGTTCTCGTCGACCTGCTCGGCCAGCGTCTTGATCGCCTCATTCTGGCGCAGCTGCAGCCGGTTGTTCGCTGCGGCGACCTGATCACCAATCTGCTCGATGGCTTCAGCGCTACGGGCTTCACTGTCATTGACCCGTTTGGTCAGGTCTTCGGCCAACTCATCGATCCGGTCGCTTACCGTTTTGCCAAGGCGCTCGATCTCATCGCGCACAGCTTCTCCAGTCGCTGCATCGCTCCGTTCTTCGACTTCACGCAGACGTGTATCGAAGGTCTCGTTCAGCGTGCTGACCTGCTCGGACACTTTCTCAATGGCGCTGGCCTGGCGCTCTTCGCTGGCATCCAACCGTTCCTGCATGCCGCCGAGCGTTTGTTTCAATTCCGTTATGGCCTCGACGTCGGATTCCGCTGCCGTACGTGCGATTTCCTCTGCCAGTTCCTGGCGTACTGCATCTACCGTTTCGCGGACAGATGACATCATCTCTTCGAAGCGGGTCTCGAATTCTGTGCGCAGGCGGCTCGCAAGATCCGGATCCATCTTGCTTGCGACATCGCCAATGCGCGCATCCAGGCTTGAGACGGTCGTTTCAAGATTCTTTAGCGCGGAATCCGTGGTGGTTTCCGCGAGCGTCAGCCTGTTCTGGATCTGATCGAAGCGCATATCCAGTGAATCAAGCGCCCCGGAGACATCGGTCTCTATGGCTTCCATACGCGTTTCTGTCGCTTCTAGGCGTTCTTCGCGATCGCTCAGCGCGGCGAGGCGTTCATGCACTTCTGTTTCCAGGCCATCCACGCGTTCGGAAACCTGACGGGCAACACCTGCTGCGCGCAGGGCGGCCTGTTCCACGCCTTGCTTGATTTGCTCGGCAGTTTCGGCGCGGCTGGTCTCAACCCGCGTCTCCATGGCCTCGACGCGTTCAATAATATCCATGAAGCCGGACTCGACCCGGCCCTTGATCGCCTGGGTTTCCTGCTCAGCCAGCTCGTTCTCTTCATAGACATGGCTGGCCAGCTTGCCGAGCGCACTTTCGAGCGCTTTCAGGGCTTCGAGGTTTTCCTGTTGGGAATCATCCTCTTCCAGCCGGCGGACTTTTTGCTTCAGGGCATCGTGAGTTTCTCGCAGCTGGTCGATAACGCCTTCAACGTGGCCAGCGATTGCGGCGGTCGTTTGCTGCGTGTCTTCAAGACGGCCAACCAGATCATGGATGGTATCGTCCATGCTGGTGATTGCCATGGCCGAGCGGGCCTCGGTGGCTTCGATCCGCCGGGTCAAGCGCTCCAGCGCCTCGTCTGTTGTGCTGGAATGCGGCCGTCGCATCCTGGCCGGGGCGGCCACTTCATTCGGCTGACGACCCTCGGCGGGAGCTTTCATCAGTCGGTCGAGGTATTCGCCCAGGGTCAGGCCTTCCGAACGGGCGGCCTCCCTTGCGGCTTCGCGGGCGCGCTGGTCGATTCCCTTCGCGGCCCCTGTGCCTGACTGACTCATCCCCATACTCCTGACAGCCAACCGGCCCGTGCCGGTTAACGAAACGGGCAGATTTGTTCATTTTCCCAATGTTTGATGGCAGGAGCCGTCTTAAGGGGAGGTTAAAGGTAAAGATTTCCGCTTAATCTGATAACAGTGGGGTAATTTCCGGTTAATTGGCTCAGAAGTGCGGAATAGCGCAAAATTTATTCGGAGCTTACGTTGACGTTCGCGTAAGGTTTGATCTAAGTTGACCTTATGTCACACAAGCACCCCTCGATTTCCGCTGCAGATTCCCGCACCTACACCATCTCTGAACTCGCCCGGGAGTTCGGAGTGACACCACGGGCCCTGCGTTTCTATGAAGACAAAGACATGCTGCACCCGGCGCGCGACGGCATGATGCGGGTTTACTCAAACCGCGACCGCGCCCGGCTGACGATCATCGTCCGCCTCAAGCGCCTCGGTTTGCCGCTGGCCGACATCCGGGAGATCCTCGATCTCTACGCGCTGAATGACGGCAAGCGGGCGCAGACGCGCATGATGCTGGAGAAATTCCGCAAGCAGGTCAAAGAGCTGGAAATCCAGCGTGAAGATATCGACACTGCGCTCGGCGAACTCCGCAAAGGCATCGTCTGGCTGGAAGGCTTGGTTGACCAGGTTGGCCCGACTGAAGAAGGCAAGCGTCAGGCCGCTGCATATGAAGCCGTGGCGCGTCGTCAGCTTGACGAAGTCTAATCGGTAAGGCGGGTTTCCGCCAAATTAGAAAGACCTTTCCAGAAGGGCGCGCTACGAAAGTGGTGGTCGCCCTTCACGCATTAAAGGACATGCACAAATGCCTCGTTACGACGCTCCCATTCGCGATATGCGCTTCATTCTTCAGGAAGTTCTCCAGATTCAGAATTATTCGAACCTGCCGGGTTTCGAGGAGGTGACACCGGATCTGGTCAACGCGATTCTCGAGGAAGGCGGCAAGTTTGCGAAGGAAGTGCTGTATCCGCTGAATGCAGTCGGAGACCGCCAGGGCTGCGTCCGCAGCGATGACGCGAGCGTCAAGACGCCGGACGGTTTCCCGGAGGCCTACAAGCAACTGGTCGAAGGCGGCTGGCCGCTTCTTTCGGTGGATCCGGAAATGGGCGGGCAGGGTCTGCCGCATGTCGTGAACATCGCCTGGACCGAAATGGTGTCGTCCTCGAACATGGCGTTCGGCATGTATCCGGGGCTGACCCATGGCGCGTTTCAGGCGTTGATGGCCGGCGGGTCTGACGAGCTGAAGGCCAAGTACGGTCCGAAAATGGCATCGGCTGAATGGGCTGGCACGATGAACCTGACCGAGCCGCAGTGCGGCACCGATCTGGGCATGATCAAGACGAAAGCCGTGCCTCAGCCGGACGGCACCTACAAGATTACCGGTCAGAAGATCTGGATTTCTGGCGGCGAGCAGGATCTGACTGACAACATCATCCACCTGGTTCTGGCCCGCATCGAAGGCGGCCCGGAAGGCATTAAGGGCATCTCGCTGTTCCTCGTGCCGAAATACATGGTGGGCGAAGATGGCGCGATCGGTGAGCGCAACGCCTGCTCCTGCGGTGGCCTCGAAGAGAAAATGGGCATTCACGGAAATGCGACCTGCGTTATGAACTATGACGGCGCGACCGGTTTCCTCGTGGGTGAGGAGCACAAAGGCATGCGCACCATGTTCGTTATGATGAACGAGGCGCGCCTAGGTGTTGGCCTGCAGGGGCTGTCTCAGGCCGAACTGGCCTACCAGAACGCCGCTGACTTTGCACGCGACCGCGTCCAGGGCCGTTCGCTGACCGGCGTGAAATCACCTGAGCAACCGGCAGATCCGATTATTGTGCACCCGGATGTGCGCCGCATGCTGATGGACCAGAAAGCCTTTATCGAGGGTGCGCGCTGCTTCACCTACTGGACGGCTTTCCAGGCTGATCTCCAGCACAAATCGCCGGATGACAGCGTGCGTGAGAAGTCTTCCGATTATATGGCGCTGCTCACGCCGGTGGTGAAAGCCTATCTGACGCACAAGGGCTACGAGTGCGCGAACTGGGCGCTGCAGCTGCATGGCGGTTCGGGCTTTACCCGCGAATGGGGCATGGAACAGATCGTCCGCGATTGCCGGATCACCACCATCTACGAGGGCACCAACGGCGTTCAGGCGCTGGACCTCGTCGGCCGCAAGCTGGCCGCCAATGGTGGGCGCGCCGTGTTCTCGTTCTTCTCCGATGTCGACGAGTTCATCGCGGCGAACGAGGGCAATGAAGAAATGGCGCTGTTCGTGGAAGGCCTTCAGAAGATCAAGGCCGAGCTGCAGGAAGGCACGATGTGGCTGATGCAGAACGGGATGTCCGACTTCAATAATGCCGGTGCCTCCAGCCACGACTACCTGCACCTGTTTGGTTTGGCCGCTCTCGCTTTCATGTGGGCCCGGATGGCCAGGGTCGCGCTGGACAGCAAGGACAAGGAGCCTTTCTACGAGCAGAAACTGGCCACCGGACGTTACTTCGTCGAGCGTCTGTTGCCGGATGGCGCAGCTCATCTCGCAAAAGTGAAGACTGGCGCAGCACCTCTGATGAGCCTTCAGGCTGACGCCTTCTGAGGCGAATTTTTCCAGTTTTTGATGGTCTCGGGCTTCTCACGGGAGTGTGGTACACTCCCGGCGGCTGCCTGCGGCAAAATTTTCCCTGAAACAGCGCAGATCTGACGCCGGGGAAGGTCTGGGAAAAGCAGGATCGGGCGGCTACATGTTTACGTGAACGTAAGCGGCAATTGCCCGCTTGCTCACTATATTCAGAGGAAAGCCGGAGACCGATCATGCAACAGAGCCCGCTCAATGTACCCAAGGCCGCCTGGCGGCAGGATGAGGAGCTCGACATTTTCTCCGATGCGGTTGGCCAATTCTTTGAAAAGGAATGTGCCCCGCACGTGCCGGAATGGCGTAAGGCCGGTATCGTGCCGAAGGAGATCTGGAAGAAAGCGGGCGAAATGGGCCTGCTGGGCGCATCGGTTCCGGAAGAATACGGCGGCGCAGGCGGTGATTTCCGCCATGAGGCGATCATCATCGAACAGCAGCAGTGGAAGGGTGTCGATGGCTTCGGCATCACGCTGCACAACGCCATCATCGCGCCCTACATCACGGCCTACGGTACAGAAGAACAAAAGCGCCGCTGGCTGCCGGGCATCTGCTCTGGCGACATCGTCACCGCCATCGCGATGACCGAGCCGGGGGCTGGCTCTGACCTGCAAGGCATGAAGACGACGGCCAAGCGCGACGGCGACGAGTATGTCATCAACGGTTCGAAGACCTTCATTTCCAACGGCCAGACCGCCAACCTGATCCTGCTTTGCGTCAAGACCGACCCGAGCCTTGGCGCGAAAGGCATCTCGATCATCGGCGTTGAGACGGACAAGGTGGAAGGCTTCCGCCGTGGCCGGAACCTCGAAAAAGTCGGCCAGCACGCCGCCGACACGTCCGAGCTGTTCTTTGACGATGTGCGCGTGCCTGCCTCCAACCTGTTGGGGGAGGTCGAGGGCAAAGGCTTCATCCAGCTGATGCAAAAGCTGCCCCAAGAGCGCCATATCATCGGTCTTCAGGGCATCGGCATGATCGAGCGCGCCATCCATGAGACAGTCGAGTATGTGAAGAACCGCAAGGCATTCGGTGGCACGATTTTCGACTTCCAGAACACACAGTTCAAGCTCGCCGAGTGCAAGACCGAAGCGACCGTCGCGAAGGTGTTCGCTGATCACTGCACGGAGCTTCTCCTGAAGGAGGAACTCGACGCCGCGACCGCCTCCATGTCGAAGTACTGGATCAGTGATCTGCAGTGCAAGATCATCGACGAGTGCCTGCAGCTGCACGGAGGCTTCGGTTATATGGATGAGTACCCCATTGCACAGATGTATGCGGACGCCCGTGTCCAGCGCATCTATGGCGGTGCCAACGAAGTCATGAAAATGCTGATCGCGAGGACACTCTAGTCTCACATGCCTGACAGCCACCTCATTCGTGATGTCTTTCCGGCGCCAAGCCCGAGTTCAACCTCACTTGGCTTCGAGCTTCTTGCGCTCGACATGAAGGAATTGACGACGCGGGTGCGTTTCGAGGGCCGACCGGAATTCTGTAATCCGGCCGGTGTCATTCAGGGCGGGTATCTTGTCGCCATGATGGATGATACGATTGGCATGCTGGCGGGCATGAAAGCCGGCAAGACGAAATTGCCTTCGACGGTGGATCTGCATACCCACTTCCTCCGTCCTGTTCGTAAAGGTGCCATCGAAGTAGTGGCCCGCCTGCGCAATGTCGGCCGGGCAATGCTTTTTGCCGAAGCCGAACTTTACGACTCTCGCGGGAAGGAAGCTGCCCGCTCCGCCGCGAGCCTTACCCTGAACCCGGTTCTGAAGCCGGCCAAGGAGAGGTGAAATGGCTGTGATGCAGAACTATGCCGAACTCCTGTTTACCGATGCGGTAAAAGCCTATCAGGAGCAGGTTGGTATGCGTGAAAAATACGAAAGTATCTACGCCAACCGGCATCGAGGTCCGCTGGACGACGATACGATTGCATTCCTCTCGGGTATGACCAGCTTCTACATTGCCACAACCGGCAGCAATGGGTGGCCTTATATCCAGCATCGCGGCGGTCCTGCTGGCTTCGTGAAGATCCTCGGACCGGACACGATCGGTTTTGCGGACTATCTTGGCAACCGGCAGTTCATCACGCGCGGCAATCTCGATGGATCAGATCGGGTTTCTCTTTTTTTCATGGACTATGCCCGCCGTGCCCGGCTGAAAATGCTCGGAGAAGCCCGCATGATCGATGCCGCTTCAGACCCGGAATTGCAGGATGTTCTGGCTCAGGATGGGCAAGGGCCGGTGGAACGTCTGATGACGATCAAGATCGTCGCCCGCGATTGGAATTGCCCGAAATACATCCTGCCGCGGTATACAGAGGAACAAGTCGCTCAGTTGATCGCCCCAAGGCTCAACGAGTTGGTGGAGGAGAACCAGCAACTCAAGGCCCGGGTCGCGCAGCTGGAAAGCAGGCAATCGCCTGAAACAAAGTCAGAATAACATCCACTCCAAGGAAAGGAGTCACTTCAAATGACTGAAGCCTATATCTACGACGCGGTCCGCACGCCGCGTGGCAAGGGCAAGAAAAGTGGTTCGTTGCACGAAATCACGTCGCTTAGCCTCGCCACGCAGGTGCTGCAGGCCATCCGTGAGCGGAACGACCTCGACACGTCTAAGGTCGATGACGTTGTCCTCGGCTGCGTTTCGCCGGTGGGCGAGCAAGGCGCAGATATCGCCCGTGTTGCTGTGCTGAACGCTGATTACGCGGAAACGACCGCCGGTGTGCAGGTCGACCGCTTCTGCGCTTCCGGTCTCGAAGCCTGCAACATGGCCGCATCCAAGGTCATGACCGGCGAGGCCGACATGGCTATCGGCGGCGGTGTTGAATCCATGAGCCGCGTGCCGATGGGCGCGTCCGGCGGTGCCTGGTCGACCGATCCGCAGGTCGCCCTGAAGACCTACTTCACCCCGCAGGGTATCGGCGCCGACACGATCGCAACAAAATACGGCTTCTCGCGAGACGACGTTGACGCCTTCGCAGTCGAGAGCCAGCGCCGCGCCGCGCAGGCCTGGAAGGAAGGCCGCTTTGCCAAGTCCATCGTGCCTGTAAAAGACCAGATGGGCGGTATCCGCCTCGATCATGATGAGCACATGCGTCCTGATGCGGACATGCAGTCTCTGGCTGGCCTTCAGCCGTCCTTTGCCGGCATGGGCGCGATGGGCTTCGATGAAGTCATCAAGCAGCGCTATCCGGAACTCGAAAAGATCAACCACGTCCACCATGCCGGCAATTCGTCCGGTATCGTCGATGGTGCGTCGGCTGTCCTGTTCGGCTCGAAGGAAATGGGCGAAGCGCTTGGCCTGAAGCCGCGCGCCCGCGTCAAGGCCATGGCCTCCATTGGCTCCGAGCCTGGCATCATGCTGACCGGTCCGACCTATGTCAGCCAGAAGGTCCTGAAGAAAGCCGGCATGAACCCGGAAGATATCGATCTTTATGAGCTGAACGAGGCCTTTGCCTCGGTCGTGCTCCTGATGATGCAGAATCTCAATATTCCGCACGACAAGATGAACGTGAACGGTGGTGCCATTGCGATGGGTCACCCGCTGGGCGCTACCGGCGGCATGATTCTCGGCACGATGCTGGACGAGCTCGAGCGGGCCGACAAGGAAACGGCCCTGATCACGCTCTGCGTCGGTGCCGGCATGGGCACGGCCACAATCATCGAACGCGTCTAATCCTTACTCAGAATAATCGGAACACAGTATCATGAAACTCGAGACATTTGGTTGGGACATCGACGCAGACGGCATTGCGCACGCTGTATTCGACGTGCCGGGCCGCAGCATGAACACGCTGACGGGCAAGGCGGTCGCCGACATCATCGCAATCGCTGACGAAGTCGCTTCCAACGATGCCATCAAAGGCCTGGTCATTTCCTCCGGCAAGCCGAGCGGCTTTTGTGCCGGGGCGGACCTGGGCGAAATGGGCCAACGCGCTGGCGGCGGTGAGAAAAAAGAACTCTCCGAAGCCGAACTGAAGAAACAGCAATTTGACCAGGGCTTTGCCCTGAACGGCACGCTGCGCAAATTGGAAACCTGCGGCAAGCCGGTTGCTGTGGCGCTGAACGGGCTTGCTCTTGGTGGCGGCCTCGAAGTGGCACTCGCCTGCCACTACCGCGTTGCAGCAAATGACAATCCGAAGCTGCAGTTCGGTCTGCCGGAAGCCAAGATCGGCCTTCTGCCGGGCGCTGGTGGCACGCAGCGTCTGCCGCGCCTCGTCGGCGTTCAGGCCGCTCTGCCGCTGATCCTGCAGGGTGAAAGCTTCAATGCCGAGAAGGCGCACGCCATGGGCGTTGTTCAGGAGCTCGCACCTTCTTCAGAAACCGTCGAAAAGGCCAGGGCTTGGGTCAAAGCGAACCCGACCGCCAAGGCGCCGTGGGACGAAAAAGGCTACAAGGTTCCAGGCGGCGTGCCGCACAAATCACCAGGTGCCGGCCAGGTTGCCACGATGGCGAACATGATGCTGTCGTCGAAAACCTACGGTAACTATCCGGCCCAGAAGAACATCCTGTCCTGCATCTATGAAGGCATTCAGGTGCCGATCGATGCCGGTCTGCGTATCGAGACGCGTTACTTCATCAACACCCAGCAGCGCCCGGAAGCCAAGGCGATGATCCGTTCGCTGTTCCTGTCGATGCAGGAGCTGTCGAAAGGCGCGAACCGTCCGGCTGGACATCCGAAGACGGAGTTCAAAAAGATCGCCGTGATCGGCGCCGGCCTGATGGGCGCGGGTATTGCCTATGTTCAGGCGAAAGCTGGTATCCCTACGGTTCTGGTCGATGTCTCGAAAGAGAACGCCGAGAAGGGCAAGGATTATTCCCGCCGCCTCGTCGACAAGGATGTTTCGCGCGGCAAGTCCACGAAAGAGAAGGGCGACGCCCTGCTCGACCTGATCACCACGACCGACTCTTATGACGATGTCAAAGGGGCTGACCTGGTCATCGAAGCTGTCTTCGAAAATGTCGAACTGAAAGCGAAGATCACCGAGATGGCTGAAGCCGTTCTGGATGATGACGCAGTCTTCGGATCCAACACGTCGACTTTGCCCATCACGGGCCTCGCCAAGGCGTCCAAACGTCCGGAGAACTTTATCGGCATTCACTTCTTCTCACCGGTGGAGCGTATGGGACTGGTTGAGATCATCTCCGGCAAGGAAACCAGTGAAGCGACACTCGCCAAGGCGATCGACTATGTACTTGCCATCCGCAAGACGCCGATTGCCGTGAACGACAGCCGTGGTTTCTACACCTCGCGTTGCTTTGGCACCTATACGCGCGAAGGCATGGAAATGCTGGCCGAGGGCATCAAGCCGGCGATCATCGAGAATGTTGGCCGTCAATGCGGCATGCCGATGGGCGCGCTTGAAGTGTCCGACTCGGTCGGTCTCGACACGGCTCTGAAAGTTACACGCGCGACGGCTGAAGCTGCGGGTGTAGACCTGCAGGGCGATGACCGGACCCAGTTCCTTGCCTGGCTGGTCGAAGACCAGGGCCGTGTCGGCCGAAAGGCCGGCAAGGGCTTCTACGACTACAACGAGAAGGGTAAGCCGGAACGCCTCTGGCCGGACATCAACAAGATGATCGAAGTGAAGGTGGACGAATGCCCGCCGGACCTGAAGAAGGAGCTGACCAATCGCTTCCTCGTCCGTCAGGCTATCGAAGTGGCCCGCTGCTTCGATGAGGGCGTCATCACCGATGCGCGCGATGCCGACATCGGCTCCATCCTTGCCTGGGGCTTCGCGCCATTCACCGGCGGTTGCTGTTCTTATGTCGACCTGATCTGGGGCATCAAGGAGTTCGTCGCCGAGGCTGACCGCCTTGCCGCCAAGTATGGCGAACGCTTCGAGCCGCCAGCTGTTCTGCGCGACATGGCTGCCAAAGGCGAAGGCTTCTACGATCGGTTCCCGCCAGCCGGGACGAAGGCGAAAGTTGCCGCATAAGAGCGACATGAACCGAATAGAAAAGGCCGGAGCATCGCTCCGGCCTTTTTTGTTTGAGCGCTAATGATTTGAAGCGTTACTTGCGGGCGCGAGACCACCAGCCCGTGCGGCGGGGCGCAGACGGCTCAGACTTCTGTTTTGCCTCAGCTTCCAGTCCTGCCGCGCTTTCGTCCATATGCGCGATGACCGCTTCTGCCTCGACTTCCGCTTCGATGGAATCCTGGGCTTCGGCTTCGGCCGACATGACTTCCGCCTGGGCCAGCTCATCCGGTTTGGATTCCTGCGTCTCTGCAGTCGGTTCGTTTTCGACTTCGGCTGGGCTGGTTTCAGCGACATCCTCTTCCGCCGGCGCTTCTTCTTTCGGCTCGGTCTTGCGTGCGCGGGAACGGCGGGTGCGTTTCGGCTTCGGCTTTTCCTCGGTCTCGGTGTCAGCCTCAGCTTCCGCTTTCACTTCGGCGACAACCTCCTCAGCGACGGATTCCGGCTCGATTTCCGGTTCAGACGCTTCCGGCTGTGCTGGCGGTTCCTCATCCAGCATGTCTGGTGCGCTTGAGGCCAGGCCATCGAGATATGCGCCACCATCGGCTGGTGCGTTTTCGTTCTCGCCTTCGGTACGGTCTGCGTTGTTCCGGCGACGACGGCGGCCACCCCGGCGTCCGCGACGGCGGCGCTTGCGCGGGGCGCCATCGCCTTCGTCGCCGGATGCGTCTGCGCCTTCGCTATCGTCTTCATCGGAGTCGTCATCATTGCTGTCAGAGGTTTCATCCTCCAGCGCGACGATGGGCGCGTCGCCATCGACGACTTCCATGCCGGTTTCGCGGTCACCCTTGTTGCGGCGGCGTCCACCACGGCGGCGGCGCTTGCGGCGGGACGATTTCTGCTCGTCGTCATCACCATCGGCTTCGGTTTCGTCACCAGCATCGTCCGAGTCTTCGTCCTCGATGCTTTCATCGTCCTCATCGGATGGGGCCGGTTTGGATGGCTTCTGCAGGGAGCGCGGCTGTTTGCGCTTCTTCGGCTTGGCGTTCTGGTCGCGCTCGGCATCTATTGTGAAGTCGCCCGGCAGCATCTCTTCGGAAGAGTGGATGGAAACGGCAAAGCCAGCTATCCGTTCGATTTCGATCAGGGCTTCGCGCTTGTTGTTCAGGATGTAGAGCGCCACATCCGTCGGTGCTTTCACCGAGATGGATTTCAGACCGCCAGTGGCCGCACGGGCCTCGATTGCCCGGATCAGCTGCAGGGCTGCCGACGAGATCGAGCGGCGACGTCCGGTGCCGTTACAGGACGGGCAGGGGTCGGACGTTGCCTGCAGCACACCCTGGCGGCGGCGCTGGCGGGAGATCTCCATCAGGCCGAATTGCGAGATCCGGCCGTGCTGGACCCTGGCCCGGTCGACCTTGAGGCATTCTTTCAGCTTCTTCTCGACGGCGCGGTTGTTCTTGTTCTCATCCATGTCGATGAAGTCGATCACGATGAGGCCGGCGAGATCGCGCAGGCGCATCTGGCGGCAGGCTTCCTCGGCGGCTTCAAGATTGGTGCGGGTCGCAGTCTGTTCGATGTTCCGTTCGCGCGTCGCCTTGCCGGAGTTCACGTCGATCGCGACCAGCGCTTCGGTCTGGTTGATGACGAGATAACCGCCGGATTTCAGCTGAACAACCGGGGAGTAGATCGAATCGAGTTGTTCTTCGACTGCTTCGGAAACGAAGAGGGGGTCCTCTTCCTTCCATTGCTGAACCTTCTTCGACTGGCTCGGCATGATCAGCTTGGCCAGATCCTTCGCTTCGCGATAGGCATCTTCGCCTTGCACAAGGACTTCTTCGATCTCCTTGTCGAACATGTCCCGCATGGCCCGGTGGACCAGCCCGCCTTCGGCATTGATCAGCATCGGGGCTTCGGAGGCCAGCGTCTTTTCGACGATCGTCTCCCAAAGCTTGGAAAGATATTCGTAGTCGCGCCGGATCTCGGCCTTGGTGCGCTTTGCACCAGCCGTGCGCACGATCAGGCCCATGCCGTCCGGCACATCCAGTTCGGACACGATGGACTTCAGGCGCTTGCGGTCGGAGCTGTTGACGATCTTGCGGGAGATGCCGCCGCCACGAGGCGTGTTCGGCATCAGGACCGAGTAACGGCCGGCGAGCGAGAGATAGGTGGTCAGCGCAGCGCCCTTGGAGCCGCGTTCTTCCTTGACCACCTGGACCAGCATCACCTGGCGGCGGCGGATGACTTCCTGGATCTTGTAGCGCTTGGAGATCGATGTCCGGCTGGATTTTCGCGCCGGGCGGCGGCCAGACGACTTGGCGGATTTGGCTTTCTTGCCACCATTGTCGCCGTTGTCGTCATTTTCATCGTCTTCGCCGTCAGAGGAAGCTTCGTCGGCCTCATCATCCGCATCCGAGTCGTCGGATGCGCTGGCTTCGTCGTCATCGCCGTTGGAGTCGTCGCCGTTCTCAGCGTCGGCCGTGGCTTCATCGTCCTCGTCATCGTCTTCTATGGCGGCGGCGGCTTCTTCGGCAGCTTCGCGAAGCAGGGCTTCGCGGTCTTCGGCCGGCAGCTGGTAATAATCCGGATGGATCTCGCTGAAGGCGAGGAAGCCATGGCGATTGCCGCCATATTCAACGAACGCCGCCTGCAGGGACGGCTCAACCCGCGTTACCTTTGCGAGGTAGATGTTGCCGCGGAGTTGTTCGTTACCGGTTGTTTCGAAGTCGAAGTCGTCGACCTGCCCGTTGTTGACGATCGCCACACGGGTCTCTTCCGGGTGGGCGGCGTCGATCAGCATGAGTTTGCTCATGTAGAGGAACCTTTTGATCCGGCGCTGCTGTAACGGGCGGTTTTCGCCTCAGGCAGTCTAGCTGGCCGGTCTGAATATTGAGGGAATGGGTGCAGGCACGACCGCCTTCATGCCGTCTTGGCGGCATCGAAAAAGCGTAATTAAGGGCGGCACCCTGGTACATTTGCTCTGCTTTCCGGAGCGCGGCGCCCGCTGACCTGTGTTGGGTGAGCCGGGATCGCTGGCGCGTCATAAGGAAACTTGCGTTGTAGCACGGTAATCCGGCTACGACCCGGATAGTGCCCAATTTTCCCGGCCAAGAAAAGAGTCAAATGGTGAATTGGCTGCTGTTCCTCGTTAGCTCTGGTCAATCGTGGGTTAATGTTCGGTTTGTTATGGAGGCAGTTCGATCAGTCATTTCGTTGTCTTCTGGTGGTAAAAGTCTCAACTGAATGTTGAAATTCCGGGTGATTTTTCTGGCGATAGCCGTCTGCTTCGGGGCCCTCCAGGCCTCGGCCGAGGTGCGCGATGTCCGTGTCGTGGGCAACGGGGCGCCAACCCGAATCACAATTTGGACAGACACACCCCAGGATCCGAGAGCCTATATGGTCGAAGGCGCCAGCGGGCGTTTCGTCATTCTGCCCCTGCACGGGGCTGCCACAGAGCAGTCCGGCAATGGTATGGGCGGCGTGCCCGCGTGGACCGTGTCAGGGTCGGAGCTGCGCTTCAGCCTCGATCGGCCGCTGATGGTGACCCGCGTCCTGACCCTGCCGCCCACCGGAACGGCGACCAATCACCGGGTGATCATCGATCTCGACACGGTTTCGGAGGCCCGCTTCGCCAGCGTGGCACGGCGCGACATGCGCCAGCTGGCCAAAGCCCTGACAGCCCTCAATGAGGCAGGCCAGCGCAGGGAAGTCGCGGCGCTGCGGCCCGGGGTCGGTCAGAAGAAATACGTAATCGTTGTCGACGCCGGACATGGCGGGAAAGACCCGGGCGCACTGGCTGTGACCGGCAAGAAGGAAAAAGACATTACGCTGGCGGCGGCGCTGCAGCTGAAGGAGCTGCTGGAGGCAGATCCGCGATACGAAGTCCGCCTGACACGCGAAACCGATACTTTCATCGAACTGGAAGACCGGGTGACGCTGGCCCGGAACTGGGGTGCGAACCTGTTCATTTCGCTGCATGCCGATGCGGCGGGCCGGGATAGCGTCTCCGGGGCGTCGGTCTACACGATTTCGGCACGCGGCGAATCCCGGATCGACAAGGAAGCCAGCAAGAACGACTGGGAAATCCCGCTTGAGGACGGCACTGCGCAGTCGATTACCGGCATCCTGAAGGACCTGGTGAAGCGCGAGACCAAGACCCATTCCGCCGAATTTGCCGAACTGCTGCTGCCGGAGCTTCAGCAGGCCGGACCTGTGCTGCGCGATACCCACAAGAATGCCGGGTTCTACGTGCTGCTGGCGCCGGATGTACCGGCAGTCCTGCTGGAGCTTGGCTTCCTGACCAACCGGGACGATGCCAACCGGCTGCAGTCCCGTTCCGGACGTCAGAAATCGATGAATGCCGTGAAGCGTGGCATCGACCGCTTCTTTATTCAGCAGGAAAAGCTGCTGGCAGACCGTTCCGGCTGATCCTACGGGGAAATTCGCTTGCCGGGCTGGAAACGAACTGAGACACTTTCATGATGAGACGAACCGGGGCCGTTTCCGCATTTCTGCTGTCGCTGAGCTGCGCGGCGTGCGCCTCCTATCCGGGGTTCGGTCCACACGGTTTTTCCATCGACTCCCCTTATGCGCCCCCCGCCGATGCGGCCGCGCTGGGAGACTTTCTGGTCGCACGCTACGCCGCGATGACCAACGATCCGCGGGAAGCGGCCAGCCGTTATGCCGCGTCCATCGACACGGCGCCGGAATCTACCGGCATCGCCGAGCGCGCCGTATTCTCGGCGCTCCTGTCCGGGGACTACCAGCAGGCCGTACGCCTCGCAGAAAAGGCACATGGCGCAGGAAATTTCGGAACGCTGGTGCGCCTGACGCTTGGCATCGAAGCCTTTTCCGAGGGAAAGGATTCCATCTCCGCCGCTTACCTCGCCGAAGACGGGTTCGGGCCATTCAACCGGACGGTCGCCCGTGGAATCTCGGCATGGCGCATCCTCGGAACGGATGGGGCGGATGCGGCCGAGGCCTATCTGCAGGAAACCCTGACCGGTGATCCACGCCTCGACAGCGCAACGCTCTACATGATGGGCCTTATTCAGCTGTCGGCGCACAGCGATGCAGACGCACTGGCAACGTTTGAGACGCTTTGGGAGTCCGGCGCGCGTCTGGCTATCGGCCTCGATGCGCATGCCCGGCTGCTGGCGGCAAAGGGTGACCGGGCCCGTGCGCTGAGCCTGCTGAACACTTTCCACGACGAGATTGGCGAGAATTCGGCTCTGGAAAGCCTTCGCAAGGATATCCAGGCGGGGCGGGACATACACGTCACGCGTCTGACACCCCGGCAAGGCGCGGCGCTGGCCGTCTATGTGCCCGCTGCGGCGCTGATCACGCGGACGGACGACGACGTCGCCTCTGTCTATTTCGTGCTGGCCCTGGCGCTCGATCCGGACCTGCATGAGGCGCGGACTCTGTGGGCCCAGTCGCTGGAAAAGGCCGGGCGAGAGCCCGAAGCGATCGGCGTCCTCGCGGACATTCCCGAAACATCTCCCTACTACTCTCCGGCGCGCGGGCAGATCGCTTGGGCGCTCCTCCGGCTCGGCCGTGAGGACGAGGCCGTGCAGGTTGCCCGACAGGCGCTGGCGCAGGCGCCGGACCGCGGACTGCAAGTGCAGCTGGCCGAGATCTACCGCGCGCAGACGCGGTATCGGGAGGCAGATCGCCTGCTGACGCAGATCATTGAGGACGATGCCCTGAACGGGCGCGAGGATTGGCGGCTCCTGTTCTCACGCGGTGCGACCCGTCATGCGCTGGATGACTGGGAGGGTGCAGAGGCGGATCTGAAGCAGGCACTACAGATTCAGCCGCACAGCCCTCTGGTTTTGAACTATCTCGGCTATGCCTATGTGGATCAGGGAATCCATCTGGAGGAGGGGCTGAGCCTGATCCGGACGGCGCTGACCTATGACCCGGATTCCGGCTTCATCACCGACAGCCTCGGCTGGGCCTATTACCGTCTTGGCCGGTATGAGCTGGCCGTCTACTTCCTTGAAAAAGCAGTGGAATTAGAGCCCGGCGACCCGACCCTGAACGACCATCTGGGCGACGCCTACTGGCGCAGCGACCGGAAACTGGAGGCGAAATACCAGTGGGAGCGGTCGCTGAAGCTGGAGCCGGCGGAACAGGTGCGGGCGCGCATCGAGGTGAAGCTGCTGAAGGGGCCGGACGCGCCTGCCGTCGTGCAAGCCGAGTCCGACGCGCCCCTGCCGCACCGGCCTTAAGACCAATGAAATCAGGCGATTACAGCGCGCTGGCCCCGGCCAAGGTGAACCTGTTCCTGCATGTTGGGCCGCTACAGGCGAACGGCCGCCACCCGCTCGACTCGCTCGTCATGTTCGCAGGCGAGGCGGCGGCAGACCGGCTTTCCGTCATGATCAGCGATGACTTGTCCATGACCATAACCGAACCAGGCATGACCAATCCGGACTATATCGGACCAGTGGACGACAATCTCGTGCTTCGCGCGGCGCGCGCCCTGAAGGCCGAAACGGGCACCTCCAGGGGCGCCACCTTCACCCTGGAAAAACACCTCCCCATCGCTGCCGGCATCGGGGGCGGCTCTGCCGACGCCGCCGCCGCGCTGCGCCTGCTCACGGACCTCTGGGGCACAGACCCCGCCGCCGCCCGCAGGATCGCTCCGGCGCTTGGCGGCGACGTCCCGGTCGCGCTGGAGGGCCATGCGAGCCTGATGCAGGGTGAGGGCGAACGGGTGCGCCGCGCCGCGGGCCTGCCGCGCGTGCCGGCCCTCTTGGTCAATCCGAACCTTGCCTGCCCGACGGGGCCGATCTTCCGCGCCTTTGACGAGGCGGGCGGCGGGGCAGGCTTCCGCGAATTCGATACCGTGCCGCCGTTCGATCATGTCCGGGATCTCGCCGGCTGGCTGGGTGAGCAGCGCAACGATCTTGAGGCCCCGGCCATTGCCGCCGTGCCGGAGATTGCCGGTGTGCTGGAAATGCTGAAGGCATTGCCAGACGCGCTGCTGGCCCGAATGAGCGGATCGGGGGCGACCTGTTTTGCCCTGTTCGACACCGAAGAAGCCGCCCGCCGGGCCGAAGCGCAGCTCAGCGCCGACCGGCCGGACTGGTGGATCCGGGCAACCACGCTGGGAGACGCCGTGTGAGCTGGGAAGCGATGACCTTTATCCGCCTGATGGGGCCGGTCCTCCTGTCGGCGGCGCTGTGTGGTATGATGTTCCTTGTACGGATTGATGACGCGCCGGATGGCGGCCGCAAGGTGCAGGCCGCACCGGTGCCAAGCTCCGGCGGGGTGGCCATCCTGATCACGCTGGCTGTATCGGCCTGGCTTGCGGGCGAGGCGGGGCTGATCTCGCAGAACTGGACCCGCAACGGCACACAGACCGTGCTGGCCGTGACTTTCGCGGCCGGGGCCATCGGCTTCGTGGACGATAAGTGGGGCATGAGCGCCTGGCTGAAGCTGGTGTTGACCGCCACGCTGGCCATCAGTTTTGCGGTGCTGGACCCGGGCCTGCGCCTCGCCAGCCTGCCATTGCCGCTGGTCATGGCGGGCGTCGCCTTCTGGCTGCTGGTCACCATGAATGGTGTGAACTTCATGGACGGCTCCAACGGCCTCGCCATGGGATCAAGCGCGATCATGCTTCTCGGCGCGGCAGGTGTGTTCTGGCGGGTGGATCCTGCGCTGCCGTCACCGGCGCCAGACCTCGCCTTTCTCTGCGTGACAGCCGCGCTCGCCATTCTGGGCTTCCTCGCCTGGAACCTGCCGGGCAAACTCTATGCGGGCGACTCCGGCGCCTTCGGTATAGGCGCCTTCTTCGGCGGCGTGGGCATCATTGTCGGCGTCGTCTCGACCATCTGGACCGCTGCGATTCTGTTCCTGCCTTTCCTGGTGGACGTGGTGCTGACCGTCCTGTGGCGCGCAAAGAACGGCCAGTCCGTCATGACCGCCCACCGCGATCATGCCTACCAGCTGTTCCTGCGCAGCGGCTGGAAGCATATTCCTGTTGCCGTGCTCTGGTGGGTCTTCAGCTGGGCCTGCGCGCTCGCCGCGATGAACGTGCCGGATGGGCTGGCCGCGTTCGCCTTCTTTGGGCTGATAATCGTGGGGAGTGGCCTCTGGTTTCTACAGCGCCTCACGCTGGGCAGGAGGCTCGCGGCAGAGGGGCATTAAACACCTGCGCCTTGAAAGTCAGTTCAATAAAGAGCCGTCGTAAATGGCCATTATTCGCCGGTAGCGGACATTGACTGGAAGAGCGATCGATGCAGATTTTCCTGCGACAAATTCGGCGCTGGTTGTGGAGGACAGGTTGAGAAAAGCAACGCTCGCAGGACTTATTCTGTTGAATGTTTTTGATGTCGTTCTTCACGTAGCGATTGATCGCGCAGAGCCAATCCGGATTACCGGGAACACTTTGATTATCTTGGCCGCGGCCTTCTCAATATTCTCAACATCAATTTCAAATGGGCGTCGGGCCGTCGCAGTCGGGCTCATTGGTTACGTCGGGCTCAACGCATGGTTCGTGCTGCAGTCGGGAATTGGGCCGGTGGGCGTGGGGCTGATTGCCATTACCAGCGCAATTTCAGGAATATACCTCCTGAGAGCGCGATCCGATTAGGGCGCCACTACCGGCAATTACTCGCCGAAAGCTGCCGCTGCCTTTGTGGGTCAGAACACGTCTCCCAATCCTTCGCCCCAATTGGCTGAGCATCGCCGATTACAGGCCTTTGGTTCAATTTTGCAACCTGCATCATTACCGCAAGCTGGATGATCTCGGACGGCGTCTTGAAATAGGGAAATAGCTTCTGGCCTACTCCTGGAGCCCAAGTATCCAGGATGAGCCTCCTTAAGGTCGTTTAAAGAAATATTACCCCTTCTCTGGTCAGCCAGCCTGTTCGGATCGTGCTTCGGAACGGGCAACCTGCTGCTTCACTTGCCAGAAGCTATCCGGGGTCACCGAAATCGAGTCTATTCCGCACTTCACAAGAAAATCTGCGAATGCCGGCTTGTTGCTGGGGGCTTGTCCGCAAAAGCCAACTTTCGCTCCCACCGCATGCGCCTTTTCTATAACTGTTCGGATCATCCACTGAACGGCCGGGTCGCTCTCGTCGAAGATGTCAGCAAGAAGTTTCGAATCCCTATCAACGCCGAGCGTGAGTTGAGTAAGATCATTCGACCCGATGGAGAAACCGTCAAAGCGCTGAGCGAACTCCTTCGCCAGCACGACGTTCGAAGGAATTTCGCACATGACATAGATTTCAAGCCCGTTATCGCCACGTTCAAGCCCATTTTCAGCCATCACCTCCAGAACGCGATCCGCTTCAGTTAGAGTACGGCAAAAGGGGATCATGACCACCACATTTGACAAGCCGATCTCCTCTCGCAGTTTGCGGATCGCCTGGCATTCCAGAGCAAAACCGTCCCTGTAAAGCACAGAATAATAGCGGGCTGCGCCCCTGAAGCCGATCATAGGGTTTTCTTCATCAGGCTCGAACTGACGTCCGCCGATCAGGCTCGCATATTCGTTCGTTTTGAAATCGCTCATCCTGATGATCACCGGATGCGGATATTGCACTGCAGCGATCTCGGCGAGCCCCCGGGAGAGACGGTCAACAAAATAGTCGCGGCCGTCGGAATAGCCGCTGGTCAGATGGCTGATTACTTGCCTGGCGTCCGCGTCTGTTAACTTGTCAGGATCGAGTAGCGCCATAGGATGCACACGTACATAGTTTGAAATAACAAATTCCATACGCGCTAATCCGACACCGTCTGCAGGCAGTTGCCACCAGCGATAAGCGGCCGAAGGGTCGGCCATATTGAGCATAACCTGGGTTCGCGTATCCGGCAGGTCGACGATATCCAACTCCTCAAATTGAATTTCTGCCTGGCCGGCGTAAACGCGGCCTTCATCGCCTTCCGCGCATGAAACCGTAACCTCATCGCCTGATTTGAGTTTCGCCGTTGCGTTTTCGGCGCCGACCACTGCAGGCAGACCCAGCTCACGGCTGATAATCGCAGCATGCGAGGTGCGCCCACCGTGATCGGTCACGATGGCGGCAGCACGTTTCATGATGGGAACCCAGTCCGGATCCGTAGTGCTTGTCACCAACACTGCACCATCAATAAATGATCCAATCTGATCTGGGCTTTCCACCACCTGCACAACACCGGCAGCTGCGCGGTCTCCAACGCTGAGGCCGCGTACTAGGATGTCTCCCTTGTTCTTGAGGCTGTAATTACGAATGACGCCCGCCTTGGTCATGGCCCGGACGGTTTCAGGCCGTGCCTGGACTACATAGATGTCTCCGGTCACACCATCTTTTGCCCACTCCATATCCATCGCGCAGCCATAATGATTTTCAATGGACACGGCCCAGCGAGCCAGCTGCAAAATCTCGTCATCATCGAGAACGATCGTGCGCTGCTCTTCCGGCGATGTTTCGACTATTATGGTCGGCGCGCCAGAGCCCTCGCCGTAGACCATCTTCACGGTCTTCTCGCCACGCTTTCGCTTGAGAATGGGTTTGCATGACAGGTCGGCGAGCAGAGGTTTGAAAACGTGATATTCATCTGGATCGACGACCCCCTGCACGACTGTTTCGCCCAGTCCCCAAGCTGCATTGATAAGCACGATCCGATCAAATCCTGTCTCGGTGTCAATGGAGAACATAACGCCTGATGCCCCGTGATCGGCACGAACCATACACTGTACACCAACAGAAAGTCCGACATGCATATGGTCGAAACCCTTGGTGTCGCGGTAGCTGATAGCTCGGTCCGTAAACAGCGAGGCGAAACACTTCCGGCAAGCGTCAAGGAGTGCGTCTTCGCCGGAGACATTCAGAAATGTTTCCAGCTGCCCAGCGAAACTGGCTTCGGGAAGGTCCTCCGCCGTCGCGCTTGACCTCACTGCGACAGACGGAATGTGATGAGCCGACATAGTCCCGAGTTCACGGTACGCATCCCTCACCGCCCGACAGACCTCGTCCGGCCAGTTTCCATCAAGGAACAACCTTCGGATCCTATCGCCAGCGGCCTGAAGGTCGATTTCGCGGCGCCCATAACGAGCGAGTTCCTCTTTGATGGGTACCCTGAGATCATTCTTATCCACAAAACGCCAATAGGCGTTAGATGTGAGCGCGAATCCCGGCGGTACTCTCACCCCCGCCTGCCGGAGTTTCGAGCTGAGTTCTCCCAGGGAGGCGTTTTTACCCCCCACAAGGGGGCCATCCGTGCGCCCGATTTCGTGAAACCAGGCAATCAAATCTGAGGGATTGGACGCAGCCATAAGAAAATTCCCTGTTCTGAGCAAAGACATTCACACAAGTCTTTTACCAAGTTCGTCATAAGGTCGAAATAGGAGAAGCTCGGGTTTAAACTTTGAACACCCTAGCCAAATCAGGTAGGCCAGCTTTACTGCCTGAACAGCCGTAATGGGCCAGGACGCGTCTCTCGAAACACCGTTGTTGATCGGCAATCACTCGCCGAAAGCAGACATCTCCAGAACCGCCGGTTGCGAATCCGTGCGAGATCCGTCGAGGTGTAGGAGCAAATCAGGACCGCTATGGTCCTGGAAACGTAGAAAATGTTCTTTTGAATTGTTCCAGAAACGCTGGTAAATTCACGCGATGCGATCCGGGGACTTTCTAGATTTGACCGTGAAGTCTGGAGCCTGACTTGGACCGGGAAGTACCTCTTGATCGGCTTGTTGGTTTGTCGAACGACCAGACCAGTCTCGCCTCAAGCCAGGTCACCGAACGCCGCACACAGTATGGCGCAAACGCCATTCTCGAAGAAGCGTCGTCGAATTGGTACAATATCATTCGGAATACGATTCAGGATCCGATGATTTGGTTCCTAGTCGGAACCGCAGCCTTGTTCCTGTGGCTCGGCGAATACACAGAAGCAGCGGTGCTGGCTGCGGCGTTGGCGCCGATTATTGGCATGGATGCGTATCTTCACCGACGCACTCAGGCATCGACGGAAGGATTGTTGGCTCGGTTGGCAACCCAAACATCGGTCATTCGCAACGATGAAGAACAGTGCATTTCTTCTGATGAACTCGTGCCAGGCGACCTCGTCATCGTTCGGCCAGGAGAATATTTTCCAGCAGACGGTCTGATCGTTTCTGGCGCGGGGCTACAGGCAGAAGAATCCTCACTGACCGGTGAAGCGCTTCCTGTTCGAAAACTCTCATTTGGCTGGCCGGCAGAAGCCCCCAAAGCGCTGATGGCCGATAACCAATACTGGGGTATGGCTGGCACGCGTTTATTGACAGGGACTGCGCGCATCCGGGTTGCATTCACTGGTGCGGAAACGCTTTATGGGGAGATAGTCCGACTATCCCGCCTATCTCAGAGAGAGCGTACGCCGCTTCAGGAGGCGATCTCGCGACTTGTCCAGTTGCTGCTGGTTGTCGCCCTTATGTTCTGCGCGGCCCTTGCGGTCATTCGCTATGTACAAGGCTATGGGATCGTTGACGCGGTTTTGAGTGCTGTGACGCTGGCCATTGCGGCATTGCCAGAAGAGTTTCCTGTCGTTCTGACATTCTTTCTTGGTCTGGGAGTATTTCGCCTGGCTCAACGGCAAGCCCTGGTTCGACGTGCTGTTGTTGTTGAGAATATTGGCAGGGTCTCTTGCATTTGTTGTGACAAGACCGGCACGCTGACTGAAGGGCAGCTCACGCTCGATCATTCACTACCTGTTGAAGGCCTCAAGGTTGACCATCTCTTGGCCATAGCTGCGACGGCGTCTCGAAGGGAGACGAGCGACCCGCTGGATTTGGTCCTTCTTCAGTCTGCGCGCGCGTTGGATGGCGAATTCGAAAAAGTCTTTCCCTTCACGGAAGATCGGCTTCGCGAAGTTTCTGTTCGGCGGGTCGCTGCAGGACACTGGGATTTTGCAATGAAAGGTGCTCCTGAGACCGTACTTGCCATGTCAAACCTAAGCGAGGCCCAGGGTGCTCACTGGAAGGCTCGCGTCAATAAGCTGGCCTCAACAGGTCACAAGGTGATTGGTGTTGCCTCGCTGGGTATCAATCACTGGAATGGAGAGGAACCGCAATCTGGGTTTGAATTTGCTGGTCTCCTTGCTTTTTCCGATCCCGTCAGGCCGGGGGTTGCTGATGCGGTAGATCGCGCCCAGAAGGCGGGCATTCGCGTTATCATGATCACAGGAGATCACGCACAGACAGCCGAGGCGATCGCACGCGATATCGGAATCGGCACGACGGAACCCAGAGCTATCGATGGCAGTGAACTGAAGGCGGCCTTGGAAAGAGACCCACACGGAATTGGATTCGATGTGGTATCAAGATGCACGCCTGCCCAGAAGCTCCTGCTTGTTCAGGCTCTGCACAATCGCGGAGAAATTGTTGCGGTGACGGGGGACGGCGTAAATGACGCGCCAGCGCTCCGGGGGGCCGATGTCGGGATTGCAATGGGCTTACGGGGGACACGTTCGGCACGAGAGGTCGCCTCTATAGTGCTTCTCGACGACGACTTCTCAACGATCGTGAGGGCAGTTTCAGAAGGTCGTCAGTTGTTCGCAAACTTGAAGTCGAGCTTTGCATATCTGCTGATGCTCCATGTCCCGCTCGTAACAACTGCTGCATTGGTTCCGCTTCTGGGTTATCCGCTCCTGTATTTGCCGATCCACATTGTCTGGCTGGAGCTCATCATTCACCCCACAGCGATGCTGGCTTTTCAGAATCGGGCACCAACTGACATTTTGCTGCCAGTCGAACATCACAAACGCGTACGCTTCTTTTCATCATCGGAATGGATCTCGATTGCTTCAGTGGGGCTTGTGACTTCATGCATCGTCCTGGGCAGTTATCTGCTCAGTTTGGGCACTGAGCCCGATATTCTCCATGCAAGAGCCATGGCGATCGCCGCACTCGTAACGGCAGGTTCAGCAATCACGTTAGGCCTTACACGACTGCATTCTCCAGTGGCTTTGATCGCAACCATTGCTCCTTTGGCATCCGCAGTTCTGGCAATTCAGATTGAACCACTCGCTCGCATCTTGCACTTGTCTCCCCTGCAGCCTGATGATTGGTTAATTATAACACTAAGTGGCATATTGACTGGTGCAGGCGCCGCCTTCGTAAGACCAAGATGATCTGTAACCTCCACATTTCATGGTGAGTTCGGAAATGTGTTGTGGTTCTGATTGTCCGATTTGGACCAGGACGCGTCACTCGAAACGTAGCCGCACGATGGCCAGTTCTCGCCGAAAATGGTCACTGAGTTCCGGATCCAGCTTAACAGCTTTCGTCACTTGCTTTTTCGAGTTGAATGCACATTGCTTCAGCGCCTGCGGGATCACCGAAACTGTTGAGCAGATCCGCAAGCCCGCGCACGGCGTCCGGGTTCAGGGGATCAAACGCAAGCACCCGGCGATACCAGAGTTCGGCATCCTCGAACGCACCTGCATCGGTCTTTGCCTGCGCGACCTGAATACCGACATTGCTATGCCAGGGGCGGATCGCAACCGGGTCCTCATCATATTTGCGCTCCATCGCCAGCCAGGCTTGTTCAAGATATGGCACGCTCCGTTCGGGGTGGTCTGACAGATTCGAAAGCTCAGCAAGATTGAGCATCGAGCCCCAATCGTCCGGATCAATGACCAGAGCGCGCTCGTACGCGCGTTCTGCTTTCTGGAACTCGCCCCTTGTCGACAAGGCCAGTCCCAAAGCGCGCCAGGCCCGCGCATGAGAGGGCGCTGCTTCGGTGGCAAGGCGTGCAAGCGAGATCGCGCGGTCTATGTTCGCACGTGCCTGTGGCCTATCCAGCCAGCCGCTCTCCAGTGCCTCTGTGACCGACTTGCGTTCCGCTCCTTCATTGGCGGTCCCCTCGTACCGGATCACTCTCTGGGTCAGGGCGTTGGCATAGCCTGCGAGTGCGGCTGTATTGTCGGGGTCGGCCTCTAGAATGTTTTCGTAGAGCCGTAAGGCTGCTTCATTGTCGGTTCGATTGAACTGGTTGTAGAAGCCATCGGCGCGCGCAATCCGTTCGGCTTGCAGGTCGCGCGAGGATTCAGGACCTGACCACGGCTGACCCCAGAACAATGCTGTGAGACCGACGCACACGATACTGATGGCAGCGGCGAACCAGACGGCCCGCCAATATCCTGCGCGCGGAGCAGCGTTATCTCCCGGAACCGCGACATCTGCGATCAGGCGGTAGCCACGTTTGGGAACGGTAGCGATATAGCGAGCGTCACGCGCGTCGTCGCCCAGCGCTTTGCGCAATTTGAACACGCTGCGGGTCAGGGCATCATCGTTGACGTGAACATCCGCCCATAGGGCAGAAGCGATCTCGTCCTTGGAAAAAACCCGGCCGGGCTGCTTCGCAAACAGCATCAGCAAATCCATGACCCGGGGTTCCAGCTCAACCTCGCCAGCCGGGCCGGCTATGCGGTTCGACGCTGCATCAACTTGCCATTCTCCAACGATCATATGCCTGCCTGATGTCGCATTTCCCTTTTCCGGAAACCCGGAAATAAAAAGGTCAGAACTTGAGGAGCCCTCGGTCATGGCCTCGCCAGAGAGGTTCCTACAGGAGGCAGCGCAATCGTGAAACCGTTCCCTGCACGCAAGGAACTGAGACCCCTGAAAGGATACTTTATGCGCGCATTTCTCTGTTCCGCCCTGCTGGCCGGCTCCAGCCTGTTCTCAACCGTCAGCCCCGCTGCGGCCCAACCTGTAGAGGCCCCCAAAACCCTTTCCGCGGAGGAGGCGGCTGCCGATCTGGACCAACTCTATGCCGGGCTGCGCTCCGCCGAAGCAGATCTCTTCGAGGCCACTCCGCGTTCGGTTTTCGATGCCCGGTTCGATGAATTTAAGGATAGTTTTAGCGGCCCTGTATCGCTGACGAGACTGCATGCGGTTTTCCAGAAATTCGCGGCGCTGGCGCGTCACTCCCATACTCGCATCGACTCCCTGAACCCCGGTTGGACAGATCATGTCTCAGCCGGTGGCCTGATTTTCCCACTCACTTTCCTTGTTGAAAACGGAGAAGTGATCGTATCCGGCGCGCCAGAGGGCAGTGGTGTCGAGCCCGGAGACCGCATCCTTTCCATAGACGGAGAGCCCAATCCGATCTGGCTGTCGCGAGTGAAGGCCTTCGTCTCAGCTGAAACGCCCGAATTTGCCTATGCACAAATGGTGGGTGGCGAACCTTACTTCATGTGGCTGGCATATGGTTCGAAAAACCAGTTCTCTGTCGGAGTTGAGCGCGGCAGCGCGTCCAGCACGATGGTGCTCGACGCCATTCCGATTGAAGCATTTTCAGATCTTGTGACTCACGTGCCTGGTTTTTCGCTGGAGGGACGCGATGCCCGCATGCTGAACGATTCTGTCGCTTACTTGCGGCCTGGTCCTTCCTTCAATCTGGACGCGGCCACGCCCGAAGATTCCTATGCGCCGGAAGCGCTGGCCATCTACACGGCATTCATTGATGCGGCGTTTGAAGACTTCATCGCCCGCGGCGCAGATCATCTGGTTCTTGACCTGAGAGACAATCCGGGGGGCGACAACTCCTACACCGATCCGGTGATTGCCTGGTTTGCGGATAAGCCGTTTCGCTTTGCGTCGGATTTCCTTATACGCGTCAGCCCGGAGACGATTGCGTCCAATCAGAGCCGGCTCGATGCCCAGCAAGGCGATGCGGACAACTTGTCTGCCAAACTGGCTGAGCTTTATGTTGACTCAGAACCAGGAAGCCTGGTGTCGTTCGACGTGCCCTGTGTAGAGCCGCACGCGGAACCTCGCTTTCACGGGCAAGTGCATGTCCTCGTGAACAGGTACTCCTATTCCAATGCGGTCACGACCACAGCGCTGATCCAGGACTATGGGTTTGGGACAATTTATGGCGAAACCACACGGGACATGGCGACGACATTTGGTGCCATGGAGCATTTCACACTGTCTCATTCCGGCTTCTCGGTGGGTTACCCCAAAGCACGGATCATCAGGCCGAATGGCGAGAAACGCCTCCATCCGGTGACTCCCGATGTCACGCTGCAGGCTCCACTCTTTCGCGGTTCACAGGACGTCATGCTGGACGCTCTGCTTGAGCGATTAGAGGCGAGAAAGAAATAGAAGAACTTCTCTAGGGCTATTCTTAATCAGCTGTACGTCTGCAAAGGGCCAATGAACGACATTCCATGGCTCATGCTTGGATCCATCCCATACTACCAATCCTCGAAACAAATCTACCCACCTGCCGCGAGGTGAGACTTTGCGGTCCGTTGCCCGCTGAGCTGAAGCCGCGCAAAGTGGTTTCAGAGATCAAAGGCAATAGAGGAAACGGGCCATGACCGAGCTGAATACCGAGCTTTTCGACCTGACCATGTCGGAAAAGGCGAAGCCGCTCTTCGAGCGGGTGAAGAAGCACCTGCAGGAAAATGTCGCGCCCTGGCAGGAGGAGTTCGAGGCGCTGAACAAGGAGAAGGAAGACCGCTGGACCTGGCATCCGCGCCAGCTGGAGCTGCTGGATGCGGCGAAGGCCAAAGCGCGCGAATCGGGGCTGTGGAACTTCTTCCTGCCGGACGCGGAGACCGGCGAAGGCCTCAGCAATCTCGACTATGCCTATATCGCGGCGGAGCTCGGCAAGTATCCGCAAGGCTCGGAAACGTTGAACTGTTCGGCGCCGGACACGGGCAATATGGAAGTGCTGGAGCGCGTCGGCACACCGGCGCAGAAGGAAAAATGGCTGGAGCCGCTGCTGAGAGGCGAAATCCGCTCCGCCTATGCGATGACCGAGCCGAATGTCGCCTCATCGGATGCCAAGAACATCTCCACCACCGCTGTTCTGGATGGCGATGAATGGGTCATCAATGGCGAGAAATTCTACATCTCCGGCGCAGGCGATCCGCGCTGCAAGATCATGATCGTGATGGTCAAGACAGACCCGAGTGCTCCGCCGTCGAAGCAGCAGTCCCAGATCCTCGTGCCGATGGACACACCCGGCGTGGAAATACTGGGCGCCATGGAAGTGATGGGCGAGGATCACGCCCCGCGCGGGCATATGCACCTCCGGTTCGACAATGTCCGTGTACCAAAGGACAATGTGTTGCTGGGCGTCGGGCGCGGCTTTGAGATTTCACAGGTACGCCTCGGGCCGGGCCGGATTCACCATTGCATGCGCTCCATCGGCAAGGCCGAGATTGCGCTGGAACTGATGATCAAGCGCGCTGGCACGCGCGAAGCCTTCGGCAAGCCGATCGCCAAACTCGGCAAGAACCTCGAAGTGATCTCGCGCGCGCGGATCGAGATCAACGCCATGCGGCTCGCCGTGCTGCAGGCGGCGAAAGCGATGGACGTGCTCGGCAACAAGGAAGCGCGCGTCTATGTCAGCGCCGTGAAGGCGATGGTGCCGGAGAAAGTCTGCCTGATTATCGACCAGGCCATGCAGATGCATGGCGCGGCGGGCATGTCGCAATGGTTCCCGCTGGCTGGCATGTATGCCGACATGCGCCACCTGCGTTATGCCGACGGCCCGGACGAAGTGCACCATATGGTGGTCGGTCGCGCCGAAGTGCAGAAGCACGGTCTCTGGTAAGCGGCGGAATTTCCGGTATCGGAGGCGGGCGGTACCTTAGTGGAACCGTTCGTCCTTCGATGTTGGGCTTACCTCGGCCCGGGTGGCTTCGCCGTCCGGGCCGATGATCCAGCCGGGATAAACCTCGGCGAATGTCCGGAACATGTCCGTCAACGGAAGGTCCAGATGGGACCCGCGTTCGCGGACATATTCCATGTGCCGCCGGCCGGACTGGTCGAAGGGGTGCATCAGGGCGCCATCGACCGGATCGAATTCCAGCGTCTTGACGCCGAACCGGTCGCAGAGCTCCTTGTTGAACGCGGTCGACAGTTTCACCCAGCAGCCGTTCAGCCAAAGCTCGCTATAGCCATGCCAGGCGAAGAGGTCGGTGCCCATCGTCTCGGTCAGTTTCTCGCTGGTCAGGTGATTACGCACGTCCGCAAAGCCGAGGCGGGCCGGGATGCCCGAAGCACGGGCCAGCGCCGTCAGGACGATGGATTTCGGCACGCACCAGGTCGCCGTTTCATTGAGGATATTGCTTGCCTTGAACGCCTCGCGCTCGGTGGCGAGATTGTAGGGGTCATAGCGGAAGCCATCGCGGACAGCGTAAAACAGGCGCTCGGCAATCTGCACGTCATCATTGGCGCCATCGGCGAGCGCGCGGGCTCTTGCGATGATCGCTGCGTCATCGCTGTCGACGAAGTAAGTTGCCTTCAGCGCGTCTTCCTGTTCCGACATCATTCTCGCTCCGATCCGTCATGGCTGGTTTCGAAGCAGATGGTAGCGATGCGGGGGCTCGCGTAAATTATGTCCTCGCGTCACCCTTGCGGGTCACTGCGCGCCGGTGATTTCCTTCACCTTGTCCAGCGGCAGGGCCTCGACCCGTCGGGGCGACTGGGTCGAGACATCGAACCCATCGACACTCTTTGCCATGAAGAGGGAGTTGTAGATCGCCTCTTCGGTCGCTTCGATTGTGGCCTGGAACAGGGGGGACATGTTGTCATTGTCTGTCTTTGCGACGGCTGGATCTGTCTGGCGGTAGGTCGAGAAAGCGATGACATAATCGCCGGACCCGTTGGTCATGGAGGCGCCGGTCCTGGCGAGCCCGGCAATGGCACGCTTTGACAGGCGTTCGAGGTTCCGGGAGGAGAGCGGGGCGTCCGTTGCGATCACGATCATGATGGACCCATCGGCCTTGTCCGATGCGATCTCGTCCTTCAGGTAATACTGGCCGAGCCGCTCACCGACCGGCGCGCCATCCACCTGCAGGATGCCGCCGAAATTGCTCTGCACAAGAACACCAATCGTGTAGCTGCCGAGGTTTTCCGGCAGATGCCGGGAACTGGACCCGATGCCGCCTTTCCAGCCGAATGCAATGGTTCCGGCTCCGGCACCGACCGCACCTTCCTCGACCGGGCCGGTCGAGGCGGATGTGATGGCCTGCCCGATCAGGTCCGGTGTGAGGATGCGCTTGCGGATATTGTTCAGCCCACTGTCATTGGTTTCCCCGACAACCGCATTCACCGAGCGCACGCGCTCATTTCCGGGCTGGCTCAACGTCCAGTCGATGACGGCTGACATTGCCCGGTCGACGGAGAGTGTGTTCGTCAGCACGATCGGCGTTTCGATCTCGCCCAGTTCGGCAATCTGCGAGATCCCAGCCAGCTTGCCATATCCGTTGCCGACGAAGATGGCCGCAGGGACGGGGCTTTGATACAGATTGCCGTCATGCGGCAGGATAGCCGTGGCACCGGTGCGGATGTCATCGCCTTCAATCAGGGTGACGTGGCCGACGCGCACGCCGGCGACATCGGTGATGTCATTCTTCTCTCCAGTCGGCAGGACGCCGGGCGTAATGCCCAGCTCCCTCGCGCGAACGCGTTCGGTGTCTGGCTCTGCCTGCATGGGCGTAAAGGTTCCCTGTGCGATGAGAAGCAGGACCAATGCCGAAATCGGTTTCACACCCGTTGCAAACTTCACCTGCGTCTCCGTTGTTTCATGGACGCCGGTCCGGCGCCGGGACCGCCTGTTGCAGACGGTCTGTGAAAGCTCAGAGTATCGGGCGTGCGTCCGGTTCGTCCAGTGTCTGGCGATTTGCTGCAAACTGCAGCCGTTGCTGGCTAGTAAGCGCGGCTGACGCAGAAATCGGCGAGGTCGATCAGGGCGTCGCGGTATGGCGAGTCCGGCAACTGGCGCAGCGCACCCTTGGCCATGGCCGCGTAGGCTTCGGCTTCCTGCACGGTCGCTTCGGCGGCGCCGGTCGCCCGGATAAGGTGCACGGCATGGGCGAGGTCTGCGTCTTCCTGCGTATCCGGGTTCATGGCCCGGTCCCAGAAGGCGCGGTCTTCGTCAGAGCCGCGTCGCTTCGCGATGATCACCGGCAGGGTGATCTTGCACTCGCGGAAATCGTCGCCGACCGACTTGCCGATGACGGAGGTCGTACCGCCATAGTCCAGAACATCGTCGATGATCTGGAAGGCGAGGCCGAGATTCTTGCCATAGGTCGCGAAGGCGTGGGCGTGCTCGTCACCGCCGGCGGACATGGCACCGGATTCGGCAGCTGCCTCGAACAGGGCGCCGGTCTTGGCCTCAACGATGGCCAGGTATTCCTCGGTCGGCAGGTCGCGCGCATTCATGGCGGCCAGTTGGCGGACTTCGCCTTCGGCAATCGTGGTGGAAGCCGTGGCCAGCTTATCCAGAATGTCCAGGCTGCGGGTTTCGACCAACAGGTTGAAGGCCCGGGCGAACAGGAAATCACCTACAAGAATGGAGGCGCTGTTGCCCCAGATCGCCTTGGCGGCAGGCTTGCCGCGGCGCAAATCGCTCTCGTCCACCACATCGTCGTGCAGCAGGGTGGCGGTGTGAATGAATTCCACAGCCGCGGCCAGGACGTGGGTCGCATTGTTCGGCTTGCCCACCGCGTGGGCGGCCATCAGGGTCAGCATCGGGCGCAGGCGCTTGCCGCCGGCCGAAACAATGTAACCCGAAAGGTCCGGAATGACGGCGACAGGGCTGGCCGCGCGGGAGGCGAGAATCTTCTCGACTTCGGCAAGGTCGTCAGCCACCAGCGCCTGCATGCGGTCCACCACCGAGCCGGAGGCAGCCTTGCCTTTCGGTTTGGGGGACAGGGTCAAGCGGAGCACTCCGGTTTAGTCGCAGACAGGTGCAATTAGGCTTAAGCGAGCGGAGAGGCAAGAACGACGTGGCACCGGGCCGCAGCAGCACCTGCACAATTTGCCGTGATCACGGAAACGCTGGCCGACCGGCAGGGTTGCAGGTTAGATTGTCGGCATGAAGCGCCTTCTGATGTGTTCCGCGTTCGTGTTGGTGGCAGCCTGCGCCAGCACGTCCGCCTACGGGCCCGCCGCCAAATCCGGCGCCATGGGCTATGAATCCCTGCAGATCGAGAATGACCGGTTCCAGGTCTCCTACACCGATACGGATGCGGCCCGGGCCCGCGACCGGGCCTTGCTGCGCGCGGCGGAAGTCACGCTGGAGCAGGGCAAGGAGTGGTTTGAAGTGACCAGTTCCTACTCGTCTGACGAATCGACACGGGACAGCGGCAGCCGGACCTCTGTCAGCATTGGCGGATCGACCGGTTCCTACGGCCGGTCCAGCGTCGGCGTGGGCGTCGGGATCGGATTTCCGATCGGCAGCTCCAGCAGCAGCGGCAAGGTCACCGAAGTTCTGGAAATCAAGGTCGGCTCCGGCGAAAAACCTGACCGCCCGAACGTCTATGACGCCCGCTCCGTGGACATAAATCTCCGGGGTTCGGCGACTTCCTGATGGAAGAGGTTTTCAGGACCAATGACCTCATCAAGCTGAGCTATGTGGAGCATCTGCTTCAGGAAGCGGGCATCGACTATTTCGTGGCCGACAAGCATATCTCTGCCGTTGAGGGCAATATCGGGGCCTTTCCGCGCCGGGTCATGGTGCAGGAAGCGGTGAAGGAGCATGCGCTGGCGGCGCTCGCCGGGGTCGAGAAGGGATGACGACCGAGGACACGGTCTATCAGGGTCGGGTACATCTGGTTCAGCCGGAGCAGGGCTTCCGGGCGGGCACGGATTCCCTGCTGTTGGCGGCGGCGCTGTCCTGCCGGCCGGGTGGGGAGGCGCTGGAAATCGGCTGCGGCTGCGGCGGGGCGCTGCTGCCTGCGGCGTATCGTATGGACGACGTTCGCCTGACCGGGCTGGACGTCGACATGACTATGACGGACTTAGCCCGGACTGGCGCGGACCGGAACGGATTTGCCGGACGGGTCACAATTGAGACGGGCGAAGCCTCCGAATGGGTCCGCGATCATGAGAACCGGTTCGACCTCGTTTTCGCCAATCCGCCCTTTTTTGAGCCGGGGCGAATCTCTGCGCCGGGTGAGGGCAAGGCGGACGCCTATATCGAGACGCTGGACCTTGCCGGCTGGATCAAGGCAATGGCTTTCGCTGCCAAGCCCCGCGCGCCGCTGGTAATGATCCACCGCGCGGCGGAGCTCGCCCGCATCCTTGCGACGTTCGACCGGCAGACCGGGGAGATCACCGTCCTGCCCATCGCGTCGAAACCTGGCGAGGAAGTGCGCCGGGTGCTGGTGCGCGGCCGCAAGGGGCTGAAACGCGGACCGGTGCGGCTGCTGGCACCAATGGTGACCCACCAGCCGGACGGGTCGGCCAGCCCGGCGCTGGAGGCCATCCGCCGGGGTGAACCAATCGACTGGTAGGGCCTCGTTGCGACTTGTGCTAACGTCCCCGGACCCCATCTCAGTTTGAAGGGGGCAGGAAGGAGCCCAGAAGTGTTCGGCGTCTTGTTCTGGATTTTCATGATCGGCGGCCTGATCGTTGCGGCGCTGGGTTTCACCAGCACGTACCGCCAGCGGGATGACCGTGACGGGCCCAACTGAGGAGACGCGAATTGTTTGCTGCGCTGTTCTGGCTGTTCCTTCTGACTGGCCTATTCGTCGCCATAATGGGCCATTCTGGTTTCTACCACCTCGTCACCGGCCGCGACGGCGGAAACATGGACCATCCGGACTCGCGGGGCAGTTTCTGAACGCACGCCCGCGCTTGCACCGCGGCGCCGGCAAGGCTAGTCCGGCAGGGAAATTCTCCAATGGAACAGAGCCATGTCCGCACCCAAGGCTGAAGCCAAGCCGAAATCCTTTCAGGATCTGATCCTGACGCTCCAGAATTACTGGGCGGAGCAGGGCTGTGCTGTCCTGCAGCCATATGACATGGAAGTCGGCGCCGGGACGCTGCACCCGGCCACCGTGCTGCGCGCGCTCGGTCCGAAGAACTGGCGGGCCGCTTATGTCCAGCCCTCGCGCCGCCCGAAGGATGCGCGCTATGGCGAGAACCCGAACCGGCTCGGCCACTATTACCAGTTCCAGGTGATCCTGAAGCCGAACCCGGAAAACCTTCAGGATCTGTACCTGACCAGCCTCTACAAGATCGGTATTGACCCGACGGTGCACGACATCCGCTTCGTCGAGGACGATTGGGAAAACCCCACCGTCGGCGCCTGGGGCCTTGGCTGGGAAGTCTGGTGCGACGGGATGGAAGTCAGCCAGTACACGTATTTCCAACAGGTCGGCGGCCTTGATGTGCGCCCGGTTTCGGGCGAGCTGACCTATGGGCTCGAACGTCTCGCCATGTATGTGTTCGGCGTCGATAATGTCTACGACTTGCCGTACAATGATCCGGACTCGGACGTTCCGCTGACCTATGGCGACGTGTTCCTCGAAAACGAGAAGCAGCAGTCTGCCTTCAATTTCGAATTCTCCGATGTCGAGATGCTGAAGCGCTGGTTTGCCGATTGCGAGAACCAGTCGAACGCCCTGCGCGCGGCGGGCAAGCCGCTGCCGGCCTATGACTACGCGCTGAAAGCGTCGCACACATTCAACCTGATCGACGCCCGCGGTGCGATCAGCCCAACCGAGCGGCAGGCCTATATTGGCCGCGTCCGCGACCTTGCCCGCGGCGCCGCCGAACAATGGGCAGAGCAGGAAGACGCGCGGGCCGGGGGATGAAGGCGCAGGCGCTCTTCGCGGCACTGGCCCTGATCGCTGCCTGCGGCGGGGAACGTGTTGCAGAAGACGGCCCGCCGCCGCTCTACAAATACAATGCGATGAAAGAGGCGGTTACGGACGCTCGCGACACGCTGCCTGTGTTCTGGGAAGCGCTCGAGTCCGGCAATGCCGCCTATTCGGATTTCGCGCTGAACGTCGCCACAAAGTCTGACCGGTACACGGAAGAACATGTCTGGCTGGTCGATATCCGGCATGTGGACGGCGAGCATTTTGCCGGCGCCGTTCCGAAGGATCATGAGATCCGGGACGGCCTTGCCCCCGGCGACAGGATCGCCTTTCTGCCTGAACAGATTTCAGACTGGCGGTTCCGGGAGGATGGCAAATTCCGCGGCGCCTATACGACCCGTGCCATGATGAATTTGGCGCCGGACGCCAAAATCGATAACATCCGGGCCATGTTCCACGACTCGCCGGTGCCGTGAACTCGCGTCCGGAAACGGTCTTCACCCTCTGGTCATGATTTTCTCCCAGGATTGTAATATCTGCAATCAAAGGGAGTCTCCGATGCGCCGCATTTTCGTCGCCGGACTAGCGCTGATCCCGATGGGTATGATCTTCCCGGCTGAGGCCCGGCAAGCGGTCGGGCCAGCGTTTCCATCCGATCTGGGCACGGTCGAACAGGTGCAGGATGTGATTGCGGCGCCCGGCAGGAAGATCGTCCGCCTTGATGCGGATGACATGTCAGCCGGAATCCTCACCCAGCTGATGAATGCCACACCCGGAACGCAGCTGGCCCAGGCCGTCATCGTCAGACTCGACTCCGGCGACCGGAAGGAGATCATTGTTCCTCCGGGCACTCTGCTGGCTGTGGACGACCGCGTGAATTGCCTCGCAAGGCCGGGTGGCTGGGGCGTCGAACGGGTTGAACAAGCCGGTTAAATCGGGAACCATGAACGTTGACGCGTAAGTCTGGGCCCATCCTGGACAGAACAGGAGGTGGATATGGCAGACCAACCTGAAATCGGCGGGCGCGAGCCCATCGCGGTCGAGGTCGAAGAAGGCAAGATGTACTGGTGGTGTGCGTGCGGGCGGTCGAAGAACCAGCCTTTCTGCGACGGCAGCCACAAGGGCAGCGAATTCGTGCCGCAGGGGTGGGAAGCGCCGAAAACCGGAAAGGTCTTCTTCTGTGCCTGCAAGCGCACCGGCAAGAGCCCGCTTTGCGACGGCAGCCATAACAAGCTTTGACTTGGTCTGATCCGGGCATCGGGGTAACCTCTCTTTCGTGGGAGGAATTCAGATGTTCCGGACGATCAGCCTGCTGTTGTTCCCGGTCTGCCTGTCTCTGGCGGGTGCTGCTGAAACCAACCGCGCCTTTATCGTCGGGGTGGGCGAATATGCCGAGCTGACAGACCTGCAGAAGACGGTTGGCGATGCGAACGGCTATGCTGGCGTTTTTGCCGAAGACCTGAATTTTGAAGTCACCCCCCTGATCAACCCGGACACGGATACGTTCCTGGAACAGTTCGATACGTTCCTGCAGACGATCGAGCCGGGTGATCGGGTGGCTTTCATCTTCTCCGGCCATGGCTGGTCGGATGGTGGGCAGAATTATCTCGCCTTGTCGGATGCGCCGTATCACAGCTCCCTGCTGGGTTTGCGGAAGCGAACAATCTCGCTGAGCGAAGAAATCCTGGACGAAATCCGGGCCCGGCAGCCGGAAATGGTGTTCGCAGTGGTCGATGCCTGCCGGGATAATCCCTTCGACACTGGCACGCGCAGCATGACCAAGGGCATGGCCCGCACAGGGATCACGAGCGACACGCTGGTCGTGTATGCCGCCGGCGCAAACCAGATGGCGCTCGACCGGCTCGGTCCGGAAGATGAGGCGCCGTATTCCGTCTTTACCCGCAGCCTGTTGCCGAAACTGCGCGATCCGAATTTCCCGCTGTCTTTCGCCGTTGGCGAAGCCAGCGAGGAAGTTGCCGAACTCGCCGCCAGTGTCGAGCACTCCCAGAAGCCGGCGGTTTATTCCGATGTTGATCCCCGCTTCTGCTTCTCCGGCCAGTGCCAGTTCGGGGAGATGGACCAGGAAGAGAAAGACTGGATCTACATTTCCAGCGCCGGCTATGTGCAGATGGACGTCTGTTCCAAGTACAGCGAGCATCTGAAGAAATATCCGGACGGCAAGTTTGCCGCCGTGGCGAAGCGCTACCTGTCCAATCCGCCCTGCGCTGTGGAGCGTCTGAAGCTCAAATCGGCCTCCTGGTATGCCGACCTGCAGGGCCATACCGACGAGATATATGGCCTCGACTACAGCCCCAGCGGCCGGTTCCTGGCCAGCGCTTCGGCCGACAACACGGCGCGGATCTGGGTGGTGGGCATGTCGCCTTCCGAATTCGGGGGGCTGACCGTTCTGGAAGGTCATACCGAACCCCTCCTGTCGGTGCAGTTCAGCCCGGACGAGGAATATGTGGTCACGGCCTCTCAGGACGATACCGCCCGTATCTGGCGCGCGGTCGGCGGCTCGCCGGTGCAGGTACTGACCGGTCATACGGGCGATGTGTCTTTCGCGGATTTCAGTCCGGATGGCGAACGCGTGGTCACCGCCTCCTATGATGGCACTGTGCGGGTGTGGGAGGTGGCGACCGGCGAGGAAGCCGTCCGGATCGACACGCATTCCTCAGCCGTACGGTCCGTTCACTACAGCCCGCTGGGCAACCGCCTGCTGACCGCTTCGAACGACGGCACGGTGCGCCTCTTCAATTCCAGCAACGGATCGCTGGTGCGCACGATTGAGTCCGGCCCGGTGCCGGCGACCTATGCGGAATCCGATGATACGGCGGATCGGGTGCTGGTCGCCTCCGCCGATGGGTCGGCGCGCATCTGGAGCGATACGGGCGAGCCGATTGAGCTCGAAGGTCATGACGGCCCCTTGTGGAATGCCGCGTTCAGCCCGGATGGCGAAATGGTCGTCACCAGCGCGGATGACCTGTCGGCCCGGCTGTGGGACGCAAGGAACGGGGCCATGCTGGCCAAACTCCAGGACCTCGGCGCCTTCGGGGCGAACTGGGCGGTGTTCTCGCCGGACGGCAAGATGGTCGCCGCGGCGATGAAAGGCGCGCACCTCCAACTGTGGCAGCTGACCTTCGAGACGGAGTTCGCGCCGGAGGAAACCGGCGAGCCGGCGCCCTAGAAACCTCTCCTTATCCGGGCCCAACTACAGACCTGCCGCTTGACCCGTGTGCGGGCGCCTGTAAGCCGTGGCGGTCTTATCTTTCCTGAACACTGCAGGGCATTATGGCTGAGCTGCTTCTAGAACTCTTTTCCGAGGAAATTCCTGCGCGCATGCAGGCAAAGGCGGAGGCCGACCTGCGCGATGCCATGGAGAAGGCCCTGAAAGAGGCCGGTCTCAAATGGAAGCTGCTGGCCGCCTGTTCCGGCCCGCGCCGCCTGACCGTGTCGATCAACGGCCTCAGCGAGCGATCGGCCGATGTGAAGGAAGAGCGCAAGGGCCCGAAGGTCGGCGCGCCGGACAAGGCGGTCGAAGGCTTCCTACGCGGCGCCGGGCTCAGCGATATCAGCCAGGCCGAAGTGCACTCCGATCCGAAGAAAGGCGAATTCTATGTCGCCGTGATCGAGACGCCCGGCCGCGACGCGAAGGACATCATCGCCGAGACGGTGCCTGCGATCATCCGCGGCTTCCATTGGCCGAAGTCGATGCGCTGGGGCACCGGAGACCTGCGCTGGGTGCGCCCGCTGCAGCGGATCACCTGCGTGCTGGATGGCGAAGTCGTGCCGTTTGATGTGGACGGTATTACCAGCGGCAATGAAGTCGAGGGCCACCGAGTGCATGGCCGCGGGCCGTATAAGGTGACGGGCTGGGAGGATTATTCCAGGCAGCTGGAAGGCGCCGGCCATGTGAAGCTGACGCGGGCCGACCGCCGCGAAGTGATCCTCAAGGGGATCGAAGCCGTCTGCAAAAAGGCCGGACTCGAATGGATCGAGGACCAGGGCCTGCTGGAAGAAGTGACGGGCCTCGCCGAATGGCCGGTGGTCGTGCTGGGCGACATGGATCCGGATTTCCTGAGCCTGCCGACGGAAGTGATCCAGCTCTCCATGCGCACGCACCAGAAATACTTCGCCGTTAACGATGCAAAGACCGGCAAGCTCGCGCCGTACTTCATAGTGGTGGCGAACATCGAGGCGACCGATGGCGGTAAGAAGCTGGCCGAGGGCAATTCCCGCGTCCTTTCCGCCCGCCTCGACGATGCCCGCTTCTTCTGGGACCTCGACAAGGCCAAGCCGCTGGAAGAGATGGCGAAGAAGCTGTCGACGATTGCGTTCAAGGCAGAGCTTGGCTCGCTGGGCGACAAGGTTGAGCGCGTCGCGGCGCTCGCCCGCGAACTCGCCCCGAAAGTGGGCGCCGATCCGGACCTCGCCGAGCGCGCCGCGCGCCTCGCTAAGGCGGACCTCGTATCAGAAATGGTCGGCGAGTTCCCGGAACTGCAGGGCGTGATGGGCCGCTACTATGCGATGGAAGCGGGTGAGCCTGCTGCTGTGGCTGACGCCATCCGCGACCATTACAAGCCGCAGGGCCCAAGTGATATCGTACCGACCGACCCGGTGGGCATCGCCGTCGCCCTCGCCGACAAGCTCGACACGCTGGTCGGCTTCTGGGCCATCGACGAGAAACCGACCGGCTCGAAAGACCCGTTTGCTCTCCGCCGTGCGGCGCTGGGCGTGGTTCGGATTGTTTTGGAAAACGGGACGCGGTTGAATCTTGCTGACATTTTGTTCTCGGCAAGAATGGCGTTCCCGAAGGGTTCGAAGAGCCCGGGGCCTTCAAAATCGGTTCGAGAGGCCGTCGAAGGTGCATTCAGAACTGAAGAAACGAATGACCTCCTCTCCTTTTTTGCTGACCGCCTGAAGCAATACCTCCGGGATCAGGGCCAGAGGCATGACCTGATCGATGCTGTTTTTGCGCTCGGCGAGGACGATCTGGTGCTCATCACCCGCAGGGTCGAGGCGCTCGGCGTCTTCCTCGGAACCGAAGACGGTGCGAACCTGCTGGCGGGCTACAAGCGCGCTGCGAACATCCTGAAGGCCGAGGAGAAGAAAGGCGCGCTGCCTGACAATCTCGTCGTCGACGGGGCGCTGATCGATGCCGGGGCGGATCAGGAGATCCACCTGCACCAGACGCTGGGCCAGGTACGCCACGACATCGAAGAGCCCCTCAAGAACGAGGATTTCGAGGCCGTCATGACCGAACTCGCCAAGCTGCGCGGGCCGGTCGATGCCTTCTTTGAGCATGTCATGGTCAATGATCAGGACGACGCCGTGCGGGCGAATCGCCTGGCGCTGCTGGCCGATATCCGTGACACGCTGCATCGCGTGGCCGATTTTTCCCAGATCGAAGGCTGAGCCGACGGGGCTGCCGTCCCGCATCGGAACAGATTTTCCCTGTCTGGTGCGGGCCAGAGCGATTTGATACAGCTATGTGACGAAAAACAACGTTGTCAGGGCATAAGCGACCTTTCGGCCGCTGGCAATTGGCGCTGCGATGCAGCATAGGGTTTGCAATCCCCTCGCGCGCGAGCGGGCATGCAGAGACGCGCGCAGATAATTGAAGAGGACACCATGGGTGAAGCAGCACTGAAGCACGCGGAAGAGACCTGGGTTTACGCATTCGGCGGGGGCACCGCCGATGGCGACGCTTCCATGAAGAATTTGCTGGGCGGCAAGGGTGCAAACCTTGCCGAAATGGCCAAGCTGGGCCTGCCGGTGCCGCCGGGCTTTACGATCTCCACCGCTGTCTGCACGGCCTATTACGAGCTTGAGCGGGAATATCCCTCCACGCTCGCCCCGCAGGTCGACCAGGCGCTGGCCGATCTGGAGAAGAAATCCGGCAAGGGCTTCGGCGATCCGGAAAATCCGCTACTCGTGTCTGTGCGCTCAGGCGCCCGCGCTTCGATGCCGGGCATGATGGACACGGTTCTGAACCTGGGCCTCAATGAAGCCTCGGCCGCCGGCCTCGCCAAGAAGGCCGGTGAACGCTTCGCTTATGACAGCTATCGCCGCTTCATCCAGATGTATTCCAACGTCGTGCTGGGCATCAGCCATGACGAGTTCGAGCACCTGCTCGACGAGTACAAGGACCGTCAGGGCATCGACCTCGATACCGACATGACCGCCGATGACTGGAAGAAGATCATCGTGCACTACAAGGAAGCCGTCGAGAAAGAGCTGGGCAAGCCTTTCCCGGAAGATCCGAAGGAACAGCTGTGGGGCGCCATCTCGGCCGTGTTCGGCTCGTGGATGAACGACCGCGCGATCACCTATCGCAAGCTGAACGACATCCCGGCCGAATGGGGCACGGCGGTGAACGTGCAGGCCATGGTGTTCGGCAATCTCGGCGAAACCTCCGCCACGGGCGTGGCCTTTACGCGCGACCCGTCGAACGGCGATCCGATCTTCTATGGCGAATACCTGATCAACGCACAGGGCGAGGACGTGGTGGCGGGCATCCGCACCCCGGCCCCGATCTCGCGCGAGCGGGCTGACACGCTGGGCTCCGAAGACGCCCCGCTGGAAGAGGCCATGCCGGAAGTCTATGCCCAGCTGCGCGATGTCGCGAACACGCTGGAGCGCCACTACAAAGACATGCAGGACCTCGAATTCACGGTCGAGGACGGCAATCTCTACATGCTGCAGACGCGGAGCGGAAAACGCACCGCCGCGGCTGCTCTCAAGATTGCTGTGGACATGGCCCGCGAAGGCCTGATCAGCGAAAATGACGCCGTGCTGCGCCTGTTGCCATCGCAGCTGGACCAGCTACTGCACCCGACGATCTCTGAAGACGCCGAGCGCGATGTGCTCGTGGTCGGCCTGCCGGCCAGCCCCGGCGCGGCTGTCGGCAAGGTCGTGTTCGATTCCGATGAAGCCTTCCAGTGGGCCGAGAAGGGCGAAGATGTCATTCTCGTCCGTATCGAGACGAGCCCGGAAGACATCAAGGGCATGCACGCTGCGCGCGGCATCGTCACCGCACGTGGCGGCATGACCAGCCACGCCGCTGTTGTGGCGCGCGGCATGGGACGTCCCTGCGTTTGTGGTGCCGGCGGCCTGCAGGTTGATGGCAAGGCGGGCGTGTTCCGCGTCATGGGGCGCGAAGTGAAGAAGGGCGATGTCATCACTGTGGACGGTGCAACCGGCCAGGTGATGCTGGGCGCTGTGGACATGGTGCAGCCGGACCTCTCGGGTGACTTCGGCACACTGATGGCCTGGGCCGATGCGGCCCGCCGCCTGAAAGTGCGGGCCAATGCCGAAACACCGCTCGATACCCGCACAGCGGTTGAGTTCGGCGCGGAAGGCATTGGCCTTTGCCGCACGGAGCACATGTTCTTCGAAGAAGACCGCATCCCCGAAGTGCGTGCGATGATCCTGTCGAACGATGTGGCCGGACGGCGCGCCTCGCTGGACAAGCTTCTGCCAATGCAGCGCGGCGACTTCGAGGAGATCTTCCGCATCCTGGAAGACCGCCCGGCGACCATCCGCCTGCTCGATCCGCCGCTGCACGAATTCCTTCCGCACACCGATGAGGACATGGAAGACGTTGCCAAGGCGTCCGGCGTCAGCGTTGAAGAGCTGAAGCGCCGTGCCTCCGATCTGCATGAAAGCAACCCGATGCTCGGCCACCGGGGGTGCCGCCTGGGTATTACATACCCGGAGATCTACGAAATGCAGGCCCGCGCCATCTTCGAGGCGGCTGTGAACATCGCCAATGAAACGGGCCGCAAGCCGGTGCCGGAAGTGATGATCCCGCTGGTCGCGACACACCGCGAACTGCAGATCCTGAAAGCCGTGGTCGATGAGCAGGCCAAGGCCGTGTTCGCGGAAACCGGTGTGACGCTGGACTACCTCGTCGGCACGATGATCGAGCTGCCGCGTGCAGCCCTGCGCGCCGGCGATATCGCCCAGTCGGCCGCCTTCTTCTCATTCGGTACAAATGACCTGACCCAAACCACGCTAGGCATCTCTCGCGACGATGCCGGCCGCTTCCTGAAAATCTATGAAGACAAGGGAATCTACGAAAAAGACCCCTTCGTCACGCTGGACCAGGAAGGCGTGGGCGAATTGGTGAAAACGGCCGCTGAACGGGGCCGGAACACCCGTCCAGGCATCAAACTGGGCATCTGCGGTGAGCATGGCGGCGATCCGGCTTCCGTGGCCTTCTGCCACCGTACGGGCCTCGATTATGTGTCCTGTTCGCCTTACCGGGTGCCGATTGCGCGTCTCGCCGCGGCACACGCTGCCCTCTCGGAATCAGACAGCTGACAGTTACGGTCCCGAATCGATTGCGAGCGGCTGTGGTAATCGTGCCACAGCCGCTTTTTCGCACCGCAACATGCCTCTTGTCACAAACGTGGAAATTTTACGAAAAATCAACAAGTTGAGGGTCCGGCGTAAATTACACCGAATTAATTCGCTTGTGAGGCGAATTTCACCTGACGGAATTGTCACTCCAAACTCTGGCGAGCTTCTTGCTAGGTAGCTGTTCGGCAGCATATTCCGCTTGTGAAAGGGCGGTAAAAGCCGCCGGAAACAGTCAAACCAAGCAGTCCCGGAACTGCACAACAGGGCGGAATTATATCGCCCACCGGGACCTGGGGAGAGCGGTGATGTTAAGGAATCTTCAACCACGTCAGGCGACCCTGTCGTCAATGCGTGGGCTCCAAGGGAAGCTCAAGCGTTGGTGGATGGCTATGACGAACGAAGAACAGCGCGATATTGTCATTCGCGGCGCGACCGTAGCGGTCTGCGCGGTGGCAGCGACTGTGACCCTGCCTGTGATCGGCTCGGTTCAGTCCGATATTCGCGCTCAAGCAGATTTCAGCGAGCAGGCTCAGCGGTTTGCGCAGATCGAAGATGGCGGCGCCAGCGTCCGCCTGGCCGACCATGCACCGTCGCTGCTGGACACGCCGTGGATTCGCACAGTCGAATATACTCTGGAGCGCGACACAGCCTCCTCGATGAGCCGTTACGCCAAGCGTGACCGGGATGGTGCGGCAATCGCCTCGCTCGTCTCGTTCAAGCCGGAGCACCTGAAGCGCGCTGAAGCGCTCGACTCCGAAGCGCACTGCATGGCGCAGGCGATCTATTACGAATCCCGCAACGAGCCGCTGGCTGGTCAGCTCGCTGTTGCTGAAGTGATTTCCAACCGGATGCGCGACCATCGCTATCCGGACACCGCGTGCGGCGTGGTCTTCCAGGGTGCGACCCGGACGACCGGCTGCCAGTTCACCTTCACCTGTGATGGCGCCCTTGGCCGCAAGCCGAAAGGCACAGCCTGGGAACAGGCACAGGAGATTGCGGCCCACGTCCTGATGAACCTCGCCGAGGATCGTACGGGCGGCGCAACCCATTATCACGCGACCTATGTCGATCCGGTGTGGAGCGCGGGCCTGATCAAGACCGACAAGATCGGCCTGCATGTGTTCTACCGTTTCCCGCGCGGCTCCGAGTGGGCGAAGGTCCGCAGTGCGAGCGCGTCGCGGTCCGCCCCGGCGCCTGTGGTCGCTGCGGCGGAAACCAAGGACCTGAATGCGGAATCACTGTCCGTCCTGCGCGAAGCCACCGCGGATGAGATGAGAGTGGCTGCCAAGGTCGAAGCTTCTGCAGCTCCGGCCACGGTGACCACATCGACCCGCACCATCACCAATGGTGCCCCGCGCCTTACGACGGCCACCGAAGGATCGTTCGAGGTCGCCTCGAACGACATGGGCGTTGATTCCTACGCCGCTGCGCAGGCTGCGAAAGCTGTGGCCGCATCAGGCGGCATGCGCTGATCTGAAATCCAGACAATGAAAAAGCCGCCGGCATATCACTGGCGGCTTTTTTTGTTTGCCTTACAGGCATGGAGGGATCAGTCGCGCGGCGGGACGGACTTTTTCACCTGATTGCGGATCAGGCCCGGCGCCCAGCGGCTGATGAACTTCGCCCGTTGTGCCGCTTTGCCCGCCATATAGTGGATGTCGTCGCCATGCGCTGCGTCCCATGCCCGCTGAGCAGCCAGGGAGACCGGATAAACGTCTTGTCCATTCTCGCGGATCTCGTCTGCCATCTTCACATTGGCGCCTTCAGCGGTGCCCATGTCCAGGATCGGTGTATCGATAAACCAGGGCATCAGGCTGGTGACACGGATGTCGAGATCCCGGAATTCCGCGTCGAGCGCTTCGGTCAATCCGCGGACGGCGAATTTCGTGGCTGAATATACGGCAAGGCGCGGCGAGCCGACTATCCCGGCTGTGGAGGCCGTGTTGACGATGCGCGCGCCTTCCGTTTCCTTCAGTAGCGGCAGGCAGGCCTGCACGCCATTGATGACGCCTTTGACGTTCACGTCGACAACGAGGTCGTTGTCTTCGCCCGAGATTTCCTCGAACCAGCCGTGCCGGCCGATACCGGCATTGTTAAACAGGACATGCATCTTGCCGCCGGTGGCTTCCGAGAAGCTCTTCACGCCCAGAGCCCAGTCATTGCGATCTCGCACATCCAGCTTCGCATAGACGGAATTGCCGGGGCCGAGTTCGCTGGCCACGTCTGCGAGGCCGGCGGTGTTCACGTCATAGAGACCGCAGAACCAACCCTTTTCGGAAAAGAAGCGCGCCGTTTCCGCGCCGATCCCGGAGGCGGCGCCGGTGATAAAAATGCTCTTGCGGCCGTTTGCGCTGGCCATGTCTGAAATCCCTCCTGCGCGGGCAGTTGCCCAATAAGCGCAGTGTCAGACCACATCCATTCCAAGGTCAAGGTTCGGCGCCGAATGGGTGAGCGCGCCAACCGAGATGAAATCAACGCCCGTCTCTGCAATTGCGGCGACTGTATCGAGGTTCACCCCGCCTGATGCTTCCAGCACGGTCTTGCCGCCGGCCATGGCGACGGCCTCGCGCAGCGTGTCGGGGCTCATATTGTCCAGCAGGACAGCATGTGGGCCGTGCGGAAGTGCTTCTTTTAGCTGGTCTAGCGAATCGACCTCGACTTCGATCATCCGCAAATGTCCGGCATAGGCTTTTGCGCGTTCCAGCGCAGTGGAGACCGAGCCGCAGGCCGCGATGTGATTGTCCTTGATGAGGACGGCGTCGTCGAGGCCATAGCGGTGAGCTGTTCCGCCGCCACAACGTACGGCGCGCTTTTCGAGAGCGCGGTGGCCTGGCGTAGTTTTCCGTGTACAGACAATTATCGCTTTTGTGTGCGCGATCTTGTCGGCGAAGGTGCGTGTCATGGTGGCCACGGCGGAGAGGCGGCCAAGGAAGTTCAGCATGGTCCGTTCAGCGATCAGGATGGACCGGGCAGAGCCTTCCAGGCGCGCGACCACGTCGCCCTTTTCCAGTACGGAGCCATCCGGCTTTTCAATGGTCAGCTTTACGGACGGGTCGATCAGCTTCAGCGCGTAGGCTGCTGCGTCCAGTCCCGCGATCACGCCTTGCTGGCGCGCGGCGATGACGACTTTCAGCTGGGTGTCAGGCGCGATGGTCGCGTCGGTTGTCAGGTCACCTGCGCGGCCAAGGTCTTCCGCGAGCGCCAGGCGCACGATCGGATCAAGGATAATGTCGGGAAGAGGGGGCGGAACTGGAGTCATGAGGGAACGCTCTCTTTGAAGGGGCGTTGGAGGAACTGGCGATGCGGTTCGCCGGTTTCGGGAAAATCGGAACGGTAGTGGCCGCCGCGGCTTTCGTGCCGAGCCTGTGCGCTTTTTACGATCAGGCCTGCGGACGTGATTGCGCGGGCCGGACCATGTTGCTCACGCTGCTGGTCAATCAGCTCTGCCACTTCGGCGAGCCCGCTCGCATCACGGACCACACCGCAGTTTTGCGACATTGCTGAACGCAAGGCCTGCAGGGCTTCATGCGGCAGCGCGTCAGGCACATGCCCCTTGCTGGCTTTGATGTCCGGCAGTTTTGCCTCTCGCAGGCGCTCGGCAATGCGATGTGAGAAGACGACGGCTTCGAGCAGTGAATTCGAGGCGAGCCGGTTGGCGCCGTGTACGCCGGTGGACGTACATTCTCCGCAGACGGAGAGACCATCCAGGGAGGACTTGCCCCAGAAGTCCGGCACGATACCTCCCATGTGATAATGCGCTGCCGGGGCGATAGGGATCATGTCCACGCGCGGGTCTATGCCAGCCGATTTGCAGGCAGCAAAAACGGTTGGGAAGTGTTCGGGGAAATGTTCCCCGACGGCTTCTCGGCAATCGAGGAAAGCGCCGCGGCCGGATGTGCGCTCGGTATGGACCGCGCGTGCCACTTCATCGCGCGGGGCGAGTTCAGCCAGTTCATGATAGGATTCCATGAAGCGCTTGCCATCGCGGTTGCGCAGGATGGCGCCTTCGCCGCGCAGCGCCTCGGTGGCGAGCGGTGCCGGATCGCGGCCGATATCGATGGCTGTCGGGTGGAACTGAACGAACTCCAGATCTGCGACCAAAGCGCCGGCCTCCCAGGCCATGGCGATGGCATCGCCGCGCGCGGCAGGCGGATTGGTGGTGACCTGGAACAGGCCGCCTGAGCCGCCGGTGCACAGCACGGTTTCGCGGGCTGTCTGCGTCGACAGCCGCCCAGCGGCGTCGCGCAGGATGACGCCCGCAACATTCAGCTGATCGTCCTGCATCAAGCCGACAGCGCGCACGCCTTCAACAATACGGATGTGAGAGGCGGAATGAACGGCCGCGACGAGCGCGTCCATGATGGCCTTGCCTGCAAGATCTCCGGCCACGCGGGCAACGCGCGGATGGGAGTGGGCAGCTTCCAGTGACAGGGCAAGGGCGCCATCGGGCGTACGATCGAAAGGCACGCCAAGCGCGATCAGGTCGCGAACGCGGGCCGGGCCTTCCTCGGCGATCAGGCGGGCGATGATCGGATCCACAAGCCCGGCGCCCGCCGCGATCGTGTCGGCCGCGTGCTGTTCCGGGCTATCGTTCGGGTGAAGGGCTGCGGCAAGGCCGCCCTGTGCCCAGGCTGATGAAGCAGCCTGGCCGAGAGGTGCCGGCGAGATCACGATACAGGGACGCGGAGCGAGCTTCAGTGCCAGGAACAGGCCGGCGAGGCCCGCTCCCACGATCAGGACATCACTGCCGGCGTGTGCATCTGCCGTCAGGGTCTGAACATGCTGCCCGTCCGCCAAGTCAGGAAATACCGTTCGTTGCGCGCCGGAATTCCGCCGGAGCGGTCACCGCCGAGACAAGCGCGCCGAACATGCGGTCGGCCGACTCGATGGTGAGGGTGAAATTGTCGGGCACATAGATCAGACCCTCGACTTTGGATTCCAGCATTTCCTCGATCTCGGAACGAATGGAGAGCTGGTCCCCGAAGCGGCGTGCCTTGCAGGACTGGCGTACGACGGAGCGGCCCCAGACGGAGCACACTTCCACCGCTGTCAGCTCGCAGGTGAACTGGTCCGGTTCCGGGTGAGGGGTGAGATACATTGTGCCGGTCATCAGGCATTCACCACCGCGATAGGGTTTTGTACGGAAACTCCACGTGCCGAGCACGTCGGTCGCATCGTCTTCAGTTCCGGCATGAACCGGCGTTGTTGCCAGCAGGGTACCCGCCAGCGCGAGCGCGGTCATGCGTGCCAGGCGGGAGGTCATGCTGCCACTCCTATTTGTCCTCACACGCATAACCTAGACCCGGCGGCGGGATACGCCAACGCCCCAGCCGCTTAAACCACCATCTCGATTTCGAGGGGTGCAAGTCCAGTCACGAAGTCGAGCGGCTTCTCCATGCGCGGCAGGGCCATCATGGCATCGAGCGCTTCCTTGGCACGCAAGCGCACGTCTTCCGGAATGGTCACCTCATGCTCGCCCGTCACGAGGCAATCATAGATGTTTTCCAGCGTGATGCGCTTCATGTGCGGGCACAGATTGCACGGGCGAATGAAGTTCGTGCCCGGGTTCTCGGCGGCGACATTGTCGCTCATCGAGCATTCCGTCAGCAGCACGACCTTCGGCGGGTGTTTCTCAGCCACATAATTGGCGAGAGCTGCCGTGGAACCGGCATAGTCAGCGGCTTCCAGGACGTCTGGCGGGCATTCCGGGTGGGCCAGAATGACGACGCCCGGATGGGCATCGCGTAGCTGGTGAACGTCTTCGGCGCTGAACATCTCGTGCACTTCGCACGCACCCGGCCAGGTCATGATACGGATATCAGTCTGGGCGGCGACGTTCTTGGCGAGATACTGGTCCGGCACCAGGATGACGGTGTCGGTATTCCATTCCTTTGCAACGGCTTCCACAACCTGCGCTGCGTTGGAGCTGGTGCAGGTGATGTGGCATTCGGCTTTCACGTCGGCCGTCGTGTTTACATAGGTGACGACCGGATAGTTCGGGTATTTTTCCTTGATCAGCCGGACGTCCGCGCCCGTGATCGAGGCGGCAAGCGAGCAGCCTGCGCGTGTATCCGGGATCAGGACGGTCTTTTCAGGGGCGAGGATCTTGGAGGTCTCGGCCATGAAGTGCACGCCGGCTTGGACGATGATGTCGGCATCGACCTTGGACGCTTCGCGGGCGAGCTGGAGGCTGTCGCCCCGGAAGTCGCCGACCAGACGGAAAATGTCCGGCGTCATGTAATTGTGCGCCAGGATGACGGCGTTCTTCTGAACTTTCAGTCGGTTGATCGCAGCGACGAGCGGGGCAATGGCCGGCCACTCCATCGGCGTCACGAAATCTTTGACCAGCGGATAGAGATGGTCTGTTTCTGCGCGCACGGCATCATCATAGCTGAGGCCACGAGCCTCAGCCGCATTCGGGCCGCGCAGCGGCGTGGGGGTAGGGCAGCCAGGTCCAGAATCGATCAGACGAGCCATGTCACGTCCTCCTTTGACCAACCGAGCACTTTTGCTCGATTTGAGTATAATATGGCCCCGAAAGTGTGCGTTTCAAGGGGAATACCTTCAAACGTCCGGGATCAGGGCGCTCGTGCGACAAGCAATTGAAGCTTTTGCGCACTCTGAGCAAAAGGGGTGTAGCGTAGCCGGCGCGAAAACGCAATCGCAGAAAGTTGAGGGTGGCGCGGCGTCAGTCTTTGAAAAGTTCCAATGCTGCGGCCGTCATGGCATCCGATCCGGTCTGGATGGTGCGGGCATAGTCTGGGGCGAACAGCGAAGAGTGCAGGGATGGCAGCGGCATGCCATCCGCCTTGGCCTTGGCGTACTTCGACGGTTCCACCGCGCCGACCCAGAACAGCACGCTCGGGATCTTGTCAGCCGTCCGACCGTATTGGGAGAAATCTTCTCCGCCCATAACCGGCTTCACCTGGGTCACATACTCCGCGCCCAGCTTCTTGCTGACCGCCTTCATCGCCCGTCCGGTTGTGCCGGGATCGTTGTACGTGGAGGGCGTATAGTCGGACTCGATGGTGATTTCCGGTTCCGGTGCGTCGAAGGCGGCGGCCTGAGCCTTGGCGATGCGTTGGATGCCGTCGAGCAGCATCTGGCGGGTTTCATCATCGTAGGAGCGGACCGTCAGCAGCAGCGTCGCCTCGTCCGGAATGATGTTGTGCTTCGCGCCGGCCTTGAAAGAGCCGACCGTCACAACGGCGCTGTCCAGCGGATCAACGTTGCGGGCGACAAGACTCTGCAGGGCGGTCACGATGTGGGAGCCGATCAGGATCGGATCGCGGGTCGCCTGGGGATAGGCACCGTGCCCGCCAATGCCCTTCACATGGATGTCCACGCTGTCGACATTCGCCATGGCATAGCCCGTGGAATAGACCACCGTGCCGGAAGGCGCATCGGCCGAGACATGCAGGGCCAGGTTGTAGTCAGGCTTCGGAAAGCGCTCGAACAGGCCGTCGGCCAGCATGGCTTCGGCGCCCAGGCCGATTTCTTCGGCAGGCTGGGCGATCATGACCAGTGTGCCTTTCCATTTGGACTTCTGGGCGACGAGCGCACGGGCCGTTGCGAGCCAGGATGTCATGTGCACGTCGTGACCACAGGCGTGCATCACCTTGCTTTCCACGCCGGTCCAGGTTTGGGCCTCGACTGTAGAGGCGTAAGGCACACCGGTCTGTTCAGGCACGGGCAGAGCGTCCATGTCCGTCCGGATCAGGACCGTCGGGCCATTGCCATTCCTGAGGACACCAACGATGCCATAGCCGCCCACGCCAGGTTTGACTTCGCCTATGTCGCGTGTCGCCTTGTCGACGACCCAATCCTGTCCAACGCCGGTCGTGACCTCAAATCCGAGGGTTTCCAGTTCGCTCGCAAGAATGGATGAAGTCTTGGCCTCCTTGAATGAGAGTTCCGGAGCCTGGTGAAGTTGAAGGTAGAGATCGAGGATAGATTGTTCCGGCGTGCCAACCTCGCGGACCGACATGGCGGCTGGCTGGACAATGGCCGTTTCTGACGCCGTGGATTCTGTCGCCGGGCTCGTGGATTCAGCATTGGCTGGCGCAGTAGCCGCAGGCGCTTGGCTCCTGGAGCATCCGGAAATGGCAAGGCCGAGGGCGAGTGTGGATACGAGAGCAGGGCGCAACATGGCAGATCTCCGGAAAACAGATTGGAAGACCCTAGCAAGGTTTCCTTGAGTGCCAAGTGTGGCCGCTGAGCGCGGATGTGGATCGCTTAGTCGTCTTCGTCGAGCGCCGGGGCATCCGGCTGGTCTCGCCGCGGCCGGGCGATCATTTCGGCGATGTCTTCCAGTTCGATAAAGGCGTCTGCCTCCCGGCGCAGGTCATCCGCCACCATCGGTGGGCTGGATGTGTTCGTTGAAACGACCGAGACCCGTACACCTTTGGCCTTTACTGCCTCGATCAGACGCCGGAAATCGCCGTTCCCGCTGAACAGGACGATATGATCCACATGAGCTGCCGCTTCGAGCATATCGACGGCCAGTTCGACGTCCATATTGCCCCGATGGCGCTTTCTGCCTTCGCGGTCGGTGTATTCGCGCGCGGCCTTCTTCACCACGCTGAACCCGTTATAGGCCAACCAGTCGACCAGCGGGCGGATCGGGCTGTATTCATCGCTCTCGACCAGCGCGGTATAGTAGCTGGCGCGCAAGAGGCGGCCACGACCTTGAAATTCCTTCAGAAGTTTTCGGAAATCAATTTCGAGCCCAAGTGCACGGGCCGAGGAATAAAGGTTTGCCCCATCGATGAAGAGCGCCAGGCGCTCATCCTTGTAAAACGCCATGATAAGCCTCGAAATCTCCGCTGCTGCGGGAACGGCCATTAATTGTGCAAAGTAATAGCCGGACAGCTTAGTTTCCGCTGCAATCGGGCGCAAGGGACGGGTTGCGCGGCCTTGTTGCGCTGCATATAAGGGGCGGTTCAAAGGAGACTCTGAATCCATGGCCCGAGTGACTGTCGAAGACTGCATCGAGCAGGTGCCGAACCGTTTTGACCTTGTGCTGCTTGCCGCGCACCGTTCCCGCATGATCCGCGAAGGCTCGCCGATCACTGTGGACCGCGACAATGACAAGGATCCGGTCGTCTCCCTGCGCGAGATCGCTGATCAGTCGGTTGACCTGAAAGTGGTGAAAGAAGCGCTGATCTCCGGCCTGCAGGACATTCGTCCGGGCGAAGAGAACGAGCGCGAAGCAGACCGTATGGCCCTCGAAGCTGCTCCGGCGGCAACCGAAGAAGACGTCATGCGCGCTTACCAGGCTGAGCTCGAATCCGGGCGCGACGACCGGCTCTAGGAGGTTCGATGGACGGCAGCACCCTTTCCGCCAAGGACAAAGGGGCTGGCGAAGCACCACCGGCCACTGAGGCCGTGGGTGAACACCATGTCCTCACCCGCGAAGAACTCATCGCCAAGGTCCGCGCGTATCATCCGCGCGTGAAGTCCGAGCTGCTGGGCGCAGCTTACGATTTTGCGAAAACCCATCATGGCGAGCAGAAGCGCGACTCTGGCGACGCGTACTATTCCCATCCCGTGGAAGTAGCAAGCCTGCTGGCCGATGTGCATCTCGACGAGATCACCATCGTGGCAGGCCTGCTGCACGACGTCGTCGAGGACGTTGAAGAAATCGACATCGGCGAAATCGAAGTGCGTTTCGGTGCCGATGTGGCAGAACTGGTTGATGGCGTTACGAAGCTCGACAAGATCGAATTCTCTTCGAAAGAAGCGGCACAGGCCGAGAACTTTCAGAAATTCATCCTCGCGACAACCAGCGACATCCGCGTTCTTCTGGTGAAGCTGGCAGACCGGCTCCACAACATGCGTACACTGCATTTCCGCAAGAAGCCGGAAAGCCGTTACCGGACTGCGCGCGAGACGATGGACATCTACGCGCCTCTTGCTCGCCGTGTCGGTCTTTACCAACTGGCTGCCGAGATGGAGGATCTGGCTTTCCAGGAACTGAACGCGGAAGCGCGCCGGGCCATCCTGTATCGCCAGGAAGAGCTGGCGCTGGAAAATGCAGACGATCTCGAACGCATCCGGGCTGACCTGACGCAATTGATGGAAATGGCCGGCATCCAGTGCCGTATCAAAGGGCGCCGGAAAGCGCCTTACTCGCTGTGGCGGAAACTTGAGCGCAAATCCATTTCCTTCCGCGACGTGGCCGATCTCTTCGCGTTCCGCATCATCGTTCGGTCTACGGAGGAATGCTATCGCGTACTTGGTGAAGTCCATACTCTGTGGGCCTGCATTCCGGACCGGTTCCGTGATTTCATTTCCGTACCTAAGCCGAACGGCTATCAGAGCCTGCATACGACGGTGCGCGCCTCGGGCAATCGCCGCGTGGAGCTGCAGATCCGGACGGAGGCGATGGACCAGACCGCCGAGTTCGGCGTCGCCGCGCACTGGGGCTACAAGAACAAGCAGTATGGCTTCGATGCGGAGTCTGCGAAGGCGGCTGGCCTCGACCCCGCTGCCAGCCTCGAGACAATCTCCAGCCTCCTGCACGACGGCGCAGATGCGCGGGAATTCCTTGAGCATGCCAAGCTCGAAATGTACCGAGAGCATGTCTTCACGTTCACGCCAAAGGGCAAGCTGATCATCCTGCCGGCAGGGGCAATGCCGCTGGACTTTGCCTATGCCGTCCACTCGGCCGTTGGCGACACCTGCGTGGGTGTGAAGATCAATGGCGAGGTCAAAGCGCTGCGGCGGCCGCTCAAGAATGGTGATGTTGTCGAGATCATCCGGGGCAAGATTCCGGCGGCCGTCCATGGCTGGGAAGGCTTGGCGATCACGGGCCGCGCGCGGTCCGCGCTTCGCCGGCTGGTCCGTGAACGGGATACCGCAGATTTCCGGCGCCTCGGTGAAGGCCTGATCAATCAGGCCCTGCGCCGCGCCGGCATCGACCCGGTCGATGTGAAGATGACCCACACGGCTCAGCTTGCCGGGTTTGAAACGCGCGAAGAAATGGCCGAAGCGGTCGGGCGCGGCCGGATCAGTTCCGCCGATGTGATCCAGGCAGCCTTCCCGGGCTACAAGGCCGAGCCGATGGGCGACCCGTCGAAGACGAAGGTCGATTCCCAGCACGCCCCTCTGCTGGTATCGGGCCACGACCTGACCCCCGGCGTGACGCTGCATCTCGGCCATTGTTGCTGTCCGTTGCCGGGCGACCGGATCATGGGGGTTCAGGTGCCGGACCAAGGCATCGTGGTGCACGTGGCGAGCTGTCCCAAACTGGCCGAATACGATGACAAGCCAGAGCTCTGGGTCGACCTCAGATGGACTGAGCTCGCCCGTACAGATGCCATGGCTGTGGGGCGGATTCGCATCAATGCCGCGAACACACGCGGCGTGTTGGCCAAACTCTGTGCGGCCGTGGCTCAGTCCAACGGGAACATCGTGAATATTGCCACGGTGGACCGCCAGAAGGACTTCACAGAGCTGGTCATGGAAATTGAGGTTGAAGACCTGAAACGCCTGACGCAGATACTGGCCGCGCTCCGGTCGCTCGCAGTGGTCGACCGGGCAGTGCGTGACCAGGAGGGTGATGATGACCAATGAAGAAGTGCTCGCGGTGTTTCGCGAGGCAGGGGCGTTGCTGGAAGGGCATTTCATCCTTTCGTCCGGGCGCCGCAGCCCGGTGTTCCTGCAGAAGGCGCTGGTCTTCTCCCAGCCGGACAAATCCGAGAAACTCTGTGCGGCGCTCGCGAACAAGCTGACCGAGAAGTTCGGCAAGATCGACGTAGTCGCTGGCCCGGCCGTGGGCGGCATCATTCCGGGCTATGAACTCGCCCGTCAGCTTGGATGCCGTTCCATTTTTGCTGAACGCGTGGACGGACAGCTTCAGTTCCGCCGCGGCTTCTCCATCGCCGAAGGCGAGCGCGTGCTGATCGCTGAAGATATTGTCACGACCGGCCTGTCATTCCGTGAGACCGTCGAGGCGCTTGAAAAGCTGCCGGGCGAAGTGGTTGGCGGCGCTTGCATCATCGATCGCTCCGGCGGACGTGCCAATGTTGGCTGTGAACTGGTCTCACTCGCTTCGGTCAATTTCCCTGACTATGACGCGGACGACCTGCCTCCCGAACTGGCGCGGATGCCGGCTGTGAAGCCAGGCTCGCGAGGGCTTGCCTGATGAGCGGGCGGCTGCGCCTTGGGGTGAACATCGATCATGTGGCGACCATCCGGAATGCCCGCGGCGGTGCGCATCCCGATCCGGCGCGGGCCGCCGAGATTGCAGCGGCCGCTGGGGCGGACGGCATCACGATCCATTTGCGCGAAGATCGCCGCCACATCCGTGATGGCGACCTGGAAGCCATTCGGACCGCCTCCAGTCTGCCAATCAATCTGGAGATGGCGGCCACCCAAGAAATGACCGCGATCGCCTGCGGGTTCCGTCCGCATGCAGCCTGTATCGTGCCCGAGAAGCGCGAGGAGCGCACCACGGAGGGCGGCCTCGACGTCGCCGGTCTTCACAACCAGATTTCCCCCATCGTTCGCCAGCTGCGCGATGCCGGGGCCCGCGTGTCGCTGTTCATTGAGCCGGATCCTGTCCAGATCGCAGTGGCCGAAGTGCTCGGCGCGCCGGTCGTCGAGCTGCATACAGGGCGCTATGCGGAGCTGTGGATCGATGGCGGCGCCGAAGCGGCTGCGCCTGAACTCGCCCGCCTTCAGGCCGCGGCGGACGAAGCTCGCAAGCGCGGGATCGAACCCCATGCCGGTCACGGCCTGACCTTTGATAATGTTGGCCCGGTAGCGGCCATCCCTGAGATCGCCGAATTGAATATCGGGCATTTCATTATTGGTGAGGCGATCTTCATTGGCCTCGAAGAGGCGATTCGTGAAATGCGCCGTCTCATGGATGATGCCAGAAATCAGGTGAGCGCATGATCATCGGTATCGGGAATGATCTCTGCAATATCGAGCGCATCGAGAAGACGCTGGAACGTTTCGGCGAGCGATTTGAAATGCGCGTCTTCACGGAGACGGAGATTGCGCTGGCGCGCCGCCGCCGCCGCACAGCAGAGACCTATGCCAAGCGCTTCGCCGCCAAGGAGGCTTGCGCCAAGGCACTCGGCACGGGCGTGCCGCGCCGAGGGGTGCACTGGAAACACCTGGGCGTTGTAAACCTGCCGACCGGCAAGCCAACGCTCGCGCTGACAGGTGGCGCAGCCAAGCGCCTCGAAGCGATGATGCCTGAAGGCCATCAGGCCATCATTCATCTGACGATCACGGACGATCATCCATGGGCCGAAGCGCACGTGATCATCGAAGCGATCCCGGTGAGTGGCAAATGAAGCCCGCTCGTCCGAAACGCACCCGCTTGCGCAGCAAGGGAAAGAATGGTGTCCCCACGCTGTCCGATGACCGCCTGAAGACGGCACAGGACGCGGTTGGCTACAAGTTCAAGGACCCGAAACTTCTGGTTCGCGCACTGACGCATCCAAGCGCAGTAGGCGGCGGTGACCCCGTTCGGGAATCCAACCAGCGTCTCGAATTTCTTGGCGACCGGGTGCTGAACCTTGTTATCGCTGAACGTCTCATGGAGCGTCGCAAGATGGAGAGCGAGGGCGAGCTTGCCCCGCGTCTCAATCGTCTGGTCAAGAAGGGCGCCTGTGCGGATGCCATGCGTCACCTGGAACTTCAGGAATTTATCTTGCTGTCCGATGGTGAAGAAGCTGCCGGCGGCCGCTCGCGCGAATCCACACTGGGGGATGCCTGCGAGGCGGTGATTGGCGCGATCTTCAAGGATGGTGGCCTGTCGCCAGCGCGCAAATTCATCGAGAAGGCTTGGGCCCCGCAATTCGCATCGGCTCCGGCGGAAACAAAGGATCCGAAAACCCTGCTGCAGGAGTGGGCGCAGGGGCAAGGCCTTCCGTTGCCGGACTATGACGTGTTGAGCCGGTCAGGCCCGGATCATGAGCCCATTTATGAAATTGAAGCGAAGGTCGAAGGACGCGGCAGTGCCGTGGCGACCGGGCCTTCCAAACGCGAAGCCGAGCGCAGCGCCGCTGCCCTGCTGCTCCAATCGCTGGCAGGATAGACATGAACGAAACAGACATCACCCATGCTGGCTTCTGTGCCATTATCGGCGCGCCGAATGCTGGCAAGTCCACGCTGACCAATCTTCTGGTCGGTGCGAAAGTAGCCATCGTCACGCACAAGGTTCAGACGACACGCTTCCCTGTGCGGGGCGTGGCGCAAACTGATCACACGCAGATCGTGCTCGTCGATACTCCCGGAATTTTCGCCGCCAAGCGCCGGCTGGACCGGGCCATGGTCAAGGCGGCCTGGAGCGGAGCCGAAGATGCCGATGCCATCGTGCACCTGGTGGATGCCTCCGCCTGGGTAGCGGACCGGGCCGGCAAGGAGACTGCCGCGCAAAAGCACTCCATCGAAGATGACCGCCGCGTTGTGGAGCAGTTGAAGGCCAGCGGTCGGAAAGCCATTCTGGCACTGAACAAGATTGATCTGTTCCCGCATGACCAGGTGTTGCCGATCATCGCGGAACTGAACCAGACCGGCGCCTATGAGGAGGTCCACATGATCTCCGCCGAGAATGGCGACGGTGTCGAAAAGCTGGAAGAAGCGATTGCCGCCCGTATGCCGGAAGGGCCTGCGCTCTACCCGCCGGATCAGGTGGCGGACCTGCCGATGCGCCTGCTGGCGGCAGAAGTGACGCGCGAGAAGCTGATGCTGCGTCTGCACCAGGAGCTGCCCTACCAGCTGATGGTGGAGACCGAGAGCTGGGAAGAGCGCAAGGATGGATCCGTCCGCGTGCAGCAAGTCATCGTGGTTGGCCGTGAAAACCACAAGTCCATGGTGCTGGGCAAAGGCGGCCAGACGATCAAGGATATCGGCCGTATGGCGAGGGAAGAGCTCTCCGAAATGCTCGGCCGCAAGGTGCACCTCTTCCTGTTCGTGAAGGTCGATGAGCGCTGGCAGGAGCGCCGCGAAAGCTATCAGGGGCTCGGCCTGGAGTTCGATGTCTGAGGCACGATGAACTGGTCCGATGACGGCATTATCCTCGGTGGGCGCCGCTTCGGTGAAGGCGGCCTCATTCTGGATGTTCTGACGCGGAACCGCGGACGCCGGTCTGGACTTGTCTATGGTGGCAATTCCCGGCGGCGGCGCGCGCAGTACGAAGCCGGAAACTCTGTATCTCTCTCCTGGACCGGGCGTCTGGAAGACCAGCTCGGCCGCTTCGAAGTCGCAGAAGCCAGCAAGGAACGCGCATCGCACGTGCTGGACGACGCCAAAGCCCTCGCGGCGGTTTCGGCCGTCACCGCCATTCTTCGCATGTCACTGGATGAGGGCGACGTCGCAGGTTCGGCCATGTTCGAGGCGACGGAAGTCCTTCTGGACCAGATTGAAGCGCGAGAGATCTGGCCAGTACTCTATGTGCGCTGGGAACTGGGCCTGCTCTCCGCGCTGGGCTTTGGACTGGATCTTGAAGAATGCGCCATCAGCGGCGCGAATGACGGGCTGACGCACGTCTCGCCGCGCACCGGCCGGGCCGTGCGCGGGTCGGAAGCGGAAGACTATGTCTCGCGCTTGCTCCGGTTGCCTTCGTTCCTTTTGTCCTCGTCAGCACCGGTCGGCGACGAGGATGTCGCCGACGGGCTGAAGCTGACAGGATATTTCCTGGAATCGCGGGTCTTCCACGCGATGAACCGTGCCATGCCGCCAGAGCGCGACAGGCTGGTCGGGCGATTGGTGGGCTGACGATCAGGCTTTGGCGCTCGGGCGTTCGCCGACCTTTGCAAACCAGGCTGCATAGTTCTTGAACTCGGGATTCAAAGGTTGGCCGATAACATTGCCGAATGCCTGGAAGCAGTAGAGCAGAATGTCTGCAAGGCTGAATTCATTCCCAGCCACATAGGGCTGGTCCGCCAGGCGTGCATCGAGGAATTCGATCTTGTCCTGTGCGCAGGCCTTCAGGCCGTCTGCTGCTTCCGGGATGCAGCGCATGCGGTCCTTGAACATCGGCAGGCCTTCGGAAAAGCGGAATCCGTTGCCAAGCGGCTCGACGATGTTGAGGTCCACCCAGCGGGTCCAGCGCCGGTTCTGGGCGCGCTCTTCTGGTGTGTCACCCATCAGCTTCTTGCCGGGAAACTTTTCGTCCAGGTATTCGCAGATCGCGGTGATTTCGGTCACGACGGAACCGTCGTCCAGCACCAGACACGGCGTCTGGCCGGCCGGATTGGTTTTCAGATAGGGTTCCTGACGGTTCAGGCCCTTCTGGATGTCGAGTTCCTCCATCGGAATATCGATGCCGCGTTCGGCCATGAACATGCGCACGACGTGCGGATTTGGGCCTACCGAGTTGATGAGTTTCATATGCTTCCTCCCAGAAACTGCTGCCCGTCGCCTGCGAGCCTGCTGTATTCATAATCCGTTCAGGCGGCGCCGTCATAGGTGACGTCGGGGTAGATGGGCGTTTGCTTCCAGGAGGCTGATGCCAATGAAAAATTCGATGATCCTCGCCGGCGCGCTGCTGGCGGCGAGCCTGACCGGCTGTATTGCCGTCACCGGTGTACATGACGAGGATGCCGTGCGGACCAATACCGATCTCGCAGTCCGCGTTTGCGGCGGCGAGGCGAATGTCAAAGAGGTGACCGAAGACGGTTACCGCTGCCAGTCGAACCCGTAATCATCACTTACAGGCGCTGCCGGGGCCCATATCCATGTGGAAGTGGTCCCGGTGCGCCGCATTGTATTCCGGCCCCAGCGTGACCGAGAACAGGTCGCAGGCGCCGGAATGCACTCTCTTCAGGAATTTCGCTTCCTTCCCGCCTTTTCCCCAGAATGTTTTCACGTCGATCAGGCGGCCGTCTTCCAGCCGGAAGCCGGAAATGTCGACTGCATTGCCGCGCGCATGTTCTGAGCGGCGCCCGGACCCGGCGATATTCCGGCAGGAAAAGCTGCCATACGTCTCGATCCTCGCCAGCGGCGAGCCGAGGATATCCACAGCTGCTGGCCGGGCGACATGGCGCTCCCAGACGTAAAGCGCGGCGGCTTCACCACAGGTCATGCGCAGCGTCGCGGAATAGGGTGTCAGCGTCCGGTCCAGCGTCAAGGCATTGTAAAGACCGCATTTTTCGCCTTTCGGTGCATCGTCCAGCGGCGTGTAGAGCACGCCGACCTTGTCCAGTGCCGGGAAACAGACCTGCGGATGCCTGGCCGCGCGGGCCAGTTGGTGGCCAGTGCCAAGTCCCGGCCGGTCTGTCAGATCCACTGGCGCGAAAGGGTTGTGCCGGGGCGGTGCCGACAACAGGAACAGCGCCACGCACAAGGTGGGCACGGTGAGGAGGAGAAGCCAAGCGCGTAAGTGAGGCATCTGCAGTCAGTACTTAGAGATTTCCTTAACCAAACGGCGGTTTCTGTTAACTCTAGACGCGTTCGCGACTCGCAGGCGATTCTGCCCGCGGACCTGCACCAGAATGTGGCACGAACCGAGAAGGGGCCAGAATGTCCGACCTCAAGGATGGCGAGCCGGAAAACCGGATTATCAATGAACCCATGAGTGAGGCGCTCTCGAAGCGCTATCTCGCTTATGCGCTCTCGACGATCACGGCGCGGGCCCTGCCGGATGTCCGCGATGGCCTGAAGCCCGTACAGCGCCGCATCCTGTACGGCATGCGCGTTCTGCGGCTGGATCCGGAAGGCGGCTATCGCAAGTGCGCCAAGATTGTCGGCGACGTGATGGGTAACTTCCACCCGCACGGCGACAGCTCGATCTACGACACGCTGGTCCGTCTGGCGCAGGATTTCACCGTCCGCTACCCGCTGGTCGATGGTCAGGGCAATTTCGGCAATATCGACGGCGATAGCGCCGCTGCCTATCGTTACACGGAGGCGCGGATGACCGTGGCAGCAGAACTGCTGCTGGATGGCCTCAACGAAGACGCCGTCGACTTCCGCGCAAACTATGCCGAGAATGATGAAGAGCCAGTGGTGCTTCCGGCGGGTTTCCCGAACCTGCTGGCCAATGGAGCAAGCGGCATCGCCGTTGGCATGGCCACCTCGATCCCGCCGCACAATGCGGCCGAAGTGATCGATGCGGCGCGCCTGCTGATCGAGAAGCCGAAGGCGACGACCGCCGAACTGATGGACTTCGTGAAGGGGCCGGACTTCCCGACCGGCGGCATCATCGTCGAACCTTATGAGTCGATGCTGGACGCCTACGAGACCGGCCGCGGCAGCTTCCGCATGCGCGCGCGCTGGGAAACAGAGGATACCGGCCGGGGTACTTACCAGATTGTCGTCACCGAAATTCCCTATCAGGTGCAGAAATCGCGCCTGCTGGAAAAACTCGGCGAACTGATCGAAGCCAAGAGAGTCCCGCTGCTGGACGATGTCCGCGACGAGTCTGCTGAGGATGTGCGCCTTGTCCTGGTGCCGCGTTCCAAGACGATCGAGCCGGACGTGTTGATGGAAAGCCTGTTCAAGGTCTGCGATCTCGAAACGCGCTTTAGCCTCAACATGAACGTGCTGCACAAGGGCGCGCCGCAGGTCATGGGCCTGAAGGAAGTGCTGCAGGCCTATCTGGACCACCGCCGCGAAGTGGTCGTGCGCCGGGCCCAGCACCGCCTCGACAAGATCGAGAAGCGTCTGCACCTGCTCGACGGATATTTGACCGCCTTCCTCAATATTGATGAGGTAATCCGCATCATCCGGAACGAGGATGAGCCGAAGCCTGTCCTGATGGAGACGTTCAGCCTCACCGATGTTCAGGCTGAAGCGATCCTCAATCTCCGCCTGCGCGCCCTGCGCAAGCTGGAGGAAATGGAAATCCGCGGCGAGCACCAGAAGCTCACCGAAGAACGCGAAGATTTGATCAAGTTGCTGAGCTCGGATCGCCGCCAGTGGACGAAAGTGTCCAAGGAACTCAAAGCCGCCCGCGATGCCTTTGATCCGGACTCTGAGCTTGGCCGCCGCCGCGCCAGCTTCTCCGACGTCAAGGAAGTCGACCTTGCTGCGGCCCTCGAAGCATCCAAGCCGAAGGAGCCGATCACGGTCGTCCTGTCACAGCAGGGCTGGATCCGCGGTATGAAGGGCCATGGTCTGGATACGAGCTCGGTCAAGTTCAAGGACGGGGACGATCTCTACCTCGTCGAGGAAGTGATGAGCACCGACAAGCTCATCCTGATGTCGTCCGACGGCCGGTCGTTCACCATGGCGGCGGACAAGCTGCCGGGCGGGCGCGGCCATGGCGAACCAATCCGCCTGACGATCGATCTGGAAGACAGCGTCGATATCGTCGCCATGTTCCGGTTCGAACCGGCGCGCAAACGCGTGATGGCGTCTTCCACAGGCTATGGCTTCGTTGTCGATGAGAAAGAGCTGGAGTCCAACCGCAAGGCCGGTAAATCCGCCGTGAACACGGGCAGTGGTCATCTCGTTTGCTGTCCTGTAGTCGAAGGCGACATGATCGCGGTTGTCGGCACGAACAAGAAGATGCTGATCTTCCCGCTGTCCGACCTGCCGGAAATGGCACGCGGCAAGGGCAACAAGCTGCAATCCTATAGCGGCAAAGCCGAGTTGAAAGACCTTATCACCTTCGACAAGCGCGACGGCCTGATCGTCATGACCGGGGACCGCCACCGTGCCTTCCCGGAATGGAAAGACTGGAAAGGCCAGCGCGCCCAGGCCGGAAAGGTCGTCCCGAAAGGCTTCCCGAGAAGTGGGACGTTTACAGGGTAATAGAAAGCGCCCGGCCAGCCAGCCGGGCGTATTTTATTCCGGTTAGTAAACCCGCGCGACGACCTGCTTCATCAGCGGACCGATCTCCGTGTGCAGAACAAGGTCGGCATAGGAGTCGTGATCGGTTTCCTCGCGGTTGACGATGACCACGGTGGCACCGGTCCGCTTGGCGATCACCGGAAGTTCGGCTGCCGGATAGACAACAAGCGAGGAGCCGAGCACGATGAACAAGTCGCTTAGCGCGGCTTCTTCCATGGCGCGGTTCATTTCATCTTCCGGCATGGCCTGGCCGAAGGAAATGACGGCGGTCTTCACGAGGCCCGTGCAGAAGACGCAGGTGATGTCTGCGCCGGCTTCCCAGCGCGGTTTCAGGTCTTCCAGTTCGTAGCGCTTGCCGCACTGCAGGCAGCGGGCATAGCTGGCATTGCCGTGCACTTCGATCACCCGGTCATCTGCCACACCGGAAGCCTGGTGGAGATTGTCCACATTTTGGGTGATGACGCTGGAAACCTTGCCCATCTTCACCAGGTCCGAAACGGCGAAGTGGCCGTCATTCGGTTTCGCCCCAGTCCAGCCGGCGGGATTATTGAACACCCGGTTCCAGGCTTCGTTGCGTTGCTCGCGCGAGCTGACAAAATCCTGGAAATAGATCGGCTTCATCTTGCTCCACACGCCACCGGGGCTGCGGAAGTCGGGAATGCCGCTTTCAGTGGAGATGCCCGCGCCGGTAAAAACCACGGCGCGGCGGCATTGCGAGATCAGGCTGGCGAGAGCTTCGGGTGCGTCAGTCATTACCTTAATGCTACACGATTTTTCGGCGTGCGCTACTTGTACATGCCGTCGCGCAAATTGATACCGTGCTCGATCCAGGCTTTCATCGCGCTAAGCATCTGCGACCAGCCCATGCAGTTACCATACGACTTGCCGAAGCCCTGCTCGGTCGACGGCCAGCCTTCTTCGGCGATCGAGACGATGGTGCGCCCATCGCCAGTCGGCTCGAAACGGAAGGTGACGGTGGTCTCGCCGCCGTCGCCATCATCCCATTTGAAGACTACCCGTTTGTCTTTCTCGACTTCAACGACCTTGACCGGGAAAGCACCGGGGAAGTCATTGAAATCCCACATGACCGTGGCGCCTTCCTCAATGCGGCCCTTCGCGCCGCCGGTCGTGAAATACCGGGACAGGATGTCCGGGTTCACGAAGGCTTCGAAGACTTCGGGGACCGGTCGGCCGATGCGGCCGCTCACCTCGAATTTCGGTTTGATGTCCATCGTCATGTCTCCTTGCCTTCCAGCTAACAATGTTATAAATATATAACATGTCAAGCGAAGCTAACGACGACCTCATTTTCAGGGCGCTGGCTGCGCCGGTAAGGCGGCAGATCCTTGACGCGCTGCGGGACAAGCCACAGACGACAGGCGAATTGTGCGCCCGGTTTGCGGACCTTAACCGGTGCACGGTGATGCAGCATCTGGGCGTGTTGGAAGAGGCTGATCTCGTGCTGGTCCGCCGGGTTGGTCGGGTGCGGTGGAACTACCTGAACGCCATTCCGATTAAGCGTATAAACGACCGCTGGATCGGCCCCCACGCAGCCCGGGCGGTGGGCATGCTCGACGAACTGAAATGTCAGCTTGAGACGGACGACGCGCCCGCCGCTTAGCCTGCGCCTTCCACTGGCTGACCAAAAAACAATACAGCCAGCGCAAGAATGCCGAAGGCGCCGAAGGCTGTGCCCCGTATCGGCGCTTTCGCCTCCCGGAAGGCGCCGACCGATGCGATCCCGCACTGCAGGGCATAATAATAGGCGAAGGCTTTTGAGGCGAAGCTGATAATCTGGAAGACATTGGAAAACCAGGTCAGGCTCAGCCCGATCAGCACGAGCATAAGATAGGCCATCCGCGGCGAGATCCGGCTGCCCGACAATTCCTCCACCAGCCCGCCAGCACCACTCGTGTCCGCAATGGCGGCGCTGAACTGTGCGGAAAGGGCCGCGACGATCAGCATGGCGGGCAGGACGGCCGAGACAATCTTCATCATGTCGACAATCGCGGTTTCGGTGAGCGGTATGGTTTCGGCATCGAATGCGTAAGTCAGCAGCACGACATAGGCCATGTAGATGGCCGTCGCGAGCCATTGGGAATAGCGCATTGAGCGGACCCGCATGTCCGGCTTGTATTCGCTGCCGAGATAGCGGGACGTTTCGAAGCCTTGCACGGTGATGATCAGGCCGAAGGCCAGGGCGACTCCGGTCCAGCCGGTTTCATCTGGCGCCATGACCACCAAACTACCCTGACCGGCCTTGCCTGCGAAATAGAAACAGAGCCCTGCCAGCAGGCCCGCGATGATCGCGAGCTTCAGGCTGACGGCGGCCTGTTCCATCCGCTCCATCGCGGAGAAGCCGCGCAGCCAGCCAACCGCGAGGATCAGGATCATCGCAGCGCTGGTGACCAGCTTTGCATTCACAGGAGAATTGAACGGCGTCATCTTCACGGCGAAGGCGCCAAACAGGTTCAGATAATAGGCGACTGAGATGCAGTAGGCGAAGGACAGCGCCCAGGAGGCGAAATACTCGGTCCGCCGCTCCGAGGCCGATCGGTTGGGATGCCGGTCAATGTTCGCAATATTGAAGCGGATGGCTGCGCCAAAAGCGTAGGCCGCCATGCACAGCAGCAACATCACCATCGGCGCATACTTGCCATAGGAATGGGACAGGATCGGCCCCAGCACGAGGAAGCCGCTGCCGATAATCGAGGCGAGCGGCGTGACGGTCGCGCGCCAGGCCCGGTGATCGCGCACGCGCGGCCACATCAGCAAGCCGAGAATGCCGAGCGTGATAATGCTGATGAGGATTTCCTGCAGCAAGCCGGCGGGTTCCTTCAATCTCCGGAACAGAATGGATGAGACTGCGCCGGGTTCCGTTTACTGGCCCGTTCCGGCTGCAGTCTATACCACGGTTCCGAACAGGTGACCGATGACGCCGGTGACGACCATCGCCGCAACACCCCAGAAGACGACGCGGGCAGAGGCGCGTAGCTTGCTGGCGCCGCCTGCCCTTGCGGAGAGCGCACCAAGCACGGCGAGACTGACCAGCGAGACGGCTGCCACAACCGGTGTGATCTGGCCAGCTGGCGCGGCAACCGCGGCAAAGATCGGCAGGGCGGCACCGACAGTAAAACTGGCCGCAGAGCTGAATGCCGCCTGCACGGGCCGGGCCGCGACCGCGTCGCTCATGCCGAGTTCGTCGCGCGCATGCGCTTCCAGTGCGTCATGCTCGGTCAGCTGGCGGGCGACTTCGCGGGCCGTTTCCGGGGTTAGGCCGCGCTTCAGATAGATATCGGTCAGCTCCTCCAGTTCCGCCTCCGGATGGCTTTTCAGGGCTGCCCGTTCGACTGCGAGGTCTGCTTTCTCGAGGTCGGCCTGAGAGGAGACGGACACATACTCGCCCGCCGCCATCGACATTGCGCCGGCCACCAGACCTGCCAGACCGGCCGTCAGGATGGCGCCGGTCGACGCCTCTGCTGAAGCAACTCCGATGACGAGGCCTGCGGTCGACAGGATGCCGTCATTCGCCCCGAGCACTGCCGCACGCAGCCAACCAACCCGCTGGAAATAGTGGTGTTCGGTGTGGATGTAGGACTCGTCGGAATGTGGAGGAGATTCTGCCATGTGCCTATCCTGCGCAATAAATCATGCGTGGCCAAGTCGGTGCCGATGGTCAAGCGCGCAAATTGCCCTGCGGTCGGCAAGACTGACCCGCTTTTCCTTGCACGATCCGGCGGCGGCGTTTAGGCGTTGAGACGCAAGGATATCCGGAGGGACACACATGCTCATCACGCTTGGCATTATCGTTGCCGTCATCGGCTTTATCATCCTTATCTATAACGGACTGGTGATGAAGCGGCAGCGGGTCAACCAGGCCTTTGCCGATGTGGATGTCCAGCTGAAGCAGCGCCAGAACCTGATCCCGAACCTCGTGGAAACGGTGAAAGGTTATGCCAAGCATGAGCAGGAAACCTTCCAGCAGGTGATCGAGGCCCGCAATGCCGCGCAGAGCGCCGCGACGCCGGCCGAGATGAGTCAGGCCGAAGGCATGCTGACCGCCTCGCTCGGCAAGCTGTTCGCCCTCGCCGAAGCCTATCCGGACCTGAAGGCCAATCAGAACTTCATCCAGTTGCAGAACGAACTCTCCGCCATCGAGGACAAGCTGGCCGCGGCGCGCCGCTTCTACAATTCGGCTGTTCAGGACTACAACACGTCCCGCGAACAGTTCCCAGGCTCCATCATCGCCGGCATGTTCAACTTCGAATCCCGCGATTTCTTCGATGTCGGCGTCGAAGGCCGCGAAGCCCTCAGCACTCCGCCAGAAGTAAAGTTCTAGCCGGTACGTAGATGTGTTAGCTTCCCGGTGAAACGGGAGGTGACCATGAACAGATTTATCAAAGCGGCGGCAGTCCTGACTGTCGCCGCCTTTGCATCCGGCTGCGCCGCCGGCCCCAGCAGCGGCAGCTGGAGCGCGTCGAGCTGGAACGGGCTGGCACCGCAGAATGTCTATGGCGGCAATTACCAGTTCTATGCTGCGCCGGCCGAAGGCCAGGGCTTCAAGCTGAAATTCACGGTGAAGACTGACGGGAATTTCAACATCGCCAGCGCCGGCCCGCCCGCCGAGGCGGATCTTGAAGCCGCCGCCAAGGCCGCCGCGCCGGAAGGCTGTACGCTAGCCTCCATCGAGCGCACCGCGGATGGCGGCGCGGTTGCGGACTATGATTGCGGCGAGGCGGCGCAATGATCGTCAAAGTCTCGACCTATCTGATGTTCACGGGACAGGCCGCCGAGGCGCTCGCACTCTACACGGAGGTTTTTCCGGAGAGCGAGTCCAGCGTGCGTGACGGCCCGGTCTATATGGCCGACTGGCGGCTGGCCGGGCATGATGTCATGCTGGTGGACAGCCCGCCGGTCCATGATTTTACGTTCACGCCATCGACCTCCCTGTTCGTGGATTTCGACGATGCCGCAGCGCTGGACGCGACCTTCGCCAAACTCTCAGACGGAGGATCGGTGATGATGCCAGTCGATAATTACGGCTTCAGCCAGCGTTTCGGCTGGGTCGCAGACCGTTTCGGTGTCAACTGGCAGCTGAACCAGCCCTGAGACAAGCACGCGCGACGCCCGTGAAGGCGCTTTGTAGGGGGACTGAGTTTTCAGGCGATGGCTGCGTGTCAGGTTTCCGGCAATGGGAAATTGATGGCACAGGCTGGCGCGATGCGGCGGATGGCAGGCGCAACGCCGGCATCGCGGGGCTCGCTGAACTGGGTGGTGTAGCCGGGCGCAGCTGCGCGGCCATCGCAGGCTGCAGCGAGGCGGTCATTGAGATGCTTTCGCGGTATCAGCCACTCACGCGCTGCCTTGTCCTCCGGCCTGAAGTGAATGCAAGTCAGGAACACGCGTCCGTTCGGGGTGATGCTCCAGCGATAGGTCGTGTCCTTCCCATAGGCGGCCCGCACCGCTGCGCCGAGCAGCCGGAGCTGGAACCAGACGAGCGGCCAGAAGATGACAAGGTGCGGCGGGAAGCCTTCGGGTGGATGAAAGAGCGACATGGCGCACAATATACATCCGAATACGGATGTGTCGGATGGGTTTGTTTTCGCGGCAATGATTGTGGCAGGTTTGGGCGCGTCAGGTGGTGGATAGCTTTCCACATGCATCATCCCCGGCTGCGCAGCGGTCTGGGGACCCATCTCCTGACGATGCCCCGGGCACGTCATGGAATGACGCACATGCCGCGTCTTTCAGAGATGGGCGCCCAGATGGCTTTCAACCATCGGGCGTGACGTGGGTGGGGAATGATCAACAGAGGGCAAAATCCGGCTGCGCCATGACCACGCATGATCAATCATGATCATAACAGACTATAGGTGACTATGCCGGACTACAGCGCGCCGAACCACGGCACCAGCCGATCGATCGCTTCCTCGATCTGTGGCGTCGAGAGGGCGAAGGAAAAGCGCATGAAATGCTTGCCGTCGACGGGGTCGAAGTCGACGCCGGGCGCGGTGGCCACGCCAGTGTCTTCCAGCAGCTTAAGGCAGAAGGCGAGGCTGTCGTCGGTGAAGCGGGACACATCCGCATAGATGTAGAAGGCACCGTCCGGCGGGGCGATCTTTTCGAGGCCGAGCTTCGGCAGCGCCTCCAGCATCAGTTCGCGGTTGCGGCGGTAGACTTCGACATGGCCTTCCAGTTCCTCGCGCGCGTCCATGGCGGCGAGGCCAGCATGCTGCGACAGGGACGGGGCGGTGAGGAAGAGGTTGCCGATATAGGCGCCGGTACGCCGCGCCATGTCCGGCGGGGAAACCAGCCAGCCAAGCCGCCACGGCGCCATGGAGAAGTATTTCGAGAAACTGTTCACAATGTAGGTGTCCGACGCATATTCCAGCATGGAATGGATCTCCGGTCCGAAGGACAGGCCGTGATAGATCTCGTCGGAAATGATGCGGATGCCCTTGGCCTTTGCCACTTCTGCGATGGCGGCCAGTTCGGAGGCCGGAATGATCGTGCCGGTGGGATTGGCGGGGCTGGCGATGATGACGCCTTGCGGCGCCGGGTCCAGCGTATCGAGCGCGGCCGCGGAGATCTGGTAGCGCGTGTCTTCCCCGCAAGGGATCTCAATGCCTTCAAAATTCAGGGCACGGACCGTGTTGCGGTAGGCCACATAACCGGGCCGGGCAAAGGCGATTCGGTCGCCAGGCGAGAAGGCCGTGGCGAGCGCCAGCACCAGCGCAGGCGAGGCGCCGCAGGTAATGGCGAGGCGCCCGGGCGTGATGTCGACGCCATACATATCCTTGTAATGCTGGCTGATGCGGGCCTTCAGCGGCTGGCTTTCCCAATAGCCCATCGGGTCTGTGTCCAGCACTTCATGGCTGCGCGCGATGGCAGCCTTCGGCGCGGGCGTTGAGGGTTGGCCGAACTCCATATGCAGGATGCTGCGGCCTTCTTCCTTCAGCTCATGCGCGCGTTTGGAAATCGTGATCGCGCGGAACGGATCGATGTCTTGTCCCATGGGAGACCTGTTTCGTGTTGGATTACTTGGCGATGAGAGACGGAAGCCAGGTGGCGAGGCCGGGCACGGTGGCGACCAGTGCGATCAGGAGCAGCTGCAGCATGATGAACGGCACGGCGCCGCGCCAGATCTGCATTGTGCTGACTTCCGGCGGCGCCGCGCCGCGCAGGTAGAAGAGGGCGAAGCCGAAAGGCGGCGTCAGGAAGCTGGTCTGCAGGTTCAGCGCCATCAGGATGGCCAGCCAGACCGGGTCGAAGCCCAGCAGGATCAGCGGCGGGGCGACCAGCGGCACGACGACGAACACGATCTCGATGAAGTCGAGGAAGAAACCGAGCACGAACATGACGATCATGGTCATCAAGAGGGCGCCCCAGCGGCCGCCCGGCATGGCGTGCAGCACGTCCTTGACGATGTCGTCGCCGCCGAAGCCGCGGAAGACGAGGCTGAACAGCGAGGCGCCGATCAGGATCAGGAACACCATCGACGTAATGTGCGTGGCGCTCTTCAGCGCTGGCATCAGCTGCCGCACGCGGCGCAGCACCAGCAGGCCCGAACCGATGGCGGCGAAGAAGATCAGGCTGGCGATGAGCGTGACGATGATGCCGGCCAGGCTCGCGGTGCTCATGTCCTCCACGCCGAGGCGAAGGTCCATCGTGTTGCGCACGATGAGGACGAGGATCAGGCTGATGAGGCCGGCCATGATGACTGGGGTGAGGCGGCTGCTGGTCTCACGCGAGAGGCGCAGGCCTGCCAGGAGGATGGCGCCGGCCGCGCCGATGGCGGCGGCTTCCGTCGGCGGTGCGACACCGCCGAGAATGGCGCCGAGCACGGCGAAGATGAGCGCCAGCGGGGCGCCGAAGCCGAAGGCGACTTCCTTGAGGGTGAGCGGCGCGGTGTCCTCGTCCACCGTCACCGCCGGACAGCGCGCGGGGCGCATCACGGCGTTGAAAGCGATCCAGGCAAGGTAGAGCCCGACCAGCATGAGGCCGGGGATCAGCGCGCCGGCGAAGAGGTCTCCCACCGAGACGACGAGCGACTTGCCGCCGCTCGACAGGCTGGCCTGGCTGGCCGCGTTGGAGACTGCGTCAGCCAGCAGGATCAGCACAATGGACGGTGGGATGATCTGGCCCAGCGTGCCAGAGGCCGCGATGGTGCCGGAGGCGAGGCGCGGATCATAGCCCTGTTTCAGCATGGACGGCAGGGCGATCAGCGTCATGGTGATGACGGTCGCGCCGACAATGCCTGTGGAGGCCGCCAGCAGCGCGCCAACCAGCACGACCGCATAGCCGAGGCCGCCATTCAGCTTGCCTAGCAGGCGGCTGGCGATGTGCAGCAGGTCTTCGGCCACGCGCGAGCGTTCGAGGATCACGCCCATCAGCACGAACAGGGGCACGGCAATCAGCGTCGTGTTCTGCATGATCGAGCCGCCTTGTATGCGGCTGGGCAGGGAGCGCAGCATGGGTTCCGGGAAGACGCCGAGGCCGATGCCGATCAGCGCATAGATCAGCGCGACGCCGCCAAGCGTCAGCGCCACGGAATAGCCCATCAGCAGCGCGCCGATGGCACTGGCGAACATGAGCAGGGCGAGGATGATCTCAAGCTCCATGAGCGCTCTCCGTCTCGGAGGTGGCGGGAACTTCGTTCTCCAGCTTGCCGGTCAGGCGCAGCGCTGCCTTCAGCGCTTCCGACAGGCCCTGGCCCAGCATCAGCACGGCGAAGGCCGGAACCAGCGTCTTGAAGAGATAAAGGAAGGGCAGGCCATCGGACTCGGTGGAGCCTTCAAACAGCGACCATGCGCGGGCGAGGCCCTGCTCGCCGGTCGTCAGGATACGGATACAGATCGGGAAGAGGAAGAAATAGATGCCGGCCAGTTCGATCCAGTTGCGGCCATCGGCGCCGAAGCGCGGGCGCAGGATGTCGACGCGCACATGCCCGTCATCGCGCAGCGTTGCGGCAGAGCCCAGCATGAACATCGCGGCGAAGGCGTAGATCACCAGCTCGTTCAGCCAGGTGAAGCTGATGCCATAAGTGTATCTCAGCACGACCACAGACAGCTGGAACAGGACCAGCAGCAAGGCGCTGGCAATTGCCCCGCCGAGGGCCACACCGCTGATCGCATCAATCAGGCCGCTGACGCGTTTCGAAATGCCTTCGACCAGGTTCGGCAGGACGAGGGTGATGAGCGGCAGCAGGAAGAGGGGCAGCAGCGCAATGCCCGCCCATTTCAGGATTGTGCCGATATGAAGGAAGAAAGCCGGATCCATGACGGGGCGACCCGCTATTTGTTCGCGTCGCGGGCGGCGTAATAGGCGCCGTCCGAAATGGTGGACCAGCCGCGCATCAGCTTCAGCGATTTCTCGAAGCTGTCATAGATGCGCTTCTCGATTCCGTCCTTGCCGGAGTCTGCCCGCACGTCCCAAGCCGCTTCGGCCATGGCGGAAACAACTTCCGGCGGGAAGCTGCGCAGCTGCACGTTATGTTCGCGCAGCAGCAGGTCGAGATGGACGGCATTCTGATAGGTGAACTCGCCGACCGCTGTGTGGTTCACGCTTTCACAGGCCGCTTTGACGACAGCCTGTTCCCCAGGGGAGAAACTGTCCCAGACGCGGCGGTTGATGCCGCAGGCGAGGCTGGAGCCTGGCTCGTGGAAGCCGGGGCCGTAATAATAGGGCGCCTCGCGGTGGAAGCCGAGATAATAGTCGTTCCACGGGCCGACCCATTCGGTCGCGTCGATCGCGCCGGTCTGCAGCGACTGGTAGATCTCCCCGCCCGGAATGGCGATGGACGAGCCGCCGAGCGCACGCAGCACGTCGCCGCCCTGACCCGGAATGCGCATCTTGAGGCCGACGAGATCGTCGAGGCTGTTGATCTCCTTGCGGAACCAGCCGCCCATCTGGTGGCCGGAGTTTGCCGCCTGGAAGGCTTTCACACCGAACTGGCCGGACAGCTCATCCCAGAGCTCCTGTCCGCCGCCGAAATCGATCCAGCCCATGATCTCCTGCGCCGTCATGCCGAAGGGCACTGCGGTGAAGAAAGGATAGGCTGTGGATTTGGCCGTCCAGTAATATTCCGCGCCGTGATACATGTCGGCCGAGCCGTTTGCGACCGCGTCGAAACATTCGAAGGCAGGCACGAGTTCGCCTGCGGCAAAGACCTTCACCTCAATCACGCCATCTGTCTCGGCCATGATGCGGCGGGCGACGCGCTCTGCGGCTTCGCCAAGGCCCGGCAGGCCCTTCGGCCAGGTGGTGACCATGTTCAGCTTGCGCCGGTTGCGGCTGATGGCCGGGGTGCCGGCGAGCGGCGTTGTGCTGGGATTGGCAAAGGCGGCTGCTGCGCCGCCAAGACCGAGTACGCCCGCGCCAACGAGGTTACGTCTGTTGATCATGCGTTTCCTTCCCCATTACCCGTTAGGGTGCCCCGGACCCGGTCTCTCACGGACCTCATTCGTCGTCGCGGAGCAGCCTCCAGCGGTCTCCGTCGAGCACCTCGAGCGGTTTGTAACGGCGCTTGTAATCCATTTTCGGGCTGCCCTTGACCCAATAGCCCAGATACACGTGCGGCAGGCCGAGGTCCTGCGCGAGCCGGATATGGTCAAGGATCATGAAGTGGCCGAGTCCGCGGCCCTCCTGATCCGGGTCGAAGAAGGTGTAGACCATCGAGAAGCCGTCGCGCAGCACATCGGTGATCGAACAGGCGACCAGCAAGGCGTCTTCCTCTGGCCCGTCGCGATATTCGAAGATATGGCTTTTCACCGGACTGCCGCCGACCATGGCCGCATAGTCGCGATAGGACATTTCCGACATGCCGCCGCCCTCATGACGGGTCTGCACATAGGATTTCAGCAGGGCGTATTGCTCCCGCGTCGGTTCAGCGGGGACTTCGCGGCGCACGAGGCCACCATTGCGCTGCATGGCACGCCGGTCATTGCGGGACGGGATGAAATCCCGCGTCGGTACCCGCACACTGCGGCAGGCATTGCAGCGCGGGCAGGCCGGCCGGTAAGCGATGGACTGGCTGCGCCGGAAACCCGACTGGCTGAGCAGATTGTGGACCAGATCTGATTCGGTGATCGAGAGATTCGTGAACGCCTTGCGCTCTTTGCGGCCCGGCAGATACGGACAAGGGCTGGGATTCGTTACGTAAAAACGCAACGAACGCTCCAGACCGGGGGGCAGGATCTTCGAGTCCGTAAATTTCATGCTTTAGACACTACACTTACAGATCGAACCGCCAAGGGGCGAAGAGCGTAAACACGCACCAAAGCACAAAAACGAGCGGTCCGCCGAAGCGTACGAAGTCCCCGAAGCGGTAATGACCGGGACCCATGACCAGCATGTTCGTCTGATAGGCGATCGGCGTCGCGAAACTGCAATTGGCACCGTAAATGACCGCCAGCAGGAAAGGTAGCGGGTCGGAGACGTTCAACTCATGCGCCGCGGAGAGGGCAATTGGCGAGAACAGAATGGCCGTGGCGGCGTTCGAGAGCAAATTGGTCAGGATCGCGACGGCCAGGAACAGGGCCGACAGAACGGCCAGCGTGCCGAAGGGTGACGCGACATTGACCACGGCATGGGCAATGAAGGAGGCCGCGCCGGTTTTCTCCAGCGCCATGCCCATGGCGAGCGCAGCGCCGATAACGAGGAAGATGCGCAGGTCCAGCGACCGGCTGGCCTGCCGGTAGTTCAGGCAGCCTGTGACCAGCATGGCCACGGCGCTGAGCACTGATGCATGCAGGATCGAGAGGATGCCGGAGGCAGCAGAAATGACAAGCGCGAGCGAGATCACCCGCGCGGCAAGGGCCTTGGTGGTCAGCGGGATTTCGGTCTGTGACCATTCCAGCAGGATCAGGTCACGGCTCTGGCGCAGTTCCAGGAAGGCATCCGGCGGGCCGCACAGCAGCAGCGTGTCACCCGATTCCAAGCGGATCTCGCCTAGCTTGGTGCGGATCATGCGGCTGCGGCGCTGGATGCCCAGCGTCACGGCGCGGGTCAGGCGGCGGAAGCCCAGCATCTCGACCGTCCGGCCGACCATGCGCGAGCCGGGGGCGATGACCGCCTCGGTCAGCGACAGGCGGCGCGGGCGGCCGCTTTCGTCCATGTCGCCGCCGGCAGACTGCCAGACCTGTTGCAGGAAGTCCGGCTGGCGGGCGAGGACATTCTGAAGTGCCGCGCGCGTTGCGGCCACGATGACAAGGTCGCCGGGGCGCAGCTTGATGTCCTCGTAGGGTGGCAGAAAAGCACGCTCGCCGCGCTGGATCATGCGTACGGTCATGTCGGGCAGGTCGGTGAACATGCCGGCGACGGGCTTCTTGCCTTCCAGGAAGTGGCCCTGCGTGACTTCGATCTGGGTCAGGAACTGCTTTGACGAGGTCGGTGCGATGTCTTCCGTCAGGCCCTCGCGGACCGGCAGCAGGAAGCGCGAGAAGACCAGGAGATAGATCATGCCCGCGACGGCCAGGACGAGGCCCATCGGTGACTGTTCGAAAAAGCCAAGCTGGCGGCCCTCGATCCGGTCAAAGGCTTCGGCGGCCAGCAGGTTGGTCGAGGTGCCGATCAGCGTTGTCATTCCGGCGAAGATCGAAATGAAGCTGAGCGGCATCATCAGTTTCGAGGCCGAGGACTTCATCCGGTGGGCGATGGCGCTCATCACCGGCAGGAACATGATCACGATCGGCGTATTGTTGACGAAGGCGCTGATCCCGAACACGGCGAGAAAGGCGAGCAGAAGCGTCATCCGCGGGCGCCGGTCATAGCCGGACAGCAGCGCCTTGGTCGGGCCTTCAAGGGCGCCGGTCTGGAACAGGCCCTGGCCGACGACCAGCAGGGCCATGATGGTGATCAGGGCCGGATTGCCGAACCCGGAGAGCAGGTCCTGCGCGCTGATCGGGGTGCCGTCTTCGCCATGCGCACCGGGCAGGGTGAACAGGACCAGCAGCGCCGCAATCACGCAGACGGAGACCAGCTCCATCGACCAGCGGTCCAGCATGTAGAAACAAATGGCAGCCAGGACGACGCCAAGGCTCGCCCACATGGTCCAATGTGTCAGGAATTCTGCGAGCATCAGGGCTCCGGGACTTTCTGGTATGGCCCCCGGAAACCGGAGGGCGTTAACCCTCTACTTGGACCAGTATGCTGACCCGCCGGTTAACGGGCAAGTGGGGCTGAGCCGGGATGAGTGGCCGAGTATTGGCCAGACCGGCCACACCGCGAATACGTTCCGCCGCGACACCTGCGGCCTCGAAGATGCGCCGGGCCTCGTTCGCCCGGTCCGAAGACAGCTCCCAGTTGGAGTATCCGGGGGTCAGGCTCGGGAAGGCGTCGGTATGGCCTTCAAGGACAAGTGTACCCGTCGTACCGGCCAGTGCGGCCGCCGCATCGCGGGCAAGGGTTAGGCCGGATTCGGTGAAGCGGCCATCGGCGCGGTCGAACAGCGGACGCTCTGCCGTGTCGACGAGGTCAATGCGGATGCCGTCTGCCTCTTTTACCAGCACCACGCTGGCGCCTGCCGCAACAAGCGCCGGATTTTCGCTGAGCGCGCTGAACACGCGATCCGCTGCCGAGGGGCCGGATTGTACTGAGACGGCGGTGGCGGCGTCCGGTGTGCGATTATGGAAATAGTCGGCAATCTCGGCGCGGTCGTCGGCGGACACGCCGCTGACCAGCCACATGAGAAGGAAAAACGCCATGAGCGCGGTCAGGAAGTCGGCATAGGCCATCTTCCAGGTGCCTGCCTTTCGGGCGGGCGCAACGGGCATTCTGCCCGCGCCTTGTGAAGAGTAAGTGGCATAAGCCATCTGCTCGCTCGAACCCTCTCCTTCTGAGTGGTCTGCTTGTATTAGCAGGCCTTGGTGAAGGTCAGGTCACGCCAGACGGTGGGATTTCGATGAAATTCGATCTATCTGGTACGGGCGTAATTGGAGAATCGATATGGCACGCACGGCATTTCTTGGCCTCGGAGTGATGGGGTTTCACATGGCGGGCCATCTCGCCGCGAAGGGGCACGAGGTCGTGGTGTGGAACCGGACCCATACCAAGGCCGAGAACTGGGCGACCCAGCACAAGGGCGAAGTGGCCAAGGACCCGGCCTCTGCGGCCTTCGGCGCTGAATGCGTCCTGCTGTGCCTGGGCGACGATCCGGACGTGGCCGAAGTCTTTGCCGCGCTGGAGCCGAGCGTGGCGGCCGGCATGGTGATCGTCGATCACACGACCGCCTCGGCAGACCTTGCGCGCGATCTCTATGCCCGCTGCAAGGCGAAGGGCGCGCATTTCCTGGATGCCCCGATCTCCGGCGGGGAAGCCGGCGCGCGCAACGGCGCCCTGACCATCATGTGCGGCGGCGACGACCCGACCTTCGAACAGGCCCAGCCCATCATGGCGGCCTATGGCAAGCGGATGACCCATATCGGCTGCGCCGGGTCCGGCCAGCTGGCCAAGTCCGTCAACCAGATCTGCATCGCCGGCATCGTGCAGGGCCTCGCCGAAGGCCTGCACTTCGCGGAGAAAGCCGGGCTGGATGTCGCGGCCGTGATCGAGGCGATCAGCGGCGGCGCGGCGCAGAGCTGGCAGATGGAAAACCGCTGGAAAACGATGGTAGATGATCATTACACGCACGGGTTTGCCGTCGACTGGATGCGCAAGGATTTGCGCATCACGCTGGAAGCGGCCCGCGACAATGGTGCGACGCTGCCGGTGACCGCATTGGTCGACCAGTATTATGCCGACGTGCAGGCCATGGGCGGCAATCGCTGGGATACGTCCAGCCTGCTGGCCCGGCTGAAGCGATGAGACGGCTCGGGTGAGGCGGCTTGATATTCATCTGAGGGCGGATGAACGCCTTGATGTGGTGCTCCGGGCGGTGAAAGCGTCCGAGCCTGTTGACTATTATGTGCTCGAAACGGAGCAGAAGGATCGCAGGCTGGTTTCCGTCTTCGTCCGGGAAGGCGTGGAACAAACGCTGATGGACAATGTCCAGTCCGCCCTGGAAGGGGCGAATGGCTGGCGTATCTCCATCCTTCCCATCGAGGCGACGGCCCCGAAGCTGGAAGAGCCGAAACCCGGCAAGGAGGCGAAATCCACACAGGCGACGCGCGAGGAAATCTATTCCGACGTGGCAAGCGGTGCGCGCTTTGACCGGAATTTCTTCATCATGGTGGTGCTCTCCACCATCGTGGCGGCAATCGGCCTGAACTCCGATGGGGTGGCAGCCGTGATCGGCGCAATGGTGATTGCGCCGCTGCTTGGACCTGTGCTCGGTTTTTCAATGGGCGCGGCGCTTGGCGACTTTGCGATGCTGAAGCGGGCGACGGTGACGCTTGCAGCCGGCATCGGCACGGCGCTTGCCTGTTCGCTGCTCCTGTCGTTCCTGCTGCCGATTGACCTGCAGAGCCATGAGCTGATGTCACGCGCGGAGGTCCGTCTCGACGGACTGGCGCTTGCCATGGCGGCGGGCGGAGCGGCGGCGCTTTCGCTGACGCGTAGCCAGTCTGCTGCGCTGGTGGGTGTCATGGTCGCAGCAGCCTTGCTGCCGCCGGGCGCAGCCGTTGGCCTGTTCATGGGGGCAGGCGAGTGGGCGCTGGCCCTGCGTGCCTGCCTGCTGTTGGCACTGAACGTGGCGGCGCTGATCCTTTCGGCGCTGATCGTTTTCCGGTTGCGCCGCATCCGGCCGCGCTCGTGGATCGAACAGAAGAATGCCAACCGGGCTGTCCTGCTGAATGCCCTTTTGTCGGGCTTTGTGCTGATCGTCTCCGTCGCGCTGATACTTTATCTTGATCTCGGGAACAAAGTATCGATCGGGTAGTGCGAAACAGACAGGCGCAGAGACTCAGATGAATGATCCAGCCCGATTCCGCTCGCGGATTGCGACGGAAGACGATATTCCCGCGATCACTGAGCTGATGCGCGCCTCCATCGCAGTCAACATGCGGGCGTTCCTGTCCGAACCGGAAATCAAGGCCGCGCAGGAGACAATGGGTGTCGACCGCAGCCTGATTTCAGACGGGACCTATTTCGTCATTGAAACCGATGTGGACGGCGAAACGGTCATGGTCGCCTGCGGCGGCTGGGGCAAGCGGCGGACGCTGTATGGCGGCGACCACTCACCTGGGCGGGACGACAGGCTCTCCAATCCGGCAACCGATGCAGCGCGAATCCGCGCCATGTACACCCATCCGGACTGGATCCGTCAGGGCCTTGGAACATTGCTGCTGGAACGGGGAGAGGGCGCGGCCCGGAATGCAGGTTTTAAGACAATCGAGCTGGGTTCCACTGTCCCTGGCCGCCCGCTCTATGAGGCCCGCGGCTACGAGGCTTACCATATCGAACACCACACCGGTGCAAACGGAGAGCGGAATACCGTGATCCACATGCGCAAGCTGCTGTAAGCAGGCGGGGCGGGCGGGTTTACATCCGGGCCTGAACTTCTAGGTTGGGGGGTGAGACCCCCAAAGCACCCGCGAGAGCGACGCGGCCTTTGATGACCCACACACCCGAAAAGATTGGAATTATCATGACGCAAGTCAAAAACGGCGACACCGTGAGCATCCACTATACCGGGACGCTGAACGACGGCACGACCTTCGACAGCTCCGAAGGACGTGATCCGCTGGCCTTCCAGGTCGGTTCCGGACAGATCATCCCCGGTCTCGACACGGCCCTTCCGGGCATGGCTGTCGGCGACAAGAAAACCGTCAACGTTCCGTGCGATCAGGCTTACGGCCCGGTCAATCCAGACATGCGCCAGCAAGTGCAGCGCACCGAAATCCCGGCGGAGATCCCGACCGAAGTCGGCACACGTCTCCAGATGCAGGCGCAGAACGGCCAGGTCATCCCGGTTGTTGTCGTGGACGCCAACGAAGCCACGGTGACCCTGGATGCCAACCACCCGCTGGCCGGTCAGGACCTGACCTTTGCCATCGAACTGGTCGACATCAAACCGGCCGCCTGAGGCTCTACAGGCCGTCCTTTTTCGCCTTCCACAGGAAGAGGACGGCCAGGACCACGCTGACGATGGGCAGCAGGATGCCAAATTCGTCGATATAAAAAAGCGTCTTCTCGCCATGCGCCGTCAGCGGGGTGTAGATCCGCTGCAGGAACAGATTGTGGCTCGCGTGCAGGATCGCCGCGGGCCACAGGCTTTTTGAGCGGAAGGTGATCCAGGCATAGACGATGCCCATCGGCATCACCGAAAGGGTGAACAGGATCGTCTGCAGCACCTGGTTTCCCTCGCCGGCATTGTAATCCGTAAACAGAATGCCTGGCCAGTGCCACAGCGACCAGATCAGGCCTGACAGCAGGCCGACCGCCCAGAAGGGCATGATCTTGCGTATCTCCCAGATCATGAAGCCGCGCCAGCCGATCTCTTCACCGAGCGCCCGTGACATGGAGGCCGCCATGCCGAGTGTGCCGGTCATCAGGATGCCGCCGGCCGCGGCAAGGGCGCCCGGGGGTTCGCTGGCGCTGACGAAGCTGGCAAAACTGGCCAGTGCCTCAGGATCGCCAAAGCCGCTGCCGCCGAGACCGAGCAGCCAGACGGGCAGGTACATGGCGAGGCCGTAACCAATCGGCAGGACGTAAGCCAGCCAGTTCCATTTCCATTCCCCCCAGCCCCAGGGCAGGCTCGCCACCGGACGTCTCAGGATCAGGCAGGTGAGCGCGGCCGCAATTCCGGGAGACCACATGATGCCCGTGACGCTGAGCAGGTTCATGGCCCCCTGCGTGATCATGATGGCGTAGAAGACGCAGCTGATTGCCAGCATCAGCAGGAGGAACAGCCCGAAAGCCTTCCACGCTGCGGACTTCTCATCCGATGTTGTCGCCGCTGCAGAATTCATCACTCGCCCCCTCTGGCCTTAAAGCGTGAGGGCTAGCATGACGCCTCAGCGCATGGGAAGGTCCATGAATTCCAGGGAGCGCTCCATAACAACCGTGCCGAGATGCTCGCCGTACATGCGTACGGCGTATTCGAACATCGGGGTGCCGATTTCGTTATAGCCCACGCCGCAATTGCCCGTGGCGGACAGGCCTGCCTTCAGCATCAGGCTGGCCATTACGGTGGTGGCTTCGTTTTTCTTCTCCTGCAGGGCCAGCAGCATCAGCTGCTTCATCTGGTCGACATCGTTCTCCGTCGAGTGCCGGATCATGCAGCTGCCGATCTGTTCGGCACGCGATTCGGCAAGCGCCGGGGTGGCGGTGAAGGAAATGGCGGCAGCAAGACAAAGACTACGGATCATCCGGGGCTCCTGAGCTGATCTACGCATATGCCGGGGCGTACGCGCAGATCGTGTCAGGATTTGGATGCGGCAGGCCACATGAACAGTGTCTGAAGCAGCGGAGCTGATCAGGTTACGGATTGTTCATCCCCGGGCGGCGGATTACTCCGCCGGAACGGCCGTGAACTCTTCTTTCCAGGCCGTCATTTCTTCGCGGTTGTCATGGTCCCATGGGTGGAAGCCCGGCTTGAACCAGGACAGCCAGATTTTCCAACCCTTGCCGAACAGGGACGGCTTCTTCCACAGGAAGGCCTTTATGGCGCGGTCGGCCTCTTCCTGCGAATAGCCATCGGCTTTCAACAGGTCAGCGGCATAGCCGGCAATATTGTTCGTGAAATTGCTGGTGATGATCAGCATGGACATACAGCGGCGGTAATAGCGCTTCAGCGGCGACCAGTCTTTCGTCGCTTCAAGGAAGACGTCATAGGCGACGGCCTTGTGCTCTGTCTCTTCCATGGCGTGCCAACGCCACAGCTGTTCCAGCGCCGGGTCGGTCTTGCTGAACAGCTGGCCGTAATCGGTTTCCAGGTCCATCATCAGGTCCGCCATCATGGCGGTGAAGTGTTCGAGACAGATCGTTGCCATCAGCATACGGAACCGACCACCATCATAGGCGAACTTCACTTTCTCGCGGATCTTCGCCTCGATGGCGTCCACAGGATATTTCGTCCGGTCGATCTTGTTGTTCAGCAGGTGGTGCTCGCGCGAGTGGATGGCTTCCTGGCGGATGAAGTCTTTCACATCCTGTTCCAGCTTGCCGGAGACTTCGTTCTTGTAGGCCTTCACCGCGTCAATGAACATGCGCTCGCCATCCGGAAAGGTCAGCGACATGGCATTGAAGACCGCCGTGGCGACCGGATCACCATCCAGCCAGGGGCCATTGTCGGCGGCGGCCATGTCAAAATGCAGGTCGCGGGGCAGAATCGTTACATCTTCAGGCGTGCGCTTGGTCGTCATGGTGCTAGGAACCTTGAGGAAATATCTGGACAACAGTCTTATGCTGACAAATAACACTACTGACAAAAATGTCAATAAAGAGTAACGACACCCCGAGAATCCGGCGCAGTCCGGAAGAGTCCCGCGCCAATATTCTGGCAGCAGCGGAGCAGCTGTTGGTGGAGCAGGGGCCGCAATTGCTGCGCCTGGCAGATGTGGCCAAGGCGGCCGGCGTCGCCAATGCGACCGTGCTGCACCATTTCGGCTCCATCAGCGCCGTTCACACTGCCCTGATGGAGCGGATGATCGGCGACCTCGTCGACAGCATCATGGCGATCGAGATCCCGGCCGACGCGCCGGTGGAGGCCCGCGCCGTCGGCCTGAAAACGCTGTTCGATGCGCTGGAGACGCCGGGCGCTGCACGCCTAGCGGCCTGGCTGGAACTGACGGATGAGACGAGCCGCCTCACCGTCGTGCGCGAAGCCGTTCAGGAAGTGGCGCAGAAGAAGATCTCGCAGGCCGGCGTGCCGGAGGACGTCGCCGAAGACATGATCCTGCTCAGCGTGACGCTGGCGCTCGGCGTCGGCCTGTTCGGCCCGTCATTGGGAAAGCTGATCGGCAAACCGGAGGGACGGGCACGAGAGCTGACGCTTCAGATGCTGCTCGCGAACTTCCAGCGGCTGGCGGGGTGATGGCTACGCCGGTCAGGAACTGGCCGGGTTGTTACAGGATGCCGGCTGGTCCAGCAGGTCGTCGATGAACACGGAGACCAGCATCGCCTGGCTGCTCACACCCGCTTTTGCGTAAATCTGGCTCAGTTGTGACCGTATCGTCCCCGCGGCCGCGCCGCGAAGCCGTGCGATTTCAGCCACGTCGCATCCCTTGAGGGCGAAGAGCGCAACCTCTTCTTCACCCCGTGTGAGACCCCATTCCCTAAAGCGCAGATCGACATGCTCGGCGAAAGCGCCACGGGCCCGCGATAGTGCTTGCTCCTTCCGGCGCAGATCGCGGGTCAGCTGAACGATATTTCGGGAACTGAGGATCACGCCCGTCAGCAATCCCACGGCGATCACGAACTCCATCGCCAGTTCGAGCCTCAGTCCATTCGTGCCGGCCACGAACCAGTCCTCAAACCCATCGGCGACGAAAAAGGCTGCGGCCACGATCTGCAGTGCCATGAGCGCCACCGGAAGTACAAGCGACCATTCCGGAAGCCGCGACGTGCGGCGGGCATCGCTCTGGGGAGCATTTTTCATAGGACATCCGCTTAATAAGACCGCTTTGAGCGCCTGCTTATGGGCTTCCCGGGGCGACGAATCTAGCAGCGAAGGCGGATGACGATCAACCGAGGAGCCGACGCGTGACCCAAACTGAAAGAGCCGCATTGACCAAAGTGCCCGCAATTACCCTCGGGTTCTGGATCATCAAGATCCTCGCGACGACGTTCGGCGAGACGGCAGGCGACAGCGTCTCGATGTCATGGTTGGGCGAAACCACGGCCAATGCGTCGACGTCATTCTGGCAAAGCGGCTATCTTATCGGAACGGGGATATTCGGCCTCGTCCTGGCGGTTCTGGTGTTGGCACAGATTCGCGTCAGCCGGTTCAACGCATGGCTATACTGGGCGACCATCATCGCCTCGACCACCGCCGGCACAACCATGGCCGATTTTGCCACGCGGTCGATGGGCATCGGTTATCCGGGAGGAGCGATGGTCTTGCTGGCGGCCGTACTGGCCTCGCTGCTGGTCTGGCGCCTGGTGCTGGGCACGGTGTCGGTCAGCTCTGTGCACGAGCCGAGGGCGGAGGTCTTCTACTGGCTGACGATCACCTTTTCACAGACACTCGGCACGGCGCTGGGAGACTGGATTGCGGATGGACCGCTCGGCTATTTGGGCTCTTCGGTCATATTTGGTTCTCTGCTCGTACTGATCGCGCTGGCCTGGTTCCGCACGTCGATCGACCGGGTCGCGCTGTTCTGGGCGGCCTTCATCCTGACGCGTCCCCTCGGGGCGGTCGTGGGCGATTTCCTCGACAAGCCCTACGCGCAGGGCGGGCTTGAGTTGAGCCGCGTGGGGGCGACGCTGGTGCTGGGCGGCGCGATCATTGTGCTGATCCTGCTGTTCCGGCAACGCGCGGCACCTGCAGAGGTGCACCAGGTGTAAAGCGAGGGCCTGAGGCGGGCGCGCTTATCCCAGCGCTTCCGCCGCCTTTTCTGCGAAGTAGGTGATGATCCCGCTCGCGCCGGCGCGTTTGAAGCACATCAGGGATTCCATGATTACGCGGTCGCCGTCGATCCAGCCGTTCTGTGCAGCGGCCATGATCTGGGCGTATTCGCCAGAGACCTGGTAGGCGAGTGTCGGGACGCCGAAGGTCGAGGAGACGCGGTGCACAATGTCCAGATACGGAAGACCCGGCTTCACCATTACCATGTCGGCGCCTTCGGCGAGGTCGAGCGCGACTTCGCGCAGGGCTTCGTCTGAATTGGCCGGGTCCTGCTGGTAGGTCTTCTTGTCGCCCTGAAGGGACTTCGCCGAGCCAATGGCGTCGCGGTACGGGCCGTAGAAGCCGGAGGCGTATTTCGCAGCGTAGGAGAGGATCATCATATTGGTGAAGCCTTCCTCGTCGAAGGCTTCGCGGATGGCGCCGATACGGCCGTCCATCATGTCCGAAGGGGCGACGATGTCTGCGCCGGCCTTGGCGTGGGCGAGGGCCTGTTTCACGAGGCGCTCCACCGTCGCATCGTTCGGGATGGTGCCGTCCGGGTCCAGCAGGCCGTCATGGCCGTGACTGGTATAGGCGTCCAGCGCGACATCGGTGATCAGGCCGACGCCGGGGGCGGCATCCTTCATCGCACGCAGGGCGCGAGGCACGAGGCCGTCGGGGTCGAGCGCGCCGGTGCCTTCCTCGTCTTTGCCTTCCGGCCCGATATAGGGGAACAGCGCGATCGCCGGGATGCCGAGACGTTCGGCCCGTTTGGCCGTCTTGGCCGCTTCATCGATGCTCAGCCGGTCAATGCCCGGCAGGCTGCCGACGGGCGTGCGGCCTTCGCCATCATGGATGAAGACGGCCCAGACAAGGTCTGCCGGGGTGAGCGTGTTCTCGGCGACAAGGCTGCGGACCCAGGACGACTGGCGCAGGCGCCGCATACGGGTGTTCGGGAAGGATTGAGGAAATTTGGTCATGGCTCAGTGAGTGCGCCAAAATCCGGCGGCTTACAACCAGCCAATCTTACGCACCATGAAACAGCGCTGCGAGACGTCAAGGCTCTCGGCCTGGATCTTCTCGAGCTCCAGCATCCAGTCAGCCATGTCTTTCCGCGGAATCTCGCGGAAGCCCAGCTTGCCATAGAACGGCGCATTCCATGGCACATCCCGAAAAGTAGAAAGTGTGACCTGTTTCAGGCGGCGCTGTTTGGCGATCTGGAACACATGCCGCACCAGGTCTCCGCCCAGCCCCCGGCGACCATGATCGGGGTGCACGCTGATCTGGTCCAGATAGAGCGTTCCGCCGCGCTGGGAGATCAGGGCGAAGCCGGCGGGCGCGCCACCCTGCGTGCTGATTTTCAGCAGGTCGCCTGCCTCGATGGCCTGCAGCATCACGGCTTCCGGCACATGATCCTGCAGCGCATCATTGGTGAGCAGCCCCGTCGGCGCGAACAGTTGTCCAGCCGCAAGGTCCACCTCGATGAGGCGGCCGATATCCTCCCGCAACGCCGGGGCGATATCATAATCGAAGCGGGTCTGTTGCATTGACAATACCGGTGACACGGGGAATTCCCGACTCATTACTTGAGATAGTCAAAAGGTGGAACCCATGAGCGCGTTGTTTTCCGACGAACAATTGATGATTCGCGATATGGCGCGAAAGTTCGCGGAAGAGGAGCTGCTGCCGAATTCCGAGGAATGGGACCAGAACAGCCACTTTCCGGTCGATGTGATCCGCAAGGCGGCGGAACTCGGCTTCGCCAGCATCTATGTAAAGGAAGATGTCGGCGGCGCAGGCCTGACGCGCACCGATGCGGCGCTGATCTTCGAACAGCTGGCCTATGGCGATGTTTCCACGGCGGCCTTCATCTCCATCCACAACATGGCAAGCTGGATGATCGACACGTTCGGCTCCGACGCGCAGCGTCAGGAATGGCTGCCGCGCCTGACCAGCATGGAGCTGATCGCCTCCTACTGCCTGACCGAGCCGGGCGCCGGATCTGACGCCGCCAGCCTCAAGACAAAAGCCGTCCGCGAGAGCGATGAATATGTCATTTCAGGTGCAAAACAATTCATCTCTGGCGCGGGAACCTCGGATATATACGTCCTGATGGCGCGGACGTCCGACGATGGGGCAAAGGGCGTTTCCACCTTCATCATCCCAAAGGATGCGCCGGGCCTCAGCTTCGGCGCCAATGAGCGCAAGATGGGCTGGAAGAGCCAACCGACCCGACAGGTGATCCTCGATGGCGTGCGCGTGCCGGCGGCGAACCGCGTAGGCGAAGAAGGCCACGGCTTCAAATTTGCCATGGCGGGTCTCGATGGCGGGCGCCTGAACATTGCGGCGTCCGCGCTCGGCGGAGCACAGCTCGCGCTCGACAAGGCGCTCGCCTATGCCAAGGAGCGCGAACAGTTCGGCAAGGCGATTGCGGACTTCCAGGCCACCCAGTTCAAGCTGGCCGACATGGAGACCGAACTGCAGGCCGCGCGCGTGATGCTGTACGAAGCCGCCGGACGGCTCGACCGGAAAGACCCGGCTGCCACCCGCTGGTGCGCCATGGCGAAGCGGTTCGTCACCGACACGGCCTTCAACGTCGCGAACAATGCGTTGCAGATCCATGGCGGCTATGGCTATCTCGCCGACTATGGCGTGGAGCGTATCGTCCGTGACCTGAGAGTGCACCAGATCCTCGAAGGTACGAATGAGATCATGCGCGTCATCATCAGCCGGGATATGCTGAAGGACTAGGGCGCGGTGCCAGAAGGTGCGGCAATGATTTTTTCTTATGTACGGCACTTTTTCACGCGAGTAAAAAATAGGCACAGCTCACAAATTGTATCCGCGCCGCATGAAGGCAGAACACCTAACCCGGAATACGAGACCTATAGCGCTTCATGCGTGCGGCAAGCGGCTGAAGCGATTGGCAAGGGCTATAAGAATCCAGAAGCCCTCCGAGAGCTTCTGATATGGACGACCCACAAAGACACTTACCCGGTTGTCATGAAATATTTCCGCCAGCATCTTCACGACCCTAACTTGCTGAGCGCCCTTATAAATATTGCATCGGAAGGTGAGGACGCTGGTGATGCGCCCTGGACCGCCGCTAATATTATCGAAGAGTTTCCTTCCGAGCTTTTGGCGCCGCATGAATCTTCATTGCAGCAACTGAGCGAAGAGGGCTGGACTTACCTCAGTGATCCAGCCAAGCGCGCATTGGCAAAACTCACGCGTTCCAATTAGTCCAGACCTTCTTCCAATACTGCCTCGAACTCGCCGGCCTACACGCATTCCAAGAGTGAAGCCTGACGCGCCGAACCCCAACTGAACATTACAAAAAATTGTGGCCCGCCTGAGTGGCGCAGGCCACGATTTATGCCGTAGTTTCCATCCTGTGGCTGGGGAAGCGCTGATCTGACCGTCAGTGCAGTGTCCACGCTAGCCATGAGGGATCCGTCATGACGGTTGTCCGCGCAACTCTCGCAACCCTGTCCATCCTCGCTTTCGGCGCCTGCGCCAGTCCGCCGCCCAATCTCAACGATGACATGATCATTCCCGGCGAGCGCGTCGGCAATGTCGAGCTCGGCATGTCGCTGGCGGAACTCTTCGCCGTGAAGGGCACGCCGCACAAGACGATCCCCATCGCGGGCACGGGCGCGACAAGCTACAACTATCCCGGCCTGACGGTTGGCGCAGATGACAAGGTCTACTGGATCATCGCGCGAGATGCCCGCTTCCGCACACCAGCCGGCGTCGCCAAAGGCAGTGAGCAGATCTTCGCACGCGGCGTTTACGGCACCCCGAGATGCGTCGTCACGCGCGGCGATGTCACCGTCTATGATTACAACGACGTATATTTCGAAGTCGACAACGACACCGGCAAGGTCAGCCAGATCGGCATTCAGAAAAACACGCAGACCTGCAATGGAAACTAGCGTTCTGTCTGGCAGGTAAGGCTATTGCCCAACCACGTCATTCTTCATGCTGAAGAATGTGAACAGGACTTCCTCTTTTTCCCGTTGCCCGATCAGGTTCTTGTCGAGCGCGACTAGGACATCGTCGAGTACGGCCATGAACTCGTCATTGGAAATGTTCATCCCGCGATGCGTGCCGACCATGTCCTTGCCCTTGTAGACGCTCGGACCGCCGGTGCCAGTGATGAAAAACTCCGCCGCACCTTTGGTCGCCGCGGGAATGTCCGTATTCACATATCGTCTGGATATGACCGGGTTGTTCAGATGGGCATCCATCAAGTCCCTGGCGATCTGGTTGATGCCCTTTTCACCACCCAGCCGTTCAAACAGATTTGCAGACATGATCATTCTCCTCTTCCGGCCGTTGGTATTTTTGTTGGATCGTTTGTTTTGGCCGAATAACCGGACCTTCCTTTGAATACACTCGTGCGTCCAGTACAGTTATTGAATCTGCGCAGAACCTTCCCGCAGATTCAGGAGGTTGGGGTATGACGGCAAGTTACAAACAATTCTGCCCGGTTGCGATGGCATCCGAGATTCTTTGCACGCGTTGGACGATAGTGCTTTTGCGAGAGTTGCTCGCCGGGTCGACCCGTTTCAACGAACTCCGCAAAGGTGTCCCTCGCATGTCACCTTCGCTACTGTCACGACGCCTGACCGAACTGGAAGCGGCTGGTATTGTCCGGCAGGTAGTAGAAGATGAGCGTGGAACCCCGGAATATCAGCTTACAGAACCTGGTAGGGACCTTCGCCCTGTGATCGAGTCAATCGGCATCTGGGGGCAACGTTGGGTCGATGCGGACTTGTCGCTCGATAATCTGGATCCATCGCTTCTCATGTGGGATATGCGCCGCAATCTTGACGCTTCGCCGCTACCAGATGAGCGAAGCGTCATCCAGTTCATCTATTCTGACTTGCCTCTTTCCCAGAAGAACTGGTGGTTGATTGTGGAGCCGGATGGGATGGTCGATTTGTGTTCGGTCGATCCCGGTTTTGAGATCGATCTTTACGTGACCACTGATTTAAGGCCGATGACGGCAATCTGGATGGGACTGTCTACGGTAAAGGCGGAAAGAAAAAATGGTGCTCTGGACCTGATTGGGGATCAGGAATTGTCCCGGCATATGCAAACGTGGCTCGGATTGAGCCCATTCGCGGTCGAGCCGAAGAGGGTGTGATTAACAAATGGTCGCAACGCCAAGATGAAAGATTGAACCCATTCCCCTTATGCGGCACCGTGCGGCCAGTTTCGGGCGAATGGAGTTTCGGTATGCGCGGGTTGGCGGCTTTCCTGTTTTCGGTTCTGGCACTGGTCTGGGCGGGGGCCGCAGCGGCAGACGATCCGAAAAGTTGGGGCGAGGCGACGAGCGGCCTGATGCGGGCCGATGGCTTCCTGCCTTACTATGCTGACGCCAAAGGCGGGCGCATCCTTGCTGCCTTTCCGAAGCCGGATGATGACGGCATCTCGCTACGCGCCATCCAGGCGACCGGGCTGACGGCTGGGCTTGGCTCCAATCCGATCGGGCTGGACCGGGGCCTGTTCGATGGCGGGTCGCTGATCGCCTTCCGCCGGGTGGGCAAGAAGCTGATCGCCGAGCAGGAGAACTGGAGCTATGTCGCCAGCGCCGACAATCCACTGGAACAGAAAGCCGTCCGCCAGTCCTTCGCCAGCTCTTTCCTCTGGTCCGGCGACGTAATCGCGGAAAGCCCCCGCGGTGAATTGCTGGTCGACATTTCCGGCTACCTCACGCGCGATGCGCTGGATGTGAAAGCGGCGCTGAAGAACAATCCGAAGGGTGGCAGCTTCTCACTGGCGGCTGACCGCTCCATGCCGGACGCCACCGCCGCGCTCGCCTTCCCCGACAATGTCGAATTCGACGCCTACCTGACGCTGACCAGCGATGAGCCAAAAGCTGAAGTGCTGGCGACCGCCGCCGATGGCCGGGCGATCACGCTGGTTCAGCATGTCTCGCTCGTGCGCCTGCCGGACGATGGCTACACGCCGCGCGCCTTTGATGTGCGCAGCGGGACGATCGACGTACCTTATTATGACTTCTCCGCGCCGCTGGAGGGCCAGGTGCGCAAATCCTACGCCCGCCGGTTCCGGCTGGAAAAGCAGGAGCCGACCGCCGCGTCCAGCCCGGCAAAGGAACCGATTGTCTTCTACGTCGACTCCGGTGCGCCGCCAGAGATCCGCGATGCGCTGATCGAAGGCGCGTCCTGGTGGTCCGATGCGTTTGCGGCAGCAGGCTTCCCGGATTCCTATCGCGTGGAGGTCCTGCCGGAAGCCGCCCATCCGCTCGATATCCGTTACAATGTGATCCAGTGGGTACACCGCCAGACGCGCGGTTGGTCCTATGGCGGCGGCGTCTATGATCCGCGCACCGGGGAGATGCTGAAGGCGAACGTCATCCTCGGCAGCCAGCGCGTGCGCCAGGACCGGATGATCTTCGAGGGGCTTGCCGGCGCGTCCAGGACAGGCACGGGTGAGGCGGACGACCCAGTACAGGTGGCACTGGCCCGTATCCGCCAGCTCTCGGCGCATGAAGTCGGCCACACGCTCGGCTTTGCGCACAATTTCGCCGCGTCCACGAATGACCGCGCCTCGGTGATGGATTATCCGGCGCCGTGGGTGAGGGTCAGCGAGAACGGCCAGCTCGATTTCTCTGAGGCCTATGATGTCGGCATCGGGGAGTGGGACAAGGTCTCGGCCACCTGGCTCTATGCGCAATATCCGGAAGGCACCGATGCGGATGCCGAGGGCGACAAGCTGCTCCGCGCCGCCTATGGCGAGGGCCTCCGTTTTGTCGACGACCCCGAGGCACGCGGTACTGGCACGGCCCATCCCTATGGCAGTGTCTGGGACAATGGCGAAGATGCCATTGCTGAGCTTTACAACACGCTGCGTGTACGGAAGATTGCGCTGGATCGCTTCGGCCTCGACGTCATCGAGCCGGGGGCCGACACGTCCCGCCTGCGCCAGACACTGGTGCCGGTCTATCTCTACCACCGCTATCAGGTGGCGGCGGCGGCAAAGTCTGTCGGCGGGTTTGAATTCTACTATTCCCGCCGGGGCGATGGCGGCGGCATGGCGCATGCCGTGGCACCGCAGCGCCAGCGGGCGGCGCTTGCCGCGCTGCTCGTCACGCTGGAGCCGACCTCGCTGGATCTGCCGGACGGTGTGCTGAACCAGCTGACACCGCCGCTTGCGGCCTTCTCCTACAATACAGGTGGGGCGGAATATTTCCCCGGTGACACCGGCCCGATGTTTGACCTGCTGACGGCCGCTGATACGGCGACCCAGACGACCATTGATGCGTTGCTGCACCCGGCCCGCGCGGCACGCCTGGTTGAGACCAGTCGGCGCGATCCGGTGGCATTGTCCTTCGAGGAAGTGCTGGCCGAACTGGAACGGGAAGTCTTCACGCCTGCGCCGACATTGCGTCAGGCCGAGATCCGCCGCCGCCAGCAAGCGCGGTTTGTCTCTTCCCTGATCGCGCTCGCGAGCGACCCGGCCACGTCACCGGGCGTCACGATGCGGGCCGATGCCTTCCTGAAAGGGATGAGCCAGCGCCTGAAGCCTGCACGCCGGACGGACCCGGTCGACGCCGCTGCACGCGAAGACCTGCAGCGCCGCATCGCCGCGCATCTGGAGCGTCCGGCGCCGGCGCTTGCGCCGGGGGTCACGGAAGTCGACGTCCCGCCCGGCAGCCCCATCGGCGCCGGCGCAGGCGAGGAAGGCTGGTTCGACGACCTGGTGTTAGCGCAATGATGATGTGACGCCCCGCCCCCTTCCGGGGGTGAGGGCAGCGACTTATTGTGAGGCCCGAACCACAGGCGGAGGGCCTCGCCATGCCACACCATGCACCCCAGTCGGAACTTGAGACGCACACTGTCTCCAACCAGCCGAAAGCCTTCGGCGATGTGGACCTGTTCGCTTCCGACAAGGCGCTGAAGGGCGCGGTAGAGAAGGCGGGCGGCGGTGCGCACGCGGCAAAGCTGTCGGAATTCGGCAAGCGCTGCGGCGCTTTCGAGACGCAGGACTGGTCCCGGCAGGCACAGGAGAATTTGCCGAAGCTGAAAAGTTTCGATCGGTTCGGTCATCGGTTGGACGAGGTGGAGTTCCACCCGGCCTACCATAACCTCATGTCGCTTGGTCTCGACAGCGGCCTGTCGGCGTCTGCGTGGAATACGGGCGAGGCAGGCCATGTGCTGCACGGCGCGATGATGATCCTGATGAACCAGGCAGATGCAGGCGTAACGTGTCCGATGTCGATGACTTATGCCTGCGTGCCCGCGCTCCAGTCGACGCCGGGGATTGCGGAGAAATGGGTGCCGCGGGTTCAGGCGTCTTCTTACGATTCGAACTTCCTTCCGGCAGACCGGAAAACCGGCGTCACCATCGGCATGGCGATGACGGAAAAACAGGGCGGCAGCGATGTGCGCGCCAACACGACCCGCGCAGTGCCGGACGGGCAGGGCGCTTATATCCTGACCGGGCATAAATGGTTCTGCTCCGCCCCGATGTCGGATGCGTTCCTCACCCTTGCGTATACGGAGGAAGGGCTCACCTGTTTCCTCGTGCCGCGCTGGAAGCCGGACGGCACGCGCAACGGCATCCATGTCATGCGCCTGAAAGACAAGATGGGCGACAAATCCAACGCGTCGTCTGAAATCGAGTATCATGGCGCCTGGGCCGAACGGCTCGGCGAGGAGGGCCGGGGCGTGCGCACCATCATCGATATGGTCCAGCACACGCGTTACGACTGCATCCTTGGCTCCACCGGAGGTATCCGCGCGGCGCTGGTGCAGGCGCTGTGGCACACCTCCCAGCGCCGGGCTTTCCAGAAGACGCTGATCGACCAGCCCGCCATGCGCGCGGTGCTGGCGGACCTTGTGATCGAGAGTGAAGCGGCCACCGCCATCGCCATGCGCGTCGGCGCGGGCCTCGACCGGATGGCGGCAGATGAGCAAGAGGCGGCCTTCATGAGGCTCGCCACGCCGCTTGCAAAATATTGGGTGTGCAAACGCCAGCCGGGTTTTGTCTATGAGGCGCTCGAATGCCATGGCGGGGCAGGTTATGTGGAGGAAGGCCCGATGCCGCGTCTCTATCGCCAGTCGCCGCTTAACGCGATCTGGGAAGGCAGCGGCAATGTCATCGCACTGGACGTGCTGCGCGCACTCTCGCGGGAGCCGGACAGTTTGAAGGCGGTGCAGGCGGAGCTGAAAAAGCCACTCGGCCGCCATCATGCCTATGATGCGCATGTTAGCCGCCTCGCCGAGTATCTCACTCCGGGAAACCTGCATGAAAGCACCGCGCGTGGCTTTGCCCGCGATGCCGCGCTGGCCCTGCAGGGGGCGGCGCTGCATGAAATGGCGCCGGACTTCGTGTTCGAAGCCTTCTGCGCCCAGCGCCTCGCCAGCGACCGCAATGGCCTTCTCTATGGTGACGTCTCACCGGATGTGGACCAGGCCCGCTTGATCGAACGGGCCATACCGGCGGTATGATTCCATTCAGCCAAGGAAAACGTTTTCCGGAGCGGATGCAGGCAGTATAGTGGCACCCAAGATGCCTAAAGGTGGCACATTGGGAGGAAGTCATGCAGATCGAGACCTTGCCCGGCGTGGGCGCGGAAATCACCGGAATTGACCTCAAGAACCTGACGGATGCGGAGTTCGATGCGATCCGGCAGGCCTATGCCGTTCATGGTGTGATCTTCTTCCGCGACCAGGATCTGACCGAAGACGACCATATCGCCTTCGCCGAACGCTGGGCGCCGATCAATGTGAACCGCTTCTTCGCAGCGCATCCGGACTATCCGCAGATTGCCATGGTCGCGAAGGAAAAGGAGCAGAAGGACAATATCGGCGGCGGTTGGCACACGGACCATTCCTACGATCAGGAACCGGCCATGGGCTCCATCCTGGTCGCGCGGGAACTGCCGGAGCGGGGTGGCGACACGATGTTCGCCTCCATGTATCGCGCCTATGAGACGCTGGATGACGCCACGAAGCAGGAAATCGACGGTTTGCAGGCTGTCCACTCCGCTAAGCATATCTTCGGCTCAAGCGGAGAGACCTATTACAATACGACCGATGCCGGCGGGAACCGGATCGGCAATGCAGCGGCGGCCGACGTTCTGGCCGACGTGACCCATCCGGTCGTGATCACCCATCCGCTGAGCGGCAAGAAGGCGCTTTATGTGAACCCGGCCTTCACGGTGAAGATCGTCGGCAAGACGGACGAGCAGTCTCAGGTCTTGCTCTCGCGCCTTTACGCGCACGCCATGGACAAGGCGCATGCCTATCGCTTCCAGTGGCAGCCGGGCTCGATTGCTTTCTGGGACAATCGTTCCACCTGGCACTGGGCGCTGAACGACTATCATGGCCACCGGCGCATCATGCACCGCATCACGCTGGATGGCTGCGCGCTTCACTGATGGCGCCTGAAAGGATGGGGCATGGCAGGACCGGTCAGATGAACTCGACGCCGGTCTCGCTGCCGAACTCCCAGCGACGCAGGCAAACACGTTCGCCCTCGAACAGGCAGGAGGTCAGCACGAACTGCTCCGGAAGGTCTATACCTTCGGCCACAGCGATGCGCGCACCGCCGCACGAGATATCGCGGATCTCGCAAGTCACCCATTTACGCCACCCGATGCGGAGACGCCCGACTGCCTCTACCTGGCAACGGACCTCCCTGCGATCGAGGGCTTCCACCTCAAACGCATACATTCGCCAGACTCCCCCTCTAAGCGAAACCCCGCTTAGATGCCAGAATCGGGTTAACAGCGCGCGCGTTTTATTTGTAAAATTTCAGGGTTGAGTGAGGGGTTTTGATGACTGAAGACGTTTCCATCCGGGTCGAAGGCGGCGTTGGCCGCATCACGCTGACCCGGCCATCTGCGCTGCATGCGCTGAACACGCCGATGTGCGCGGCGATTCTGAAAGCGCTGACGGAGTGGGCAGACGATGACGCCGTAAACCTCGTCCTGATCGACCATCAGGAAGGCACGCGCGGTTTCTGCGCCGGCGGCGACATCCGCATGCTGGCCGAAAGCGGGGCAGGTGATGCGAGCGAGGCGCGGGAATTCTTCGCCACCGAATACCGGATGAATGTCGCGCTGGATGAGTTCCCGAAACCCGTGCTGGCCATCATGGATGGCGTGACCATGGGTGGCGGCGTCGGCCTGTCGGTGCATGGCTCTCACCGGGTCGCGACCGAGCGGACGCTGTTCGCCATGCCGGAAACGGGCATTGGCCTGTTCCCGGATGTCGGCGGCGGCTGGTTCCTGCCGCGCCTTGCCGGTGAACTTGGCACCTGGCTGGCCCTGACGGGTGACCGTCTGAAAGGCGTGGACGTTGCGGCCGCGCGCGTGGCGACGCACTTCCTGCCGTCGGAACTGGTGCCGAACCTGATGAAGCAGATCGCCTCGGCGGACTTCTCCGTCGGCGCGGCGGAAATGCTGAACGAGATCCTGCGCACGCTGACCCATTCCATCCCGGTAGGCGGGTTCGAGGAACACCGTGCCGTCATCGACAAGTGCTTCGCCTTCGACACGGCGGAGGAGATCGTTGAGGCGCTGGAAGCCGATGGCAGCGACTGGGCGCTGGCCCAGGTGAAGACGCTCCGGTCGAAATCGCCGGAAACGATCAAGGTCGCCCTGCGCCAGCTGCGCGAAGGAAGGCGGTGCAAGACCTTCCGCGAGAACATGCAGATGGAATATCGTATCGGCTGGCGGAAAGTGCAGAGCCACGACTTCCAGGAAGGCGTTCGCGCGGTGATCGTCGACAAGGACAATGCGCCCGCATGGTCTCCGGCGACGATCGAAGACGTGCCAGCCGAGATGGTCGACAAGTATTTCGCGCCGCTGGGTGAAGACGAACTTACCTTCTGAGTCTTCGCCAAAGCACTGGACAAGCCGTCCAAGTATTCCCGATAGTCTTCAGGGAACAATATTTGAGGCTGGGTAAATGCGTGGGCAGGTTCTGAAAGCAGATGGCGCAGACGGGCCGGGGCTTATCCTCGGTGACGATGGCGTTCGCTACAATTATGAACAAGCGCAGGTGCGGGGCGGCGGTTCGCTGGCCCCCGGCCAGAAGGTGGACTTTATCGGCCTTGGCGACGAAGCGCGGGACATCTACGCGCTTGGCCCGGCGCCGCAGGCTGCGCCGCCAGAGCCTGCTCCCGCGATGGCAGCGGCTCCAGCTGCTGCAGTTCGGCCATCTTATCCCCAGCCCCACGCTCAGCCTCAGGCGCGGACCGCCTCGCAGGCTTATGGCACTAAGCCGCCAGCGGTGCAGGGCGACGGCGTCTGGACCTATTTCATCCGCAGCCTCACGAAGAACTATTTCAAGTTCACGGGCCGGGCGCGGCGGCAGGAATACTGGGGTTACACGCTTTTCAACGTGCTGGCCTATGTCGTGGTCTTCTTCCTGGATATTGTCCTGAGTGCCATTGTCTTTGGCGGTGATGAATTCGTGCCGCTGCTGACGCTGCTCTGGTTTCTCTACCAGATCATCCCGTCCATCGCGGTGACGGTCCGGCGGCTGCACGATCAAGATCTGTCCGGCTGGCTCTATCTGATCACCTGGGTGCCCTATATTGGCTGGCTGGTGATCTTCGTCTTTATGCTGATCGACTCCCGTCCGGAGTCGAATGTCCACGGGCCGAGCCCCAAATACGACCCGGCCACTTCAGCGTTCAACTGATCCCGACAGAACAGGTAATCGCACGCGCGCATCGCAGGTGCAGGCGGATTTCGTGAATCAGAAGTAAAATTGTTTCGCAAAAGTAACGGTTAATGAAAGCGGACGAATATTAACTAACGACTTGGCCAAACCCAACATGCTTATCAGTTTATTAGGATAGCTCGTGTAGTTCTGTTCAAACTACAACAAAAGTTGAGTGGTGGTTGAAATGATGATTGCTGAAATGCAGGAAACTGCAGAACTGAGCCTGGGCGAGTCTTTCCTGAAGTCTCTCTCTCTTCTTGAACAAGCGCACCGTCGTCTTCACGATGTTGTCAAAGACGATCTGGAACGCGGCGGCGAGCGTTCGCTGACGGGTGTCCAGGCACTTCTGATCTACGAAATTGGCGAAGGTGAAGCTCCGGCTTCAGTCCTGCGTGCCCGCGGCGCTTTTGCCGGCACCAGCCTCTCCTACAACGTCAAGAAGCTGCAGGAAGGTGGTTATCTGATCCAGACGCGTTCGGAAGACGACAAGCGCACCGTGACGCTGCGCCTGACCGAGCGTGGCCTGAAGGTCCGCGCGCGTGTTGCGAAGCTCTTCGAAAAGCAGGCCAATGCGCTTGAGCCCACCGCCAGCGTGCGTCCGGACGACCTCTCGCAGCTGAACAAGACCATCACGCGCCTTGAGCGCTTCTGGTCCGACCAGATCCGTTTCCGCCTCTAAGAAGCGGTCCGGTAAATACCCTGGGAGAAAGCCCCCGCCTCGTGCGGGGGTTTTTGTTTGGGCGTTTGCACATTCCCGCTTGACCTCAACCTTGGTTGAGGTCCGACAAGGCCGCCCTGAGATCAACAGGGAGTCGCCTTCATGACACTCGAACAAGCAATAATCCGGATTGCGCGGCCCACGGACGACCTGGCTGCCCTCTTGCCATTCTATCGTGATGGCCTGGGGTTCAGCGTGCTCTATGAATTCAAGGGGCATGACAGTTTCGACGGCGTCATGCTCGGCCATCCCGGGGCGCCGTATCATCTGGAGTTCACCGTCGCGCATGGGCACGTCGCGGGCCGGGCGCCGACCGAAGACAATCTGCTCGTTTTTTACCTGCCGGAGCGCAACCGCTTCGACGCGGTCTACCGCCGCCTGCGGGCCACCGGGTTTCATCCCGTGCCTGCTTTCAATGCCTATTGGGACGACAAGGGCGTGACCTTTGAAGATCCGGACGGATATCGCATCGTCCTGCAGAACGCTTCCTGGGATCTGTAGCGCGTCAACCCTCAGGAGATTCTGCTGGGCGCGCCCCTCAATCCCAGCGAGTTCTGTCTCATGCGGGGATTGAGGGGAATATGTCTGAGCGCGCTCGCCATTGCCGGTTCGGCGGAAGCCGGCCCTTGGACGCAGTTGCAGGGCGATATCTATGCGCGCGCCAACGTCTCGGCCGAACGGCTGGACGGCGAGGATGGCTGGCGCGGCGATCTCTATGGCGAATATGGCCTCGGCGGCGGCTGGATGGTCAACGGCAAGGCGGAAAGCGTGCGCTATGACGGCGGGACGCAGGACAGCGATGCCTATCGTATCTCTGCGCGGCGCCAGCTCTGGTCGAACGACAAGGGCTGGGCGATCGGCGCGGAAGGCGCGGTGCTGCACGGCACGACGCTGGTGGGCGTGTTCGGTTGTGAAAGGCTGGGCGGCGAGGCGCGCATCTCGGCCGGACGCAGCGGCGTCTACAAGGATCGCAATTACTATGTCTTCGCCGATGCCGTCTGAATCCATCAGGAAGGCGGTTGCGACCGTCAGCGCTTTGAATTCGGCTACGGCACCGACCTGGGCGGAAACGTCTTCACAACGGAGCAGCTCTGGCTGGAGTATGGCAGCCAGTCAGCGGACTCGATCAAGACCGAGACCCAGATCGGCTACCACTTCCCTGCTGCGGATGTGTCGATAGGGTACAGGGAAGAGTTCGGCGGCGAGTTCGACGAGCAGGCGGTCCTGCTCGCCGTAACCGTGCGCCGTTGAACACTTGAAGGCTTACTCGCCCGTGTAGCCTGTTTCGGTCATCAGGTAGGCGATAACGGCTGTGCGGTCTTCCGGCTTGCGGACACCGGCGAAGGTCATCCGGTTGCCTTTCAGGAAGGTCTGCGGATTTTCCAGCCAGTGATCGACCTTGTCAGGCGTCCAGATGAAGTCTGCATCCTGCAGGGCCTGCGAGTACGCAAAGCCTTCGGATGTGCCGGCTTCGCGGCCGAACAGGCCGTAAAGGTTCGGACCAACCAGCGCACCAGCGCCCTCGGCGGTCGTGTGGCAGGACTGGCAGAGTTTGAACGTGCGGCGGCCGCGCGCATAATCGGCCGTGTTGTACGGCGCAGGCAGGCTTGCAAATTCCGGCGAGCCTTCGCTGGCGGCGGCTTCCTCTGCCGGAGCAGCGGTCGGTTCAGCCGTAGCGTCAGGTGCCGGGGGTTCCGCTTCCGGAGCGGCCTCAGGGGCGGCTTCCGGTGCAGGCGTGGCGGCCGGTGTTTCGGCAGCTGGCGCGGCAGGCGTGGAACTTTCGCCGGAGCCTCCACAGGCAGCGGTCATGCCGGCAAGAACAATAAGTGAAGCGGAAACGAGAGAAAGTCGCATAGAATCAAGGCCCCGGACTGAGTTTTCGTATGCATACTGGTCTTTCTCGCCGGACAATGCAAACACACACAACAGGGGGGTGAATTGAGTGAAAAAGCTTTGGAAAACAGTGTGTAACAACAGTTGAGAGGTATGCTGGAAGGTGGGTTTCCGGCCGAAAAACCTGCAACATCGCACTGATTTCATACAGTTTTTGGCTTATTGCCGCAGGTCTGGGCAGGGCGTTGGGCCTGCCGCGGGCCGGGGGACAAAACTGGCCCGGCGCGATAAGCTGAACACATGGCTGATTCCGTTCGTCCCCGTCCCCAGATCCGCAAATTGCCGCCCGATGTCGTGAACCGGATCGCGGCCGGCGAGGTCGTCGAACGCCCGGCCGCGGCGGTGAAGGAGCTTGCCGAGAATGCGCTCGACGCGGGCGCCACACGGATCGCCATCGCCATCGAGGCGGGCGGCCTGAAGCGGATCACGATCGAGGATGACGGTTGCGGCATGAGCGCGGATGATCTCCTGCTCGCGCTCGACCGGCACGCCACGTCGAAACTGACGCCCGGCAATGATGGCCGGGTGGACCTGCTCAACATCCACACGATGGGCTTCCGCGGTGAGGCGCTGCCGTCCATTGCCTCGGTCAGCCGCACGACGATCACGTCGCGCGCGGCAGGCGAAGAGGCCGCCGAAGTCTTCATCGAGGCGGGCCGTATCGAAGGCCCCCGGCCCGCCGCGTTTACCGGGCGCGGCGAGACCGGCACGCGGATCGAAGTGCGGGACCTGTTCCACGCCACGCCTGCGCGCCTGAAATTCATGAAGGGTGAACGGTCTGAAAGCATGGCGGTGACCGATGTCGTCAAACGCCTAGCCATGGCCAATCCGCATGTCTCTTTCAGCCTGGAGAACAATGGCCGCAACGTTCTGCGCTATGCGGCGGAGGCCGAGGGCGAAGCCGGACGCCTTGCCCGTCTCGGTGCCATCATGGGGCGGGATTTCCGCGACAACGCCGTGCCGATCGAAGCAGAGCGCGAAGGCGTGACGCTGAAGGGATTTGCCGGCCTGCCGACGCTGAATCGCGGCAATGCGCAGATGCAGTTCCTGTTCGTCAACGGACGCCCCGTGAAGGACCGGATGCTGAACGGCGTGATCCGCGCGGCCTATCAGGATTTCCTGGCGCGCGACCGGCATCCGCTGGCGGCGCTGTTCGTGGAGCTGGACCCCGAATATGTCGACGTCAACGTGCATCCGGCGAAGACGGAAGTCCGCTTCCGCGATGCCGGGAATGTGCGTGGCCTGATGATCGGCGCGCTGCGGCACTCGCTGGCCGACGCCGGGCACAGGGCGTCGACCACGGTGGCAGGCTTTGCGCTGGGCAAGGTGCGTCCGGAAGGCGCGCCGACCGGGGCGCTGTTTGCCTCGCGCCCGGCGTATAATCCCGCCAGCATTTCACCTGTCCGGCCACCCGCGGCCTATGAGCCCGCGCCGCCACCTGGAGGATGGGCCGAGTCCGCCGAGTCTTACGCGCCAGAGGCCTATAAGCGCGACGTGGCACCAAGCGCCCGTGTGGAACCGGAAGCGCCGGTTACGGATGACTTCCCGCTCGGCGTTGCCCGCGCGCAGTTGCATGAAACCTATGTCATCGCCCAGACACGTGACGGCATCGTCATCGTCGACCAGCACGCCGCGCATGAGCGCCTCGTCTATGAGGACATGAAGCGCCAGATGGCGGCAGGCGGCGTGAAGCGCCAGGCGCTGCTGATCCCGGATATCGTCGAGCTGACGGAAGACGAAGCGGCCCGCGTGGTGGAGCGCGCCGATGAACTGGCAGAGCTGGGCCTCGAGATCGAACCCTTCGGATCCGGCGCGGTCTGCGTGCGCGCCACCCCCGCCTTGTTCGGGGAGATGGATGCCGCGGGCCTCATCCGCGACCTTGCCGACGACTTCGCCGAATATGATGCAGGTCTCGCCCTGAAGGAACGGTTCGAGGAAGTCATGGGCAATATGGCTTGCCGCGGCTCCGTCCGCTCCGGCCGCCGTCTCAATGGCGAGGAAATGAACGCATTGCTGCGCCAGATGGAGGCGACGCCCCATTCCGGCCAGTGCAATCATGGCCGGCCGACCTATGTGGAACTGAAACTCGCCGACATCGAAAAACTGTTCGGACGCCGCTGACCAATGGCAGAGTTCGACGCGCTGATTTTCGACTGCGACGGCGTGCTGGTCGATTCCGAAGTTATTGCGATAGCCTGCGAACGCGAGACCCTCGCTGGCTGGGGCCTGCACTATGGGTTCGAGGAATTCGTCCATCGCTTCGTCGGTCTGCATAACCGGGATTTCCACATCGCGCTGAGCGCGGATGCAAACGCGGCGGGTGTCACCCTGCCGGAAGGTTTCGGCACCCAGCTGCACGCCAATAACTGGAAGAGATACGAGACGGATCTGAAGGCCATTTCCGGCGTGCTGGATGTGGTCGCCGCCTTTCCGGGCCTGCGGGCAGTGGCGTCTTCCTCGGAAGCGGACAAGCTGGTGCGCAAGCTGGAACTGACCGGCCTGCACGAGACGTTCGCCCCGCACGTTTATTCGTCAGATCTCGTTGCAAACGGGAAGCCTGCGCCGGATCTGTTCCTGCTTGCCGCCGAGAAGATCGGCGCCCGGCCGGAAACCTGCCTCGTTATCGAAGACAGCGTTAACGGTGTGACGGCCGCGCGGGCGGCGGGCATGACGGCCTGGGGCTTCACCGGCGGCGGCCATGCTGATGCAGGGCTTGCCGGACGGCTGACCGACGCCGGGGCGCACGGCGTGTTCGCCTCTCACCTTGAGATCGCCAGTCGGCTGACGCGCGCCTAATTCCCGGTTTCCACCACGGAATAGATTTCCGGCGTGCAGGTGCCTTCAGTGATGCGTTCGCGCTGCAGGGTCAGCGTATCGCCGACTTCGGGCAGCGTGCCCAGATACTCGGCTGTCACCCAGAACTCCCCCTCTTCGCCCATCAATAGGGCGCCGTCCTCGTCGACTTCCGTGACGGTGCCTTCGACGATGGAGGTTTCATAACTGCACGGGCCGCCTGCGATCGGGCCGGGGCCGACCAGGTCGCAGGCGGCGAGGCCGGGCAGGATGGCGATGAGGGCGAGGCCGGTGATGAGTCGCATGGAACTGTCTCCTTCCATTTCACGGTAGCCATTGCGGGCAGGCTGGCAAGGCATGGCTTTGGAATTGCCGGTGCCCGCAAAGAGGATTACAGTTCCCGGCATGAGCAGGGCATCCAGGGCAATCAATATCGACGATCTGCGCACGCTGGCGAAGAAGCGCCTGCCGCGCATGGTGTTTGACTATATCGACGGCGGCGCGGAAGACGAGATCACGCTGCGCCGGTCGGTTGATCGGTATGCCGATTATGAATGGCAGTGGAATTCGCTGGTCGATGTCACAAAGCTCGACCTGTCCACGACGCTGTTCGGCCAGAAGAATCCGATGCCGTTCTTCATTTCGCCGACGGCAGCGTCCCGTCTGTTCTATCCGAAGGAAGGTGAACTGGCCGTCGCCCGCGCGGCGCAGAAGGCAGGCATCGCCTATTCCGCCTCCACGCTCGCCAGCCAGACGCTGGAAGATATTGCCGCTGCCGCGCCGGACGTGCCGAAGATCATCCAGATCTATGTCTGGAAAGACCGGGGCGTGGTGAAGGAGTTCCTGGCCCGGGCAAAAGCGGCCGGCTTTGTCGGCTGTGTGCTGACGGTGGATGCGGCTGTGGCCGGTTACCGTGAACGTGACCCGCGCAACGGCTTTTCAATTCCGCCGAAGGTCAATTCCAAGACCGCGACACAGGCGCTGGCAAAGCCTGGCTATCTCTGGGATATCGTGACCGGATCGAAGATCGGTCCGGCAAACTTCGCGCAGCAGGCAGGCGGCGGCGATGTGATGGGAACGATCAACAATCTGTTCGACCGCAGCATGGCCTGGAAGGACGCCGAATGGATGGCCAATGAATGGGGCGGCCCGTTCGCGGTGAAAGGCATCGCTACCGCGGAAGATGCCGTGCGCGCAGTGGAACATGGCGCGAGCGCCGTCTGGCTGTCCAATCATGGCGGGCGCCAGATCGACACGTCCGTGCCGGTGATCGACCTTATCCCAGAGGTTCGCGAGGCGATTGATCCGAAGATTGAACTGATCGCCGATGGCGGCGTGCGCCGGGGCAGTCATGCGCTCAAGCTGATCGCGCGCGGCGCCACCAGCGTGGCCATCGGACGGGCCTATCTGTACGGGCTGGCGGCCGGCGGCGAAGCGGGCGTTGCCCGGGCGATCCAGATTCTGAAGGACGATGTGGAGCGCGGCCTCGGCCTGCTGGGCGTGCCGCGCCTCGCCGATCTTGACGAAACACTTTTGAGATTGCGCCGCTGATGGATCGCCGGAATTTTATCGCCCTCGGCCTGTCCATGCTGGGCGCTTGCGGACGCGCGTCCGGAACAGGCATCGAGGAAGGCATTCCACCCGAAGAAGCCATCGACAGCATCGTCGCGGACGGCATCGCGCCAGCGGCGGGACTCGTCGTTCGCAAGGGAGGCAAGACTGTGTTCGCCCATGGGGCGGGCATTGCGAACGGCCGCCACCCCTTCCGGTCGGATACGAAGATGCGGGTGGCTTCCGTCTCCAAACTGGCAGTCGCGCTGACGGCGCACCGCCTTGCAGAGCGTGGCGAGATCGACCTCGACGCGCCGCTGTCAGACTGGTTTGGCGATGCGATGCGCCATCCGGGCTTTCCGGATGTGGAGATCCCGCTTCGGCACCTGATGAGCCATACGTCCGGCCTGCAGGATCCGGAGGTCTATTGGTATACAGAGACCGGACGAATCGAGGACCTGTTTACGCCGGACATCTGGTTGCCTGGTCCGCCCGGCGGATATTTCACCTATTGCAATTTCGGTTGGAGTATTCTCGCGACAGTGTTGGAGCGGGAGGTTGGCGAACGGTTCGACCTGCTGGCCGACCGTATCACGCTGGGCCCGCTGGGCATCACGGCTGGTTTCAACTGGTCCGGCGTTCCGGAGGAAGAGCGCCGCGCCGGTGCAACGCTCAGCCGAAAGATCGATGACAAATGGACGGTCCAGACGGATGGGCCGGACATGCTGAATGGGATGGGGCCGGCGGTGACGATGCCGCAGGGTCTGGTACTTGAGGACTATGAAGTCGGTACGAACGGAACACTGTTCAGCCCGCAAGGTGGCCTGCGCGCGAGCCTTGAGGAACTCTGCCCGCTTGTCCGCACCATCGCCGTGGATGAGGTCGCCACGCGTCCAGCCTGGGTATTCGATCCGGCTGTGCAGAACGGCGATACTGACGATGGTTATTTCACCGTCTATGGCGAGGGGCCGCAGATTCATCCGGCTTCGGATTCTCCGGTACCCGGCGTGAAGCTGATCGGGCATCACGGCGAGGCCTACGGGCTCTATTCAGGGGCCTGGCATGCACCGGAACTGGACGCCGAGATTGCCTATGCCATCACCGGCATGCCCGCGCCGGAAGACACGGAGGTACCAATTTCGTCAATTCACCGCACCATCAATGCGTGGGACGCACCAGCCGTAAAGGCCGCCGGGGACCTGCTCAGACGCTGACGACGCGATTGGGGTTCATGATGCCCTTCGGGTCCAGCGCCTTCTTGATGGCGCGCATCGTGTCGGTGGCGGCCTGTGGGCGCAGCTTTGCCAGTTCGTCCCGCTTCAGGCGGCCAACGCCATGTTCGGCAGAGATCGACCCGTCGAACTCCATCACCGTATCATAGATAATGCGGGTCAGCGCGTTGAAATTTTCCTTCAGGCCGGTTTTCCCCGGCGCTTCGATCACGGAGTAATGCAGGTTCCCGTCGCCGACATGGCCGAAGATGACGAAGTCCGCTGTCGGCAGCTTGTCGACGATGCGGGCATTGCAGGTTTCCATGAAGGCCGGGATCTTGCTGACCGGCACGGAAATGTCCTGGTTCAGCGAATTGCCATAGGCGCGTTTGGACAGCGGGATTGTCTCACGCACCATCCACATGGCCTTTGCCTGCGCGAGGCTTTCGGCCATGGCGGCGTCCTGGATCAGACCTTTCTCGAAGGCGGTTTCCAGCGCCGTCTCCAGCGTCTTGCGGGCCATGGCTTCATCCGAGAAGGACACTTCCATCAGCACCCGCCAGGCGAGGTTCGAAGGCAGTGGATCGCGCGTGCCTTCGATATCGGCCAGCACCATCTCGACCGCATTGGCCGGGATCATCTCGAAACTGGTGACCGTGTCGCCCGCCATTTCGCGCACATGGGCGAGCAGCGCGATCACGTCCTGCGTGGAGTCGACGGTGACCCATGCGGTGGCGCGCTGCACCTTCGGGAACATTTTCAGCGTCGCTGCGGTGACGAGGCCCAGCGTGCCTTCAGCTCCGGCGAACAAATGTTTCAGGTCGTAGCCCGTATTGTTCTTGCGCAAGCCCGAAAGCCCGTCCCAGATCTCGCCGGACGGCAGCACGACTTCCATACCCAGCAAGAGATCGCGCATCATGCCGTAGCGCAGCACGGCGACGCCGCCCGCATTTGTGGAGATCAGGCCGCCAATCGTGGCGGTGCCTTCGGAACCGAGCGACAGCGGAAACAGCCGGTTCACCTCTTCGGCTGCCTGCTGCGCCGTGACCAGCGGGGCGCCGGCTTCGACCACCATCGAATTGTTGAACACGTCCACGCTGCGCACCTTGTTCATGCGGCGCATGGAGACGCAGATCTCGCCATGCGGCACGCCCGCATCGACAAGGCCCGTATTGCCGCCCTGCGGACAGATCGCGACGCCATGCTGGCTGCACAGTTTCACCAGCGCAGCGGCTTCTTCCGTACTGGAGGGCTTGGCGACGATGGGCGTTTCGCCCTGCAGCACGCCGCGCCAGGCCTGCGCGTGTTCGGAGAGGACATCCGGATCTTCGCTCCAGCCTTGCGGTCCGAGCATGTCCTTGAGGGCGGCGAGGAAGTCTGGGGAGAGCGTCTGGGTCATGACTCCAGTTTACGCATTTCCGCGGCGAGCGCGAAGCCGCTTTCTGTCGCGTCCAGCGCCTCGATCACGCCGGCGCGGGCGCTGGCCGGTTTGTCCTGGTTCAGCTTGGCAATGCCTTCGAAGCGTTCCAGGCGGATTTCGAACGCCACCAGGCCGCGATACAGCGCCTCCAGCCGGGCGGGCTTCATCTTGGCCGTCTTCCAGATTGGTTTCGGTGCGAGGCCTGCTTCGAAATGGTCGGAGAGGTCGTCGATCAGCTGGCGCATCGCGTCATCGTCCAGCCGGGTGACCGGGCCAGCAGCTTCTACAGAGATATAGTTCCAAGTCGGCACCTGGTCGTCGATGCCGTACCAGTCCGGGGAGACATAGGCGTGTGCGCCGGTGAAGACGGCCAGAACCGGGCTACCCGCAAGCAGGGCCTTGGTGACCGGATTGGCGACGGACAGGTGAAAGCGCAGTTTAAGGGGCTCCCCTTCCCCGGAGGGGAGGCCCTCTGAATAGGGAAGAATGGGGGCGTGCGCCACAATGGGCTGGCCATCGCTCACCGCACTGATCACCGCGAACGGATGCTCGAGAATGCGCTGGCGCAGGATGGCAGGGTCTGTGACATGGAAACGGCGGGCAGGGTGCATGGCCTGATCCTAATCCCGGTGGGCCGCGCGGGCGAGGCGGTCATTGATCGCTTCGCCGAGGCTTTCGTCCGGGATGCGGGCGACGGCGATCCGGTCATGCTGTGTGTCGAGCGTGCGCAGGGCCGCGAAGAGGTTCTTCGCGGCTTCGCGCAGGTCTCCGGCTTCTGACAGATTGAGACCCGGGTAGGGCGTCTTACCAAAGGCGAGCCATCCCTCGCCCGGCTCCGGTGCGTCGGCATTGAGGCGCACGCGGGCGTTCGGGGCGTAGTGGCTTTTCAGCTGTCCGGGGGCAGAGATTCCGTCGGCTTCCTCCCGGGCCACCAGAGACTGGCCAAGCGCAGCCTCCAGCGCGGAGGTTTCCAGCGCACCAGCGCGGAGCAGGACAGGGCGCTCGCCAACGAAAGACACGATGGTCGACTCGATGCCGCGCTCACACGGACCGCCGTCGAGGATCAGGTCGACCTTCCCGTCCAGGTCTTCCTTCACATGCTGCGCCGTTGTCGGGCTGACATGGCCTGACCGGTTGGCCGAGGGCGCGACCAGCGGCTTGCCGAAGGTTTCGATCAGCGCGCGCGCGCCAGGATGGGCCGGCATACGCAGCGCGATCGTGTCGAGGCCCGCGCGGGCGATGTCGCTGACGGTGCCGGTCGGCGCGACGGGCAGGACCATGGTCAGTGGCCCCGGCCAGAACTTCGCGGCGATCTCGCGGGCGGACTCGGAGAAGACAGCCTCCTGCTCCGCCATCTCCATATTGGCGACATGGGCGATCAGCGGATTGAATCGCGGGCGGCCCTTGGCCTCATAGAGGCGCACCACGGCATCCGGGTTCGCGGCATTGCAGGCGAGGCCGTAGACGGTTTCGGTGGGCATGGCGACAAGGCCGCCGCCGCGCAGATGCATGGCGGCGAGGCTGAGCGTTCCCGGCTGGATGGGCACGATGGCGGTCATAGTGCGCGCCTTATCACCCGTCCCGCCTGGCCGGAAGCCGCAGGCGCATTATTCCTTGCGGGTAGCGGTGCCTTTGACGGTAACGGTGACCTTGTCTGCGACCCAGTCACCGCCGGGGTCAGACTGCTGGCCGAGGTTCAGGCCCGCGCGGGAGAGCGTGGTCGTGCCTTCAAAGGTCGCGGTGTCACCTTCGATGATCAGGCTGAAGTCGAACGGTACATTGACGGCCTTCTCCTTCACCAGCAGCGAGGCTTCTGCTCTGTAGCCGCCCTCGGCTGAGGCCGCGAAATTGATCAGGCTGACTTTCACGACCGGGAACGTGTTCGTATCGAACCATTCGCCGCCTTGCAGCGTGTCGTCATATAGCTTGGTGCCCGTGCTGGCCGTGCCAGGATAAACCTCGACCTCGACGGCGGAGCTTTCCAAATTGTCCGGGTCGAACAGGACATTCGCATCCCAGCGGGAGAATGTGCCGGAGAAAGGCTTGCCCTGATACATGCCGGAAAAGGCGATTTCGGAGGTCGCAGGATCGATCTCCCAATTGCCGGCTTCTGCCGGGACGGCGCCGGTCGTGCCGGGGCCTGCCGGCGATGACGGCGAAGATTTCATCAGCGGGACCGCCGCGATGACCGCGAACAGGAGCACAGCGGCGCCGAAGGCAGTTACGTAGCCCCTCGCCGGAGCCGGTGAATGTGCCCGGCCGAACAGGCCCGGGATCATACGCTTGAATACGCCTTGTTCCGCGGCAACTTCATGCTTGATGGCGCCAGCAACGTGCAGGCCTAGCAGCACGATCAGAACCCAGGCGCCCTTGGAATGCAGGAACTCGGTCACCTCGTGCACCACCCCGCCCCGCAGGCCTTCTGTAAACGGAAGGTGGGGCCAACTGACGGTGCCGAAAAGGACAGTCGAAACCTGGAATTTCGAGGTGGACACCAGCAACCAGCCAAGCAGCGGCAGGGCGATCATCAGGGCGTAAAAGCCGACATGTACCCCATGGGAGAGTCGTTTCTCCCACGGGGTCATATCGTCCGGCAATGGCGGCGGCGGGTTCAGCCACCGCCACGTCACCCGCGCCACACTGAGGAACAGGATCGCAATCCCGATCGATTTGTGCAGCTGGAAGCGGGCTTCATTGTCTTCCATGTTCCATCCCAGCCAGATCATGAACAGGATCAAGCCCGCGATCGCCCAGTGCAGGAGAATCGCGACGGCGGTGTACCGGTTGGAGGATGGAGCATGCATGGAAGTAGGCCTTATTCAGATTCGCTGGCTTCCGCTGCCTTGGCGAATTCGACTTCGATCAGCAAGTCTACCTCGTCACTGACGCTTGGCACCAGTATGTCCATGCCGAAGTCGGACCGCTTCAGCGAGCCGGTGGCCGAAAAACCGATCTTCGGCTGATCCGGGGCCCATGGGAAGCTTGCGGTGCCATTATACAACACGTCGAGGGTGACCGGCTTGGTCACGCCGCGGAACGTCAGGTCGCCGGTCACGGTTCCGGTGTTGTGGCCGGTCGTGGTGACTTCGGTGGACTTGAACGTGATGGCCGGGAAAGCCGCGGAGTTGAAGTAGGCGTCGCTCTCGGAGATTTCCTGATCGAACGTGTCGAACGGGCTGTCCGGGTGGCTGGCCTTGAAGTCGCCCGGGAAGTCGGTCTCGACCGAGGCCGGATCGACGGTGATATCCAGCACGCTGGCGGACAGGTCTTCCGGGTCGAACTCCAGCGTGCCGGAAATACCGGTGAAGCGGGCGGTGTAGTTCGACAGGCCGAAATGGTTGACCTGCCAGGTCAGCGAGGCGTGGGTCGGGTCGAGGTTATAGGTGCCTGCTGGGCCGAGTTCCGGGGCCGGGGCTTCGGCCGGGCCGGCGGTGGTCTCAGCGGCGCTGGTTTCCGGGGTTGCCGGAGCAGCTTCACTGGCCGTGGGGGCGCCGCAGGCGACGAGAGCAATTGCAGAAACGGAAAGGAGGAATGTGCGCATGGGTGGTTGAGCCTTCTGTTGGTCAGGTTGACGCAGAGTATAGTGCTCCGCTGGACAGTCGCTACAGTCACGCTAAAGCCTGAACCCAATATCACTTATGCGTAATCGGAGATAAATTGATGGCCTATGAAGCCCCTATCAACGACATGGCTTTCACGCTGCAGGCTGTCGCCGGCCTGCCGAAGCTGGAAGGCCTGCCGGGCTTCGAGGCTTACGATGCCGAGCTGATTGCACCGATTCTGGAAGAAGCCGGCAAGCTGGCCCGGGACGTGCTGGCGCCGCTGAACCAGTCCGGCGACGCAACCGGGGCCGTTCTGACCGATGAGGGCGTGAAGGCCGCGCCGGGCTTTGCCGAGGCCTATGCCCAGTTCCGTGATGGCGGCTGGATGGGGCTTTCCGCGCCGGAGGAATGGGGCGGACAGGGCCTGCCCAAGGCGGTCGCGCTGGCCGTAATGGAGATGATCCACTCGGCCAATATGGCCTTCGGTCTCTGCCCGTTGCTGAGCTTCGGCGCCATCGAGGCGCTGCTGCACCATGGCACCGACGCGCAGAAGCAGACCTACCTGCCCAATCTCATCGCCGGGAACTGGACCGGCACGATGAATCTGACCGAGCCGCAGGCGGGCTCCGATGTCGGCGCGCTGAAAACGAAAGCCGTGCCGCAGGAAGACGGCTCCTACGCGATCAGCGGCCAGAAGATCTTCATCACCTGGGGCGACCATGACATCGCCGAGAACATCATCCACCTCGTGCTCGCGCGCCTGCCGGATGCCCCGGCCGGGTCACGCGGCGTGTCGCTGTTCCTGGTGCCGAAATTCTTCGTCAATGAGGACGGCAGCCTGGGTGAACGCAACAGCCTGAAATGCATTGGTCTTGAAAAGAAGATCGGCATCCACGCCTCCCCCACCTGCGTGATGGAATATGACGGTGCAAAAGGCTGGTTGATCGGCGAGGCGAACAAGGGCCTTGCCTGCATGTTCACCATGATGAACTCGGCGCGGCTGAACGTGGGCCTAGAAGGCGTCGCCGTGGGCGAGGCGGCTTACCAGACCGCGTTCGAATACGCGCAGGAGCGCAAGCAGGGCAAGGCGCCGGGCGTCGACGGCCCCGCCCCGATCCTGCACCACGCCGATGTGCGCCGTACCCTGACGACCATGCGCGCCCGCGTCGCGGCGGCCCGCTCCATCTGTTATGCCTGCGGTGTGGCGGCAGACCTTGCCGAGGCTGCGACCGACGAGCAGGCGCGCCATGCCGCGAAGCTACGCGAAGACCTGCTTACGCCAATTGCCAAGGCCTGGTCGACCGACATGGGCGTCGAGGTCGCAAGCCTCGGCCTGCAAATTCATGGCGGCATGGGTTTCATGAACGAGACGCTGGCCGCGCAGCTTTACCGCGACGCCCGTATCGCGCCGATCTATGAAGGCACCAATGGCATTCAGGCGATCGACCTTGTTGGCCGCAAGCTCTCCGGCACGAACGGTGAGTCCATGCGGCTGATCCTCGGCGATATCGACGCCACCATCCGCGAAGCCCGCGCCACGAACGAGCCGCAGCTCGTCCAGATCGCAGACCGCCTGCGTGCCGGCGCCGATGCGCTGCGCGAAGCGACGGATTGGATGCTGGCCGCCATGAAAGACCGGGATCAGGACAAGGCACTCGCCGGGGCGACGGCCTATCTGGCGCTGGCAGGCGACGTGATTGGCGGCCACTTCCTGACGAAAGCGGCCGTCGCCGCGCGCTCCAGCGATACGGGCACCCGCGCCCGTAACCTCGCGCTCGCAGGCTTCTTTGCGGAGACCGCGCTGGCCGAAGCCCCCGGCCGCGTGCCCGGCATCACCGAAGGCGGCCAGACCTTCCTGGAAGGTAGCGAGGCGCTGTTCGGGATCTGACCGGATAAGGCGCACCTGACCTCATTCGACGTCGAGCGAGGTTAGGAATTTCGCCGCCGTTTCCAGATATTCGGCCTGCCGGTCGTCCTTCATCCGGTCCCAGGTGGAGTAGACGCGCGCCATGCGGGGATTGGTGCGCAGCTTGTCTGCGTTGCGGCTGACGAAATCCCAATAGAGCGAATTGAACGGGCAAGCGTCCGGCCCGGTTTTCTGCTTCACGTCATACCGGCAGCCATCGCAATAATCAGACATCTTGTTGATATAATTGCCCCCGGCCGCATAGGGTTTCGTGCCCAACAGGCCACCGTCCGCATACTGACTCATGCCCAGCGTGTTTGGAAGCTCCACCCATTCATAGGCGTCGGCATAGACGGCGAGGTACCATTCATGCACAGCCTTCGGGTCGATGCCCGCCAGCAGGGCGAAATTCCCGGTCAGCATGAGGCGCTGGATGTGATGGGCGTAGGCCTCTTCCTTTGTCTGTGTGATCGCGTCTCGCAGACAGGCCATCTCCGTTTCACCGGTCCAGTAGAATTCCGGCAAGGGCCGGTCGGCGTCGAAGAAATTGAGGTCCAGATAGTCCGGCATCTTCCGCCAGTAGATGCCGCGCACATATTCCCGCCAGCCGATGATCTGTCGGATGAAACCTTCCACCGCATTCAGAGGCGCATCGCCTGCTTTCCAGGCCGTTTCCGCCATCCGGCAGGTCTCCAGCGGGTCCAGCAGGCCGGCATTGATGTAGAAGGAGAGGAGCGAGTGGTAGAGGAATTTCTCCCCGGCCAGCATGGCGTCCTGATAGTCCCCGAAATCGGGCAGCGCCTCTGAGATGAAGTGTGCCCGCGCAGCCTCAGCCTGCTCGCGTGTGACGGCGAACCAGAAGGGCTCAAGGTCTCCGAAACTATCGGCGAAACGTTCTGCGACGAGGGCGAGCACCTCTTCCGTAATCGGATCAGTTTGCACCCGGTGCGGCTGCGGCATGAAGAGGCTCGCCTTGGCGGGTTTGCGGTTTTCCGCGTCATAGTTCCACTTTCCGCCTGCCGGTTCGCCGTCTTCCATCAACAGGCCCGTCTTGCGGCGCATTTCGCGATAGAAATACTCCATCCGCAATGCCTTGCGCCCCTCGGCCCAGTCGCGGAATTCCTCGTGCGGGCAGAGAAAGCGGTCGTCCTCAAGAATATCGACGGGCAGGCCGGTCTCGTCTGCCCAGGTTTCCATGTCCTGCCGCACACGCCATTCGCCGGGCTCGGTGACGAGGATGCGGTCCGGGCTGTGGCGGTTGATGGCGCGCTTCAGTTCGCCGGTAAAGCTGCCGGAATTGCCGTCATCGTCCAGCCGCACATGATCGACCGTCCAGCCGTCTTCCCGAAGGTTTTCGGCGAAGTGGCGCATGGCGGAAAACAGGAAGGCGATCTTCTTCTTGTGATGCGGCACATAGGACGCCTCTTCCATCACTTCCGCCATCAGGATGCGGGCCGAGTCCCGGCTCGCGGCCTTCAGGGAAGAGATGGATGGCGAAAGCTGGTCGCCCAGGATGAAAACAAGATCGGTAATCGGCTTGGCCTTTCGGCGGTATGCGCAGTGGGTCTGCGCTCTTTACGAAACAGGGCGCACATCGGTTTCCTTAGACGCGGTCATCCGAATGCGGGCGAGGCGCGTACCAAGGGCCATGAAGAAGCAACTCCCAGCCCTCGCCGCCTTCGCCCTCGTCGCTGCTTGTGCCAGCCGGCCGCCCGTGCCGGACGATGCCGCAGGTGATGCCTTTGTGATCGAACGCGATCTTGCCGGTGCCCATGTGGCGCGCGGCGAGTTCAAGTCCATCACCGGCGTGCACCGGACATTCACTGCAAAACTGACCGGCACATGGGACGGTGAGACATTTACTCTGGTCGAGGACTTCGTCTATGACGACGGCGAAAAAGACCAGAAAATCTGGAAACTCGAACGCATCGCGCCGGGTGAATACGCCGGGACCCGCGAAGACGTGGTCGGCACCGCGCGGGGCTATCAGGACGGACGCGCCTTCCGTCTGGAATATGACGTCGTTCTACCGTCGGAAAACGGTAATGGCCGCAAAGTCCGGTTCCGGGATGTGCTGGTCAAGGACCGCGGCGGGCGAGTGCTGAACACTGCGACGGTTGGCTGGTTCGGCCTACGCGTGGGATCGGTATCTTTGGTGATGGAACCGGCGCAGGAGGATGCGGAATAGGCTGCCGGCAAGAAAAAAGGCCGCCTCCCGAGGGAAGCGGCCTTTCTTAACCTGATAGTCCTGAAGGACTATTCGGCTTCGATCGAGTCGACGGCAGTCTTGCCGTTGCGCTTGTCGACGGCCGTGGTGAAGGAAACCTTCTGGCCTTCGGTCAGGATGCGCATTCCGGCGCGCTCAAGCGCGGTTGCGTGGACGAACACATCGGTGCTGCCATCGTCCGGAGCGATAAAGCCGAAGCCTTTTTGATCGTTGTAGAATTTTACGGTGCCACTGGTCATGGGACACTCCTGTATAAATGCGTGCCTGCAACATGCGGGCTCGCGGAAGTTCGAGTTTTGTTTGGGAGGTCTCTGATAAAGTGGCAGGGCAGGCCCTGACATTCGATGCCTGATTGTCCGGCGAAAAGTCGAAACACTCATCTAAGGGGTTTCGGCAGCATTGCAAGGCAAAGCCTGCTTTTATCTGCAACTAAATATTCAGAATGCTGAAAATTTCATGGAACTACCGGGGCTGCAGTCTTGGTAAAGCCAGCAATAACAGGACCGAAAGGCAGGATCCGCTCGCTGCCACGGCCGCCAGCGGGGCGAGACCTGCCGTCACGAACGGGGCGGCAATCGCCGTGCCAGTCGCGGTGGTCGACAGGATGAACAGGATCACCAGCGCGGCGCCGCGGGCGTCATCTCCGTCAGATGCGAGAATGGCCCGGAAGAAGCCCGGCGGGCCGCGCAGGCCGAGGCCGAGGTTCACGGGCACGAAGAGGGCGGTGATGACCCATGCATCCGTTCCGCCGCGCAGGCCATAGAGGACCAGCCCGATCAGCCCGAGGGCCGAGACAGCGGAGCCGGTAAGGATCATCCGCTCCGGCCCGAACATGTCGGCCAGCCGCCCGGCGATGTTGGACGCCAGGATGAAGAAAGCGATGCCGGTCACCTGCATGATGATGAACGCATTGAGGGTAAGGCCCAGCGCCTTGGTCATCATGGCGGGGGCGCCGAACACGAAGATCAGCAGGCCGCCCAGCGTGCAGGCCTGGCTGAGGGCATAGCGCAGATAGGTTCCATTGCTCAGCAGGCGGATATAGCTGCCCTGGCCGCGTGTCGGCGGCGGCACTGGCATGCTGGAACCAAGGGCGCGGACGAGCGCCGCGACGATCAGGCTGAGGCCGGCGATCATGTAGAAGGAACTCGTCCAGCCGAACGCGGCCAGCAGCCAGACTCCGGCGACCGGGGCGAGGGCGGGCACGAGGGACTCGACGCTGCCCATCACCCCCAGCGCACGAACGGCGCCTGCCTCGCTGAACATGGCGCGGATCATGCCCGGCGCGAACACGGCCGCCGCCGCGCCCGACAGTCCGTGCAGAAAGCGCAGGCCGACAAGTGCGGGCAGGGACGGCGCCAGCGCGCAGGCGAGCGAAACGAGGGCATAGGCAATCAGGCTGCCGACCAGAAGGCTGCGCTGGTCCGCTCGCGCGCCGAGTTCGCCGAACAGGATCAGGCCCACGCAGCCGCCCGCGACGAAGGCAGCGAGCACCAGCTGCGCCATGGCCGCACTCCCGCCCAGTACCTCCGGCAGGCCCGGCACGGCAGGCAGCACAAGGTCTGTCCCGGCAAGACCGAGGGTCGTGCCGAGCAGCAGCAACGCAAAGGCGAGCGAGGGGGAGGCGGTGGTTTTCATGGAGGCGGGCTTATCCGCGAAACCGCCTGGCCTGTCGACCGTATCTTTGTGACAAAGGCGGCTTCCGGGCCGTGCGGGGGCGTTTATTCATGTCCATACACGGTGTATTCATGGTGTTCTTCATTGCCTGAGAGGCGCCTTATCCAACAGTGAGCGCGCTGGTTGCGGGCCTGCGGCGGGACCGATATGACGGGCACCGGAAGCGGCAGGAAACCGACACATCATGGCCTGGACCAAGACATATGAAGGCGCCGAGCCGCTGCGCATCAACAAATGGCTGGCCGAGGAAGGCGTCTGCTCGCGCCGCGAGGCCGACGCGCTGATCCTGAAAGGCCTGATCAAGGTCGATGGCGAAGCTGCTGTCGCCGGCCAGAAGATCGAAGCCGGCCAGACGCTGACCCTGCTGCAGAAGGCGACCCGACAGCTGGACAACAAGCTGTCGCTGATCTTCCACAAGCCCGAAGGCATCGTCTCCGGCACGCCCGAACCGGGCGAGATCCCTGCTGTGCGCTTGATTACGGAGAAGACGCTGTCCGGAAAAGCACACGCGATTCCCGGCCGCTACAACAAGCTCGCCCCGCTCGGCCGGCTCGACAAGGACAGCCGAGGCCTGCTGGTCCTGTCGGAGGACGGCGTGCTGGCAAAGGCGCTGATCGGGCCGGAAAGCCAGGTCGACAAGGAATATGTGGTCAAGGTGAAGGGGGATGTGACGCCTGAGAAGCTCGCCCTGCTGCGCCACGGCCTTGAGCTGGACGGACGCAAGCTGAAACCGGCGGAAGTGGAGCAGGTGAAGGCGCACGAGCTGCGCTTCATCCTGCACGAGGGCCGCAACCGCCAGATCCGTCGCATGTGCCAGCTGGTGGACCTGCGCGTCGTGGACCTGATGCGCGTGCGTATCGGATCGCTGGAACTTGCAGGCCTGCCGGAAGGCAAGTGGCGCCCGATCAGTGCGCGTGAGCGCGAAGCGCTGCTCAGTGGTGCGGCACCCCGGCCCCGCAAGCCGCGGGAAGAAAGGGACCGCCCGCCGCGCGAAGCGCAGGACAGGCCCCAGCAGGAGAGGCCCCAGCGTGGCGAACGCCCGGCACGTGGCGAACGGCCCGACCGTCCGCCGCGTTCGGGAAAGCCTTCCGGAAGACCTGGCGGGAAGCCAGCCGGAAAAGGCGGCCCGCCGCGCGGGGACCGCAAGCCGGACAGCCGGGAAGAAAAGCCGGTCAATCCGATGCGCGGCGCCAAGTTCAAGCGTACCAAACTTGGCCCCCGCAAGCGGACGCCGATCAAATAGCTGACCCTGCGTGACGGCTCGACGCGTTGCACGCCCGGCCTATTCTGGCGGCATGGACGGTTTCACGACAAAGACACCCAAGCGCCCCGGGCTGAACTACCTGCACGGTGATGCTGCACCCGATCACGGGCAGATGATGGAGATCACGCCGCGCATCCAGTGGATCCGCATGTCGCTGCCTTTCTCCCTGAAATTCATCAATGTCTGGCTGATCGATGACGGCGACGGGTGGACGATCGTCGACACCGGCATGCCGCTGAAAGAGACGCGGGACGCCTGGAAGGCAATTCTCGAACCGCGGGTAACGGCAGACAAGCCGCTGAAGCGCGTGATCGTCACACACATGCATCCGGATCATGTCGGCTGTGCGGGCTGGCTCTGCTACAAGTACGGGGCGGAGCTGTGGATGAGCCGGCTGGAATACACGACCTGCCGCATGCTCATCTCGGACACGGGCCGCGAAGCGCCGGAGGCGGGGATCAGCTTCTACCGCAAGGCCGGCTGGGACGAGGCGGCGCTCCAAAACTACCGCGACCGCTTTGGCGGTTTCGGGCGCGGCGTTTCGAAGATGCCGGACAGTTTCTTCCGCCTCAGCGACGGCGACACGTTCGAAATGGGCGGCGAGACCTGGGAAGTGATCACGGGCAACGGCCACTCGCCGGAACATGTCTGCCTGTTCTGCCCATCGGAAAACATCGTGATTTCAGGCGACCAGCTGTTGCCGCGCATCTCTTCCAACGTGTCAGTGCACCCGACCGAACCGGCGGCCAATCCGCTGCTGGACTGGATGTCGAGCTGCGAGAAACTGCTGGAGCGTCTGCCGGAAGACGTGCTGGCGCTGCCGGCCCACAATGAGCCGTTCCGGGGCGCCCACAAACGGTTGCGCCACCTGATCGACGGGCATGAGATTGCCCTGACGCGCCTGAAGCAGCGCCTGGCAGAGCGGCCACGTAATGTGCTGGACACGTTCGCCGCCATCTTCGGACGGAAAATTGCGCTGGACGAACAAGGCATGGCGACCGGCGAAGCACTGGCGCACCTGAACTGCCTGATCTATCGCGGCGAGGTGAAGGCCGAACCTGGCCCGGACGGCGTGACGCTCTACAGTTTGGCCAGCTGACCCGTTTTACAGCCCATTGGCAGTTTTCGGCTTCGCAATCAGCCGGGCTTTCGTCTAAGAAAGGCCCCTGTTGAAAGACGATAGCGAGGCCTTGATGGCACGAGATGGCGAAAAGGCCGCGCAGGGCAGTGACAATGCGCCCACCACTCTCGCCGATAAGGTGAAGCAGGAACTGAAGGAATGGGGCGCCACGCTTGCGGTTTTCGTTCCGCTGTTCATGCTGTTCTCAGGCCTTGTCTACGAGCAGCGCGTTATCCCGTCCGAAAGCATGGTGCCGACGCTGCAGGTGTCTGACCGCGTTGCCGTGGCCAAGTTCGCCTATGGCTATGACCGTTACTCCCTGCCGTTCAGCATGGGCCGCTACCTGCCGCTGCCGAAAGGCCGCATCTTTGCGCGCGATCCGAAGCGCGGCGATGTCGTTGTTTTCGAGCATCCGCATGCCGGCAAGGTGATGATCAAGCGCGTGATTGGCCTCCCGGGCGATCAGGTACAGATGATCGATGAGCAGGTCTACATCAATGGCGAGCCGCTCCCGAGTGAGTATGTCCGCTCCGTCCGCTATGTCCCGCACGGCACCAACTGGGTGGCGACCGCCTATGAGTGGCGTGAGACGGCCGAGGACGGCAAAAGCTGGATCACCGACCGCCAGGAAGCGGGAGACAGAGGCGACAACACGGTGCTCTTCATTGTGCCCAAGGGCCATGTCTTCATGATGGGCGACAATCGTGACAACTCCCTCGATAGCCGTTTCCTATCCGGCCACTGCCCGCCGGTTGGCAATGTTGTGGATCGCGTCGGCTGCCCGCTGGCCGTGGATCCGAAGGAAGCCTCGGTTGGCTTCGTTCCCATGGATCACCTGATGGGACGGGCCGATACGGTGTTGATGAGCTTCTATCGCTGCAAGCTGCTGGACGGCGAGAAGTGCCCGAAACGCGTGTGGAAGGGCCTGTAGGGATCCAAAAGCCGGGATTCCTGCCTTGTCGCTTCCGGCCAACCTCGCTAGTGGCTGGAAGTTCGCGGGGCATCTGACCCTATCGGACTAGAATGAACGGACCGGATGGCGATGCCAGAAACGACATCGACAGCAAACCGGCGCGGACCCATCGTGGTGTCGCGTCATGGCAAGCCGGCGCTGGACCGTACGGCCGGGCCGCGGCTCGACTGGCGCCAGTACAAGGACTGGTGGGCCCGGTACGAAGAAAGCCCGCTGGCCGAAGGCCAGGTCGCGCCGCCGGACCTGATGGAAGCGGTGAAGGATGCTGACCTCGTCTTCGCGTCCGGCCGCATCCGCGCGCAGGAAACCGCTGCCCGCGCCGCGCCGCACATGGCAGCGGAACACGACCCGGTCTTCAACGAAGCGCCGCTGCCACCGCCGATGTTGCCGCGGGTGCGCTACCTGCCGAAGACATGGAACATCCTCGCCCGCGCCGCCTGGCTGAATGGCCATGCGCTGGATGGGGAAAGCGTCGTTCAGGCCCGCCTGCGGGCGATGGACGCTGCGCAGAAGCTGCACGAGGCATCTGAGGATGCGAAGGTCTACCTGGCCGCGCATGGATGGTTCAATCGCATGCTGCGGCCGGAGCTCAAGAAGCTCGGCTGGAGATGCGTGCGCGACGGCGGAGATTCCTATTGGAGTTTCCGCGTCTACGAATACCGGTGATTCCGGGTTCAAAATCGAATTGGAAAAGGTTGTGATGGGTCGGGCACCGCTCTAGTGTTCGGTCGATCCGAAACGTGAGGCGACATGGCAGACCCGAAGGAAAAACCCGTCGACAAGATGAGCTTCGAAGAAGCGCTTGCCGAACTGGAAGGCATCGTGCGCCAGCTGGAAGCCGGTGAGGTCGAGCTGGAAAAGTCGATCGCCATCTACGAACGCGGCGCAGCGCTGAAAGCGCATTGCGAAGCGCGCCTCAAGGCGGCGGAACTGAAGGTCGAGCAGATCGTACAAGGCGCCGGAGGCCCGTCCACCGAACCCGCAAGCTTCGACTAGGACTGCCATGGGGGAGGTGATCGACTTCGACCTGCGCCTGAAGGAAGTTGCCGACAAGGTGACCGTGGCGCTGGACCAGCTGATCCCGCCGGCGTCCGGGCCGGAGGCGGACCTGATGCGCGCGATGCGCCATGCCGCCCTCGCCAATGGAAAACGCATGCGGCCCTTCTTCCTGCTGGAAGCGGGTGCCATGTTCGACGCGCCGGAGAAATCGCTCCTGCGAGCCGCTGCCGCGCTGGAATGCGTGCACTGCTACTCACTGGTGCACGACGACCTGCCATGCATGGACGACGATGACTTTCGCCGCGGCCAGCCGACGGTTCACAAGGCTTTTGATGAGGCAACGGCTGTGCTGGCGGGCGATGCGCTACTGACGCTGGCCTTCAAGATTCTCGCCTCACGGGAGACCCACCCGGATGCCGAAGTGCGGGCCATGCTGATCGAGCGGCTGGCGGATTCTTCCGGCGCGCGCGGCATGGTGGGCGGCCAGATGATCGACATGCTGGAGAGCGACAGCCCCCGCGACCTGAACACGATCACCCGTATGCAGCGCCTGAAAACCGGGGCGCTGATCTCCTACGCCACGGAGGCGGCGGGAATCATCGGCCACGCGCGCGAGCATGAACGCAGCGCCCTTGCAGGCTTTTCGAACGATCTCGGACTTGCCTACCAGATCGCCGATGACCTGCTGGATGCAACCGGTGATGAAGAAACGGTCGGCAAGGCCCTGGCCAAGGATGAAGACGCCGGAAAGGCTAATTTCGTTACGATTCTGGGCATAGATGGGGCACGTCAGCGGGTGCAACTATTGGCGGAGCAGGCGAAGGAACACCTCGCTATTTTCCGCGAAAAGGCCAATATACTGCTGCAATCAGTCGATTTTGTTCTTGATAGAACACACTAGACAGACAGAAAGCCGTCACCCAGAAGGTCCGATAGAACGATGACCGACACCCGACCCAACCGCCTGCTCGACGCGATCAACTCGCCCGAGGACCTCAAAGGTCGCTCGCGTACCGAGTTGAAACAGATCGCCAATGAGGTGCGCGAAGAGGTCATCGATGTGGTGTCGGTGACCGGCGGGCACCTTGGTTCCGGTCTCGGTGTGGTTGAGCTGACCGTGGCGATCCATTCGATCTTCGATACGCCGAAGGACAAGCTGATCTGGGATGTCGGCCACCAGTGTTATCCCCACAAGATCCTGACCGGCCGCCGCGACCGCATGCGCACGCTGCGCCAGGGCGGCGGTCTCTCCGGTTTCACCAAGCGGTCCGAGAGCGAATACGACCCGTTCGGCGCCGCCCACGCCTCGACCTCGATCTCCGCCGGGCTCGGCTTTGCCAAGGCGCGAGACATCCAGGGTGAGAACTCGAATGTCATCGCAGTGATCGGTGACGGCTCCATGTCTGCCGGCATGGCCTATGAGGCAATGAATAATGCCGGCGCCGACAAGTCGCGCCTGATCGTCATCCTCAACGACAACGACATGTCCATCGCGCCGCCGGTCGGTGCAATGAGCAACCATCTCTCGCAGCTTGTCTCCTCGCGGCCTTATCGCGGCCTGCGCCGGATCGCGAAGAAAGTCGTTGCGCCGATGGGCCTCGAAAGCCCGGCCCGGCGTGCCGAGGAGTTCCTGCGCGGCTTCGCCATGGGCGGCACGCTGTTCGAGGAGCTGGGCTTTTATTATGTTGGCCCGATCGATGGGCATGACCTCGACGTGCTGATCCCGATCCTCGAGAATGTGAAGGCGATGCGCGACGGGCCGATCCTGATCCATGTCGTCACGCAGAAGGGCAAGGGCTACGCTCCGGCCGAAAACTCCGCCGACAAGTATCACGGCGTCTCGAAATTCTCCGTCATAACGGGCGAGCAGGCCAAGCCGAAACCGAAGGCGCCAGCCTATCAGAAGGTCTTCGGCCAGACGCTGACGCAGCTGGCAGAGAAAGACGACAAGATCTGCGCGATCACGGCAGCCATGCCGTCCGGCACCTCAACCGATATTTTCGCCGCAAAGTTCCCGGACCGTCACTTCGATGTCGGCATTGCGGAGCAGCATGGCGTAACTTTCGCCGCGGGCCTCGCAGCAGATGGCATGAAGCCATTCTGTGCGATCTACTCGACCTTCCTGCAGCGCGGCTATGATCAGGTTGTCCACGATGTGGCCATCCAGAAACTGCCCGTGCGTTTCGCCATCGACCGGGCTGGCCTCGTCGGGGCCGATGGGGCGACCCATGCCGGCAGTTTCGACATCGGCTATCTCGGCGCGTTGCCGGGCATGATCTGCATGGCCGCAGGCGATGAGGCAGAGCTCGCCCGCATGGTGCTGACTTCGCTGGAAATCGACGACCGGCCGAGCGCATTCCGCTATCCGCGCGGCGAAGGCGTTGGCGTCGATATGCCGGAAGTCCTGACGCCGCTGGAAATCGGCAAGGGCCGGGTGATCCGTGAGGGCACAGCCGTCGCGATCCTCTCCTATGGCACACGCCTTGGCGAAGCGATGAAGGCGGCTGACATGCTGGCCGCACAGGGCCTGTCGGCCACGGTCGCCGATGCCCGGTTCGCCAAGCCGCTGGATACAGACCTGGTCGACCGCCTTGCGAAAGAGCACGAAGTCCTGATCACGATCGAGGAGGGCGCCATGGGCGGCTTCGGCAGTTTCGTGCTGGAGTACCTCGCGCGCAGCGGCGGGCTCGACAGTGGACTGAAGATTCGGCCGATGGCCCTGCCGGACGAGTTCCAGGACCAGGACACGCCCTACAACATGTATGAGGCTGCCGGCCTCAATGCCCGGCACATCGCGGCCCGTGCAATCGAAGCACTCGGCCGGGGTGATATCGCAGAGATCGAGCGCCTCGCCAGAGCCTAGCGAAGGCCTGAAATTCGCCAGAGTCATTGCCTAACTGAAATGCAATTTGCGAGGCCGGGCGAAGCCCGGTTAGGTGCTCTCATGCGTTCTTACCGTTCCTGTCTGGCGGCCCTGATGCTGGCCGCCGCTGCCGCCTGCGCCACGGCGCCACAGCCGGCCCTGCCTTTTGCAGACCGCCTCGCCGCCGCTGAAGCGGCAGGCAATCCCTATGAAGTGGATGCGGCCCTGACAGCGCTGCTCGCCGATCCGAAGCTGAAGACTGAGGAGCGGGCCGAGGCGCTCTACCAGCGAGGCAGTTTGCGGCGCCTTGCCGGGGATGACCGGCGCGGAGCGGTTGCGGACCTCGAGGCGATATTGGCGCTCGCGCCGGAGCATCAGCGCGCCGGGCAGGCAGAAATCGAATTGGACCTTGCGCGCTCAGACCTGGAAGCGCTGGAGCCGCGCCTCAGCTACATGCTGACCCTGCCGCAATGGTTCGATGTCTCATGGACGCTCGGCGAGCGTGATACGCCGGCGCGCCGATACCAGAAAGCCGGAATCAGTCCCGATGAAACGCAAACCCAAAAGCTGAAGGATGCGGGCTTCGTCTGTGGACCGGACGGGGCAGGTGGACCGGTACAGGGCGCTGGCGACGCGCGCGACTGGCTGGACGGCCTCACCTGGTGCAATCCGCTCCCTGAAACGGTCGAAGCGGAGGCAGGGCCGCAAGACACCGGGACGTAAAGACCACACAAAATTCACAATCCGGCCCTGCCGCCGTACGTGTTGCACGTCTAACAACAGGGTCATTGCCTCAATCTGCCTGTACGGAGCTTCCGATCATGATTCGCCTCAGCCTTGCCGCCGCCGCATCCGCCCTTGTCCTGGCCGCCTGTAGTTCGACACCTGTACCGGAAGCCGAAACGGCTGCCGCGGTGTCCACGACGACGGTCATGTCGCCTTACGAACTGGCGATGCAGACTGTCGAAGAACTGGTGACGGCAGGCAACACGCAGGCGGCGATTGACCGGCTGACCCAGCTGACCGGCGACCCGTCACTGGACCGCGACCAGCTGGCAGAGGTGCTTTATCGCCGGGGTGAGCTGCGCCTTGGTGAGCATGGCTATGACACGATGGGCGCAATCGAGGACTTCGAGGAGATCCTGGCGGACTACAGCGATACCGAGTGGAGTACCGCGGCCGCTTCCATGCTGGACAGCGCACGCGGCAAGGCGACGTCTCTGAACGCTCTCCTCGCCCAGCCGGAAACGACCCGGATGCAGAAGTACAATATCCTCATGGAACTCGGCCGCCATGATGACGCAATCGACCTGATGCTGGCGAACGACCTGACCCCGGACAATGAAGCCCTGCTGGCCATGTATCAGATCGGCTACCTCTGCGAAGGCGACTCCCTGACCGGCCGGGCTTATGACGTCACCGAGCCGGACGGCACCTATCACGAACTCCGTTTCTGCGATTTCGGGAAGTAAAGCCTTTCAGGCTGTAACATTTATTGCAGCGCGCGAGCGCGGTTCAGGAAGATTTCTGCAGTTCTTTCCGCTAGGTAAAGTGCCGGAATCCCTGATCCGCGGCCTCGCGGCCTCTTCAAACCTGGGCTTCGGCGTGGTTGTGTGGCGCGAACCATATAACCTTCCCGAGGAAACCCATGTCATCAGAGCTGCTTCCCCCAAATTGGCCCGCCATGTCCATCGCCGAGGCCAACGCCGCATTGGCCGCTGCCGGGTCTCCGGTTGAGGTGGAAGATACGGTCATCGATGGCATTCCGTCGAAGGGCTACACGAACGCGCCGCCGAACATCCACTCGATCCTTTTCCTGGCCGCGATGACCCACCCGGACCGGGACTACATCGTCTATCAGGATGAGCGGGTGACCTATAAGGCGATGCTGCGGGCGGTGGAGAACTTCGCTGCCACGCTGCGCGACAAGTACGGCATCGCCAAGGGCGACCGCGTCGCCGTGATCATGCGCAACTATCCGCAATGGCCGGTGGCCTTCTATGCGGCCCTCAGCCTCGGCGCGATCGCCACGCCCATGAACTCCTGGTGGACCGGCGAGGAACTGGAATACGGCCTGTCCTTCGCGGGCGTGAAGGCTGCCGTCGTCGATCCGCAGATCTACGAGCGCATCCATGAGCATATGGAAGACCTGCCGGACCTGAAACACGTCATCATCGCGCGCGAGCCCGGCGACGAACATAACCATCCGTGCGTCTCTTCCATGGAAGATGCCATCGGCCCGGCGAATTCCTGGGCTGACCTCCCGGAACTCGGCATGCCGGCGGTGGATGTCGGCCCGGATGACGACGCAACGATCATGTATACGTCCGGTACGACGGGAAAGCCGAAAGGCGCGCTGGCGACCCACCGCGCCGTGATCGCGAACATGTTCAATTCGCTGACCTGCACGGCCCGGATGTATCTGCGGAAGGGCGAGGCGGTACCGGAACCCGATCCGAACGTGTCGCGGGCGACACTGATGTCGATCCCGTTCTTCCATGCGACCGGTTCCTTCGCGATCTTGATCCCGACCGCCCTGCGCGGCGACAAGATCGTCACCATGTACAAATGGGACGCAGGCCAGGCCCTGCCGATCATCGAGCGTGAACGGATTACCAGTGTCGGCGGTGTGCCGGCGATTGCCTGGCAGGTGCTGGAACATCCGGACCGCGAAAAGTACGATCTCTCCTCGATCGAAGTGGTTTCCTATGGCGGTGCGCCGTCTGCGCCCGAACTCGTATCCACCATCAAGCGCCGCCTGCCCAACGCCGCCCCTGGTAATGGCTGGGGCATGACGGAAACCTGCGCGACCGTCACGCTGAACATTGGCGAAGACTATGTGAACCGGCCGACCAGCGCCGGAGCGCCGCCGGCAGCCGTGGAGCTGAAGATCTGCGATCCGGACGGGAACGAGATGCCCGCTGGTGAAGTCGGCGAGCTGTGGTGCAAGAGCCCGTCGAACTGCAAGCTCTACTGGAACCGCCCGGATGCCACGGCTGAGACGTTCCGCAATGGCTGGGTCGTTACGGGCGACCTTGCGCGCCTCGACGAGGAAGGTTTCCTCTACCTGGTTGATCGGGCCAAGGACATGCTGATCCGCGGCGGCGAGAACATCTACAGCATCGAAGTGGAAAGCGCGCTGTACGACCACCCGGCCGTCATGGACGCCGCTGTTGTCGGCATCCCGCACAAGGTGCTGGGTGAGGAAGTCGGCGCTGTCGTGCAGCTGAAGCCCGGCATGAGTGTGACGGAGGATGAGCTGCGTGCCCACGTCGCCAACCAGCTGGCCGCGTTCAAGGTGCCGGTCGAGATCCAGTTCCTGGACGAGCCCCTGCCGCGCAACGCCAACGGCAAGATCCTGAAAAACGAGCTGCGGGAGCGGTTCACACCACGGGGATAATCGAATGAGCGTACAACGTCGCAAGATCGGAGACCGGGAAGTTTACCCAGTCGGCCTTGGCTGCATGAACATCTGCCATGCCTATGGCCCGCCGCTGCCGGAGGACGAAGCCAAAGCGCTGCTGGTGAAGGCTTTCGATCTCGGGTGCGATTTCTTCGACACGGCGACGCTGTACGGCTTCGGCCGGAGCGAGGAACTGATCGGTGAGGCCCTTGGGTCTCACCGGCAGGATTTCTTCCTCGCCAGCAAGTGCGTGCTGGGCTTCCGGGATGGCAAGCGCATCCTGGATGGCCGGCCGGAGGTGATCAAGGCGGCCTGTGAGGCGAGCCTGAAACGTCTGAAGACGGACGTTATCGACCTCTACTACTTGCACCGGCCTGACCCGAAGGTACCGATCGAGGATTCCGTCGGTGCGTTGGCGGACCTTGTCTCCGAAGGCAAGATCCGGTTCGCGGGCCTCTCGGAAATGGGCGCTGAGCAGTTGCGGCGAGGGGCAGCAGTGCATCCCATCGCGGCGATGCAGTCGGAATATTCCCTCTGGGTGCGCAATCCGGAAATCGCGGTGATGCAGGCCTGTGAGGAGTTGGGCACGGCGCTCGTGGCGTTCTCGCCGGTTGGCCGTGGCTTCCTTGCCGATCCGCCGGCAGACCCGGCCAAGTTCCATGAATCGGACATGCGCCTCAGCATCTTCCCGCGCTTCAACGCTGAGAATTATGCCGGCAACCTGCCTCTGCTCGAGGAAGCAAAGGCGGTAGCGAAGGAGGCGGATTGTTCCGTCGCCCAACTCGCCATCGCCTGGACGCTGGCCAAGGGTCCGAATGTGCTGCCTATTCCTGGTACGACGAACCTGAAGCATCTGGAAGAAAACCACCGCGCCGCGGAGGTGACCCTGACGCTAGAACAGGTCGCGCGTCTCGATGCGCACTTCGCACCGGAGCGGGCCGTGGGACCGCGCTATAATGCGATGGGCCAGGCATCGGTCACAACCGAGATGTACGATTTCGAGCAGGCGAATGGCTGAGAAGCCGGTCGCGCTCGAAGACCGGTCGGACGGCGGCGACGGGCGCCGCTACGCGCCCTCAACCGCGCGCAACCGTGAACCCATCCGCGATGTTTTCACAGTGCATGGCCTGACCGCTGGGGATGTGCTGGAAATTGCGTCCGGTACGGGGGAGCACGGCGCGTTCCTGACGGATGCATTCCCTGGCCTGCGCTGGACCTATTCCGACATCGATGCCGCCGGCCGTGCCAGCCAGCAGGCCTGGCGACAAGCAGCCGAGCATGAGCGGCTGTCAGGTCCGTTGGTCATCGACGCCTCGTCCGATGACTGGGGCGAAGTGGAAGGCAGGGCGTGGGACCTGATCGTATCCGTCAACATGGTCCACATCTCGCCCTTCGCGGCGACGGAAGGCCTGTTGCGAGGCGCCGGGCGACTGTTGAAGCCGGGCGGGCATCTGTTCCTCTACGGGCCCTATGCCCGCAATGGCGAGATCGCCCCGTCAAATGCTGCGTTCGGCGAAAACCTTCAGTCGCGTGACCCGGCCTGGGGCGTGCGTGATCTCGACATGCAGATCATGCCTTTGGCAAAAGCGTCAGGGCTGAGGCTTGAGTCGGTTGTCGAGATGCCGGCAAATAATCTGTCGGTCCTGTTCAGGCGGTCGTGACCGGTCCGGTCCCGATCCAACACCAGCAACTGGGAGCATCGGGAAAACATGTCTGATTACACAGACCGCATACTTGGCAAGATTCATGAGCTTGAGCTGGAACTAGAAGCGGAATTTGCCAAGAAGCGGGCGGGCTTCCGTTATGGGTTGGAACGCGGCCGTGTCCTGTTCGATCAGGAAGTGATCCGCAGGCACCATGAGCTGCGCAAGGCCCTGATACCCTACCTGTTGAGCGCACGGTTCTGGGTCGTGGTGACGGCGCCGGTGATCTATTCCCTGATCGTGGCCTTTGTGGTCCTGGACCTATGGGTGTCGCTTTACCAAGCCATTTGTTTCCGGGTGTACGGCATCCCGCAGGTCAGGCGCCGGGACTATCTGGTGTTCGATCGCAAGAGCCTCGCTTACCTGAATGCGATGGAGAAGCTGAACTGCGCCTATTGTTCCTATGCGAACGGTGTCATCGCTTATGTGCGGGAAGTGGCCGCGCGTACCGAACAATATTGGTGTCCGATCAAGCAGGCACGCCGCGTGATCGGAACGCATGCGCGCTATGCCGGGTTCTCGGAATATGGCGATGCCGAACACTACCGGGAACGGCTGCGCGCCCTGAGGGAAGACTTAAAGGATGAGGCCGGACCGGAAGAAGCGTCCGGCGGCCAGGCCGAAGACGTTTCCTCTGGGGAGTCCTAGCCAGCGTTCCCGCCGCCGAAGCGTTCGGTCCATTCGGCGACCTGGGTATCCTCGATCTTCTGGAACAGGACCTCCGGCGGAGAGATCGCCATGCCGTGCGGCAGGGCGTCCAGCAGGCCGGCAAAGTCAGCATCCGCTGCCGGGAAGTTCCGGCGCTCTTCCGGGATGTTTAGCGCATCGAGGATCTTCTTCGCGGCGCCCGGAATGATCGGCTGGGCGATGATGCCGAACAGGGCGGCAAGGTTCAGGCCCGCGCGCACGCCGACGGCGGCTGCATCCACATCCGTCTTGTACTTCACCCAAGGCTCGGCCTTGGTGAGATACTCGTTCCCGGCAGCCCAGATCGCGCGGGTTTCGGCAGCTGCCTTGCGGAACTCCATTGCCTCATAATGCTCGATCAGGCGGGGCAGGCGTTCTTTCAGCTCCGCCACCATCCATGCCTCGGCTTCGCCCGGTGTGCCGGCATCCGGCACCTGTCCGTCAAATTTGGACGCGGTGTACTTGGTGATGCGGTTCACGAAATTGCCAAGCACGTTCGCAAGGTCGGAATTCACCGCTGCCTGGAAACCTTCCCACGTGAAAGCGGCGTCGGAGCCCTCAGGCGCGTTGGAGATCAGGTACCAGCGCCAGTAGTCTGCTGGCAGCAGTTCCAGCGCCTGATCCATGAACACGCCGCGCTTCATGGAGGTGGAGAACTTGCCGCCATACCAGGTGACCCAGTTGAAGGCTTTCAGCTTGTCGACCGTCTTCCACGGCTCGCCGCAGCCGAGCAGCGTGACCGGGAAGGACACGGTGTGGAAGGCGACATTGTCCTTGCCCATGAACTGGACGTATTCGACCTCATCGGCGCCTTTGTCGGTCTTCCAGAGGCGCTCCCAGTCATTGCCCGTGGCTTCGGCCCATTCCTGCGTGGCGGAGATGTAGCCGATCGGCGCATCGAACCAGACATAGAAGACCTTGTTCTCATAGCCCGGGCGCGGGTTCCCGTCCTTATCCGTCACTTTGACGCCCCAGCTGAGGTCGCGCGTAATGGAGCGGGCAATCAGGCCCTCATCCAGCCATTTGTTGGCAATGGAGACAGCGAGGCTCGGCCACTGGGCGCCCTTGCTCTTCACCCATTCGCGGATGCGGTCCTGCATCTGGCCTTGCAGCAGGTAGAGATGGTTCGTATCGCGGATCTCGATGTTCCGGCTGCCGGAAACCGCCGAATACGGATCGATCAGGTCTACCGGGTCGAGCAGGCGCCCGCAATTGTCGCACTGGTCGCCGCGCGCCTTTTCAAAGCCGCAGGTCGGGCAGGTGCCCTCGACATAACGGTCCGGCAGGAAACGGCCATCATCGACGGAATAGACCTGTTTGGACGTCCGCTCCTCGATCAGGCCCTGCTTTTCCAGTGCCTGGGCAAGATGCTGGGTCACGGCGTGGTTCGCCGGACGCGAGGTGCGGCCGAACCAGTCGAACGCCAGGCTGAAGCCTTCGCCGGCCTTGCGCTGGATCTCATACTGCTCGTCGCAATATTCCTGAACGCTGACGCCTGCGGCCTGCGCGGCGAGCTCCGCGGGCGTGCCGTGCTCGTCCGTGGCGCAGATATAGGTTACGTCATGGCCCAGCAGGCGCATCACGCGGGAATACACGTCAGCCGGGAGCATCGAGCCGGCCAGGTTGCCGAGATGCTTGACGCCGTTGATGTACGGCAGGGCAGAGGTGACGAGGATGCGCCGGGATTGCGTCATTGGGTGTCAGTCTTTTCCGTTTTGAGCCTTCAGGGCCGCGATTCAGGCCTTCCAGCCCTGCGGAGCCTGTCTTTTAACGCGGACTGCTGGAAATGAAAGAAATGGAGCAGACAAAAACCTGCGTCAGGACAGTGGCTTGGCGTCCTGGAACATAAGAAAAGCCCCGGAACGGCAGGGCCGGTCCGGGGCAGTCAACGGTGCAGGCGCGGTGATCTGACCTGCACCGGTCTGGAGGTAGGAAGGAAATGGGTCTCAGAGGCCGTAAACCGGCTTTACGTCAAGGCTGACATCGACACGGCGGGCCATTGGTTCCACCGGAACTTCTGCCGAGGCTGCGTTGGCGTTGACTTCGTGAAAGCTCGTCTCGATGCGCGGGGCGAAGACGCCGCGGTCCGACAAGGCCTGCAGGACGGCGGCAGCGCGCGCTTCAGACAGCTGCGCCAGTTCCGCATCGGTGTGGGCTTCTTCGGACACGACGGCCACGTCGATATCGGTGACGGCACAGCCTTCGAGGCTGTTCGTCGCCGCGTTCAGTGCGCGGACGGAATAGGACGACAGCATCGTCTCGTAGGCGGGGAAATAAATGGACAGTTTCATGTCCTCGCAAACTGGCTTGCGCGCGACATAGACAGGCTCTGCCGGTGGCGGTTTGGGGGCATCGGAAACAGCCGGCAGCGCAGCGAGGGCGCCTATCAGGCCGAGGCCTGCGGCAGCGAACAGCGTGCGTTTCATAATGGTCTCCTTCATGCTCATCTCTTGCTCCATCAATCCCTGGGAACTCTTCCGGTTCCTGTGCCCTTGCATGAACAAAGGGATAGGCCTGGTTTGCGGCTGAAATGTGCGCCCACCGGGGCGAATGAGGCGGAGCCAAGGAATTTGAAAGGAATCCACGAATAGCGCGTAAATTCCTTTGAAATCATCGGTGTGAGTCTCTTGGGTCTGCTATGATCTCGCGCCTCAGGTGAATTCTGGCGGCAAATAAGGCAGGTCCGGGGCGGAGGACGGCCATCGCCTCTCGGGAATCACAGCCTTCGATGATTGGGTGTGGAGCACTTGCTTGCATCCGGCCGCACTTCCCATTAGTGACGGGTTTCCTCATGGGCCGGCTTAGCTCAGCTGGTAGAGCATCTGATTTGTAATCAGAGGGTCGCGGGTTCGAGTCCTGCAGCCGGCACCATAGGAAACAAGGACTTAGGACGGATCCTGTTCCGCAAATCATCCCAAATTCTGCTCTGGGGTTCCATTTGGGGTTCCACTTTCGAAAGTTGTGAATTTCTGTTCGGTCAGGAAGGTCTCTGCGACTTATCGAAACAAATTGATATTCCTGGCGTGACAGACCGGATTCGGAATGGGGCTAAACACGGACGCCAAGCGGCGGTCCGGTGAAATCCTATTTGCGATATTCCATAATGAACATGAGAGACCCCAGTCTCGCATTGAGATAGCAAACTCGCACTCCCCCATACCTCTGATTGAGCTATCGGAGGTGGGACATGCGAAAGCGACTTTGGAAAATAGATTCAGTGTTCGTCGATCTGGAAGACCGGGATGCGACTGTATCGCTCGTACACAAGAAATCCCTGAGCGAAGTGGTGGTGAAGTTCCGCTTGTCACCACATCAGCTCGACGACAACGCCATGCCGCTCCGAAAGCGCATCGAGATATTGGCTGCAGACCTGATACTGGATCTCGGATCGTTTCTCGACACAGTACCGGATTAGCCGGCACCGAAGATCACCTGCGCAAGGCCTCGCGCGCTCAATCGGGTCGCACTTGAGGACGAAGCCTTATGGCTTGCGCGGAGGGGGAGCGCAGAATGGTTGGGTCGTTTCCTGGCCCAAGGAGTAAGATTGTCTTGTTCGTGATTCTACACAGCAAGATCGGATCTCGTACGCCAAGCTGAACCTATAAGTACGGGTTGAGTCTTCTTTGTATATAAATAAGTAGACGTTTAACTTATTATTGTCTATATATCTGTAGACAATTATTCTTAAGTGTCGACAAGGATGTGAACGCAATGAGCGTTAAAGACATAGCCCGAAGGCAGATGCAGAGCAGAATAAACAAATCGGCTATGGCATCTGTACTTCATCTACAGGTCCCGAAAGAGGGGTGGATTGCCCTTGTCCGCAATGCCCTGGGCATGTCCGGCGCGCAGCTCGGCAAGCGTTTGTCGCTTTCACGCGGCCGGATATCGCAGGTGGAAAAGTCAGAAGTAGATGGCCGCGTGACGCTTCGCTCAATGCAAGAGTTGGCTGAAGGTCTGGGCTGCCGGTTTGTTTATGCGATCATACCGGAAAGCGGTGATCTGGGGGATGTTGTGGAAGCGCAGGCCCGCAAGAAAGCCACCTCGCTCGTAAAACGCGCGGCAACGCATATGGCTCTGGAAAAGCAATCCCTTCGGGATGAACAGAACAAAGCCGAGATTGAACGACTGACCAAAGAGTTGATCCAGAATCCGCCTTCTGACTTCTGGGAGGCGTGATGCCCGGAATCATTGGTGAACCCGATGGCGCAACGCCGCTTGATCCTGATGAGCTGGACGGATTGAGGTTCGACCACATCACAACGCGCGGCGAACTGGATGAACTTGAGCAGGCGAATATCCAGACCGGTTTGCTGTGGCTTGGACGCCGCCGCAGGGCGGACATTCTCACAGATGATTTCCTGCGCGAGCTGCATAGGCGGCTCTTTGGCGACGTGTGGTCGTGGGCGGGAACGTACCGCCTGCGCGAGAAGAATATCGGCATAGATCCAAGTATGATTGGCGTCAGTATTCGTCATCTTCTGGGCGATGCTGCGTACTGGGTTGAGCACGCCACCTACCAGCCGTTGGAAGCGGCGGCACGGTTTCATCATCGTCTTGTACAAATTCATCCGTTTGCAAATGGAAACGGACGCCATGCGCGGATCTCCGCAGACACCTATCTTGCCGAGTGCTTTGGCCATGATCCGATCGACTGGGAGAACGGCGCTGACTTGGCCAACAACAATGAAAGACGTGACGCCTATATCGCAGCGCTCCGCGCAGCGGATGGGCATGACTATGATCCGCTCTTGGCGTTCGTTGGCCACGCTAATGATGATGACAACAACAACGATGATGACGGATAAACTATGTCGATAGCGACAGATCGATCTACATTGGCGCGCCTACAAAAAGATATTGCTGATCTTCGGAAGAAAGACGCGGCAGAAGCCAAGAACGAAGTTGATGCCAATGCAAAAGCAAACCGCGCTGTGCAGGCAGCAGCAAAAGCCAGTTCTGCCTCCACAGTGCAGACGAAGCTGCGTGAGGCCGAGCGCTACCAGAACCAGGCGGCCAGCGCTGCAAAAAAGCGGGCTGATTATGCTGGGCAAATGGCTCGCAAGATGCAGGAGCTAAGCCGCGTAGAAGACCGCCTGTCCAAGGCTGAAGCTGCGGAGCGCAAAAAAGAAGCGGACAGGTTGAGCAAGTTCACACGTGACCTTCAGCGACAGGAGCGGTCGACAAAAGAAGTGTTGTCCGGCTTGGCGACACGCCTACCCAGCGATGCCGAAACTCAAACAGTTCACACCGTGAAGTACGATGTCTTCATCAGCCATGCGTCAGAGGACAAAGACAGCTTTGTGCGCGCGTTTGCAGAGACCCTAACGGCGCGTGGATTGCGGGTTTGGTACGATGAGCATTCTCTGAAATGGGGGGATTCTCTGCGCAGGGAGATCGACAAAGGGCTGGCAAACTCCAGGTTTGGTGTGGTCGTGTTATCCAAGCACTTCTTCGCGAAAGAATGGCCTCAGACGGAACTGGACGGCCTGATGGCTAAGGAAATGAGCGGCGATGGAAGAGTGCTGCCTATCTGGCACAATATCAGCAAAGATGAGGTGCTGGCAGCCAGCCCAACGCTCGGCAATAAGCTCGCACTGAATACGGCGGTTCAAACACTGGACGAGATAGCGGATCAACTCCACAGGCTGTGCGGAGATTAATCCTCATATTTTCGATAGGACTTGCGTACTGGTAAATCCGCCAGGTTCGATTTGGTTCGCTTCTCGCCGCCTAGGTCTCCCCACATTTTCTGCCGCATTTTTGCTGCGCGCAACGATAGTCCCATCGCGTAGGCGACTGTCACGGGGGAATAAGCTTCGTCAAATAGCCTGTAGCAGACTTCAACGCCTCGTTGTGTCAGCCTGCCGTTGTCATAGCGTTGATGCCAGTGATTGGGAGCTGCTTCCCCGCGAAAAGTGGTGTGTATCGACTTGAGCTCAGCATTTATCGAGGTGATCTCAAGTTTTCTTTGGCGAAAGAGTCTATCGATCTTTAGACGGAGAGACTTGAGTTCCTGTTTGAGCGATTTTTCCGCCGCGTCAAACAGGAGGGCATTCGGATTTAATGTCAAAATCCTCGATGCTGCCGAGAGGCGGTCATTGAGTAGGCGAAGCAAAGTCTCCATTTCGACTGCGGCGTCGCTATCATATTGCACCTTGTCTTGAGGGCCGTACTTCTGTCTGTCTTTCACCCATCGATATTTGCTGAGATCGGCGTGTAGAAGGTGCATGCGATGAGCAATATCGTTGCGGTAATCGACCAGGCGCTTGATGTGAACGGCCTCATTTCGGGAGATGAGCTTTTCATCGACCCAAATCGCCAAAGCCTTTTCAAGCGGCCGCTTCGTGCCGGGAGGAAGTCGCTCGGTCGTTTCGTTTGGCTTGAGTGCTTTGGAGAACTTGTCTTGCGTTTGAATTGCGGAGATGACAACGCGCCGAATCTCCTCCGCATAATATATTGCGAGCGTCATTTGCATCGCACGGTATTTGACGATGTTGTGCTCAAGCGCCCGAATTCTTCCGCGCCAAGGATCAATATAGATGGTCGAGTTCATGTTTCATTGTAACAGGTCGGCCTGGACTTGAAACGAATTCGCGGTGCCGGGAGGCATATCGAAACAGGGACTCAATAAGAATTTGAATTGTGGTGCCAGAAGAGATTGGGGTCAGGATTGTGTATAGGTCTGCCGTGGTGCGTCTTCCATCCAGTCCTGAACTTCCTGCTCGCGCCATCGAATGGCATCGCCAGGGAGTTTTACGGGGGCTGGAAACACCTTTGCCCTGACTTTCCTCCACAATGTTGTCCTGCTCCGATAGCCGGTCAATTCGAGTACTTGCTGCGCTGTGATTAGCTTTACCATTGAATCTACTCCTCTTTCGATTTCGCGTTCGGTCCTGACGTGGATCAGGATTTCCTGGCTCGCCTGAATCCGCTATCGCTCGCGAGAAACGTCTCTAGCATCAGCGGCACAAGCGCCGCGGCCGGAACTTCTGTCCCATGAATCTCCGAATGGATCCGGGCATAGTCATCGAGGTCCGCAGCCAACGGTGGATCGACAAGCACGGTCAGCTTCTGCGGTGTCTTGTCCGGCAGCGGCCCGATCTTCAGGCTGGTCCTGGTCATGGTTGGTGTCCTCCTTCATAGGGCTTCAATACGATGTCTTTGTTCACAAGCACGCCGAGGCGCCAGCCGGGCCGGATGGTGATCGAGGGCTGCACCTCGAGATTGCGGCGCACGATTTCCTGACCGGCTTCATTGGCGCCGGTCTGCGCCGAGCGGCGAAGCGCCCGGGCGATATCGCCCTCATCGTCGCTGGCGAGTTCGGAACCGACGCCAAGCAGGGTCGAAAGCGCCACGCCCTGCAGGAGCTTCCAGGAATGATAGTCGACCTTGTCTTCAAGCCCGGCATAGCCGCGGGCGTCGACGCCCGCGAGATTGTCGATACGGATGTTCGAGGCTTACGCCGCCTTCGATCAGGAATCCCATTTTGACGGGTTCCATGGCGAGCAGGGACATTCCTGTGCAGCGAACCTGTACAACGCATCCATTGCCTTTGAGCAGGAGAAGCTCACGGCCGGACGTATCGGTCAGATGGAAAATGCGGCAAATGCTGGTCGTCTTTTCATAGATGTCGCAGACTTCGCCTGGCGCGCGCGGTCCAACCTGCACCTGAACTTGTCTTGGATAGAGGCCGGCTGACCAGAATACATTTGCATCGAACCCGTTGAGAGAGGAATTCGGGAAGAATGCGAGCCCCCAGCGTTCCGCATCGCATTGATCGGTGCGTGGACGGATGATGGTGATATTGCGACAGGCTTCACGTACGGAGAGCTCTTCCTCGCCGTGCCGCGAAGCATCCGACAAGAAATCCTGATTACGACGGAGGAATTCCCAGGCCCAGCGGCTGCGCGAAAGCTTCCATGCGTAGTCATAAGCCGGAAGCCCCATTTCGAGGTTGCTCATTGCGCTAGCTCCACTATGCAATTTTCTCGCATCAGGTGGAGCAAGCGGAATGCCAAAACCCCTATAAGTAGAAGATTGGCTCGCGCTAATGTGTAAACGGGAAGTCGAAATTTGTTAAGATGTCAGGCCTGAAGAGCGTGTTCCTGAATTCGTAGCCGCCTCTATCAAGCGAAGGGGATTGGAATAGAAAACTGCGTCATCAGAAACGATTTTTGGTATTCTACTGATCGCCAAGTGAAGGAAGCATCGTCATACTTCCTGCTGGAAACTGAACAATGAGTTTGTTCCGTGGGAGACTAGCAACATCCTGATGCATTGCTAGCCAGAAGGTTCGTTTCACGTTGACGTCTTCCGAAAGCAGATTGACGAGTTTCGGATGTCCGGTCGCTGGCCTGCCCCTCAGCAGTGTTCCACCAAATTTGTTAGCCCGGCGGTTTCTTGAGATGCTTGGGATTGGTGGTCCGGGCCTAGCGTTAAAATCCAGCGGCATGACGCGCTTGGGATCGGTGGTCCGGCCCTGACGTTAAAATCCAGCTGCAAGTTGGACCTGACCACCATGGCACAGGCCTGATATTTCGGCAAATTCTGCTGGGGTGTTTCCATTGTGAGCCATGTGAGGCCGGTTCACATTGTAGTCCACCCGCCACGCTTCTGCTAGCCGCGGCGCCTCGGCCAGCGAAGCAAACCGGTTCACATTCAGGAGCGCCGCCTTAGATGGCGCAATGCCCCATGATCGCGATTGTCTGCACTCTGGTTGGGGCTGTTGCAGTTTATGGTAAAGTCACTCATCCGGTCTTTAAAGGACAAGTGGAAGAAGAGCCGCATACGGAGCATCGGTGAGCGCGCCCAGGTTGCGTGGGTCAGCCCCGAATTGGTTGAGCGGATGATGTCGAAGTGGGAGCGGCGCGAGTCTGAGATTTGACATTGTGTTAAATGAGGAATTGTGACGGATATGCTGGGGAGCAGGTTCTTCGCGATTCTGCTCCGCAGTCGCAGCATCTGAAGACTCAAGTGCGTCTTTTCTTTGTTGGCAATGCAGTCGAAGACATGATGCTATGCGCATTCCACTGGCGGTGGGGCGGGGGAGAAGACGATCAGTATCGAAACTGAGAGGCCTTCATGTGCGCTTTCCGTGCACCGGAACATAGCTCGCGCTGGCGTACAGAAGCCAATCTGCTCTACTTGGAACGGTGAGCACCAGAACCGCAACTGACGGATCGAAACCATACAGGGACGGACAGGGTTTTGTGATGAAGCGGATAGTTGTGAAAGCGGACAATGGAGGCTCATCCGCTTCTTGTTTTGGGGAAACCTACGCTTCAGCTGGCGTTGAATATTAGGGCCTGCACCGAATCGCAGAGCGTAGTTACTTCTCTTTTGATGGTCTCTGCTCACCGTGGCTTCCACCCCCTGTAGCAGGGACTTTGAGCAAAGTCAGCCAAGGGTGTCGATGCTATATCCTGGCGCTTCTCGTCGCGCGGAGGAATACCGGCACGACAAAGCGTCGGTTCGTAAGTCGCATGGCCGTCGTTCTGGGCGTCGAAATGATCTTGCCCGCGGCGTTTATGACACCCTACAATCACCGGGCAACAGCACGAGTTTGAGTGTTGAGAAACCATCAGGACCGATCTATTTGGTGGAGTAGCAATTGAGGTAAGTCACTTGACCAAGATCACTCACACAGGCCTTCCCATCGTAGGGCATTGTATCCGCTTTTCCGTGCGGAAAGATGTTTCGGGGTGCCGCGTCCAGTCCACGCAAGTATTGTTGAGAAAATACGGATGACGTCTCCGTCGCGATGGCAGAGGAAGCCTGTTCACTCGAGGATCGGCGCCATACGAGAATTGACAATAGCACGCTTCTTTCGGCTTGAAGCAAGCACTGCTCATACAAGCGGCCTTGGAGGACTAGTAGGCACTGCATTCCTCGCCCTGTTCGTGCTGGGTGTCAGTCTGCTCACCGCTTTGCCGGCCTTGCCACAAACCAGCGATACATTGGCAGCTGAAGGCCTGACTGCAGAATTAGATGCGATAGAGCAGGAGGCAGGCGGGGCCGAGGGCTCGCCGGAAGTTCTGGAAACGATCGCGGCGGCGCGTACCGCACTTACTGACGCAGTGAGATATAAAAAAGATGCGGAGGCATTCCAGCATCAGGTGGACACAGCAGAAGAAATCTTGGCCGAGCTTGATGCCAACTCGTCAGACTTTTCGGCATGGATTGACAAGCGTCAAGCCAATTTGGCCGGAGCCTCCACGCGTGCGGGATTGATCGAGCTAGAGAGTTTGCGAGCTGCCTCCGAGTTGAATCGCAGCGATTATCAGTCGCAGCTAACGGCGATGACGGAACGTCCGCGGCAAATTGCGGATCGGCTGATCAATCTGAGGGCTGAAGGCAATCGCGTATCGGTGCCGCAACTGGTATCGACACCCGAGGCTGCATTGCCTGGCCGGGCCCAACTTGCACTGGCGTCGGTACGCCGGGTTCGGCGTGACGCACAGATCGCTTTTCTGCAAACTGAACTTGACACACTTCCTGTGCGCGAGAGCCTGCTCAGCCGTCAGTTTGAGGTCGAGACTGAACGGGTCCGTTTGCTAGATCGCCTATTGGTCACCGCGCGCGAAATCGCCCGTCGCAGTGACGTGACTGAGGCTGAGCAACTCGTTGCGCGCGCACAAGCGCTTCAGGCAGATTCTGATAGGTCGAAGCAGACCGTTCAGCTGGCCTATCAGGTTCGTGATCTCGTTAATCAGCGTTACGCCGCCGAAGCCCGGTCGCTGGACTATCGCAATCTTTCAGCGGAACTGGATTCAGACCGCGCGATGGTAGAGCGCATCGTTGGGGCCGGTACTGCGAACGATACTCTTGGCGATATTCTGAGCCGGATCCGGGAAGGTATGCCGGCAATTCCGAGTTTAAAAAGTGAACTGTCACAACTGGACAAGATGCGACTCATTCTGGCGCAGGATGCCATCGTCTGGGAAGACGAACTGGCGGAAGGGGCGTTTGGTGACAGTGATGAGGAGGCGCTGTATCGGGCAGCCTTGGGGGCGGCCATCGCAGCGCTTGGTACACTGGACGATGCTTTGCTGGCGCAGCGCTCGGCGATTGCGGATGTGCTGAACAAAACGACTGAGTTGAAGGCAGTTCTTGATCGGCGATTGCTATGGTTGCCGACGAATGAAGTCTTCTCGCCTTCATGGATATCTTCTGGCATGCGAGGCGTGTCGGACCTCTTCGCCGCTGACAAGTGGAGGGCCGTTCTGCGGGAATTCAGCCGGCACGTGAGCAGGCAGCCGCTCATCACGCTTTTGCTTTTGGGTGCGGTGCTCGCACTTTGGCTTGCACGCCCACGCCTCCGGCAGCACCTGAAGGCGCTTTCGCGCCGGGTCAGGAGCACTTCCGCAGATTCCATTCTCGTTACGCCCCGCGCGGTCCTTGCGACCTTGCTGATGGCGATGCCGTTTCCTCTCCTTCTGACAGGGCCAGGCCTTGTGCTTTCAGGGGCTGATGATCCCTTTTCAAGGGCCGTCGGGTCGGCGCTTCTCGCAACATCGATCCTGTTTTTCTGGCTGTTCCTGTTTCGGCAGATGTGCTCCGAGTACGGTGTTTTTTCGTCGCACTTCCGCTGGTCGAATGCATCGTTACGCGCATTGAAATTCCACCTCGGCTGGTTCCTGCTCGTAAGTACGCCCACAACATTTGCGCTCGCGCTGTCCTTTGCCGCGGGCGTGCCAGAAGCGAAATACGGTCTGGGCATGGTTGCGTTCATGATCGGTTCGATCGCGATCGCGATCTTCACTTTTCTCATGCTGAACCCGAAATCTGGTGCGGCAGTGCCAGAGGCCGATGACGGCAAGGCGCATGCATGGCGCTTGCTGGCGACAATCGTCCTTGTCGGCGCGCCGCCATTGGTCGGGCTGTTGCCGTTGGCCGGCTATTTGGATTCGGCGGTACAAATCCAGTCGCGTGTCTTCATGACCGGCATACTCCTGCTTTCGACCGCGGTCGCCTACGGTCTCCTGAAGAGAACGTATGAAGTGCTTTTCCGCCGGCTGGCCCGTCAGCACGCCCTGGAACGGATGAAAGCCCGGCGAGCCGCCGCCAAGGAAGAGCAGGTTGAGGCAATCGATGCGCCGCCTGTGATTGAGGAGAGGGAACTGGACCTGGCGGAAGTTTCACAGCAAACGCGCCGGATCTTTTTCTATCTGGTACTGTCGGTGTTCCTGCTCGGTCTTTGGTCAGTGTGGAGTCCGGTGATATCTGCGCTCGGGATTGCCGATACGATTGTCCTCTGGCAAGGCGTGCAGCATGTGGATGGAGCCGAAGTGCGCTCGCCCGTTACGCTCGCGCATCTTGTCGGATCGATCCTGATAATCGCGATCACATTCGTGGCGGCCGGCAACTTGCGTGGCATGCTCGAAGTGACCCTCTTTAACAAGCTCGTGACGTCGCCAGGCACACGATACGCCACATCGACCTTGATTGGATACGTTATTGTTGCGGCAGGCCTCTTGGCTGGCCTTAGTCAGCTCGGCCTCGACTGGTCTAAGCTGCAATGGGTTATGGCCGCCCTCGGCGTTGGACTGGGCTTCGGCCTGCAGGAGATCGTGGCGAACTTCATCTGTGGCGTGATCATCCTCTTCGAGCAGCCGGTCCGCGTTGGCGATACGGTGACGATCGGGGATGTGAGCGGAACGGTCACCGACATTTCCATTCGCGCGACCACCGTGACGGACTGGGAAAGCCGGGAAGTGCTACTGCCCAACAAGGCAATCATCACGGAGAACGTCATCAACTGGACGCGGTCCGATCAGGTAACGAGGCTGCTCCTGACTATTGGGGTCGCATATGGAAGCGATATCGAGCGTGTTCGTTCACTGATCACCGATGTGCTCACAAACCACCCCTATGTCCTGAGCGAGCCTGCTCACAGCGTCCTGTTCATGAATCATGGCGACAGTTCGCTGGACTTTGAGATCCGCGCTTTCGTCGCATCCCCTTCGCATCGTCTGATCACCACGCATGAGTTGAACACACAGATCAACGCCACACTTGCAGCGGCCGGGATTGAAATTCCGTTCCCGCAACGAGATGTGCATGTGCGGCAAATTGTCAGGCGATCGGTCAACGATGATGTTGCCGAACGCTTGTCCCAGACATGATAGGACCGGACACGCCAGTTTTGTGACTATGAACTGTTCAATTGCCGGAATTGAGACAGACGAAAGAAGCTCTTTCACGCGGTCTTACCAAGCACGAGGGAAGAACCCGAGGTCCTGGTGGTTGGAAGGGGCACAACCTGTTATCAGTGTCAGTTCGCGTCAGATAAACCCTAGGAATGAATATCCGGTGAGCTGGGGGTACGAGGCAACTCGTGTCCTGGATTGCCAAGGCTCTCGGGCTATGGGCTAAAACCGCCTTCCAATAGTGATCGTTCCATATCTGGGGTCTTCGTCCTGGCCACTGAATTCGCGCGATCTCAGATATCTGGCCAAGGCAATTCGCCATGGGCCCCTATAGATTGCAAAGCCGTATCCGAGATCGGCAACGATGGGGCGTTTGTCCACGCTGTGACTCGACCGGAATGTATTGCCGTCAAGCGTAATGTCGTACAAAACGCCCCGGATATCTGCTGCAATGAAAGCATGCCCGCTCCATGATCGTGCGGGAAGCGAGTGGACGGGAGACGTATTTTCCCCTGCCGGGCGTAGCGGCGCCGTTCCGAAATCGTCGGGCAGCTTATAGCCGACCCTCCATTCCCAGCCTGTATTTGCGTAAGTCGCGAAATTTCCGAGGCTTCCGCCCCAATGGCCAGTAAGGTCCCAACCCCAATCCGATTCTGTATCCGTTCGCGCCAGGCGCTTGCGCCGTTCATGCTGAACCTGAAATACCGGTTCGTCCCGAAGCTGATTATCCCAGCCATTGAATTGGTCGATCCCAATGATGTCATGCCATCCGTTTTGAACTTCTCCGGCTTGCGCCGATGGCCCCACCATACCGATGCGTATCTGGGTCGTCCGTAACCAGGAATTACGCCTTGCATTGTATCCGACACTTAATAGCAACGCACCCGCATAGGGACGGTCCTCGCGGATCAGTTCAGTCGGTTTGTTGTCGGACGGTGTGTAAATGACCTGCCCAATCCCGGCAGTCATGTTCTGTTCCTCAAACCCTTCCGGCTGCAGCCAGGCGAGAAATGAGTTCAGGCCCCGAATGGGCATCGGCAAGCAGGGATCGTCACGATAATCGACCAGATTGGGAGACACCCAGCTGACAAGGAAACCATTCGAATACCCCTGATCCTGCCCAAGGCCTCCAAACATGTCATTGTCTATGCGTACATTGACTGTTCCCGGAGATAGCTGTTTCGCTTGGCTGTCACACGCCTCGCCATGCGCGATGCGCATGGTGGCAAGAGAAAGTGAACAGACGGCGGCAAACGAGCGCACGAGACTTGAGAGATGGAAGCTACGCACCTGGGATGCTGTCCTGACGTTTCGGGAGAGGAGGGGCGGATGAACTCGGCCGTGCCGATCCGTCCCGGACATCCAGAGCCGCTTTTTGGTCAGTGACCTTGTCGCTCAGGTGCAAACCCGGGACTCAGGAACAGGACGGTCGCTTCACCAGGGCCTCATTGGCCGGCGGAGACGGATGGAACGGAGGGCACAGAAGACTTTATTCTGCAGGCTTGGCGAACGAAAAGTAGCCTGCGATACGGGCCAGCTGCTTGCTGGTGGATGCCTGATAATATCGTCCCAATTCCATGGATGCATCCAGCGGAGTGTGGGCTTGTGACAGCTGCCGGAGCAGGGCGGCATAATCGTCCGCAGCGTCTGCCAGTACGCTTACGGTTTCCTTCCAGATCCCGGGCACTGAGGCAGGAGATTTCAGCGCGAAATTAAGAAAGGGCGGATGCATGAAAGACTGACCGGAATGATCCGGCTCGGGTGCTGCTCCAGTGTTTTTGGATGACATATCGGCTCCTATTGAACAGCATTCTGTCGGCTGGGTGAGCTAAAATTTGTAGCGGAAAATGATGAAAAGTCAACGAGTGTTGTCTATGAAAATATGCATAAAAATGTCGTTTTTAGCTTCTGTTTCCATTCCGGTTTTGGGGGTATTGGATCACGCCATCCGGCTCAGCGACGACCGGAAGCGGGCGAGCGAAAAGCTGAAGAGCGTCAGACCTATGACAAAAAGTGACAGGAAGGATTTCCATAGCTCTTCGAGTCCGGCGCCGCGAAAGAGAATACCCTGACCGATTTCCACAAAGTGCGTCGTGGGCGCCGCCAGCATGATGTAGCGCACGAGATCCGGCATGCTTTCGCGTGGGGTCATTCCGCCGGACAGCAATTGCAAAGGAAGGATCGTTAGCACCATCAGCAGCCCGAATTGCGGCATGCTACGGGCAATTGTCGCAAGGAATATACCCATGGAAGTTGTTGCGAAGAGGCAAAGTGACGTTCCTGCAAAGAACAAGGCTACCGAACCTGCCAACGGCACCTGCAGCAACCCTTGCACGACAACAAAGAGCGATACTGCAGTCGCCAGGAGCACGACAAATCCCATCGACCAGACCTTTGAAAGCATGATCTCCGTCGGCGTCACGGGCATGACGAGCAAATGTTCAATCGTTCCATGCTCGCGTTCCCTGATGAGGGCCGCGCCTGTCAATACGATTGAGAGCATAGCAATCGAGTCGATGATCTGCGTCAGACTGCCGAACCATGATTTGTTAAGGGCGGGATTAAACCTGGCTCGCAGGGACAATTCGACCGGTAGCGCCTGCGAAGCGCGGTGGCGGGAAAGGAACTCGTTGATTTCACCGCTGATGATCTGCTGCACATAGGAGTTTCCCGTAAACGCCTGCGTCATGCGGGTGGCATCGACATTGAGCTGAATTGCGGTTTGTTTGCCTGCCAGAAGATCTGCCTGGAAATCAGGTGGGATGTTCAGGACAAACGTGTAGTCACCTCGATCCATTCCGGCATCGGTCTCCCGTTGTGATGTCGCCATGACCGGGGCGACGAACTGGGGCGGGTAGAATGCACTGACGATCCGGTTGGAAAGCTGGGAATTGTCTTCATCCACAATGGCGATTGATGCCTGGTGCAGGGATTCCGGCATCGCGGTGGCGGCCGTGTAGACGCTGAACGTGAAAACATAAATGATCAGGACGAGCATCATCGGATCGCGGATCAGGCTCCACAATTCCTTGACACCGAGGCGGTAGATGTTTGCGAGACTTTGCATCTATCTCTCCTGCTTCCTCAGAAGCATGATCGCCGCACCAAGAATGACGGGAACCGCTGCGATTAGGGGAATGATCAGGCCGTAGAGGTCTTTCAGGAACAGTGCCTTTGCGAAGACACCGCGACTGATCGCGAACATGTAGGTCGCCGGATAGATCTCACCGATCAATTGGCCGGGGCCTTCAAGGGACGTGACCGGATCGATTAGCCCGGCAAACTGGGTTGCCGGGATGATTGTGCCAATCATCGTGAAGAACATGGCCGCAATCTGGCTAGAGGTTACAGTCGATGCGAGCAGGCCCATGCCTGTTGCTATGATGACAAATATGAAAGCCGATGCCAGCAATGTCAGAAAACTGCCCGTTACCGGCACGCCGAACAGGAATACCGCCATCAGGCACATCAGAATGAAGTTCAGCATGGCAAGGCCGATATAGGGCAACTGTTTGCCCAGCATGAATTCGGTCCGCGTCACCGGCGTCACATAAAGATTGATGATTGAGCCGAGTTCTTTTTCGCGCACAATGCCGAGCGCGGTCAGCATGGCCGGCAGCAATAGCAGCAACATCGGCACGACCGCCGGCACCATGGCATTCAGGCTCCGGATGTCGGGATTGTAGCGATATCGGGTCTCGATCGACATGTTGCCCTGAGCGGATCGCCCCGTCAGCTCGCGTGCCTTTTCGGCGATCCAGAATTGATGAATTCCGGAAACATAACCCTGGACCGTTTCAGCACGGGTCGGCATCGCGCCATCGATCCACATTCCGATTTCAGTCGTCTGTCCGCGCAACAGGTCGCGGCCGAAATTCGGCGGGATCTCTACTGCAAGCGAGATTTCACCGCTCCGCAGGCGCTGGTCCATGTCGGCATAGTCCGTTATCGGGGCCTGTTCGGTGAAGTAGCGTGAGCCCGAGAGGCTCAGCGTATAGTTTTGGCTGATCGTCGACTGATCCCGGTCAAGCACCGCATATCGCAGATTGTTGACATCGAGACTTATGCCATAGCCGATCACAACCATCAGGATGAGCGAACCGACAAGGGCGAGCGCAGCACGGAATGGGTCGCGCTGCAATTCAAGGGATTCCCGCCAGGAATAAGTGAGCAGACGCTGCAGGCTGAATATCCGGCGGCCAGCCGAACTTGGCTCCCCCAGCGATTCAACCGGTTCCTCCGAGCCGGCTGTTTCGGCGGGCGGCACCGGCATGTCACCTGCGGCTTCCTTCAGGTAGGCGATAAAAGCCTCTTCCAGCGTCCGCGTGCCCCGTTTGCGCATGAGCGCGGCCGGCGTGTCGCTGTCGAGCACCTTGCCGGCATGCATCATCGACATCCGGTCGCAGCGCTGGGCTTCATTCATGAAGTGCGTGGAAATGAAGATCGTCACATTGTCCCGGCGGGACAGCTCGATCAGCAGCCGCCAGAAATCGTCACGCGCGACCGGATCAACGCCGGAGGTCGGCTCATCGAGGATCAGAAGCTCTGGCTTGTGCACCATGGCCACGGCCAGCGACAGACGCTGGCGCATACCGAGAGGGAGAGAGGCGGGCAGGCTGCTCAGCTCTTCTTCCAGTCCAAAGCGGCCGACCATTTCCTGAACCCGGCCGGGAATGTCCTCTTCCGGTATGTGAAATAGCCGGGCATGCAGTTCGAGGTTCTGGCGGACCGTCAGCTCACTGTAGAGCGAGAAGGATTGCGACATGTAGCCGACGCGCGAGCGGGTCGCGATGTCGTGCGGGTCAACTTCCTTACCGAACAGGGCAGCCCGGCCTTCGGTGGCCGGCAGCAGGCCGGTCAGCATTTTCATGGTTGTGGTCTTGCCGCATCCGTTCGAGCCGAGGAAGCCGAAGATCTCTCCGCGACGGATGCGGAAGCTGACATGGTCGACTGCAGTGAAATCGCCGAACTTCATGGTTAGCCCGTCTGCCTCGATGGCGATGTCGCCCGCCCCGCCATCTTCCAGCGGCGGGATTTCCACGGGCTTGTAACCAGCCGTCTTTTCCTCGGGCAGGAGGGCGATGAAGGCAGTTTCCAGCGAAGTCTGGCCCGTCCGTTCCAGAATTTCGGCCGGCGTGCCGGTGGTGAGGACGGCGCCGTCATCCATGGCGATCAGCCAATCGAAGCGCTGCGCCTCGTCCATATAGGCGGTGGCGACCAGTACGCTCATGCCGGGGCGGTCCTTCCGGATGTCGGCGATCAGGTCCCAGAACTGCGACCGGGCGAGCGGGTCGACACCGGTGGTTGGCTCGTCAAGGATCAGCAGGTCCGGATCATGGATCAAAGCGCAGCAGAGGCCGAGCTTCTGCTTCATCCCGCCCGAAAGTTTGCCAGCCGGCCGGTCGAGGAAGGGATGCAGCCCGGTCGCGAGGGTCAGGCTGTCGATACGGCGGCGCCGTTCTGCTGCGTCATGTCCAAACAGGCGGGCGAAGAATTGCAAATTCTCTTCGACGGAGAGAGTCGGGTAGAGGTTCTTGCCAAGGCCCTGAGGCATATAGGCGATATTCGGGCAGACCGCCGTACGGTGGGCCGTGTTGGAGATGTCGCCGCCAAGAACCATCACCTTGCCTTCCTGGATCGAGCGGGCTCCGGCGATAATGGACAGGAGGGTCGATTTGCCGACACCATCAGGGCCAATGAGGCCGACCATCCGGCCCGCAGGAATGACCAGGTTCACACCTCGAAGGGCAATCGTCTTGCCGTACCTTTGTTCAAGCCCGGAGACCGATACGGCTGAATGGTGATCCACCACTTCCAGCATGACTCAGTCACCAACCCGGACGGCCAGGTCCTCGGGCCAGTCTCGGGAGGCATCAAGCTTGACCCAGACGACACCGGGCAGCCCGGTTTTTACCTGTGACAGATTCTGGCGAAGGAGATCCGGAGAAATCTGAGCGCGAATCCGAAACATGAGCTTCTGGCGTTCGCTTTCGGTTTCAACCGTTTTGGGTGTGAACTGGGCCGTGCTGGAGACAAAGGAAATCTCCGCTGGAATCACAAACTCCGGCGCCGCGTCCAGAACGATCCGTGCTTCAGAACCAATGGCGACCCGCCCAGCGATTTGCTCGGGAAGGAAAAAGGTCATGTACACATCCGACAGATCCACCATGTTCAGCACGGTTCCACCGCCCCCCAGCACTTCTCCGGTCTGGGCGACCCGGAACTGGATTCTCCCGTCGCGGGGGGCTGTCAGCTGGTTGTCGGCGATGTCCGCGTCGATTCGAATGATCGTTGCGTCGGCGGCCTTTACCGCAGATTCCGAACCTGCCACCTGTGCTTCGGCGGCCGTGATGCCGGCCCGTGCGGCGCTGGCCTGCGCTTTCGATGCGGCAAGCGCCGCTTCCACGCTGCGAACCCTGGCCCGGTCATCGTCCAGTTCCTGCTGCGAAGAGGCGCCCTCGATGGAGAGCGTTTCAGAACGTGCAAGACGCTGCTTTGCCGCTTCAAGTTCTGCTTCGCGCTGTCTGACGATTGCCGCAGCAGATGCTGCGTCGCTTTTGGCGAGGGCGACCTGCGCCTTGGCAACTTCCACGGATTGGAGCGTGCGGTTGTGGCCGGCAACGGCTTCTTCCCGTTGTGCCTGCAATGTATCGATCTGCATCTGCGCGAGCGCCTGACCTGCCGTAACGAAGTCTCCTTCGCGAACGAGAATGTCCTCGACCCGGCCGGGTATCTTCGTTGCGATATTGATTTCCGTGGCCTCGATCCTGCCATTGCCGCGGGCAAATCCCGGGCCCGGCCCGGAAGTGCGGCCGGAATTTACGGTCCACAAGACAGCCATCAGCACCGCAGCAGCAACTGACAAGGGCGCAGCTTTCCGGATGTTTTCCCTGGAGAGTTTCATTGTGCTTTCCTACTGATCTGCGGTTTCGGTTTGTGGTGTATTTGAGCCGCCGCCCAGGGCCGCATAGAGCGTTACCTGGCTGGCCATGAGGGCCCCGTGTACCTGAATGATCTGTTGCTGGGTGTTGAGCAGGTCCCTGTCCGCATCCAGAATCTGGAGATAGGTTGTTGCGCCATTGTCATAGCGCAGCTGCGCAAGGCGCGAGCGCTCCTCCTGGATGACAAGTGCCTCGGTCATGATCGCTTGTTGTTCTTTCAGCCAGCGCTGGGCAGACAGGGCATCGGCCACTTCTCTGAAGGCCAGCTGCACGGTCTTTTCATAGTTGGCCACGGCCGCATTGCCGCGCACCTTTGAAAGGTCCATGTTGTTGCGCAGGCGGCCCCCATCAAATATGGGCACCGAGATGGCAGGAGCGAAAGACCAGGCATTGTTCGTGTCCGGATTGACCAGGTCTTCGAGTGTCGAACTCGCGAGCCCCAGACGGCCAGTCAATGTGATGCGCGGAAAGAACGCTGCGCGCGCCGCGTCTATATTTGCTTCTGCTGCACGCAAACTGTGCTCGGCTGCAATAATGTCCGGCCTGGCTGTCAGCGACTGTGACGGTATGCCCGCAGCTAGTGGCGGGAACCCGCTCTCCAGCAATTGCCTCGTGGGTTGCAGGTCTGCCGTGATCGGAATCCCGACAATGAGATCCAGATAATGTGCCTGTGAAGCCCGTGATTGTTCAAGTTGTGCGCTGAGCAGCTTGGCCTGTGTCAGCAGCGTTTCGACCTGTGTAAGCTCGAGTCGGGATGACGAGCCGACATCCGTGCGCCGTTTGAAGATGCGAAGGCTTTCTTCGCGTGTCGCGACCGTTTGCTTTGCTATGTCGATCCGAGCATCCAGAACCTGGAGTCCGATATAGGCTGTCGCAACTTCAGAGATCAGCGCGAGCCGCATTGCGCGCTCTGCCGCCTCTGATGAAAAGTAGCTTTGCAGGGCAGCCTCTTCAAGGCTGGCGACGCGGCCCCAGAGGTCAATCTCCCAGCTGCTCATTCCGACGTAAGCGTCGAACTGGTTCCCGATCACCGGCCGTCCGGTGACGTTGAGGTCGCCGGGCACGCGCGAGCGCGCAGCCTGTCCGCCCACTGCGACGGTGGGCAGCCTGTCTGCCCGCTGAATGCCGTAGGCTGCGCGCGCCTCAGCCACGCGCAGGGCTGCGAGGCGCAGGTCACGATTGTTTTGCAGGGCGGATTCAATCAGCGTCTGTAGTTGCGGGTCAGGGAAATAGGACCGCCAGGAAAGATCCGCGGCGTTCAAACCTGTCGTGTCGCCGGTTGTGTTCCAGTCGTCTGACAAAGAAACGGACGGCTGGTCGACAATTGTTTTGTCCGGAACTTGAACCAATGAGCTGCAGCCGGAGATGGTGAGCGCAAGACCACCCAGCGCCATCATGCGCATGGCGATGCCTGACCGTGGGCGAACGGGTGGCGGGGGGTGGGAGGAGGAGGGGCAGGGTGTCGTCATTGTATTACGCCATTATGTGATAGCCATTGTCTGCGTAGACCACCGATCCGGTGAGCGGAGCAGCCGCGTCGCTGGCAAGAAATGCCGCCACGCGGCCAATCTCTTCGATGCTGACCAGATGTTTTGCAGGCGTTCGTGCGCGCGCCGTATCGAGCATCTCATCGAAGCGATCAATCCCGGAGGCGGCGCGGGTTTTCACGACACCAGCAGAGATGGCATAGGTCCGGATATTCTGGCCGGAAAGATCCGCGGCCATATACTTCACGCTGGATTCCAGCGCCGCCTTGACAGGTCCCATCAGATTGTAGCGGTCAACCACCTTGTCTGCGCCATAGAAGGATACTGTCATGAGACTTCCTCCACTCGTCATGAGTGGAGCGGCAAGCTTCGACATCCGCAAAAAGGAATGGCAGGAGACGTCCATCGCGAGCGCGAAGCCTTCCGGCGAGCAATCCATAACCTGGCTATGAAGATCCTCGCGCGGGGCGTAGGCGATGGAATGAAGCAGGAAGTCGAGTCTGCCCCATGTTTTCCCGATCTCTTCGAATACACGTTCTATCTGTCCAGGCTCACGCACATCGCAAGGTAGCACCATATCCGCATTCAGCGCTCCAGCGACAGGCGACACAAATTCGAGCGCTTTATCATTGAGATAGGTCAGGGCAAGATCGGCGCCCGCCTTGCGGAAAGCGGCAGCGCAGCCAGCGGCAATGCTGTGCGAATTCGCAATGCCCGCAACAAGGCCTTTCTTACCCTCAAGGCTGAACTCATGATTCATGTCGCGGCCTTTCTCTTTCGAACGGATGACGCTTCTTTTGCGATCACGCGTTCTTCGTTGGTCGGAATTACGAAAGCCTTCACCTGGCTTTCCGGCACCGAGATGCAGGGCAAGTTCTTCTGATTGGCTTCGTCCGACAGGGTGAGCCCCATCCAGCAAAGATGACCGGCAACCGCGGCCCGGATCGTGGCATCATTCTCGCCGATCCCGGCGGTGAAGACGAGTGCGTCCAGCCCGCCGATGCTCATGGCGAGGCGGCCGATTTCCCCGGCGATGCGCAGGGTGAAGAGGTCCAGCGCTTCTTTCGCCCTCGGATCATTGCTCGCCTGAAGTTCTCGGCAGTCGGCACTGATTCCGCCGGAAACTCCCTTCAGGCCGGACTGGCGGTAGAGCATGTCTTCCACCTCTTCGACCGGGCGGTGTTCCTGCTGCAGCAGGTGAAGCACCACGCCGGGATCGAGCGCGCCGCAACGGGTCGCCATCGGGACGCCGTCGATGGTCGAAAAGCCCATGCTCGTGTCCTGGCTCATGCCATCCAGCATGGCGCAAAGGCTCGCCCCGCTGCCGAGATGGGCGGCGATCACGCGCCCGGCAGCGGCCTCAGGAAACTGGCGGCGCAGTTCGCTGGCGATGAACTTGTAGGACAGGCCATGGAAGCCATATCGCTTGATGCCGCGGTCATGCAGCTTCCGCGGCAGGGCGAAACGGCGGATCAGGTCCGGATTGGTCCGGTGGAAAACCGTGTCGAAGGAGGCGACTTGGACAAGTTCCGGCCGGACCTGCCGCATCGCCCGGATCAGGCGGAGCGCCTGCGGCTGGTGCAGCGGCGCAAGAATGGAGAGGGCCTCAATGCGGGCGAGGGAGTCGTCATCGATCAGCACCGGGCCATCGAACGCGTCCCCGCCATGCACGACGCGATGGCCGACACAGCTCAGTTCACTGAGGTCGTAGTGTTCGGAAATCCAGTCCAGCGTTTCCGCCATCACGTCGATAAGGTGATCGGCATGACTGGCCTTCAGCTCCACATCGAAGACCGCCTTGCCTTCGACGAGGTGGAAGGTGAGCGGGCTGTGCCGGAAGTCGATCAGCGCATGCGCAATCCGGTCCAGCCGCTCGCCCTCAATGCTGAACAGGCCGATCTTCACGGAAGAAGATCCGGCATTGAACGTCATCAGCAGCGGGCCGGACATGTCAGCTGCCCGATTTGGTGTAGGTCATGCCGACACTCAACCGCGCGAGCGCCGCAGACGCCATGCGGGCGGTCAGCGGATCGGCCCGGCTGGTCAGCACGATCGGCACGCGCGCGCCAAGGATCAGGCCGGCGGCGATGGCATCGGCAAAATAGATCAGCTGCTTGGCCAGCATGTTCCCGGCCTCAAGGTCCGGCACGAGGAGGATATCCGCCTGGCCAGCCACGGGGGAGACGATGCCCTTGGTTTTCGCCGCGGCCATGCTGATCGCATTGTCGAAGGCGAGCGGGCCATCGACCCGGGCGCCGGAAATCTGCCCCCGCGCCGCCATCACGGTGAGCGCGGCAGCGTCCAGTGTCGCGGGCATGCTGTCATTGACGGTTTCGACCGCGGCGAGCACAGCGACCAGCGGCGCCTCGACGCCCAGCTGGTGCATCAGGTCGACGGCGTTCTGGCAGATGTCGCGTTTCTGATCGAGGGAAGGAAGGATGTTCACCGCCGCGTCGGTCACGATCAGCGGCTTGTCATAGGCCGGGATGTCCATGGCATAGACATGGCTGATACGGCGCTCGGTCCGCAGCCCGGAATCAGGGGCGACGACGGCGCCGAGCAGTTCGTCTGTGTGGAGACTTCCCTTCACGAGGACGGCGACTTCACCGCTGACGGCCATTTCCACGGCCTTTTCTGCTGCGGCGTGGCTGTGTTCGGTTTCGATGATCTGGAATCCATCGAGCGAAACGCCGGCTTCGGCGGCAGCGGCCTCGATCTTGGCCCGCGGTCCGATCAGGACGGGATCCAACAGGTCCTCGTCCCGCACTTCGACGGCGCCCTGAATGGCAACGGCGGAGCAGGGATGGACGATCGCCGCCCGGACGGTGGGAGACGCCTTGGCGCGCTCGATGAAAGCGTCATAGCGGTCATGGCGGCGCAGGCGGATGCCGGGCATGTGCTTGCGTTTGACGCGGACGCTGTCTTTCGGTGCGATGACGGTCGCTTCGCCTTTCAGGACGGTCTCGCCATCCTGATTGGTGCACACGGTTTCCAGCCGGACGAGGCGTTTTTTGTCCTGCTTCTCCAGCACCGTCACAGTTGCGGTAACGGTGTCGCCCGGGAAAACGGGTTTTTGAAATAGAGTCGACTGCTTGACTCCAATGGAGCCGGGGCCTGGTAGTAGAGTTCCAAGAACCGACGAGGCCAAAGAGGCGAGCCACATGCCGTGTACGACCGGCTTGCCGAAGATGGCCTTCGCCGCGAATTCCGCATCGAGGTGTGCCGGGTTCACATCGCCGGAAACCAATGCGAACAATTCAATGTCATTCTGGGTGGCTTTCCGCTCCAGAGATGCTGTGTCGCCGATATGGATCTGCTCGAAGGTGCGGTTTTCAAGAAAGTCTTGCAACATGACTGGTTGTCCTATCGCTGAAGCACATAGGTTCCGGGCGCCTCATCAAGCACCGGATAGCCTTTGCGGGCTGCGCCTGTCCGCGGCGGGCGGATAAGGTCTGCCGAGGAGTGTTTTGCCAGCCACTCGCTCCAGCCGGTCCACCAGGAGCCGGATTTTTCGGTTGAGGCTTCCAGCCACTGGTCCGGGCTGAGGATCTGGTCGCGGTGCCGGTGATGGGCGATGCGGTAATGACGGCCATTGTGGCCGGGTTCGCTGACGATGCCGGCATTGTGCCCGCCATTGGCCAGGGCAAAGGTGATGTCCGTATCGGCCAACTGGTGGATCTTGTAGACCGACCGCCACGGCGCGACGTGGTCATGCTCTGTGCCGACCGCGAAGACCGGCACGCGCAGGCCCTGAAGGGTGACCGGCCGGCCATCCACCATGAACCGCCCGTTTGCGAGATCGTTGTTGATGTAGAGCTTCTTCAGATACTCCGAATGCATCCGATACGGCATGCGGGTCGTATCGGCGTTCCAGGCCATGAGGTCGAACATCGGCGCCCGCTCGCCCATCATGTATTCCCGGACAAGGCGGGACCAGAGCAGGTCATTCGAGCGGAGCAGCTGGAACGCGCCGGCCATTTCGTCCGCCGACAGGAAGCCGCGGTTCCACATGATGCTTTCGAGGAAATGCATCTGGCTGTGGTCGATGAAGAGGGCGAGTTCGCCGGGTTCGCTGAAATCGGTCTGCGCGGCCAGAAGCGAGACCGATGCGAGCCGGTCATCGCCGTCCCGTGCCATGGCGGACGCTGCGATGGAGAGCAAAGTTCCGCCGAGGCAGTAGCCGGTCGCGTGAACTTTCCGGTCCGGGCAGATTGCATTGATCGCTTCCAGCGCGTCCATCACGCCCATCCGGCGATAGTCATTCAGCGACAATTCGCGGTCATCGGCCGAGGGGTTGCGCCACGAAATGGCAAAGACGGTGAAGCCCTGCTCGGTGAGGTATTTCACCATCGAGTTCTGCGGCGACAGATCGAGGATGTAATACTTCATGATCCAGGCCGGTACGATCAGGATCGGTTCGGCATGAACCTCCCTGGTCGCGGGGGCATACTGGATCAGCTCGATCAGGTGATTTCGGAAGACGACACGGCCAGGCGTGACGGCGACATCCTCGCCCGGAATGAAGTCTTCGGTACCGACCGGCGGCCTGCCCTGGATCTGGCGGCGCATGTCTTCGCGCCAGTTGTTGAACCCGCTCACGAAGTTCTGCCCGCCGGTCTCCCGCGTCCGCTCCAGAACTTCCGGATTGGTGAAGGGATTGTTCGAAGGGGAGTAGATGTCCAGCAGCTGGCGGGCAACGAAGGAGACGACCTCCTCATGATGCGGACTGACGCCCGGCACATCATGCGTGAGGTTGTGCCACCATTGCTGGGTCAGCAGGAAGGATTGGGACCAGATGCCGAAGGGCTGCTTGCGCCATGCCGGGTTACGGAACCGGTTGTCGCCGGGCAGGGGCTCGATACAGCAATCGGCTTCTTCTTGCCCCATTGCAGAGAGGAGGTAAGCCGAAAGGCGGCTACGTTTGCGGATCGCCTTCTGGACCATTTCCAGCTGCTTGCCCGGCGCGGCCTGCAGGTGCAGCAGCCAATCCAAGTAAGCAAGAGCAAGCGAGGCGGGGGAGACGCCGCTGGAATAGCGGCTGATCCTGATATCCTGCATCCGGTCCATCGCTTCAAACGCTGCCTGGCGGGCAGCGTCAAAATCAATCGACGGTCCGTTTGAACCAGAAGAAATGCCGCCTGATGGGAAGGATTTGTGCATGATTAATCTACTACGGGGAGCTCTTGGGAAGCCCGTGTGATGGGAGGTAGGGGCGACCAGGTCTGGCCTGACGCTCTTTCGGTCGATTTGGGAAAATCACTAATTAACAGGGGAATTCCGGACTTGGAGAACTTGATTGCTGGTATTGTGCAGCGCAACAATACGCGCGTCCGCAAAAGAGTCAACGATTGTTGACTTTTGTGTGGCAATATGGCGCACATATGAGTGCGGCGGGTATCGGCTTGTGCTTCAACATTAATTTTACCAGAAGTCGAGACGCGAGGAGGAGACCGGATTGCCCAATACCAAATTGAAACCGGACGGAAGCACGACACGAGAGAGCGTTCTCAAGGCGGCCGTGGCAGAGTTTCTAAGTAAGCCTTACGACAAGGCGACGCTCCGAAAGATCGCTCAAAGAGCAGGCGTGGACGTTGCCTACGTGCACCGCCTGTTCGGTTCGAAACAGGCTCTGTTCAATGAAGTGCTCTATTCTGTTTTTGAACGTATGGAGCAAGATTTGTGGAAAGAGGGCGACTTTCTTGAGAATTTGCTTGCGATGGGCCGGGATGTCGATGTCGAGAAAATGCTCGACGGCGTAGACCCGATAGATCTTTTTATCCATTCGCTCGGAAACACCGAAGCCCGGTCTATGATGACCGACTTCCTGATGTCGCATTTTATTGAGCCGGTGGCCGCTTCGATAGGCGGCGAAGATTCCAGCACTGCTGCCGAGCAGCTTTATGCATTCTTCATAGGATATCGTATCCTCCGCCGCTGCGTGGGTGGGCCGGCCGAGGAAAGATTTGCCCCGCTGGCAGTTGATGCGAGAACGATCAGGCTGCTGAGCGACCTTGGAAAGGGGTGAGAAATTCGAAGTGCGCACATGTGGCCTGATCCGCTTTGGAGCCTGTCAGCCGGTCTAAACGCTCCTGGATCATCGGTCTCTCCTGGTGCGATAGGATTGGGCGTAGACATTGATCCGTGTATTCCAGGAACTGCTTCCGGCATTTGTTTCCCGGCCTGCCCCTTAGAGGTGGCTCGTCAGATTTTTAGCCCGGCGGTTTCTCGGTAGCTGCGTACATGCAGGTGCCTCCCAATAGCAAGGCGGCATGAAGGTCGAGGACAAGACGGCACTTGGCGTCGGGGGGGGGGGGCGGTATCCGAGCGACGAGCGCGGACGGGCAGTATAGTAGTGTTGGCACCAAGTATGGATCAGGATCTCCGCCTCTTGGAGATCGTAGAAGATTTCTCTCGCCAGCAGCGCGTCACGGAACTTGGAGTTGAAGCTCTCGCAGTAACCGTCTTCCAAGGGGCCCTCGATTTGATGCAGAGCGTCTTCACACCGATTCGCTGCAGTCAGTCGCGGAGACCTGTCGCGATGAACTCGGGGCCGTTATTGGAACGTGTATGCTCAGGCACCTTGAGCTCCAGGGGGGCGAATCCAATCGATCTGCCTATCTATTCACTCGGCAACCCAGACGCTCGGGAAGCAATTACCGGCTTCGTGGGATTCCGAATACTCGATCCACTGGAAGCCAGCATCCAAAGAGCGGACAAGAGGAGACGTGCCGAACAGACTCTGGTGTTCTTGAACGGAGCTCGTATGATGCGCCGATACATGGTGCTGAACAGCTTTTTGGGAAATGGAGTTCATGCGTGGAAAGAACGGCTGACAAGGCAACCCAATGCATCAGCGCAGACTGACACATCAATTGCGATTTGCTTCGGCAGTTTTTCAAGGTGTTGGCTACAGATTGCGCGCTCCATGGATTTAATAAAATCAGTATGCGGATGGTACTTTGTAAGTACGGACGGGGAATTTTGCGACAGTTGTTTCGAGTTTTTACGCATGGTTGCTACAGTGAATCGTAAGAAAATGTTCTCGCATGCCTTCCTGTCAGCGTGGGTTATCGTTTTGCCCGCATGTGTTACGGAAACACGATTGGCGGCTCCGCCATTAATGCGAGGCGAATTTGTTCCAACCGGAGGCACAGCCTCGGTACGCATCGGCAGTTCCGGACTGACCTTGCAGGAAGATCAAATATCCGCATTGCAAACGCGAATTGTGGAGGTAGCAGACGATGGGTCAATTGATATCCTTGCGCTTTCCGGTGGGGGCAGTGGGGGTGCCTTCGGCGCCGGTGTTCTTATTGGGCTGACACAAGCGCAATCTCGCCCTCGATATGAAGTTGTAACTGGCGTCAGTACAGGTGCGCTCATTGCTCCGTTCGCGTTCCTTGGTTCCGAATGGGATGCCAAGCTCGCCGAAGCTTTTGACGGGCGCTCTACCGACAATCTCCTTCGCCCACTTCGTGCCCGCGCCGTTTTCAGTACGTCGTTCTACGAAGGTTATCCGTTGCAAGACTTGGTGGCTCACTATGTCACGGATGAGATGCTTGAGGCGATTGCAGGGCAAAGCGCTGATGGGCGTCTTTTGCTTGTCGCAACCACAAATCTCGACAGCGAGGAGACGGTCATTTGGAACATGAGCGAGATTGCGGCTCTATCAGGGTCTGCCGCAAAACAGCTCTTTATAGATGTACTCGTAGCATCCGCCAGTGTGCCGGGTATTTTTCCACCTGTTCTGCTGTCCGTGAATAATGGTGCTGATACATTCAATGAAATGCATGTGGATGGCAGTACCTCTGCACCCTTCTTCGTTGCGCCCCAATCCGTCACTGCAGTAGCTCAGGATGCTGATGCTCTGCGCGGCGCCAATGTCTATGTCATCGCCAACACACAGCTGGCTGGAAAGCAGCGTGCGACGCCCGTAAACACACTTGCAATCCTCAATCGTAGTTTCGTCACGACGATGAATCACATGGCGCGTGACGAGATCGGGCAAACACTTGGTTTTGCGATGCGAAACGACATGAATCTGCAAGTGACCGCAATCCCCTCAAGCTTTCCCTTTGCAGGATCGCTCGCATTTGACGCGGATTCCATGCATACGCTATTTTCCTATGGAGAGCGTTGCGCAAGTCAGGGACTCATCTGGGTTGATATTCCGCAGGCCATTGATCATGTAGCCCACGATTTGACTTCTGCCGCGAACGAGGAAGGCGCCTGTCCTGTTAGGTAACGCCCTTTCTTCACGGAATTCCGGTGCCTGGAGTCCGGGCTAAGCGCGGTCGCCGAACTGATTTCGGCTTGTCATGTCACCAATTGCAGATGGCATGGTAGAGTACGACACTGTTCAGCTTGTATCGGCTATCGACCCATATTCGCCTGCCTAAGAGGGGAATGAGTTGATGGTTCAGCTTTGTAATTGCGCTTCATGGCTGCGGGCCGAATTTCGTTCCTTCCGAGTTTCCGGTTTCGATTAGTTCGTGCAACTTTCCGGAAAGTGCCCATGCGGGGTGGTGTTTTTCTAGCTGGGTTCTAGCTGGATAACATTCGAAGCGGATTTGCGATAACGAATCGTCCGATAATACTTTGAATATAAACAATAAAGCACTGGAGCGGGTGAAGAGCGTGAAAATCGAAAAAATATTACATTAAAACAAACGCTTATCGACCCTCATCGCCTAAAATGTTACACATTATGATGCGCAATTGTTACACACGGATATTACCCGGCAACATTTCGATTCACCATGAATCAGGTCATCTTATTCTGCGCCATACTTAGAGGCAATTCGAATGAGGCACCGCATGTATAAGCTGCTTGTGACGCATCGCTTTTGAGTTCTCGCCAATTGGCCGCCTATCAGGCGATAGTTCTTATGCTGTCGAAATATTGATCGACGCTATTGCGGAGTAATGATTTTTGTCGCTCGTGAGGCGACAAAAGCCATCCAAATTGCAAGAATTTCTGACCGAGACTCTGGTCCGTCCAAGGATATTGCCTCCGCTTTCAAGAGCGGCATTGAAAGATCCGGCGACGCCCAATGTCATAGTCAGAAGGTTATGTCGGAATGAAATGTTTGCGGTGCATTCGTCGAGCCATATCCCGAGTATGCGCGAGCAATTTTCTGCGATTCAGCCGTGGACTCTTTTCTCTTTGTTGATCGCTCCATTTGCAAATAGGTGCGTAAGCGGGACTGTCGGTTTCGGCGGGCTTCCAGTTCGCTTTCGAGCCTTTCGAAGATGGGCCAGTATTTTTCACCGAATAGGTCCACTACCTGTGCAGCGATACCGAGCGCACGCTCCAGCCGGTGATCGCTGATCGGCATCAGCTGGCTCCCGCCTGACCACGATGAGCAATAGGCATATGTGGCCTGGGAGGTTCGCTCGAAGCCGTGCCAACTTCTTGGTTTGTCTGTGTATGTTTTGCCAGCATGGCGGGCAGTGTGGTGCCTGTCAGACCCCATGTTGAGTGGGAATTCAGGCCAAAGCAGGCAATTGGCGGGCAAAGGTGGGAGCTCAAATGATGCACTGAGTTGCATGCCAGTCGAGCGGCGATATACTGTTTCGCAATTAAAAGTCCGCGAAAAATGCGGAGTTTTAAATAGAATACTTGACATTTTCTGGAATCATATTCAAAACTCCGCATAATAGGCGGAATTTTAGATATGATACTCAAGCGCGCACCGAATTTGGCAGCTTATGTCGAAGAGCTGGAGTCGACCGGGCAAATCTGGTTCAGGCGCGATGAGGCGATCGAGGCAATGGGCGTGAGCCATGGTGCGTTTCTCGATGCGGCAGGCCGTCTTGCAAGGCAAGGCCACATTTTCGCGCCCCGCCGTGGGTTCTACGTCATCACGCCAACCCGCTTCCTGAAGTGGGGCGCACCGCCTCCCAGCTGGTATGTCGATGCCATGATGGAAGAGGCGGGCCGGCCCTACTATGTCGGATTGCTGAAGGCGGCTGAACTTCACGGTGCAGCCCATCAGGCCGTTATGGAATTCCAGATCATGACCGACCGGCAGTGGAAGCCCATTCGCGCCGGCCGATCCAAGATCGTCTTCTACTTCCGCAAAGAGATCGACGGACTTGAATCCGGTATTGAACGCCGAAAGACAGACACCGGTTCAATGCGTATTTCTTCGCCCGCACTTACGGCGCTCGACCTGATCCGCTATCCTTGGGCGAGTGGCCACCTCAATCACGCGGCCAGCGTTCTCAATGAGCTTGCTCCCGAGATCGATCCGCAACAGCTGCGGGCACTAGCCAGGTCATTCGAGCGGACCGTCGTCCAGCGTCTTGGCTACATATTCGATCAGCTCGGACATCAAGTCCTTGCTGGCGCCCTGAGCTCCTGTTTTGAGAATTCCAACACGCCCTGGATCGAGCTTGATCCTGGCGAATCCAATCGCGTCATTGACGCGAGCGAGGAGCGTCGCGACCAGAGATGGCATGTCATCATCAGGCGCCCAATCGAGATCGACGAACAGTGATACCGCAAGCCAATATCACCGCCTGGAGCCAGATAGCGCCTTGGGCGGAACCGCGTCAGGTTGAGCAAGATCTCATCATTTCTCGGGCGCTGGTCGACATCTTCAATCACGATTTACTCGGATCGACCCTTCGCTTCCGGGGCGGTACGGCCCTCAACAAGATCATCTTTCCCAAACCCTTGCGGTACTCGGAAGACATCGACCTGGTTCGCACGGAAGCGAGCCCGATTGGTCCGATCCTTGATGCATTGCGCGAGGTTCTTGAACCCTGGCTGGGGAAAGGGAGTTTTGCCGCCAGCCAGGTCGCGCCAAAACTGCGGTTTCGCGTCCCTGCAGAGGATGATCCGGACGCCAGAATCCGGCTCAAGATCGAAATCAATATTGCAGAGATCGAGGCATTCGATCCGCCGGCATCAGTCCCATACGCGGTCGAAAATCCCTGGTTCACCGACAGCACAAAAATCGCAACCTTTTCACCAGAAGAATTGCTGGCGACGAAGCTGCGGGCGCTTCTTCAGCGAGACAAGGGACGTGATCTCTTTGATCTCGATCATGCGCTCAATACGCTTCCCGGTCTCGAGATCGATCACGTCATCTCGCTGTTCACCCGCTATCTTGCCCGCACCGAACAGGTCATTGGGCGGCCGGAAGCCGAAAAGCGGATGCTGGAGAAGTATGCAAGGCCGGATCTTCTCGGCGACATTCGAGCACTTCTGACGGTCGACCGTGCGGACACAATGGATGAGGCAGCCAACCGCGCAGCTTTCATAAGCGTGTTCACAAAACTGATTGAGCGCATTCCCGGAGAACGATGGGCACGTACAAATGACGTCGCAGACCAGCTGGAGTTGAGTGAGCTCGTGGAGGAAAAGCCGTAACCTCCCTGCGGCGGGCGGAGCAGACGGATCAGCGCAAACTGGCGAGAACAGGATATTGTCGCGAGCGGCTCGAGACTTTGCCGATAAGCCCCACGGAATTTGATTTCGCGAGGCGCGCACATCGTGGCCACGAACGCGTCAAAACTGTCCTGACAGCGTCAGGACACTAGATGATTATCCGGCCGATCCTTCCATTCGCGCGGATATAATCAGCGCGCCTGGCGACCACGCGTTCAAGCTCCGCCGAGGCCTGCGACACAATTCCGGCGAGCCCCCAATAGTGGATGCCGTTCCGATCAAGAAGTGTAATCACCGGGCCGCCACTGATGCCGCCGAGTTCGGCCCTCGGCGGTGGAGCGGGAATGGTCGGATGCGGTACATCGCTATCATGATCGACCATCCATGCGATCTGCTCCTCAGTCACCCGGCCTGCAATGCCGAGGATTGTCAGCAACCCCCATTCCATTGAGGCCATCTCGCCATCCAGTGTTTTTGGTTTACGCGAGATACGAGGATATCCGCCAATCAATATACCGCGTCCTTCGGTCGGCGGCTGCGGCGGCCAGACTGCTAGAGGCGTTATGTCCTTTCCGATCTGCGAAATCGTCACCGCATCGATCTCAAACGTTGCGGTATCAAGCCGGCTATTGATGTCGATAATGCTGAGTGTCGGCAGTGACGCATTCATCAGCATCACGGTCTGAGGGGTCATGATTTCGTCCCGGACAAACTCCTCAATTACATGGGCCGCGGTTATACCGATCAGCCGTTCACCTGTATGCGCAATTGTAGCCGTTCCGTTCTTCATGGTGTCGAGATCAGGTCGCTTGTCGCGCGCAAACCAGCATAGAGGCGCACAGGAAGTGCTTAGAATCCGCCGGTATGCGTTTCCCAATTCGCCGCCGATGAGCTTTCGTGCCTGGCTCTCGGTCATCCATCCCGGCGGCATCGAAGGAGCTGCTGAGTCTGTCATGTGTGCCTGATCCAAAGACAGGTTTGTGCGAATTCCATTCTCATGAATTGTGCGTTCTCACATGATCAGGAGTATGATCACTCCGGCGACGAACAGTCCTAGTGGGACCAGAAAATCGAGTATGGCCGCCCGAGCAATTTGGGACCATGCAAACACGCGAAACCAGCGTTCATACCGCTCCAGCGAGACAGGAATGCGCTGAGACTTAAATGTCTTCTCTGCGTCTTCGACCTGTCGCTTCAATGCCATCAGGTCGTTTTTGACGCCGCCAAGCGCCTGATGGAAATTGTTGAGGTTGGGCAGTGTTCCCGCATCTTTCTCATTCAACACCGCATCGGCAGCATCGATTCTCGCAATCACGGTGTCGGCCATGTTACCCAGCGCGCCGATCTTCGGCGCCTCATGCTTCCACCAGGTCATGAGGGACGATTGGCGGGGATCATCCGGATAGTCACCATGTTCGCCAGAGAATTTACCGACCGTCACGAAAGCGAGGCGCGTTCCGGTGATCCTGTTTCTGAGTTCCATCATCGTATCGGCGCTGACCCACAGAAAGTTCACGACCTGATAGGCGCCCAGCAGGATGAGGAGGAGATCAATACTCGACAGATCGATATGAGAAAACCGCAACCCAAAGGGCTCGAAAGTTTCGAGCGTCGCGCCCGACAGTTTGTATCCGATCATCACGAAGGAGACGACGATAAGGTTCCGGCGAAACCGCTCGGCCCGGTCATTGAAGGGACTCATGACCGGCTCACCCAGAGTCTTCTCGATTGCCGCTCTCTCCTTGTCGGTCAGCTGGCGCTTGTGGAGCGCCGCCTTGTCGTCGCTTTCCTGGGGGTTCGTAACAGTTGTCATATCGGGACCTCATATGAATCACGACACATTAGCACCAATCGGATCATAATTGACCGGGAAGCGCCGCAACACGAGGTTGAGTGGGTAGGGTCAGAGCACCATCACACAGTCGCTCCGGAGAGAACTCCGGGGTGACTTTCGTTATTTAGCTGCGGTGATGCGCGCAGACACTTACTCGCTTAGCGGTCGCTATGACGTCGACGTCGACAAGGGGTAAATAGAAGCAGGAAGCGATGAACATGGAGGCGCTTGGTTGGTGTCGAGGGGCGTCGAATTCTGCCGCGCAATCAGTCCTCAAGGTTGCTCGAATGGACCGATATCCAACTGCGCAGGTTGCAGAAATTCCGATCTGTAGCCCTTCTTTTCGCATGCATTACCGGGCGAATTTTCGTCCCGGCGCAGACGTATACTGTAAGAAATTTCGCGCACTGATTTCGTTAGATCATGTGCCGAACCGGACCGCCTGAGTGGTATTATCCTAGCTGAAACTCAGTTCCAATGTGATTGGGCGGGTCACCGGAAAGGGTTGATTTGCGGGTATGATCGGCAGCGTCCAGATGCATATTTTGGATCGGTTCATAGGCGGAAACGGACATTGACCCGTGCAGAATTTGGTCGACTTTGCTGTCGTATCTTTCAGAATACCCGTGTGCGTCGCTTTTCGTTTCCAGATTTAAGCTCGCAGAGGGCGGCAATTGCCTGTAAGAATTCGCAAGGCGCAGCAAGCGGCGGCATTGGGTGAAAATGCGAATCCGTAAGGGCAAGATAAAACGCTTGGCGCCAGGCCCTGCCTAACACCTTGTCTGCACATCGATTTTTAGGCGCCCTTTGCATGGCTTCGAGACGCCCACTGGATGGTGCATATCCCCGCAGCCATTGGGAATGGTGCAGGCGCCAGGTACTAGGAGGCTGTCTTGCCCACTGATGATGATTTCACGCCATGGCTGGGCCGGACCAGGGATCGCGGACAGGCGGGCGGCCAGCGGCTGTCCAAACGCTTGCGCAGGGCGGCTGCGAGGCTTGGCTCAAAGGGTAAGACAAGCCGCTATTCGGGGCACAGTCTGGGCCGGGGATCTGCGACGGCGAGACAGCTGGAGTTCCAGCGCAGAAGAATTGCCGCGTTCCGCATGCGGCGGGTCGTTGTCAAATTCCATATAGCTCGCGCCGGGCGTATTACCGGAAACGGTGCCTTCCGCGCGCATCTTCATTACATCCTGCGTGATGGCGTTGAGCGAGACGGAAAAGGTGGTGAACTCTAAGGGCGTGAGGGAGAGGTTCCGAACGCCTCAGACTTTCTCGAACGCAGCGAAGATGACCGGCACCAGTTCCGCGTAATCGTCTCACCTGAAGACAGGGCCGGTTGTCATGCCCCCTGAGCCGGAAACCTCGCCTGGCCTCGAGAACTCTACCCATCCCTCGGACGATCAAAACCTTGACATGGTCCTGCGCGCGGTCGCAGCCGGTCGTGGCGATCCTGATTTCCTTCCGGAGTTCTGTATCCATGGGCAAGCCATGCGTGAACATACGGATTTCGACAAAGCTCTGCGCACAACTCTGCGAGGTGGCGGACAGACCCGGTGCGACCAAAACCGCGATCGTCGAGGATGCGCTTCGGGCTTGGTTCGATCCCGACGCGCGATCTGTTCTGGAAGAACGGTTGCTCGAGAGGATACATTCTTTTGATCGGCGTCAGGCCGAGATCGAGCGGGATGTTGCCTACACCTATGACACGCTTGCCCACTATATCTACCACTGGCTGACCAGCACCGAACCGATCCCGGAGTGTGAACTCGCCATTGCCCACGCCCTCGGCCGGTAGCGGTTCGATTATTTCATTACGCAGGCAGCGCAGAAGATTGCACAAGCAGACTGATCAAAAGCATAGCGCATCGCGACATTTCCTGGATCTGTCCCGGTTCGTTCTGGAAGACGGGAGATGCTACCATAACTACTATGGTTATTTGGTGTGCGAGGGGGGCATGTATAGAAATAGAGGATGAACGCAGGTTGGGGGTATCAAGAGATAATGTCTGTGGACGTAAGTCGATGTGCTGGGTCAGCAGGCGTCCGGACTGGCTGCGGATTGGGAACTGAATCCATGCCCGATTTCACGGCCTGCTCGAAAGCCAGTATTAAATCAGGCGACACTCACTTCGGGGACCAATCATGCGAACGATCATTGCTATTCTGATAAGCGCGCTCGCTGCTGCTTCCGCGCACGCGGCGCCGCAGGATTTCTTTGGCGGGCCGCCAGACCCGGCAACGCAAGCTGTCACTCAAAAATACGTTTGTGATGATATCCGGGAGTCATCGGGATACTGGACGTGCCAGACCAAGATCAATGTCGGGCAGGGGATCGGGCTGGTCGATCTGCATGTGCAGGTCAGGCACTTGTCAGCGCCGCTGACCGGAGGCGTCGTTGCGTACATCTTCGACATCCCCAAGCACCGGCTTATTCGCGACACGTCCTTTCGCGGGATGGTTGGGTTTGCCGGCTTCTTTGGTGAGGATGTCGCCCGAACGCTGAACACGCGGGAGACCTACTCGGCTTACGTTCGGGGGCAGGATGTCTTTGAGGTCGGAGACTTGTTGTTTGAGGTGTCCGAGACAAGTTCGTCAGTGCAGTTCACGGTTCAAAGCAAATCTCATCCCAACACCCGGCAAAGCATCATTGCCAACCTGGCCCCCGATCCCGACAGTTGCCGCCAGAGCGATGGGTTGCCGGGCTGGGAACTGAGTTGGTCGGACAAGTATTCGTCGATAGAACCTGCGCTCAGGCCGGTTTCGACGGAATATGACATGGTTGCTGGTCAGTTCAACATCAGCAAGGGCGAGGTGACGCCAAGTTTTCGCAAATCTCACTGGCCAGGGCAGAACGAAGATTATGTCACGCTGTTTGTTGATGAACAGCCTGTCTATCAGGGGCAGTGGATCAAGAAAACAGAACCCACATGTTGTTCGCTGTCGCTCAAGCAGAAGTTTCCATTTGCGATGCTCCTTGACATGCCGCCGGAGGCGACCGCGATCATCATGGTGTCAGCTGACCCCGAAGGCAGAAGTGTGATCGCGGCCAGCAGCTTTGACCTCAATAACATGCGTGAAGCGGCGAAAAAAGTCACTGTGGGGAGGCTAGACCGGATATTGGCGAAGGAAACAGGCAAGTGTCGGTAGGCGGATCAGGGATTGGTGACGTGAAAGCGGGACGTCGAAGCCCTGAAACAGGCACATCGTCCAATACTGAGGCGCAACACCCTCTGGCCGTACCGATCACCAGTTTTGGACAATTCGGGTATCCTGTTTCGGACAATATCGGCACTTACCTGGGCGTCCTGTACGAGGGCAAGCTCTATGAAACGCTTGCATCAGGCTATCCGGGTGAAGCGATCATCCTCAATTTGGTGGAGACCTATGCCGAGATCGGCCACGAAATCTTCTGGACCAAGGATGAGACGTACCGGGAAGCCTTAGAGGCCTTTCCGCACCTTGCAGGCCATATTGTCGAAACCAAGCTCGGCCTGAGCGACCTCTACCATGTGTCGCAGATCGTGGAGGATTTTTTCGATTGGGAACCTGAAGGGGCAGGACCCGGTCATCTCGTCAGCCTGAACGAGCCGATAAAATCTCTCATGAACCTCTTCCACCAGGACGGGAACAAGAATGCGATATATGCCGCTTTGGCGGACAAGTCCCGTTCTGATCTTTATGAACTCATCTCCATCGCAAACTGGTTCTATGGAGAGGATGCGTTTGAGTTGTTTTTCAGTTTTGCTGAGGTCCAGCCAGTACAGGCGCTCAGAAGCCCCTACTGGATGATCCAGATGAATGATGACCAGCGCACACGGTTCATCATCTGGGCGCGAAGCCATATGTCCACAGAACTTCTGTCAGAGGCGCCTTTTCGGACGCAAGACTATTCCGAAACGGTTACCAGTCTTCTTGATCGTATCATATGGAAGGCAGACGATGCGCTGAAATCAGTTCGCGATCGTCAGGACTTTGCAATCTGGGGATTGTGCTCAGCTGATAAATTCATGGCGGCGAAGGCCGCTTACTTGCTGGAGGCGCTTCCCGTCAGCCAGTGGCCTGCCGGTAGCCAGGACGTCATTGCCGCTCTGTTCGAGGAGATGGAGCTGAATTGGACGACTTTCAAAAAGCAGGGCAAAAAGGGCCATTATACAACGCACAAGGAACGGCTTGACGATCTTCTCGAGAAAGCGAATTGTCAGACTGACCCGGAACCTGAATTCCAGGGTTAGACTTCACCTCCCGGGCACGGGGTAAAATCACTTATCATTGATGATAGCGAGCGCATCGAGGCTAGTAGCCGGACAAGCGGAAATGGCGTATTTCATCCCCTTGTAGACATCCGTCTCTTTGGTGCGGGCAGCCAGCAGGCGGTCCAGTTCGGCGGGCTTTTTCTCGTACCAGAACGCGTAACTCCGGGTCTTGTACTCGCCATTGTCGTAGAATCCGGTTGGGCCGTAATTGCAGTAGAGTACAGGATAGCCGCGCTTCTCCAGTTCGAGGCCAACCGTACGCATGGCGGGAACCTGGCGTCGGCCATCATTCGCCATGCCCATGCCGGTCCGGTAGGCGACGAGATCTTCGTCATAATAGAAATATCCCTGTTCCTCAGGGCCGGGATTGCGGGCGCGCGAGGCGATGGTCTCGTCCATGAAGCGGCGGGCGTCGGTGTGCTCATAGTCGGCGCTGGCTGCATCCGCCCCCGGGAACGAGACGCCTACCTTTTGTGCCGGCAGCCGCCCATTCGCCCCGCGCCATAGGTTTTCGCCATATTGCCGCACGATCGGAGACATGCAGCCTTCCGTACGCAGGAAGCGGGCTGTTTCCCGGTCCGTGACGAGATCTCCTGCCAGCCCCGTCAGGGTTTCCCCGACGAAGGAGAAGGGATTGCGACCCTCAACCTCGGCCATGGAGTTCACGATCGACATCAGGAAAGCGGAAGCATCCTTCTTGTACTTGATATCCGCCATTTTCTCATAGGCTGTCGCAAACCGCGGCGCCATTTCGACGTGATAGGAACTGGTCTGTGAGGTCACGCCATAACGCGTTTCGAACCAGGCTGCGGTGTAGGATGCCCGATCTTCCGAGTTTGGTGGCAAGTAGGCTTCGCAGACCTGATAGTACTGATCGACATAGGTTAGGTAGGCTTCGGCAAACTCGGCTGGGTGTTCAACGAAGTGAAAGTTCCCTTCAATGACATTCCGTGGCGTGTCGAAATTCGCGTATTGTTTCCAAAATGAACCGGGCTTGTAGACGATCCCGGGGCGCCGGTCCGAGACCAGCTTACGGGCCCAGGCATTCTCCAACTCAGCCTGCATTTCCGCCGCAGCCGACTTATGGCGATCAAACATGGCGAGGATCATTTTCCGGTCATCGCTTACGCCATCATCGACGCGTTTGCGGCGTTCCAGAATACTTGCCACAGTAAGGCGATCAACGGTCTGGGGGTGGCCGAGCAAGCCGTCCACCTCATAGGCCGGACGCCATTTTCCGACGCTCCTTTGGTGTTTAAGCCATATCCAGAAAACGGATTCTTCGGCGGTATCTGAATAATCGAAATCCCGCGTTGTTTTGAGGTGTAGGTCCTGAATGTAGAATTCGACGAATACGTGATCCTTGGAGTGTTTCCACATCGGGTGCGCGCGCCATTCCGGAAAAACGCGATCGACATTGGGAAGGACGTGGTCAGCAATACGGGCGATCTCATCTTCCCTATAGTTCAGGCCGTCCTGAGCGGGGGCTTCCTTTTGGGGCTTTGCTTTTGCCGGCGTCGCATTGAAGAACACGCCGTCTGCATCAGGTATGCGTTCGACGAAGATCTTGAGTTCCTGATCGTAAAGGTTGGCCTGGTTCGGCCGGGCATTGCGATGCGTGACGATGGCCCCGTAATACTTTCCGCTTGCGTCCTCGTATAAAAGCCGGGCGCCCTGAATCTTGCGATCCTCCAGGCCTTGTGCGAACGCCGTGTGCAGTGACAACATTGCCGTGATCAAAAGCAGGATGATGGCTCTCGGCATATGATATCCTTTCTGGTGACGACGAGGCAGCAGTCCTCTGGGGGTAGCGTATGGCGCGTACCGGAAAGAGAAAGTAACCAAAACGGTTATTGGGGACAGCCCTTTTCTCAGGCTCAGGCATGGGCTTGAATGGAAAGAGGCCATTGAGAGGGACGTCATGGGCAATTGCCGGGGGACTGTCGGGCAAGTGAGGCAAGGCAAGGTACGGGACGCGACTGTCCTGCAGGTCATATGTGCAGGCGCGCTGATGGTACTCGCGGCCTGCGATGGTTCCTCCGCTGAGGAGCGATCGGAGCCATATGCGAAGACGGCAGTTACCGAATTGCCGGCATCTTGGTCTGGCCTGGTTCTCGAGTCGCGCAAACCCTATCCGGCGACGCTCAGTTTGGGCGTCGATGGAGCCGATGTACAGGGTGTGCTCAGGGTTGAATCCCTCAACGGCGCCGTGCCACGCCTGACTACGGCTGATGCGGATATCCCCGTCGAAGGGACATATGACCCCGCCGTCGGAGTTCTATCACTGACCACGCAATCGGGAGACCGCCGTGGCGAGTTGATCTTCGATGTTGCGGTGAGCGATGTCGGTTCCGTCGCTGTCGCGTCTGAACAACGCCATATCAATGGACGCGGTGCGCCGCGGGCACGTGCGGTATTTGCGACGGACCGGGATGAGAAGGCCGCGCTGGAGAGGATCGCGGTTCTGTCTGCGGCTTTCGAAGGCTGGCGCCCGGACATGGCGGAGGGAAGCTGCCCCACCGCACTGGCGGCTTGGCGTGATGAAACACTGGCGTTTCAGGAGACGCGCCGCGACCCGGTTGAGCAGTATAATATCTTCTATACTGACGCGTTCAGGAAAGCCTTTGGCGCGTCCTATGAGACCGTCGAGCCGGAACGCCTGAAAGAGAATGCCAGCTTGCTGCGCGGCGCCTGCCGACCGGACGACAGGGTGCGGGGAAACGCGACCAACCAGCTCGCTTATATGGTGGGGCAGGGCCAGCCGCATCAAGACCATCTCCTGTGGCGTTTTGAAAGCGCGGCGGCTGGCCGGTGGGTCGAAACACGGTCAGATGTTCTGAAGAGTGATACTCCCATGACGTCTGCGCAGCTCAACTTGCTGGATACAATGTGGCACGGGATCGGTTTCGGTCGGTATGGCTACAATATCAGTGATCTGAATGCCGACATGGAGCGACGCAGGGCGATCCTGCGGGCAGAAGAAAATCGCGCCGACATGCTGGCGTTCTATGACCGCTACAAGGATCGGTTTGAGCTGCTTATCGAAGTCGCTCGCAATCACGCAAATCAGGATGAGGATTTTCTGGTTGAGGTGCAGGACAAACTGGATACCTATCTTGAGCCTGCGAGTGAGGTCTATGCGCGCGACGCAAACAATGTCAGCGAAGCAGAATACATGCTGGCCTGGGCCGCGCAGGCCGGAACTGCCGAACTGTGCCCGCTGAGCAAGCCCACTGCGTGCCGCAGGATCGGCAAGCGGTTTGAGGCACGCGTGACCGACATGGCAAAGGACTTCGCCGAGGCCCTCGAACAGGCCGCAGCCCGGCGCACAGCCAAGGCTGACCGCTCCCTCGAACAGCTCGCGACGCAGGTCACATTCGCCGGAGATATGGACATGCTCTATGGCGACCTTCTGGAGATTGGGAAACTCACGGACAGCTGGGCGGATGTGACGGATACCCGGCAAAACCTGCAGAAGCGGCTCGCAAAGCCCTTACAGGCGGAACTTGATACTCTGTCAGGGGCCGAAGCACTGATCAGGTTCGAGCGCCGCTACTTCTTCGGCGATGATCTCGGGCAGGGGAGTGTCCGCAAAGTCTCTGAGACGCTCGATGCGCGCCTTGCCGATGAGGCCCCTTTCCGGGGCCTGGAAGGCGGCGATTACCTCAACGCCCTAGTCAATCAGGACATCACCCGTTTGCGGGAGCTCGATGCACATTATACGCGCGGCTACCGGCCGATGATTGCACTCGCCGGGGCCAGTCTCTCCATGATGAACCCCGCTGCCGGTCCTGCGCTTGAAAGGGAACTGGCCAATTTGTCGGCCATTCATGGCGTATTTGGCGCCTATCTCCTGAACTATCAGGATGCCTGGCCGAAGTGCCTGAAATCCAGCGACCCGGTTTTCGAGGTGACGAAAAGCCAGTCGACAGTGACGCGAAACGAATTTGGCCAGGAAATATCGAACGTCACCAATTGGACGACGCGGGACCAGTACAAGGTGCCTGCCTCTCTGGAGCCGCACTTCCGGACGCTCTGGCGCTCTGATGTGCGGACTTCCGATGCCCGCTTCATGGACTGGCTGCTGAATGACCGCAAGACCAATGGGCTGGTCGATGGTCTCGATGACGCGATGAAACAACATGGCTGTGACAGCCCCGCCGTCAGGAAACTGGAGCAGGGCATGATCGCCTATTATGGGGATGTCAGTCGCCGGCTGGGGCGCCGGTGAGGGCTGCAGCAATTGGTGTGGAGGCCAGAATGAACTGTGAGGCTCTCACGCTGGCGTATAACCCGAATGGTTAGTTGTTCAGATGGTCAATTTGGAGAAAGCTCAGGGGCTTGGTGGCCGTAACGCAATGAAACGGAATGATACCCAGTTGGAACAGATACGAAGCCGAGTGATATTATTGATTTCTGTGTTCGCGCTCGCGGGCTGCTGGCAATCAGAAGACAGAATTTACATGGCCGAGGATTATTTTATCCCGGTTCAGAGCGAACTTGTGTCGATAAGTGATGAATTCGGACCGCTCGGAATTTACGAAATAAATTCTGAAAACCAATATCGGCCCGTCTTCCGAGATGCTGAATCAAACTCGTTTGAGCAAAAGTTTCGTGTGTTCAATATAGGACTGGTACCGATTGACCGAATGGCGACATACGAAGAACCGCACGAAGACTGGCAGGCAAATCGAACTTTCTCCAAATCGATTTCTGAAGATGGTGACACCACCATGTTCGTGTCTGTTGCAGAACAAGACGGGCAGGCGGGCCAATTGCTGTTTGCCAGTTTTGTCTCCAATGATGTGATCGGCATTTGCTCCACTCTACTTCAACAAGGAAAGGGCTTGCATGATGAGTTCTCGCAGTTCGCTTCGATGCGCGCCTACGAACACGCCTTCACGAGAAAAGCCGGGATAGCCATGCTGGTCCTTGCCGAGGCAACGGAAGCGATGGGCCGCAGCGAACTTGAGTGCGACGAATATAAAATAAAAGCTCACGCAAAGGACGAACGAGCTCAGCTATTCGAGGCCGCTCGCGCTGGCGACGTCCTGCGTGCGGTGCGAACTGAGGAACTGGCGGCGGAGACGAGAAACGACGCGGCCGAGTTGGCTGAAGCGCGAGCTGCACGACAAGCTTCTCATAATGAGACAACGCTTAAAGAGGCAGATCTTTCACCTGCGGAGCAACGTGCGATAATGCAGCGAGAGCTGTCCGATTTGCACCGCGAAGCCTACGGTATCAACGCGCTGATTGACAGAGAGCGTTGGGGGACATTGGAAGGCGTGGGCGGAAAGTACTTTGGTGTTGATCGACACTTCCGTGACCGGGGGCTTCTTTTCAAGAGCAAGATGCTTTGCCACAACCTATCGGGTTATCAGTCGATTTACGTGACAGTCACCCACGCGGCTTCTCCGGGAACAAATGCCGCTTGGGTTATGCGAAACGATCATGTGCCAGTTCGAATAGAAACGGAGCGCGGCACGATTACTCATCGCGCCGAATTAGAAGTCATCGACGATACTCGGTATACCAACACACTGCGGATCATATTTGCTGATATGACCCCATCAAAACTCGATAATAAATATGTTCATGACCCGGCGCTGCTGGAGCGAACGCGGCGTCAGGCCGAACTTTTTGGAACATCCGTAGAAGCGTTGACCAGAATGGGGATCAATTTTCTTTCATTAGAAGATGCGATGCATTCAAAAACTATCAAGATCTACGCCGACATCAGGCAAAACGGCGCTGTTCGAACAGTGATGCTGGGCAATTTTGGGTCAGAATCCAGTGAAAAGGGGCTGGGTGGGTTTCATGCGGCTTGTCTATTTGGCCAATAGTCACGGTTGTGTTCCCTCGTATTGCTGAGAAGGCGTACATTCTGAATGAAAGCTGATTTCCATTACCGGCGCATACTCTTGCCGGCGCTGCTTGGCCTTTCTGCCTGTGCGATGGCGCCACCATCAGAGCAGCCCGCGGCACGGGAGTCGAAGGTTCGCACGTGCTGTGACAGGGAATATGACGGTCAACCCGTCCTTATCTGCCCGTTTGTCTGCCGCAGAAAGCCTCAGCACTGGCCGGAATTGGAACAGTCTGAGAGCGATTGCAACGCCCCGGGGCGTTCGCCAACCTAGAGAGCCACGACAAGTAAAAGGACGCCTGCCAGAATGTCTTCCGGGCAATCATCCCATCCATTCGCTACTCGGTTTTTCAGTTCGGGCACGCCGGGCGCCGCGTTCGAATACGATCTTCGCATCTATCTGGACGATCTGTATAAAGAAAACTTCTGTGAACGGCTCGCTGCAGAGTACCCGGGCAGGGATGTCGTCTACAACCTCCTGCTCTTCTATGCTGATACCGCTCAGACCATTTTCTGGAAGCAGGATGACCATTATGACGAGGCGCTGAGAGCGTTTTCTGTTCTTGTTGGTCACATAGCGGAGACGGATCTCGATCTCGATGACCTCTTTTATGTGTTCGACATTATCGAAGGCTTCTTCGACTATGAGCAAGAGGGCGAGGGTCCGGATCATCTCCCATGGCTGCGCCAGTCCGTTCATGCGCTGTCCGGCCTTTTCCAGGAAGAAAGATACCGGAAGGCAATCGAGGCCGCACTGGACGACAAATCGCGCGCGGATTTCGTTTATCTCATATCCATTGCCGGCTGGTTCTACGGCGCGGACGAATTCGACCTGTATATGAGTTTCGTCACGGGGCGGCCCGACCTCGTGCTGTCCAACGCCCGCTACTGGCTGCTGAACGTGAGTGATGAGCAATGCCGGCGCTTCATCGCATGGGCACGAAGCTGTTTGCCGCCCGAACAGCTTTCCGGGCCGCTTTCGCGCACACAGGAGTACACGAAGACGCAGAAGGCGATCCTTGATGTAGTCATATCTGAATGGGTGCATATTCTCAGAAGTCCGCAGGACCGGCGTGATTTCATGGCTTGGGGACTGCGTTCTGCCGACAAGTTTAAGGCGGCAGAGGCTGCTTATATGCTCGAGGATTTTCCGGTATCCGAATGGCCAGAGGGGAGTCGGGCTATTGTCGAAGAACTGTTCAGTGAGATGCAGCCGCATTGGCTTTCCTACAAGGGTTCGCGCGGCAAGGGCGCATACGTCAAATCGAAGGACAGGCTTGGCGATCTGCTCGAAAAGGTGAAGGGTGCCGGCAGTTGACCTGCGGGATCGCCGGGTTTGTTTGGAATGTGGGTGAGGCCGGGGGAATGAGCCGCTTATGCATCATTGGCGATGTGCACGGGATGCTTGCGCCCCTGCGTACGCTTGTCCGCGATCTGGATCTTCAGCCGTCTGACACGCTCGTCTTCGTCGGCGACCTGATCGACAAGGGGCCGGACCCGGCAGGCGTGGTTTCATATGTCGAAGACCTTCGCCGCAGCGCGGGCTGCGAAATGGTGCTCGTCGAGGGAAATCATGAAGACCGCATGCGCCGCTATCTTCGCAACCTCGTTGTGCGTCCGGCCGTGGCAAAGGCACAAGCTGAGCGCGCGCCCGAACTTGCGGATCTGAGGGCGCAATTGGACGACGCCAGTGAGACGTTCCTGGATTGGTCCGTGCCCTTCCACCGCTGCACGGCCTATGGCGTGCTGATCGTCCATGGCGGCATCCCTGGAACGATGCAGGAATTTCCGGCCTCCCTCGAAGCCGCGTCAATGCTCGCTGGCCATGAGGCGAAGCGGCTTCAGAAAATCCTGCGCACGCGGTACCTCGATGCGGACACCGGAGAGTTTCTCGCGCTTGGCAAGCAGGTCGAGGGAGATCCCTTCTGGGCGGAGGTCTATGACGGGCGTTTCGGCCACGTCGTCTTCGGGCACCAGCCCTTTCCGGATGGACCGGCGGAATTTCCCCACGCAACTGGGATCGACACCGGCGCCGTGCATGGAGGCGGACTGACCGCGCTGGTGTTCGATCCGGAACGCCCGCGATATTTTGTGACGGTCGAGTCCGATTGCCACATTCCCTACCGGGGCGCTGCTTATGACGGGGAATGAAATGCCCGCGCGCGGACCTATGCAGGCTTGGCGAAGGGGCTGAGCATCCACCAGACAAGACTTACAATGACCGGGCCGAGCGCGCCCAGGAACAGGCTGGCAAATACATTCCCGCTGATCAGCACGAGGACCGCAAAGGGAAATGCGGAAAGGACGAGTAGCATGCCATTCGTCCGGCTGAAGCCCGACCAGCCAACAACGCCGAGCCAGATTCCCTGTAGTGCGACCGCCCAGAAGGGCATCGCGCCGCCATTCTCGACGGTAGCGGGCCCCGGAATGGGGTAGGCCAGCAGCTTCAGGATAAACGGCCATTCCGGCGCATTGCCGGTTGCGTCAATAATGCGCCGTGTACGGTCGGGGTCGTCTCGTGAGAGCCCGCTCGTCGCACCATTCAGGAAATCCTCAACTGAGCCCAGCCAGCTCTGATAAAATCCCCAAGTCAGCACGATGTACGCAATAGCAAGGGCAAGACCGACCTGCAGGGGACGTGATTGCTTGAATTTTCCGATGATGCCATCGCTCATATGCTATCTCCGCGGTAGTTGATTTGATGCTTTCGGTCGTTGGGGGCGGGTGGCGCACTAAGCCTGTGAGCCAGGCACTAGGCGATAGCCGAGATCCTCGCTGAGGAGGCCGGGGGCGCCGTCAACCGAGGACAGGACGCGGCGGAGACGGCTGATCGCCGTGTTGATGACCGTGTCCTGCGGCGGCAGGTTCGGGTAGTCGGTCCAGACCTCGCGCCACAGCGCCTTCCGGCTGACCCATTCGCCCTGCCGCGTCGCAATGGCATTCAGCAGCGTAAAGCTTTGCGGGCGCAGGTCCAGCGGCGTGTCCCTGACCAGCGCCGTCGCGCTCAGCTGCCGGAGTTCAAGCGTGTCGAAAAAGAGCACGCTGTTCGGCACACGGCTCGATGATGCGCGGCGCGCAACCGCGCGCAGGCGCGCCCGCAATTCCTCCGGATGGAAGGGCTTGTCGATATAGTCGTCGGCACCGGCTTCAAGCCCCGCGACATGATCGCTGACGCTGGTCAGGCGGCTGGTGACAAGGATACCGGGGCGCGGGCCCTCCAGCGCATTCAGCCAGGCAAGATAATTGAGGCCTTCGCTGCCATCTGCCAGCATGCGGTCCAGAATCACGATGTCGGGCATCTGCTCGGATGTCCGGCGCTTGGCGCCATCGACCGTGTCAGCTGTGGTGACGTGATATCCGAGCTGGCTGGCCTCGTGCACCACGAGACCTGCGATGTCGGCATCATCTTCCACAACGAGCACGTGATTGCGTGTATCCATGTTTTCCCGCCTCTATGGGATTGCCAGAGTTGTTTAGCATTGCGATGGAGGTTCTTCACCTAACAAACGAGGTTTGCAGAGACATGCAGGTGTTCACGGGTTTCAGCGGAATGGCAATGCTCTGCTTTTTTCTGGCAGGATGTGCTGTTACTCCAGTACCCGGCACGGCGGATGCTCCCATTGATTCATCTGTCGCTTCGTCACTGTTCCGCGCCGAAGAAGCTTACCGTACCAGCCGCAGCGAAAGTGATGCGGCGGGAATGGCCGAAGCCGTGCGTGACCGCATGACGGTGCTGGGCGCAATGGACATATCCAGCGGGCTTCACCCCCGTATGCGCGACGCATTCCTTGCGTCGACCCGGATTATGATGGACGAAACCCGGCAGATGGCGGCAGATGATGCCGAGGCCCTCTCTCGGATCGAACGCATGTTCGCGATGGAAAATCCAGCCGGGGAGGGTGTAATCTCCGGGTTGTTCGGTGACGGGGTGGTCGGGCCCTTGCGCAAGGTGGATGTCACAGTCGGGATGGAGCTGGACGTTTTTCTGTCGGCCGGCATGACTGAGGAGTTTCGCCTGCCTGTCGTCAGGGATGCCGGAACAACCATATTTGTCGAACCGTCACGCGAGTTCGCAGGTTTTGTGCCGGATCTTGCGCTCTCAGTGTTGCCAGTGGCGGCACCCGGCGGGGGGGGCGCTGAAGGATGCGATACGGTCTCCGATGGTGGGCGCCTTGCCTGCTTCGTGCCGGTGGGCACGCATACGGAGATCGATCTTGCCATCACCAACCGGAGCGAATCACGCGTAAGCGTCGTCGTCTTTGTCAGCGGCGATGCGCGGAGCGTCGGCGCAGCCCTCGCGAGCGAATAGGTGCCAACCTGAACGGTTATGTGACACATGGGGGCGCTGCCGGTACAGATTGGCGGGACGATTGCATGAATGCCGGAAAGATGAGGCACTGAGATTTGATCCGGAGTTTTCGGTCCCCTTTCCAGATATCCCTTCTGATCAATCTGGTTGTGACACTCGGCCTTGCCGTGATTGCCGGCCTTGCGGCAACGGCGGCAATCGATGGCGCGGTCGACCGGACACTTCGTGAGGAAATACGACGCGATATCGCATTGCTGACAGAGCGGACGGAGGACCGTGATGTCCTGCCACCTGTAGCAAGCCTGACAGCATCGCTTGGCCAACGCCTGTTCGATGATGGCGGCAAGGATGCACAATCCGTCTACCTTTTGGTCCGGTCCGACCAGAGCGTCGTCGCTGGAAATGCCGTGACCTGGCCTCCGGACGTACCTCTGGAAGAGAGATGGATTGAGACGGATGCCACCGGGCTTGGCCATGGTGCCGGGAGCATGCTCGCGCGGGTAGAGGCCGTCGATGACGGGTTTTTCCTGCTCGTCGGCCGCCGGCTGACAGCGCGGCAGGCGCTGATCCGGAATTACGTGCCGATCCTTGTGGGGGCGGTCCTGTGTCTTGGCGTTGTCAGCACGTTTCTTTTTGCCTTGCTGCACCGCCGCTACCAGCGCCGTGTCCGGGCGTTCAACCGCGTTTTCGACCGCGTCCGCACCGGCGATATTGCCGCGCGTATCGAGTCCGGCTTCCTCACCCCTGAGGGAGACGAGTTGTCGACTCTCGGCGCGAACGTAAACGAGGCGCTGGCGGAAGTGGCGCGCCTGATGCGGGGGCTGGATTCCTATAGCCAGGTCGCAGCGCACGAGCTGAACCATGCCGTCTCGATCATGCGGGAGCGGTTCCTCGCTGCGGGCGATACCGGCGCAGCGCAGGATGCTGAACAATTGCTGGAACTTGTCTCGCACATTCTGGAACTGGCGAAGATCGAGGCGACCCCGGGCTATGCCATGCAGCCCGTTTCGCTCGCGGAAACAGCGGCCTCGGTGGCAACGCTCTATGCCGATACGTTCGAAGACCGGGATATCCGGTTCGAATTGCAGCTGCCGCCGGATGACCGGATGGAAGTCATCGCATCTGCGCCGCTGCTCGCCAGTGCCATCACGAATCTTCTGTCCAATGCTGCGAAATTTGCCCCGGAAGGATCTGCGGTTTCGCTGGTGCTGGCCGCGACTGACCGGCATTTCAGCGTGATCGTTCAGGATGAAGGGCCGGGCGTTGCGACGACCAGCATTGCCGAACTCGCCGGCGCGGGCCGCAAGGCTGGCCCCGGCAGTCATGGATTCGGGCTGAGGCATGTTCAGGCCGTTGCGATCCGCCATGGGGCGCGGCTGACGCTCGCCAACACGAATCCGGGCCTGAAAGTGTCCATCGCTTTCGTGCGGCCGTCATAACCCGTCTGGTAAGTTGCGTCATCCAGCCTAACCGCCGATACAGGAAAGCGTGGGGAAACAGTTCCGCACGGCATATTAGTATTCTCGCGTGAAGGGGGGCATCGCAACGTGCAGCCAGGTCAGTTCAAACAGCTATCCCGTAAGGGACAGACAGTTCTTCGGATGCGTCCCGCATGGACCAGTTACTGGCGGAGCGGCCTGGCGGCTGTGGCGGTGACCGGCCTCTGGTTCGTGCAGCGTGAATTGTTTGACGGACTGGCAGAGCGCTTGGGCATTCCTGTGGAGCTTTCGGGCCTCGGGCTCGCTATTGCGCTGTTTCCGATTCTCGCGGGTGTGACCTATCACCGCTATACCCACGCCTATGAAATCGAGAACGGACGCAAGCTCCGCCTGCTGGCCGGCTTCGTATCCCGTGTGAAACGGGAATTTCCGCTGACGGACAAAGTCCAGACCGATATGGGCCAGACAATTACCGGGCGCCTTCTCAACTATGGAACGATCGCCTTCTGGACCGGCGATGACCGCAGCCGGCTCGTGTGGGCGAAAGTGTCCGATCCCGATGGTGTCATCGCCTATCTCGACCTGCTGAAAGCCGGGCCACAGGGCACGTCGTATGCGCCTGCGGACCCTCAGGCCGGAGAAACGGCGCGGCCGGTATCCCGCATGCCCGAGCCCCCGACACTGAAAGAGGCGAAGTCTGCCAAGGTCACGCATTTCGGGAAATCGTTCGAATACAAGGACCTCAAGGACATGGTGGGCCGGCGGATCAGGACGCCATTGGGCGACTATGTCGACAATGACGATGGCACGGTGTCCCACGCAGACAGTGGCCTCATGTGGCTGCGCGCACCCTGGGGCATGGTGTGGACCGGAAGCGGATTTGCCGGTGAACCTATCCGCATGAAGTGGAGCGATGCGGCCAGCCTGTTCGGGGTTGGCGCAGCCGTTGGCTACAATGTCGGCAGCACCATGGCCTATATGGGCAGCGGAAAGCGGGCCGCCTCGGCGTTTGAGCATGGCTACAGGAAAGGCAAGTGCGTGATCGATGCGGCGGGGTACACGGACTGGCGCCTGCCGACAGCGGCAGAGCTGGACCGGTTTGTACCATTCCATCACCGCCGGGATGACGACATGAGCGAAGCGGAAGCCGCCATGTCGGAAGACGATGCCTATTTGTGGGGCTGGAAAGGCAAGGCGAGTTTCGCGGTGGCCCGGCGCCTGTATCCGGAGCTGTTCGAGACCAATGTCCACCTATGGACGGCGACCGGTCTGGGAGGCGGACTGGCCTGGGCCTATGATGGGCATATGCCGGTGGGTGACTTCAAGGTCGGCGACCTGCGCGGCGTATTGTTCGTCCGCCGCCTGACGGGGGGCGAAATGCGCGCGCCGGAAATCGTCGATGAAGAAGTAACCTGGTGAGCAGTCTCAACGCAGAATGAAAACGTCCGTCTGCCCACCATCCGGGAAGTTTCTGCCATGCGCGTGATCGATGAGCTCATCAGATATCTGTGGCGGACACGGCAGCTAAGTGCCGATGACATGACGTGGTTGTCGAACAATGGCTATTGCGACGATTTCGACCTCTACTATGGCGACTATGATAACGGTGCCCGCTATGCGGACGATCAGGATTATGATGCCGGCGAAGAGGCAGACTATGATGCGTTCGAAGACCGGAAGCCTCGCAGGCGTTCGGGACCGTCTGCCGGCGGCAAGGCGCTGGTCGATGTTCTGGTCATGCACCTCGCGGCCCGGCGGGAAGAAGCGGCCGATGTGCTGCAGGAGTTTACGCGCTTCTCTTCGGAAGGCGCCGATGCCGAGGCTGCGGGTGATGTGATGAACCGTCTCGCGCATGCGGATCCGGATGAAACAGTCCGCGCCGTTGCGCAGGTCCTCTCAGGGTCGGAAGACGGCCTCTCGGTGGTTACGCGGATCATCGCCTGCAACTATGTCCATATCGAACTAGAGGGTCGCATGGGCCCCGCCGTCCGTGCCTACCAGAAGCTCATCGCCGCGCGCGATATCAGTGCCGTCGGGAAGTATGGCTGGGTTCTGCGGGAGCCGGAAATTGCTGCCGCCTATGCGATGGTCCGCGCGCAGGCCCGCCTTGCCGATGCGCTCGGCCGCCTGCTGGACGAGGACGACAAGGTCCTTGCGTGCGCCATCGTGCCCTTTGAGCCGAAGGCCTTCTGGTTCCTCTGCCTGCTGCTCACGGCAAAGCGGGCAGGTGAGGGCGATGCATGGGCGCCGGGCATCATCGCGCCGCGGCCGCACAGGCTGCCAGCCTTCGAAGACCTCTACCGCCTCATGGACCTCGCCCTCGGCGTAGCCAGCGGCGGCAAGAAGCAGGCCGTCCTGAATGACGACTCCCATCCCGTCACGGCGTTGCTCCTGTCCCGTTTCCGGAATGGCCGTGTGAGCGCGGTGCCGGAAGCTAGCAGGGCTGCCATCAAGGGGCTTGTCGCCTTCGACGTATGGGACAGGACCTACCGCCCGCCGGAGGTTTTTGACGATTGGAAATCCACAGGGGAAAACCATGAATGAGACCGTGACTCTCTCTCAGGCCAGGGAAATCATCAGGGCACTTGCGGCGGACGAAAGCGTTCTGCTGCTGTCATCACCCGGCCTCGGAAAATCCGACATTGTGCGCAGCGCAGCGGCAGAGGCGGGGCTCGAATGCCGCTCGCTCCTGGGCACGCAGATCGCGCCGGAGGATGTCAGCGGGGTGCCGAAGATTGATGGCGAGCGCTCCGTCTTCTGCCCGCCGCGTATCCTGCTGCCGGAAAGTGGGGAGCCGTTCTGCCTCTTCCTCGACGAATTGCCCGCCGCCGGGCCGGATGTGCAGAAGGCATTCTACGCCCTGCTGCTCGAGCGGCGGATCGGCGAGTTCGACCTGCCGAAAGGCACATGGGTCGTTGCGGCCGGCAACCGGGCAGAAGACCGCGCGCTGGTGCGCACCATTTCGTCCGCGCTCGTCAATCGCGTCCTCATCCTGCATTTGCGCGCAGACAATGAGGAATGGATCAGCTGGGCGCGTGCCAACAATATCCGTTCAGAGATAATTGCCTTTATCTCCGCGGTGCCCGACGCGCTGATGCGGCCCGCCCCGGCCGAGCCTGTGCCGTTTTCCACGCCGCGGGCATGGGCGTCGCTGTCGGCCAGCCTGGACCTTGCCGAACGCGCGGGTCTTCCGCTGGAGCAGACCCGCCGCGCACTCGCTTATGGCAAGGTCAGCGCCGGGGATGCGAGCCTGTTCTGCGGGCTGGCAGAAAGCGGCATGGAAGATCTGAAGCCCGCATCCGCTTATATCCGTGATCCGTCGCTCCTGCCTGTCGAGCCTGCGAAGAAGTGGTTCATCATCCGCATCATCCGGAAGATGGCGGTAGAGGGCGGGCTCAGCGAATTCTCTCCGGATGAGATTGAGCATTTCCTGTCCGCCTTGCCGGGCGAGATCAGGTTCTCGCTTCTGGTGGGCCTGGTCCGCATCTGGGGGGATCTGGGCGCGAGCGACAGCCTGCTGTCATCGCTCAAGGAGGCCACGGGCCTGAGATGAGCGCGGCAGCGGGCAATCTGAAGCAGGCACAGGACCATGCGCAACGCGCGCTGAACAATGTCCGCAATCTCCAGCCCTATCTGGGCGACCTTGCCGATATGGTGGCGATCCATGTCGAACCCCGCATCCCGACGGCCGGCATTACCGCCGATGGCCGCCTGTTCGTTAATCCGGACTGGTTCCTATCGCTGTCCGGGCCGGAGGCGATCTATGTCATGTCCCATGAACTGTGGCATCTCGTCCTGCAAAGCCATGCGCGCGCAGGGCCGGATGATACGTGGTATGTCAATGTTGCGCATGACTGGATTATAAACAGGATACTGACGGATGAGCTGGGCATCATGCCGCCGAAGAATGGCCTGTGGCTGGACGACGCCGACAATCACTCGGCAGAGGAGCTGGTGCGGTGGCTGAAGGATGGCAACCTCATTTCGCCTGCGCGCGGGTCGGTCTGGGATGCCAAGGCCGGCAGACCCGAGCAGCGGACGCCAACACCGTTCGAAGAGGCGCTGCGCGGAACACACCTCGCCCCCTCGGAGGCCTCCTCCGGCGACGACGCGCCAGCGGACTGCCCGGGTGATATTCTGACGGAAGAAGATCTCAGGCGCCTGTCCATCACTGTACCTGTGATCGCGGGCCCATTGATCTCAGATGCAGGATCGGCCGGTGATGCCATAGTGGCCCGCGCGGAGGCATTGCGGCTGGCGGCAGATGCGGCGCTCAGCACGCATGCCGTTGTCACCTCCGCCCTGCGGTACCGCCATCCGGATTTCACCTATCCGCATTTGACCGCGACGCTTGATATTATCGCGACGAATGACCGGATACCGGTCGAACTTGCCCTGCAGAGCGGGATCGACTTGATCGCCCCAAAGGTCAGGACCTATCGACGGGCGTCGCGGCGGCAGGGCACGCGTCAGGATATTGTCCTGCCGGGCCGGCGGCACGAGGGATGGGCGCTCAACCTGATCCTCGATACGTCGGGCTCGATGACCGGGGTGCTGCCGCGGCTTCTGTCGCTGATCAAGGCATCGGCCAAGGCCGCCGGTGTGTCGCAAGTGCGGATCATTCAGGCATCGGATGCTGTAACGGCGGATGAAACCGTTGATATTGATGGTCTGGAAAGTTTCGAAGTCCGGGGATATGGCGGGAGCGACCTCACGGCAGCCTTCGACCGGCTGTCGGAAGACCCGGACACCGAAAGCGTGATCGTTCTCTCCGACATGGCCATACGCTATCCTGCCGAGCCGCCGCCCTATGACGTTGTCTGGTTCGCGATCCGGGAACTCTACGGGACACCAGTTGCGCCGGAATACGGCACATTCATCATCCTCAATGTCTGAGCGTCGACGCGCCTTATCGCAAATTCCCACAGACTGGCAGACCTGAAATCAGTCATTCTCGGCAAGCTTTTCGAGTGTCGTGCGATGGGTGCGGATTGCCTCTTCGATCACCTGCTGTTCCTCCAGTTTGTAGTTAGTATTCACCTTTTTCAGAGTCATCTCGTCTACGAAGGGGGCAAGGAAGTCGCGTAGATGCGGTCGCTTGATCCACGCCTCGCAAAGATAGTCGTCAAACGCGGGCCGTGCGGGAATTTCATCACAAGGCTGGACCAGCATTTCATCAAGGGCGTTGCGTATGGTGGTATCGTCGGTCCATGTGGCGACCCATTGTGCGGAGCCAGGGCTGTGTTTTGCAATTTCCTTCAGTTTTTTCTGGCGGCGGAATAGGAAATCGCGGTGCTTCCACATCGCATTGCACAATGCACCAAAGATGAAGGCGCCGTTCTCCACTGACTCGCTTTCGACCGGCAACAAGGTGGCGCGCATCTCGTCCGCAGGGTTCAGTGCCGCTTCATGGGAGGGCCTGCTGGCGAAGTGACTGCGCCTCAGCACGAGGCCGGACACAGGAGCCGGAATGACGACATCCTCAACCTTGCCGCCGCCAAAGAGTTTCTCGTCTTCCGTCATCAGCGTCAGCGTGAGCAAAGGCTCGCCTTTGGTTACAAACTGTTGAGGCTCAACGGCTGTATCAAGTGAGCCGATGTGGCGCACGAAGGAGGATGGAAACCGGGGCAGGATAACCGCGCGGTTGGCGAATATCGTTCCTGCCGGCGGCTTGGGGAGCGGCGGGATGCCGGGGATGGCCGGATTCAGATGTAAGTTGGGCTTTTCTGTTCGTGCGTTCGCGGCGTTTCCCGAAGGCTTGCGCGCAGCGTCGTCGGTATTCAGCGCCAGCGCCTTGATTTCGGCTTCCAGCCGGTTCTGGTCTGCTCCCTGAAAAGTGGTCCATTATTTGAGTTAGTTCCGGCTTCAGATATGGAGCTGAGACATGGGCAAGAGATCTACGCCTGAAGAGATTATTGCGAAGCTGCGGGAGGTGGAGGTGCGCCTTGCTCGCGGTGAGACGACGGGTCAGGCCGTGCGTTCGATCGGCGTGACGGAGCAGACCTACTACCGGTGGCGCAAGGAGTATGGCGGGCTGCAGGTTGGCCAGGCCAAGCGGATGAAGGAGATCGAGAAGGAGAATGCGCGGCTTCGCCGGGCGATCTCCGATCTGACCCTCGACAACCAGATCCTTCAGGAAGTCATCAAGGGAAAGTTCTAAGCCCTTCACGCAAACGCGAAGCGGTCGATCATGTGGTTGAGACACTCGGCGCAACCGAGCGCCGGGCCTGCCGTGTGATCGGCCAGCACCGTTCCACTCAGCGCAAGCCGCGCGTGCCGCGTCAGGACGAGGATGTGCTGACAGCAGCCATCATCGCCCTGGCGGAACGGTTCGGCCGGTATGGCTACCGCCGGATCACGGCCCTGCTGAGACGGGATGGCTGGCATGTGAACGAGAAGCGCGTCTATCGCATCTGGCGGCGTGAGGGGCTGAAAGTGCCAATGAAACAACCGAAACGTGGGCGCCTCTGGCTGAATGACGGTTCGTGCGTAAGACTTCGGCCAGCGCACAAGGGCCATGTCTGGTCATATGACTTCGTGCAGGACCGCACCCATGACGGCAAGGTGTTCCGCATGCTGTGCGTCATAGATGAGTTCACCCGCGAATGTCTCGCCATCCGCGTCGAACGCAAGCTCAACTCGCGTGATGTGCTCGACACGCTGGGCGAGCTGTTCGTGCATCATGGCCCGCCGGAGCATATCCGCTCCGATAATGGCCCCGAGTTCATCGCCACAGCTCTACGGGACTGGCTGGCACGTATCGGCGTGAAGACGCTCTATATCGAACCGGGAAGCCCATGGGAAAACGGATACTGCGAAAGCTTCAACTCCAAGCTCAGGGACGAGTTGCTGGCGAGGGAGATCTTCTATGATCTCAGGGAGGCCAAAGTCCTGATCGAAACCTGGCGGCGGCACTACAACACCGCGCGCCCACACTCTTCTCTGGGCTACCGGCCATGCGTCCGTACGTTCCAGAGTGACGATCCGGTGATCGCATGGGCCACCATCAGGCGAAGCGCAATCGGAGGCGCGGCGAGCAGGCTGGCGGCGGCAGCGCCGTGCCGATGGAGGCCGACATAGTCCGCCATCGGGCCGGACATTTCGGGCTTGGTGTCAGCTGGTGCTGAGGCGGCTCCGTCTGCGGTCTGGCGCTTGGCGCGGCGTGCTTCGGAGGCTTTGAGCCAGCCTTCATGGAAGGTTACGGTGCCGTCATGGCGCTGCTCGACATAGACCTTTCCGCCCTTCTTCTTGGTGGTCTGGACGTATTCCCAGCGCTGGAAATACGTCCCCCGCTCAAGACAGACGACATCGGCCCAGCCACGGGCCAGGTATTGCTCGATCCGGGCTGACATTTCCGCTGCCTGAGCCTTCCAGAAAGCCTCGGCGTCTGCAAAGACAGCGCGCTCTCCGAACAGGTCTGACGTGATCGCGCCCTCAAAGCGCTCAAGCTCGAACAGGGCCTTGTCAGTGGTGATCGTGCTGCCGCCCGTCACCCATGCCTTGCAGGCGCGTCCGAACGGCGCGCGTTCGGTGTCGCTGTTCCACAGCTTCAGCCATTCAACCTGCTGGGCAGGCGTGGCCAGCGTCAGGGCGCGGATCGTCTCGCGGTCAATCTCGTCGTCGGCGTAGAGTTTGCGGATCGGTGCGGAGAGGCCCGCAAGGGCGAGGACTCGGCGCACCAGAAGCTCGGTCACGCCAAAGAAGGTTGCGATGTCAGCCGGTGGCTTGCCCTCATCCGCGAGCTTTTTGAACGCAACATACTGTTCCATCTAAGCGAAACAAGGCCGGGCCGGGGCCGGGGGCTCGCCCTGCCGGCCCTGGCAGCTGCGGCTGCCGTCCTTGTCCTTGCGGCCACGGCGCTGACCCTCCGTTCGCCGGCAAGGGAACCCGCCCCGCTCACCTATGCCACCGCCATCGGCGAACAGCAGGCGGTCACGCTTGAAGACGGATCCGTCATCACGCTCAACACCGACACGCGGCTGACAGTCGTCTATTCGAAAACCGAACGCCTCATCCGCCTCACTCAGGGCGAAGCCCTGTTCGAGGTCGAACACGCGGACCGCCCGTTCCGCGTCGAGGCCGGCGGCACCGCCACCCGCGCGCTGGGCACCGAATTCGACATTCATGCGAAAGAAAACGCCGTCTCGGTCACCCTGATCAGGGGGTCGGTCCGCGTCGGCGTGAAGACGCTCTATATCGAACCGGGAAGCCCATGGGAAAACGGATACTGCGAAAGCTTCAACTCCAAGCTCAGGGACGAGTTGCTGGCGAGGGAGATCTTCTATGATCTCAGGGAGGCCAAAGTCCTGATCGAAACCTGGCGGCGGCACTACAACACCGCGCGCCCACACTCTTCTCTGGGCTACCGGCCACCCGCTCCACAAACCATCTTGCCCGCGGCGTTCATACCGCCTTACTGTGACGAGGTAGCGGCATGAACGCCGCTACGTGGAAACCGCCGGACTAACATTACCGGTGGACCACCCCTGTGGGGCAGAGCACTATCGCTACACCTCTCGCCGGCGCGACCAGGCTGCTCTGGAACTGCGCATCCGGGAGATTTGTGAGACGCGTGTCCGATACGGCTATCGGCGCGTCTACGTCATGCTGCGGCGTGAAGGTTGGGTA